>Ga0181576_10003554_pt1 | contig 11423 bp, 20 predicted proteins | sample 101ome_22_FD_132464 | JGI IMG/M metagenome (GOLD analysis project Ga0181576, IMG submission 132464) | Coastal salt marsh microbial communities from the Groves Creek Marsh, Skidaway Island, Georgia - 101412BT metaG (megahit assembly) | ecosystem: Environmental > Aquatic > Marine > Intertidal...
CTAGGGCAAAAGGAAGAGCTAGTCCGATTAAGAAACCATTTAGCAGAATTACAATTGTGCTAGAAGAAAAAGTTGAACAAAAAGAAAAAAAGGTGAGTAAATAATGGGACAGAAAATTAACCCTATAGGACTTAGACTAGGTATTAATAGAGGCTGGGACTCTACTTGGTTTGCCAAGAAGAAAGATTTTGGAAAATATTTAATAGAAGATTTTAAAATTAGAAATTATATCAAAAAAAATATCACTAATTCTGGTGTATCAGAAATAATAATTGAGAGGTCATCAAAAAAATGTACGGTTTCAATACATACTTCAAGGCCTGGCTTTGTAATTGGAAAAAAAGGCGCCGATATTGAGAAAATAAAAAAAAATATAATGAAAATAACTGATGGTGACGTAAACGTTAATATAAAAGAAATAAAAAAACCTGAATTAAACTCTAACTTAGTTGCTGAAAATATAGCCCAACAACTAGTTAAAAGGGTTGCGTATAGAAGAGCAATGAAAAGAGCAATGCAGTCTGCGATGAGATTAAATGCTAAAGGCATCAAAGTAATGTTGAGTGGTAGATTAGCAGGAAATGAAATAGCAAGAACAGAATGGCTACGTGAAGGAAGTATACCATCCCACACACTAAGGGCGAATATAGACTATGGTTTTTCAGAGGCTCTTACGACTTACGGCATTATCGGAGTTAAAGTTTGGATTTATAAAGGTGAATTAATGGCGAAAGATGTTGAAAAAGAGAAAAAAGAAAAGGTGAAGAATGCTACAACCAGTTAGAACTAAATACAGAAAAGCCTTCAAAGGAAGAATTCATGGAAATGCTACTAGAGCAGTGAAACTGAATTATGGTCAATTTGGTTTAAAAGCAATACAACCAGACAGAATTATAGGTAAGCAAATAGAAGCAGCAAGAGTAGCCTTAACACGATATATGAAAAGAACTGGAAAAGTTTGGACAAGAATATTTCCTAATATTCCAGTTTCAAAAAAACCAACAGAGGTAAGGATGGGAAAAGGAAAAGGGTCTCCCGAGTATTATGCGTGCAGAGTAAAACCAGGTAGAATAATATTTGAAATTGATGGCGTAAGTGAAGAGATTGCAAGAGAAGCATTATATAAAGCTTCAGCGAAATTACCAATAAAAACAAAGTTTATAAAAAGATAATGGCTAAAAAAAAAGAAGATAAAAAATTAACTAAAGATCAAGCAGAAAAAAAGATTTTATTATTAAAAAAAGATCTTTTTAACATAAGATTTAAAAAAGTTAATAATCAAATAACTAATCCTGCTCAATACAATGAAATAAAAAAAAGTATAGCTAGACTTTACACAGCTATAAGGAATTCAAAATGACGAAAAAAATATTAAAAGGAATAGTAACTAGTGCAAAAAGTAACAAAACAATTGTAGTTGAAGTTACTCGTAAATTTAAACATCCTTTCTATGAAAAAGTTATAAAAAGGTCAAAAAAGTATCATGCACATGATGAGAAAAATAAATTCAAAGAGGGTGAAAAAGTTTCGATTATTGAATGCAAGCCTATTTCAAAAAAGAAAACTTGGCAGGTGGTAGACTAATGATACAAATACAAACAGAGTTAACAGTTGCAGATAATACAGGCGCTAAAAGAGTTGAATGTATCAAAGTTTTAGGTGGTTCAAAAAGAAGATACGCATCTGTAGGAGACATAATTGTTATAAGTGTGAAAGATGCGATACCAAAGGGTAAAGTTAAAAAAGGCGCAGTTCATAAGGCTGTTGTTGTTAGAACACGTAAAGAAATTCACAGAAATGATGGTTCAAAAGTTCAATTTGACAAAAATGCTGTTGTTCTAACCGATGATAAAGGTGAACCAATTGGAACAAGGATATTTGGACCTGTAACAAGAGAACTCAGAACAAGAGGACACACAAAGATTATTTCGCTTGCACCGGAGGTTTTATAAAATGATTTTAAAAAAAGGAGTTCAGGTAAAAATTTTATCAGGTAAAGATAGAGGTAAAACTGGAGAAATACTCGAGATAAATCGAAAATTAGAAAAAATTAAGGTTAAATCTATTGGCATGATCAAAAGACACACTAAACCTACTAAAGAAAACAAAGGTGGCATTATTAGTAAAGAAAGTTTTATACATCAATCAAATGTAAAAAATATTGACAAAACAAAAAAAGAAAAAAAAATTGAGGGTAAAAAATAATGTCGAGGTTAAAAACCATATATCAAAAAGAGATAATTTCTAAGCTTATAAACAAATTGAGTTTAAAAAATAAGCACGATGTACCTAAAATTGAAAAAATAATATTGAATATGGGTCTTGGCGAGGATGCCTCTGATGGAAAAAAACTTAAAGCATGTGCTGACGATCTAGCGTTAATAGCTGGTCAAAAGCCTGTCATTACTAAATTTAAAAAATCAATATCAAATTTTAAGACTAGAAAAGGTGCAAATGCAGGTGCTAAAGTTACATTAAGGTCTAATAAAATGTATGAATTCATTGATAGGTTAGTAAATATAGCATTGCCTAGAATAAAAGATTTTAGAGGTTTATCATCAAAAAGCATAGATAGCTCTTATAACTACTCATTTGGTGTTAAAGAACACATTGTTTTTCCTGAGGTTAATTTCGATAAAGTAGATAAGATAAGAGGTTTAGATGTTACAATAGTAACAACTAGTAGAAGCAAACAAGGAACATTAGAACTATTGAAAGAGTTTAATTTTCCAATAAACGAGAAAAAAAACTAAGGACATATATGGCTAAGACAAGCGCAATACAAAAAAATTTAAAAAGAATTAAATTAGTAAAGAAGTATGCAAAAAAAAGATCTGCTTTAAAAAAGATTATAAATAACAGAAAATTAGATCTATCAGAAAGATTTGAAGCACAGTTGAAATTAAATAAACTTCCAAAAAATTCAGCAAAAATTAGAATAAGGAATAGATGTGAGGTTTCAGGTAGACCTCATGGAGTTTATAGAAAATTAAAAATATCAAGAATTGCACTAAGAGACATGGCGTCGGCTGGTAAAATTCCTGGAATAACAAAATCAAGTTGGTAGGAGGAATATGACATTTACAGATCCAATAGGTGATATGTTTTCAAGAATTCGAAATGGTCAAATGAGATCATTAAATTCTGTTTTAATACCTTCATCAAATTTTAGAAGAAATATTTTAGAAATTCTTAAAAATGAAGGTTACATAAAAGATTATTTTATTGAAAAAAAAGAAAACAACAGAACAAGTTTAAAAATCTCTTTAAAATATTATGAAGGCGATCCGGTAATAAAAGAAATTAAAAGAATTTCAAAGCCTGGTAGAAGAGTTTATTCAAGAGCAACAAGCATCCCTAAAGTTATGAATGGCTTAGGATTAGCAATTTTATCTACACCAAAAGGTGTTATGACTGATACTGAAGCAAGAAAAAATAATGTTGGTGGAGAAATAATCTGTAGGGTATTCTAATGTCTAAAATAGGAAAAAAAAATATTTTAATTCCAAAAGAGTCTTCAATTAAAATTGAAGGAGCTAATTTAACTATTTCAGGTCCAAAAGGAACAAAAAAATTAACAGTTAATGATAAGATCTTTTCTTCAAAATTAAATGAAAGTGAGTTTCAAATACAACCCTTAGCGAAAAAATTTGATAAAAAAACTTCAATACTATGGGGCACATATAGAAGCTTAATTAATAATGCTGTTACAGGTGTATCTAAAGGTCATGAAAAAATTTTAGAATTGAGTGGTGTAGGTTTTAGAGCAAATTTAAAGGGTGAAGTTCTTAATTTGCAAATAGGTTTTAGTCATGATGTAAACTTTAAAATTCCAAAAGAGATTAAAATTACCGTAGAAAAACAAACTGTGATAAAAATTAATGGTGTAGATAAAGAATTGGTTTCAAAAATAGCTGCTGATATTAAAAATTTAAAACCCGTAGAACCTTATAAAGCAAAAGGTATTAAGGAAAGGGATAAAATTGTTTAAAGAAAAGAAGGTAAAAAAAAATAAAGAAAAAAATTAATAATAAGATTAAAAGAAAATTAAGAAATAGAAAAAAATTAAAAGCTGTGAGCAATAACAGATTTAGAATATCAGTTTTTAAGTCTTTAAATAATCTATCTGCACAAATTATTGATGATAAAATAAAAAAAACTTTGGTATCTGCGTCATCAGTAGAAAAAGAAATTAAGGATAAGAAAATAAAAAAAATGGAAAAATCAATTTTACTAGGAGAGGTTATAGCAAAAAGAGCAAAAGAAAAAAATATAGATAAAGTTTATTTTGACAGAGGTAACAATAAATATCATGGCAGAGTAAAAAATTTTGCAGATTCTTTAAGAAAAAATGGATTAAAATTTTAGTATGGTTGAAAATAAAAAAATTGATAACGATATAAAAGAAAAACTTGTTGCAATTAATAGAATAACAAAAGTTGTGAAAGGTGGAAGAAGATTTGGTTTTGCAGCATTAGTGGTTGTAGGTAACCAAAAAGGTAGTATTGGAATAGGTCAAGGCAAGTCAAAACAAGTTCCAGATGCTATTAAAAAAGCTACAGAGGTTGCTAAAAGAAATTTAATAAAAATTCCTTTAAAAGATGGAAGAACTTTACATCACGATGTTAAGGGAAAAAATGGATCTGGAAAAGTTTTTTTGAGAGCTGCACCAGCAGGTACTGGTATTATTGCGGGTGGAGCAATACGATCAGTTTGTGAAGTACTAGGTATACAAGATGTTGTAGCAAAATCATTAGGCTCAGCAAATCCACATAATGTTTTAAAGGCATGTGTAAATGGTTTAAAATCTCAAAATTCTCCAAAAATTTTATCTGCAATTAGAGGAAAAAAAATATCTGACATTGTTCAAAAAAGAGAGGCAAATTAATGCAATTAAATAGTTTATTAAAAATTAATAAAAAAAAAATTAGAGTTGGTAGAGGCATTGGTTCAGGCAAAGGAAAAACTTCTTCAAGAGGCCACAAAGGTCAAAAATCTAGATCTGGTGTAGCAATAAAAAGTTTTGAAGGTGGGCAAATGCCCTTATACAGAAGGTTGCCTAAAAGAGGATTCAAACCAATAAGAAATAAATTAATAGCTGTACTAAACTTATCTAAAATCCAAAATATTATTGAAAAATCAAAAAACGAAATAAGCAAAAATTTAAGTTTAAAAACTTTGAAGGAGAGAAATCTAATCAATAAAAGGTATAAAAAGTTAAAAATTTTAGGTTCAGGTGAAATAAAAAATAATATTGAAATTTCAGCGCATTTTGCATCAAAACAAGCTTTAGAAAAAATAGAAAAAGCGGGTGGCAAGATAAGTATTATTAAAAAATAAAAAATATGTCTAGTGAAACACTCAACACAGCAGGTGCTTTTAGCCAAGCTAAAGATTTAAAAAATAGAATTCTTTTTACAATATTAATTTTAGTAATTTATAGATTGGGAACCTATGTGCCTTTAGCAGGTATCGACCCTGCTGCACTAAAAGAAGTAATGGCTTCAAGTCAAAAAGGTTTATTAGGAATGTTTAATATGTTTTCAGGAGGAGCTGTAACAAGAATGGCAATCTTTGCTTTAGGCATAATGCCATATATTTCTTCATCAATTATAGTTCAGCTTCTTACAGGTGTTTCAGATTATTTTAAAAATTTAAAAGAACAGGGTGAAATTGGAAGAAAAAAAATTACACAAATAACAAGATATGGGACTGTATTTATTGCAGCATTACAAGGATATGGTGTATCAGTTGGATTAGAAAACGCTGGAAATTTAGTAATAGAACCTGGCTTATCATTTAGAATTTTTACGACTATATCTTTGGTTGCTGGAACAACTTTTTTAATGTGGTTAGGAGAACAAATAACATTAAGAGGTGTTGGGAATGGAATTTCTTTAATTATTTTTTCTGGAATTGTAGCTGAAATTCCAAGAGCATTAGCTTCAACATTTGAATTAGGCAGAACAGGAGCTTTATCAGCTTTGATGATTGTTGGAATTTTTGTTTTAGTAATCTTAACAGTCTTATTTATAGTTTTCTTTGAAAGGGCTATGAGAAAAATATTAATTAACTATCCAAAGAGACAGGTAGGAAATAAAATGTATGGAGGAGAATCTTCTCATCTTCCAATAAAAATAAATACCGCAGGAGTAATACCAGCAATTTTTGCCTCAGCCCTTTTATTATTGCCCGTAACAATTTCTAATTTTGGATTTGCTGAGTCTGATGCTTTTTTAAAAATTTCTTCTATGTTTACCCAGGGACAACCTCTTTATATGATGTTATATGCTTCTGGTATTATTTTTTTTTCTTTCTTTTATACATCAATAGTTTTTAATCCCAAAGAAACAGCAGAAAATTTAAGAAAATATGGAGGTTATATACCTGGGATTAGACCAGGAGAGAGAACTGCGGAATATATCGATTTTATTCTTACAAGACTCACTACAGTTGGAGCATTGTATTTAACATTTGTTTGTCTAATGCCTGAATTTTTAATAGCCAAGTATCCTATTCCTTTTTATTTAGGCGGAACCTCAATTCTTATCGTTGTGGTAGTTGCAATGGATACTGTCACTCAAGTTCAAACTAGATTAATGAGCTCACAATATGAATCATTAATAAAGAAAACAAAATTTGGTAGATAATAACTTTTAATGAATATAGTTATTTTTGGACCACCAGGAGCTGGAAAAGGGACACAATCAAATCTCATAGTAAAGAAGTATAAATTACACCAACTCTCAACTGGTGAACTTTTAAGAAAAGAAATACAAAACAATACTGAACTTGGTAAAAAAATTTCTTCTATAATTAATTTAGGAAATTTAGTTTCAGATGAAATCGTCCGAAATTTGATTGAAAATTATATCTTGAAAGATATTTATAAAAACAAACTAATATTTGATGGATATCCTAGAAATTTGACTCAAGCCAAAAATTTAGATGTTATACTAAAAAAGAATAATCAAAAAATTGATATAGCTTTAAAACTATCTGTTAGTTTAAAGACAATTAAAAAAAGAATTTTAGAAAGGAAAAACTTAGAAAAAAGAGATGATGATAAAGAGGAAATAGCTATCAAAAGATATAAAACCTATGAAGAAAACATTAAGCCTGTTATAGATTTTTACAAACAGTCTGATTTACTTAGAGAAGTCAACGCAGAATCATCAATTGCTGAAATAAGTGAAGAAATTAGCGGTTTAATTGATAGTATCAAGGGTTGACTTTAAAACATATGACAATATAAATACGCAGAAACTAATTCATAAATTTATGGCTCGTATTGCAGGAATAAATATTCCACAGAACAAAATCGTTAGTATTGCTCTAACTTATATACATGGAATTGGTTTGCATTCCTCTATAAAAATATGTGAAAAGTTAAACATCCCATCGTCAAAAAGAGTTAACGAACTGTCAGAAGAACAAGTCCTTAAAATTAGAGAATATATTGATGGAAACCATAAAGTTGAAGGTGATTTAAGAAGAGAGGTGTCAGTTAACATTAAAAGATTAGTTGACCTTGCATGTTATAGAGGATCAAGACATAAAAAAAAATTACCAGTAAGAGGCCAAAGAACGCAGTGCAATGCAAGAACTAGAAAAGGTAAAGCTATTGCGATTGCAGGTAAAAAATTAACTCCGTTAAAGAAATAGATTTAAATGAATAAAACAAAAGAAAAGTCAATTCAAAAAACAGAGTCCAAAGATAGTAAAAAATTAGATGCTAAAAAGACGAGTTCTTTTAAAAAAAAGAAAAAAGTAAAAAAAAATATTACATCAGGAATAGCTTACGTATATTCAACTTTTAACAATACGATTATATCAATAGCTGATGAAAACGGAAATGTTATATCTTGGTCTTCAGCAGGATCTAAAGGATTTAAAGGTTCAAGAAAATCCACACCTTATGCAGCTCAAGTAGCGGCTGATGATGCTGGTGCAAAAGCATTTGAACATGGTCTAAGAACTCTTTCTGTTCAAGTTAAAGGCCCAGGTTCAGGTAGAGAAACTGCTTTACGTTCGCTACAATCAACAGGATTTAAGATATTATCAATTAAAGACACAACACCTATGCCACACAATGGCGCTAGACCACCGAAAAGAAGGAGAGTGTAATGCAAACAACAAATAATGTAATAGACAAAAACTGGAAAGCACTAATTAAACCTAGTAAATTAGATATAAGCAGTAATGAGGATAAAACAATAGCTAAAGTAATAGCAGAACCATTAGAAAAAGGTTTTGGTCAAACAATTGGAAATTCTCTTAGAAGAATTTTACTATCTTCAATACAAGGTGCAGCTGTGACGGCAATTCAAATTGATGGAGTATTACACGAATTTTCCTCAATTAAAGGCGTAAGAGAAGATGTGACGGATATTGTTCTTAATGTAAAGAATTTAGCAATTAAATCATCATCATCTAGTCCAAAAAAAATTATTTTAGATATTAAAGGACCTAAAGAAGTCAAAGCTAAAGATATATCTTTAGTTCCAGAAATAGAAATTTTAAATCCAGAACAAATTATTTGTAATTTAGATGAAAAAACACATTTTCATATGGAATTGATGGTTAGTACTGGAAAAGGATATGTTCAAGCACAAAAGAATAAAACAGAAGATAGTCCGCTAGGTTTAATTTCGATTGACTCTTTATTTAGTCCTGTAAAAAAAGTTTCATTTTCTGTTGAAAATACAAGAGCTGGTAGCGCATTAGATTATGATAAATTAATTATGAATGTTGAAACAAATGGAACAGTAAATGCCGAAGATGCAATAGCATATTCAGCTAGAATTTTTCAAGATCAGCTGTCGATGTTTGTAAATTTTGAAGATCCTCAAGAAATAGTTAAAGAAGTAAAATCTTCAGAGCCAGAATTTAATAGAAACCTATTAAAACGTGTCGAAGAACTTGAATTATCTGTAAGATCAATGAATTGTCTTAAAAACGATAACATTATTTATATTGGAGATTTAGTTCAAAAAACCGAGCCTGAAATGTTAAGAACACCAAACTTTGGTAGAAAATCACTTAATGAAATTAAAGAAGTTCTTAATACTATGTCGTTATATTTAGGAATGGAAATACCTAATTGGCCTCCAGATAATATTGTAGAGTTATCAAAAAAATTGGAGGAAAATAATTACTAATGAGACACGCTTTAGGTTACAGAAAACTAAATAAAACAAGCGAACACAGGAAAGCACTATTTAAAAATATGCTTAATTCCTTAATAAAGTATGAACAAATTATAACGACATTACCTAAAGCTAAAGAGTTAAAACCTCAAATAGATAAAGTAATTACAATTGGAAAAAGCAATATCTTAAGTAATAAAAAAAGGTTATTTTCAAAATTACAGGACAAAGAATCTGTCACTAAAGTTTTTGGAGAATTATCAAAAAGGTACAGTTCTAGAAAAGGTGGTTATTCAAGAGTATTAAAAGCAGGATTTAGAACTGGAGATGACGCTCCAATGGCTGTTATAGAATTGGTAGACAGAAATCCTGAAGCAAAAATAGTAGACAAACCTAAGAAAACAATCACTAAAGAAAAACAAGAAGAAAATCAAACAGATCAAAAAATAGCAAGTAAATAATTTAGCTTCAATGCCTAAACCTTACATTGTCGGTGATGATTACCAAGACACACGACTTGATAGGTGGTTTAAACAAAAAATAATTAATTTGCCTCATTCATTAATAGAGAGAATTATTAGGCAAAATAAAATTAAGTTAAATAAAAAAAAAACTAAATCTTCGTATCGTTTGCAAGCTGGGGACTTAATAGAAATCTATGATATATCTAGATACAAAGAAAACTATAAAGACAAAAAAATTAAGTATATACCTAAAAAAAAAGAACTAATTAAATATGAAGATTATGTGATTGAAAATAATGAAAATTTTATTGTAATTAATAAGCCAGCTGGCATTCCTGTTCAATCAGGAACAAGATCCTTTAGAAATATTACTGATGTTTTAAAAAATTCTAAATATTTTCAAGATTCAAAACCTTACATAGTACATAGAATAGATAAAGAAACCTCAGGTATATTAATTATTGCAAAAAATAGAAAATTTGCGCAATTATTCACTACACTATTTAGAATAAGAAAAATTCATAAAACTTACTTAGCTTTAGCATACGGTAAAATAAACAAATCTGTTAAAAGTATGCGAGATGAACTCACTTACTTTGAAAATAAAAAGAAAATTACTCAAAAAGCTATTTCGAATATTAAAATTATAAAATCAAATGATGAATTATCATATGTAGAACTTAATCCAATAACTGGAAGAAAACACCAATTAAGAAAACAGCTTTTAAATTTAGGTAATCCCATAATAGGTGATGATAAATATTTTTTAACAAATTTTAGAAAGATAAAAACAAGAAATCTAATGCTACATGCTTATAAAATAAAATTTATGATAAACAATGTTCAGTATAATTTTAAAGCAAAATATAACATTTATTTTGAGCAACTTTTAAAAGAAAAATTTTAAATTTTATCTATATTTTTTACAAAAATATGAGCTAATTTTTTCTCATAATTTTGTAACCTAATTTCTTTTTCATTATAAATCGATGTAACCAATTTATTATTTAGACCACAAGGAACAATCTTTAAATATTGCTTTAAGTTATTATTAATATTAATTGAACAACCATGAAATGCTATCCATCTTGAAACTCTAAGGCCAATAGCTGCTATTTTTTTTCCTTTAACCCAAATTCCAATATTTTTTTTGTCTCTTTTTGCTTTAATTTTATAAATATTTAAAAACTGTAAAATACTACTTTCTAAAGCAGATATAAATTTTCTAATATCTTTTTTTCTATTATTTAGATTTATAACAAAATAAATAATTTTCTGACCTTTATTATGTAACGTTATTTTTCCACCTCTATTAGTTTTAATCACTTTAATATTTTTATTAAGAATATCTTTTTTATTAAAACTTACACCAGCAGAATAAGTTGTTGGATGTTCCAAAAGCCAAATAAGTTCATTATTTTTTCCTAATTTAACTTCTTCAACCCTTCTATTCATAAAAAGCATTGCCTTTTTATATGTAATAGGGGTTTTACTGATTTTTACTTCTATGCTCATTTAATTTGAATTTTATCACTTAATAGACTAATAGTCTCAGGAAAAAATTTTAAGAGGTATTTATGGCTTTGCTCAAATCAACTGGAAACAAGAAAGTCAATTTAGATTTTAATAAAGAATTTATAAGCACTTTTAGCAATAATATTGAGAATAGAAACGTAGATTTTATAAATCAAACACTTAATGATTTACACGCAGCGGATATTGCTAACCTAATCGAAAATTTAAATATAGAAACTAGAACAAAATTAATAGAGATCGAGTCATTTAATATTGATCCAGAAATATTTATTGA
>Ga0181576_10003560_pt1 | contig 11416 bp, 9 predicted proteins | sample 101ome_22_FD_132464 | JGI IMG/M metagenome (GOLD analysis project Ga0181576, IMG submission 132464) | Coastal salt marsh microbial communities from the Groves Creek Marsh, Skidaway Island, Georgia - 101412BT metaG (megahit assembly) | ecosystem: Environmental > Aquatic > Marine > Intertidal zone...
ACAGCCTACCCATGGCTTGTACTTCTGGCTGTGGGGCAACTCACTAACGCCTTTGCAGGGCCTGTGTTGAACATTCTCAACATGACGGGCTATGAGAAAAGCGCGCGCAATACCATGCTTATTATCGCGGTGCTCAACATCGTTTTAAACCTTGTGCTCATACCGCTTCATGGTCCCCTCGGCGCCGCAGTAGCGACCACGGCGACCATGATGGGTTGGAACATTTGGGCGGCCTACCTCGTCTACAAATACCACGGAGTCATCGCGGTTCCGTTTTTGACTAAAATTCGCCGCCATGACTAAGACCAACCTCTTTCTCATTGGTGCGGCAAAGGCAGGGACCACCGCGTTGGCAGAGATGCTGGGAAATCATTCAGAAATCAGTTCTCTGGCGATCAAAGAACCGGGGCATTTTTGCGACGATATCTTTGCGGAAGGTTTCTCTGCGGGTTACCAAAAAATGCTCCGTTGGGATGAAGCCCAATATTTTGAAGCGGATGCATTGGACCAGCGTCACATGGCCTTTGTTCAAGGACGTGAAAACTATGACCGACTGGTTGCAGGGGCCGGGGAGGCCACCTACATTCTGGACGCTTCAACAGCCTACCTTCCTTCAGTAAACGCAGCAGAAAATATTGCTAGTTACAACTCGGAAGCAAAGATCATTGTGAGTCTTCGGAACCCAGCGACCAGGGCCTACAGTCATTACAACATGGCGAGAAAATATGGTAAAGAACAGCGCTCGTTTTTGGAGGCCATCAAGGCGGAAGGAACTTTGGAAAAGGCACGATGGGGCTGGGACGAATGTTATTTAGAATTGGGCATGTATGCACCGCAATTGGAGCGCTGGCTCAAACATTTCCCGAAGGAAAATATTCATGTAGTTTGGCAGGATGAATTGTTGGCAGAGCCAGCAGCGACTCTGCAAGGCATTTCGAAGTTTCTGGGCTTGAAAGAGGATTTGAAACCTTTGGCCGAAGAGAAACACGGTGCAGAGGTTCCCAAGAACAGGACGGTGGGCAAGGTGCTGGGCGGAATTGGTCCCGTAGTAGCTTCCGTTTTACCGGAAAAAATCAAGGCGAGGGTGAAAAATATCGTTTTAGCCAAGCCTGAAGGCATTGAAGAGGCGGCTCACTCGTTTTTACTTCGTTATTTTGCACCGTCCATCGAAGCATTAGAAAAACTTCTTGAAAAGAATTTAACACACTGGAAATAAATTGAATATGGAATACAGCAGCTCAAATTTGATCTCGTTTGTCTACAAGAATTGGAAGCCATTGGTGGTTATTCCATTCCTGTCCATGGTGGTCGCTGTGGTTTTTAGCGGACCTACCTTCATTAAGCCGCTTTTCGAATCGCAGGTGATTCTCTTCCCATCAACCACGAATTCTGTTTCGAAGGCCCTCCTTCCACAGACCAACGGCTATGGTGATGAGGATATTTTCGAATACGGCGATGAGCAACAAGCCGAGCAGCTTTTGCAAATCCTGAGTTCTGGTGAAATACGCGACAGTGTCATTGCCAAATTCGATCTGATGAACCACTATGACATTGATACAGCTTCTGATTATCCACGTACGAAGCTTTTCAAAGAGTACGAAAACAAAATTGAGTTCAATCGTACCCAATTCATGTCCGTAGAGATTAATGTTCTCGATACCGATCCTCAAATTGCAGCGGATATCGCCAATTACATCTACAAGCTCGTAGATAAAGTGAAGCGTCGTGTTGCAAAGAACCGTGCTCAGATGGGACTTCAGATTGTAGAAAACGAATACCGTAGTCTTCAAGGCGAGATTCAGACTATGGAAGATAAGATCACTGAGCTTCGCTTTAAAGGGGTGCACGATTACGAAAGCCAGAGTGCCGTGTTTAATGAACAGTACGCTATCGCATTAGCAGCCGGAGCTTCTCAATCTCGCATCAAGCAACTCGAACGTCGCCTTGATACCTTGGCAAAATACGGTGGTAAATATGTCGCTATTCGCGATGAGCTCCAATTGCTCAAAGAGGAGGAGGTAAAGCTGAAGACGAAATTTGACCAGGCCAAAGTGGATGTCAATCAAAACCTTCCTGCCACCTTTAAAGTAGATGAAGCACGTCCTGCTGAACGCAAGACGTATCCGAAGCGTAGCATACTCATCCTTGCTGTAGGCTTCGCTGTATTTATCCTCGTGGTATTTACCCTTCTTGTTCGCGGTACATTCTTGGAACTTCGCGCCAAAGCGTAGTGACTTCGGGCAAGCAAATAAGCGCTAAGGGCATTGCCATCATCGCACTGCTCGTCTTACCGTTCATTGGTTTGATTGTGGCCAAAGAGTGGTGGGAACTTTTGCTTTTGCCCGCCGGTTTGCTCGTGGTATGGCTGACCCTGTACCGATTAGATTGGGCCATGTGGTTCGTGGTCTTGTCCACGCCGCTTTCTGTGAACCTTACAGACCTCACTGGAGGTGCTGGTCTTTCCCTACCCACAGAGCCTATGCTTGTTTTAATCACAGGCTTAGTCATCGTCAAAATGCTCTTTATGGGCGAGTATGATATCCGACTGATTAAACATCCCATCTCTATAGCCATTTATATCTATCTGGCTTGGATGCTGTTGACGGTCATCACGTCCCAACTCCATTTAGTTTCATTTAAGCAATGGATTACGCGTGTGTGGTTCATCGTGCCCTACTATTTCGTGCTGGGTCATTTATTCCTGCGCGATCCTAAAAACGCGGTCCGCTTCCTTTGGCTTTTCCTCGTTCCGCTCATCATTGCCTGTACCTACACCATGGTCATCCACAGTCAATACGACTTTACAAAAAAGACCTCCACCTGGGTGATGTTTCCACTGTTTAAGGAGCACACCTCCTACGGCGCTGTGCTAGCCATGTTCTACCCCGCTGCACTGTACCTCACGTTCCGTAAATCCTCTTGGGGGTTCAATGCCATCGCTGCAGTACTACTTATCATACTTACAGCAGCTACGGTACTCTCGTACACCCGTGCAGCTTGGCTTTCCCTAGTAGGCGCCGGCGCAGTGTATTTGGTCTACGCCTTTCGCATGTCGAAGACGGTAGTCTGGTCACTGGCAGGTTTGGTACTTTTGGTGGCAGGTCTCAATTTCTCTTACATCAGTTCTAAGTTCGAACGCAATACTCAGGATTCTTCGGACGATTTGAACGAACACGTTGCCTCGGTAACGAATGTCAGTACGGATGCTTCTAACCTCGAACGCATCAATCGATGGAATTGTGCCATAAGGATGTATGCAGAACGTCCTTTCCTAGGTCACGGTCCTGGAACCTACATGTTCTTGTACGCACCATATCAAAAGCCTTCCGAGAAAACCATCATCTCCACCAACGGTGGTAACAGGGGCAATGCGCACAGCGAATACTTAAGTCCATTGGCGGAATCCGGCACTTTTGGCCTACTCACCTTCCTGGGAATCATCATCACAGTTATTGTGGTAAGTATAAATTCATACCAACGGTTAGACAATGAACGATTAAAAGGACTGCTGCGACTCGCGTTTCTCGGGTTGATCACCTACTATTTACACGGATTCCTAAACAACTTCTTAGACATGGATAAGGCAAGTGCTCCGTTCTGGGGCTTTACAGCGATGATCAGTTGCATATCCCTTGTGTCGGGGCGGACAGAAGGTGTTAAAGAGGCCTAGACAGAAAGATAAAATGACATAATTTCTACCCTGAGACGTAATGAATAGTTCCGATTCTACGTGCTATTCGACAGATGAGTGGCGATAAATCATTCTTAGACAAATATTTGACCTTTTGTTATGCGTAATTTTCGATTACGTAACATTTATATGAAAACACTTGTTTTTGTCTGCAGGAAAGTGCAATTTTAGAGCTACTTAACATTAGTTTAACAAAAACAGGTACAATGAAAAACAAATTGTCACTGTGGTCAGTACTACTATTCGTATTATCAGTAAACTTCGCTGTTGCACAGTCTGTTTCTGGTATCGTTAGTGATGCTGCTTCAGGTGAGCCGTTACCAGGTGTGGCGGTTTCACAGAAGGGGACCAACAATGCAACTTTGACTGATTTTGACGGGAAATTCTCGTTGATTGCAGAAAAAGGCGCAACACTGGTTTTCTCTTCAATGGGTATGGAGACCCAAGAAGTAGTCGCTTCTTCGGATTTCCTACAAGTTTCAATGGAGGCTGCTGCCAGCCAACTTGATGAAGTTGTCGTAACCGCTTTGGGTATCTCTCGTGAGAAGAAGTCCCTAGGTTATGCAACTCAAGAAGTTGACGGGGCGGAAGTAACTAAGGTAAAGGATGCCAACTTCATGAACTCTTTGAGTGGTAAAGTTGCTGGTGTTAGCATTAAGAGTTCAGGTACTCTTGGTGGTTCTGCCAACGTAGTCATCCGTGGTTACAAATCATTGACAGGTAATAACCAAGCACTTTTCGTGGTTGATGGCATTCCAATTTCGAACTCTACCGGTAACAGCGGAAATGTTGCTAGCGGTCGTGGTGGTTACGATTTTGGTAACGCTGCAATGGATATCAACCCAGAAGACATTGCAAACATCTCTGTATTGAAAGGTGCAGCAGCAACTGCTCTTTACGGTTCTCGTGCTGCTAACGGTGTCATCTTAATTACTACCAAAAGCGGAAAGTCTAACGGCGGTAAAAAGTCTTTGGGCGTTACAGTAAGCTCTGGTATTACTGTTGGTCGTGTGAATGAAAGCACTTTCGTTCGTCACCAAAAATCTTACGGTCCTGGATACGGTCGTTTCTACGGTCCTTCATACATCACAACAGCTCCTGGTGACTCAACGTTTACCGATGGTCGTGCTCAGGCATACGATGCAAACGGTGATGGTGTTACAGATATCGTTCTTCCAATGGGAGAGGATGCATCTTGGGGTGTTGAAGTTGATCCAAACCTAGATGTATATGATTGGGAATCAATCTTCCCAGAATTGCCAACTTATGGTCAGTCTAAGAAGCACGTTGCTGGTGAAAACGGTGCAATGAGCTTCTGGGAGCAGAGCGTAACTCGCAATAACTCTTTTGCAATTGATGGTGGTAGCGAAAACACTACATTCCGTTTGTCTGCAACAAGCTTTGATCAAAAAGGTATTGTTCCTGGATCAAACATTGGTCGTGATAACGTAAGCTTTAGCGGTCGTTTTAAGGCTTCTGATAAGTTGACAGTTAGCGCTAAAGCCAACTACATACAGCAGCAAGGTAAAGGTCGTTACGGTACTGGTTACGATTCTCGTAACCCTAACCAAAGTTTCCGTCAGTGGTACAACGTTCTAACAGACATGAGCGCTCAGAAAGATGCGTACATGAACTACGGTCGTGGTAACTACTCTTGGAATGCTTATGGTTACGGTGCTGCTGCTCCTACAAAGCCTCACTACTTTGATAACTTCTACTTCTCTGCACTTGAGAACTTCGCTACTGATCAGCGTGATCGTATCGTAGGTAACATCATGGCTGAGTACCAGATTAACGAGTGGTTGAAATTGACTGGTCGTATGACTGCAGATACTTACTCTGAACTACGTGAAGAGCGTATCGCTGTAGGTTCTGTAGACGTGAGCAGTTACTCTCGTAACAACCGTTTGTTCACTGAGCGCAATAATGATTTGTTCTTGAACTGGAATAAATACTTCGGTGATAATGGAGACTTGAGCTTTGCAGGTATGCTTGGTTACAACCAACGTCGTACGTCATTCCAGAGTATTTATGCTGCTACTAACGGCGGTTTGGTTGTTCCAGGAGTATATGCTTTGAGCAACTCTGTGGCTGCTCCAGCTGCTCCTTCTGAAACTGCTTACCAGATTGGTGTAGACGGTTTCTACGGTCAAGCATCTTTCGGTTACAAAAACTTCTTTTACGTAGATTTGACTGCACGTCAGGATGTTAGTTCGACACTTCCTGTTGGAAATAACACCTACTTCTACCCATCGGCTACATTGAGCTTTATCTTCTCAGAATTTATTGACTCTGATGTACTTGAATTTGGTAAGGTTCGCTTCAACTGGGCAAACGTGGGTTCTGATGCTCCTGCTCAAGCGTTGGTTGATGCTTATGGTATTGGTACACCTTTTAATGGTGTAACTCTTGCTTCTGCTCCATCTACTCAAAGAAATGCTGGTCTTCTTCCTGAGAACACAGTAAGTACAGAGGCTGGTGTTGAGATGAAGTTCTTCAAGAACCGCGCTGGTTTGGATATTAGTGCCTACCAAAGTTCAACATTCAACCAAATTCTTCCTGCTCAGGTATCGACAGCTACAGGTACTTACTACAAGTATGTAAATGCTGGTCAGATTGATAACAAAGGTTTGGAATTGAGTGCTTACGTTACTCCTGTCAAAACGAAAGACTTCCAGTGGGACGTAAACGTAAACTGGTCACGTAACCGCAATACAGTAGTTGAGTTGTTTGGTGATTCTGAATCACTACTTCTTGCTTCTGTTCAAGGTGGTGTTCAAATGACTGCTCGCGTTGGTGAAGCATACGGTACACTAGAGGGAACTACTTTCGTTCGCGACGGTGCAACTGGCGCTCCTTTAGTATACGATTGGTCAAGCTCACGTGGCGGTGCACGTTACTGGAGAGGTGATGTAGGTGTTATCGGTAATATCCAAGCTGATTGGAGAGGCGGTATCAACAACGCATTCTCTTACAAGAACATTACTGCTTCTGCATTGATCGACATGCAAATGGGAGGTAACTTCTTCTCATTGGATACTTGGTACGGTTACGGAACAGGTGTTTATGATTTCTCTGCAGGTACAAACGCCGAGGGTAACCCTATCCGTTCTAACGTAGAAGATGGTGGTGGTTTGTCTTGGGACGAAGTTGCTCACCTAGGTATTGAAGGTGTAATGCAGTGGGACGGTGCAACTGTTGATGCTGATGGCAACCCAGTTGGAACTGAAAACTCTACTAAGATGTGGATGAACGATTACGGTAATGCATTAGGATGGGCACTAGGTGGTCCAAACGAATTGCACATCTACGACGCATCTTTCGTAAAATTGAGAGAAGTTGCTCTTACTTATGCAGTTCCTACTGCTAGCTTGGGTGACCTTCCAGTTGCTGGTGTGGACATCAGCTTGATCGGTAGAAACCTTGCAATCCTTTACAAGAACACTCCTTACTCTGATCCAGAGGCTGGTCTTTCAGCAGGTAACGTTCAAGGATACCAATCAGGTGCATACCCATCATTGCGTGAAGTTGGTTTCAACGTAAGAGTTAAATTCTAAAAAGTAACGAGAAATGAAAAAGTTATTATTCGCAGCAGCAGCTGCACTCGCGATCACTTCTTGTACTGATGACCTTAGTTCTCTTAACGTGAATGGTAAGGCACCGGAATCGGTACCTGCTGGCGCATTGTTTGCCAATGCAACTATGGGTTACTTCGACTTCACTTCAGTACAGAATGTAAATTCAAACAACTTGCGTCTATGGGCTCAGCACTGGACGCAGACTACTTACGTTGACGAATCAAACTTTGCTTTGGACGAGCGTAATGTAAACGGACGTACATACACGACTATGTACACTACGGTAATCCGTGACTGTGAAGAAGCACGTGCCGCTTTGGCAGATGTTGTTGCTTCAAACGAGCAGATTGCAGCTACAGAGGCAGCGATCGAAGTGGTGGAAGTACTTGCGTACTCTTTGTTGGTAGATCTCTTTGGAGATGTTCCTTACACTGAGGCGCTGACTGAAACTAACGTTCCTGCATACGATGATGATGCAGCAATCTACGCGGACCTATTGGCTCGTTTGGATGCTGCTGTCGCAGATTTGAACGGTTCTAATGCTTTCGGTAGCTCAGATATCATCTATGGTGGTAGCGCTGATGCTTGGAAAATGGCAGCGAACTCTTTGATGCTTCGTATGGCTGTTCGTATGGTAGATGCTGATGCAGCAATGGCTAAAACTTACGGTGAGAAAGCTATTGCAGGCGGTGTATTCGCTTCATCTGCTGATGATATGCGTTTGTTCTACTCTTCAGCTCCTCCACACACACACCCTATGTGGGAGACGCTAGTTCAGAGTGGTCGTACAGATTACATTGCATCAGCTACTTTGGGTGATGTATTGAACGGTCTAGAAGATCCACGTCGTGCTGGTTTCTTTAAGTCTTTGGGTGGTAACGATTCTGTTATTGGTGCACCTCACGGACTTCAATCAGATTACTACCAATTCTCTCAGCCAGGTACGGCGCTTGAAGATCCAACTTGGTCTCACGCTGCTATCAGCTACGTAGAAACTGAGTTCTTGATGGCTCATGCTGCTGTTGCTGGATGGACTGGTGCTGGTGATGCTGCAACGCACTACGAGAATGCTATTCGCGCTTCTATCGAGGAGTGGGGTGGTTCTTCTGCTGATGCTGATGCATACATGATGAACGCAATGGTTGCATACAACTCTGCAACTGCTGCAACGCAGATAGGTGTTCAGAAGTGGATCGCGATGTACAGCAATGCTTCTGAAGCGTATGCTGCTGTTCGTCAGTACGATCTGCCGATGGCAACTGCAAACCTTGCAGGTACGGTTACACCTAATCGTTACTCTTACCCATTGGATGAGGGTTCGTTAAACGGTGATAATGTTGCAGCAGCTGCAGCTAAATTCAACAATGACGATACATTTGCCAAGATTTTCTGGGATATGTAATTCAATCATAGATGGATACAAAAGCCGCCGCTCCCGCAGGGAGCGGCGGTTTTTTTTGCCCTAAATTCGCCCCATGGAAAAAGCTATTCTGTACTTACAAAAGGCTATTGGCGACCGTGCTATTCAAAAAGAAGAATTGGATGCGCTAATTGATTCTTATGAGGGTATTGAAAGGCATTGGTTCGAATTTGATGAAACTGAGAATAGCTACTTCCTCACACCAGAAATTTTAGCCTATGAAGCAGGGCCTAAAGAAGACTTTGAAGCTTTGGGATTGGGAGAATTAGAAGAACGAATAGTAGATGTCTTAGAACAGGGTAAAAGCGTGAAATGGGGCAAACTAGCCCTAGCCATGTGGCTGTTCTTCCTGTTTATTGTAGTTTACACCATTATTGAAACTATTGCATAAAAAAACCACCCCGTAAGAGGTGGTTTTCGATATATTATGTGAGTGATGCTTACTTCGCGCGTTCCTTGTAGGAACCGTCTGCGGTGTTGATCACAATCTCTTCGTCTGTTTTGATAAACAAAGGTACCTGAACCTCAGCACCTCCCTCAACAGTCACTGTTTTCATAGCGTTTGTAGAAGTGTTTCCTTTCACTGCAGGTTCAGCGTAAGTCACTTTCAAGTTTACTGTACGTGGTAGCTCTACCGCCATTGCTCTATTCTCTGTAGCATGGAACAATACAAGACACATCATACCGTCCACTAGAAAGTCAGGGGCATTGATCAAATCTCGAGCAAAGGTCAATTGCTCGTAGTTGTCGGTATTCATGAAGTGATAGTCGGTACCGTCGTTGTACAAGAACTGGTACTGACGAGTCTCTACGTCGATTGTTTCAATCTTTGAACCCGCAGGGAAAGTATTGTCTAAAACACGACCAGTCTCTAAGTTTTTAATCTTAGTGCGCACAAAGGCAGCGCCCTTTCCTGGTTTTACGTGTAAGAATTCAATGACTTGGAACGGCTGACCGTTGAAGTTGATGCACATTCCGTTTTTAATGTCTGAAGTACTTGCCATAATCGAGTTGTTTGTTGCCCAAATATACTGCAAATGCAGAGGGCTATTTCATGGATTAATAATGCTTTTCAAGGAGTAGTTCACTGCTGCAGAAGTCGTACTCGTGCGCGAGGTAGTTGCTAGCAACAATGATGGTCTTATCTGCGGCCAATTCTTGAATCATTCTCTTATATAGCTCAACACCCTCTTTATCCAAATTGCTGGTCGGTTCATCCAATAGAAGTATTGGTCTTGGGCTCGCAATAGCTAAGAGCAGACGAACGCGTTGCTTCATGCCGGAGCTGTAGGTCTTAATTCGCTTGTTTAAATGTGGTGTGAGCCCCGCCTCATTAATCCATCCGTCCAGATCTACACCATGGGTGAAACCACACATTTTCTGGTGGAAAGCAATGGCCTCCTTTAGGCTGAACATAGGATTTAGAGCCACATAAGGCGCGGCAATTGCACAAATTCCCCCTGCCTCTGTAGAAGAGGTATTCTTCCCGTCAAAGTTATATTGAGGAGGGTTTTCTGTGGCTTCCTGTGCACCTGATAAGATTTTAATTAGAGTAGATTTGCCTGAGCCGTTTGAACCTAAAATGACTGTTTTAGAGCCCGTTTCAAAGGTGTGTGTAACTCCTTGTAAGATGTGCTGATTGCCAAAGGTCTTTTGAAGATTTCCAAGGGTAATCATACGGCTACTTTCTAATCAACCCTCTATCACTAGCGTCGATGAATGCAATGATTTCTTTTGCCACTGCGCTCTTTTTGTATTCGGCTTTCACTGTTTCCAATGCTTGGCTAATATTTTTACCGCTTTGGTAGAGGATGCGGTAGATGTCTTGTATCTCTCTGATGTCGTTGTTATGGAAGCTGCGTCTACGTAAACCGACACTATTTACTCCGGCATAAGTCAGAGGCTCGCCCGCGGCAGTAATGAATGGCGGAACATCTTTTCGTACCATTGCACCTCCACCAACCATAACGTGGTTACCAATCTTTACAAACTGATGCACGGCACTCAATCCAGATATAATTGCCCAATCGCCAACCTCTACATGGCCAGCAAGCGCGACGGAATTGACAAGGATAACTCTGTTTCCAATTAAACAATCATGCGCTATATGCACATAGGCCATGATGAGACAATCCTCTCCGATAGTGGTTTTACCAAGAGCTTTTGTCCCTCGGTTTATGGTTACACACTCTCTTATGGTGGTTCGGTCGCCAATTTCAACGTTGGTTTCTTCACCATCAAATTTCAAATCTTGTGGAATAGCTGAAATTACGGATCCTGGAAAGATTCGACATCCTGCTCCAATTCGTGCACCATCCATGATGGTGACATTGGGACCAATCCAGGTACCTTCTCCAATCTCAACATCAGCCGCTATGGAGGTAAAGGGACCAATCTCTACTTGGTCGCCGATTTTCGCGGATGGGTGTACGTCGGAGAGTCTGTGAATCATTATTTGGTAATCTGCGCCATCAACTCAGCTTCACTTACTAGTGATTCGCCTACAAATGCTCTTCCGAGCATGTGAACGATACCCCTACGTATTGGAGTAATGAGTTTGAGGTCAAAAATCAATGTGTCTCCGGGAACAACCTTCTTCTTAAACTTCACATTGTCAATCTTCATAAAGAATGTGAGATAATTCTCCGGATCTGGTACTGAACTCAAAGCAAGAATCCCTCCACATTGCGCCATTGCCTCCACTTGGAGAACGCCAGGCATTACTGG
>Ga0181576_10003566_pt1 | contig 11402 bp, 8 predicted proteins | sample 101ome_22_FD_132464 | JGI IMG/M metagenome (GOLD analysis project Ga0181576, IMG submission 132464) | Coastal salt marsh microbial communities from the Groves Creek Marsh, Skidaway Island, Georgia - 101412BT metaG (megahit assembly) | ecosystem: Environmental > Aquatic > Marine > Intertidal zone...
CCGGCCTCCAACCCCAATAGCACTTCCTGTATTGAGACAGTGTCCAGTCCCGATCCCATATTGTGCATAAATTTTAGAACAGAGATATTAGAAAGGGCTTTACAAGCATAATTGATTTTTAATTTTTCAATTCCTGAAAAAGCCTTTTCTAGGCGTCGGTATTGGCCTTCTATTTTGGAAGCATCATAAACATAAACAGGCCCATCGGCTTGTTTGGCTATAGATTCTAAATCGGAATAGTTCATATCATTTTGAATTGAGTTCAAAAGTAGGCATCATCAGCCTGTTGCGCAAAGAAAAGAAGGAAAAAACAGATAATTACAACGAAATGTTTTATTTATAACAAAAGTTTTGCTTGAGGCAGTTCCATTTCCGCTTCGGATTAGCTATTTTTGCTCTGGATTTTAGAATGCTCTATGAATTTACACGAATATCAAGGAAAAGAAATGCTTGCCAGTTTTGGTGTAGCGATACAGCGCGGGATTGTAGCTAAAACAGCTGATGAAGCAGTCCGTGCAGCAAAAGAATTAACGGAAACAACCGGTACCGGCTGGCATGTAGTCAAAGCACAAATACATGCGGGGGGACGCGGTAAAGGCGGTGGGGTTAAGCTCGCTAAAAATTTGGAGGAATTGCAAACCATTGCAGGGGAGATTATAGGGATGCAACTTATCACGCCTCAAACTCCACCTGAAGGGAAAAAAGTGAATCAAGTACTTATCGCGGAGGACGTTTACTATCCCGGTGATTCTGAACCCAGTGAATTTTATATGTCGGTATTACTCAACCGCGCCACAGGGAAAAATATGATTATGTATTCTACAGAAGGAGGAATGGATATTGAGGCCGTCGCCGAAGGGACCCCACACCTCATATTTACAGAAGAAGTAGACCCAGCTTTAGGCTTACTGCCTTTCCAAGCACGAAAAATCGCATTTAACCTCGGGCTCTCAGGCAATGCTTTTAAAGAGATGACAAAATTTGTAAGCGCTCTTTACAAAGCCTATATCGGTTCAGATGCCTCTCTTTTTGAAATCAATCCGGTTCTTAAAACCTCAGATGATAAAATTATAGCCGTAGACGCCAAAGTAACCTTAGACGATAATGGCTTATTCCGTCATAAAGATTTGGAAGCCCTTCGCGATCTTAGTGAAGAAAACCCCGTAGAGGTTGAAGCGCGAGAGGTAGGACTGAATTATGTAGATCTAGACGGTAATGTGGGCTGTATGGTTAATGGAGCTGGATTAGCCATGGCAACTATGGATTTGATCAAACAGGCAGGTGGGGATCCAGCCAATTTCCTCGATGTAGGAGGTACTGCCGATGCCGCTCGTGTAGAAACAGCCTTTAGATTGATTTTACAGGATCCAAAAGTAAAAGCGATTTTGGTAAATATTTTCGGCGGTATCGTTCGTTGTGATCGGGTTGCTCAAGGTATCGTCGATGCCTATAAAAATATGGGTGACGCTATAAAAGTCCCTATTATAGTTCGTTTACAAGGCACCAATGCAGACTTAGCCAAAGAGCTTATAGACAGTTCAGGTTTGAATGTACGCTCTGCTACCGCTTTTCAAGAAGCAGCAGATAAAGTACAGGAAGCAATTGGATAAATGACACTTTGTCATCTATTTTCTTTAATAAAATGACATTTTGGCAAAACAATCCTTTGGTCCTTTTTTTGTTTTAGGGTACAACAATAAAAATTGTTAAACCTTAAAATATTTGAATTATGAATTTAATTAGAAAACAAACCCCGTTCTTCCCCTCTTTAATTGATGATTTTATCAATGCGGATTGGAATTTAAAAGCACCGAGTTATTCTTCAACGATGCCGGCTGTGAATATTAAAGAACTAGATAACCAATTTGAAATTGAGTTGGCCGTTCCAGGCTTACATAAAGACAACTTCGAAGTTGAAGTAGAAGACGGAATTTTATCTATCTCCGCTTCACAGGAAGAAGAACAACTTAATGAAAAAGGAAAATTTACACGTCGTGAGTTTAGCTATAACAGTTTTAGACGCAGCTTTACCCTACCCGACAGTGTTGACCCCACAAAGATTGATGCACATTATAAGGAGGGTGTCCTTCAAGTACTTTTACCTAAGTACAAAGAGGCACAACCTCAGCCCAAAAAGCTGATTAAAATCCGATAATCGAATCAATTATTTGTTTTTGTTTGATCGGTCTCCTAGTGGGACCGATTTTTTTTTACAGTTTGATATAAATTTTCTTTTTGAAAAGATACTGTATGGGAATCCAAATAATAATAACATAGAGTAAGGCGTAAAGCAGTGAGCCTAGTTTTAAAGGGAGACCTATTTCTCCCCATAGGGACATAAACTGCCCACTAAGGGAGATGCCCCACCATTTCGAGCTATAAAAAATGACTGTCAAAAGGCTTGAAAGCGAATAGGCTGTAATTGAGTTGACACCAAAAGCATGGGCAAATTTAAATTGAAATTTACTCTGTTTGAGATCAAAAAAATAGGCACAGCTGGCCAAGGCAAGTGCACTTATACCGCCCATAAATAGGGTAAAGGAGCTACTCCATAAGTTTTTATTAAAAGGCATAAACCATTGAAGTAAATCTCCCAAAAAAAGCAGGATAAAACCAAAGAAAAACAACTGATTTAAGCGTGTCTTTAAGTCTTCTTTTTGTAAGAGAAGGTATCCCGCCCACATACCGATGATCCCACTAACTATTGCGGGGAAGGTACTTAAAAAGCCTTCCGGATCCCAGGTGTCTCTCCAGAGCCTACCCGGTAGGAATAAGCTGTCCAGATAATGCGCCCAGTTTTTTTCGGGGACCATTAAATCGGGCGCTCCGATACCGGGTACAGGAATATAGGCCATCAGTATCCAGTAGCCAACGAGTATACCGATTCCCATGAGTGCTTGTATTTTTCTTGAGGTATATAAAAAAAGCAATGCACAGGCCAAATAAACAAAAGCAATCCGGGGTAAAACACCCACCCAGCGGATGCCTTCAAAATTAAAACTGGGCCAGAGCCATAGAAAAATTCCTACAGCATAAATCTTTACTGCCCTCCAAAGGAGTTTTTTTGTCAATGCCCCGCGGTCTTTACCGAGTTCTTTTTGCTTATTCATAGACAAAACAATAGAAACGCCCACAATAAATAAAAAGGTGGGAAAAACGTAATCGGTAGGGGTAATGCCGTTCCATTCAGCATGGAGTAGGGGCGAATAAACCTGTTCCCAACTACCTGGGTCATTGACTATTATCATCAGGATGATGGTAAGTCCTCTTAATAAATCTAGTGAAAGTAAGCGCTTGTTTTCCATTTTTAATTTAATTGTATGCTGTTTCCTCCTCTTCCTTTTGTATCAAAAACCCGTAAAGTGATATTCGAAGCATTGGGTATTTTTACAGGAGAGGTATATAGCGGATCATCTGGCGTGGGTTCCGCTCCATTTAAGGTATAGTGTATACGTAAACCAGGAAATTGTTGGCGTGCCTTAAGCATGTCCCCCTCTATAATTCCTCCAGGTTTGGGAAGATCAAAGGCGATAAAACCAAATAAATTTTGAAGCAAAGGAAGATGGCGTTGTCCTAGGGTATTGACAAAAAGATTCCATGACTGGTCCATTAGGGGTTGCTGTTCTGTAGCAGTAGCTTTTTCAAGCCATGACTCTTTTGCAGCCCATGCTCGCTGGGCAAATACTATCATATTAGGCATTAATATCCGATCAAAAAAGGCTTCTTCCATAGCGGTTTCGGTCCATAGTTGAGATTGTATACCAAGAAAATTTGAAATCGCATCAAGACGAATGGACTCTTTATTAGCCACTTCTGCCGAACTAATACCCAATTGCTTGAGTTTGACTTTATTGGCAAAGACATTCAATGGTTCAGTGCCCCAACTGTCCTTATAGTTCACAAAACCAGACCAATTTAACCCTACATTTTCCATGTCTTTATCGTCGGTCATGTCAAAATAAAATGCGGTAGAATTACTCATAATGGCCTTAAAGCCTAAATTATTGAGCTTATAAATCATGTCTTCACGTCCTTCCCCCCAGGTATTATTCCATACATAGGGGATGAAATCCAAGTCTTTTAGTTTTTGATTGACCTCAATTTCAGATTGGCTTTTTTCACTGTGGACCAAGAGTACATCTTCCCATCCTGCTGTTTGCGCTCCTCCTTCACTTATTAATTTATTAATTCGCTTGACATTTTCATCATATAAACCTTGGTAGGAATCGATTTCGGGGTGGGATTTTAAAAAGTCAGCACACAGGGGGGATTTTCTCCACACTCCATAGGGCAATTCGTCAGCACCGATATTAAAAATTTTCATAGGTAGGTCAGCTTCGCTATACATCGCTTTTATTTCGTTAAAAACTTTGACAAAAAAACGCTCTGAAGCGGGTTCGCAGATGCAAATGGTATTGTCGTGAAACAACTGCGCAGAGGTATATTCACTTTGGTCATTGGGATCGTGGAGTCGGTATTCATTGGCCCTCGCTTCCTCACCTTTCGCTTTGTAATTTTCATACCTATTTTTCATAGCGACTATAGCTGCTCGAGCATGAGAGGGGAAACTGATTTGCGGGACCACCTCGATGTGCCTTAAACGGGCTTCTTTTAAAATTTCGATATAGTCTTCTTTACTCAGGTAGCCGCTACCAGGACTTGGTTTTATTCCAGAACCCGATCCGTACATAGGAAAAAGACGATCCTCTTCATTTTCGGTATAGCCACGCTGTCCTCCAATACTTGTTAATTCTGGAAGCCCTGGAATTTCCAAACGCCAGCCTTCATCGTCACTCAGTCGTAAATCCAAAAGGTTGAGTTTATAAAATGCCATATAATCCAGTACTTGAAGGATTTTTTCTTTTGGGTAAAAATTTCGAGCCAAATCCATCATAAAGCCCCGACTTTTAAAGCGTGGTTTGTCTGTTATTTCGAGCAACGGCAGTCTTTTTTGTTCGCGCTCCGCTGTAAGTAAAATCTGGTGCAAAGAGCTGATAGCGTAAAAAACTCCCTTGGAGCCAGAAGCATGGATTTTGATGTCCTCGGAGGTAATGGCTAAATGATAGGCTTCTTCGGCTAAAGAAGCCTCTTTGATGAGTTCAATCTGCGCTTCTGCTGCCTCCTCAGTAGATAATGTAAGTTGAAGTCCTTTCTTGATACGTTGACTTAAAAATTCACTTTCAGCCTCAAAGGGACCATAATCAATAAATAGCGATTGAGGCCGTTCTATAGAATCTTGGGTAAGCGTTAGTTGCTGGGGAGTAGGTACCACCCAATAAAGCGAATCTTGAGGCAGAGTATTTAATCCTTCATATTGCGCATAGCGTTCAGCGGCAGAGGGTATTTGAAGGCCTTCAAGACCTTGTGCATTTTTCCAGCGTATTTGAGGATTTAAATCAAATAAAGATCCTGTTTTGGCATTGCGAATAAAGAAACCAACAGGTCCCATCACCAAGCGGGTCATAATACCTGATTGTAAGGCTGAAAATGTAAGTGTTGCCCCCGGATTTACTGTTTGATCTGTATGTGAATTCAAAACCCAGTATTGACTATTTTTTGTAGGTGTTATCGTCATGCCTTGTGGTAAACTTTCAGGTTGTAGGGAACCGCTAAATTGATTCCAATGCAATGACCATTGTCCTCCTTCCCAAACTTCCTGACTGGAATTGGTCAGCGAAAAAGTAACTTCCATTTGGTTGTTAACGTGGTCAAAATTAGTAACTGTAAATACGATAGACGATTTTAATGAAGGGGGGGATTGACATTGATAAAAAAAGAGGAGCCCTAAACAAATAAGGAAGGTTTTTTTCATTCGGTTCTGTTTTTATTAAAAGTAAGAATAAAATTTTTTTATTCTCTGATTTTAAAACTCTTGATTGCTTTGTTAGGTTCGATAATCGAATAGCCGTCCCAAAAAGTAGGGTCATAAACCGGTAAATTTTCAGGAAGGACGTTGGGTTTTTCTACAAAGGCATCAAAATCAGTTTCACTAATGGGGGTGGTTTCAAAGACAACCAACTGATATTTTTCGAAAATCCGAGTACTGATTTCTAAATCCATTTTAAGTTCATTTTGTTTATTCCGCCCTTTGACCACCTTATTTTTTTCGGTAATCACCAAAGGACGCTCAAACCCTCCCTCAAACGCGGTTGTGTATTCAAAATACTCTAAACTGTATTTACCATTTGTCATTTTTTTAAACTGTAGAATGACTTCTTTTATATCTTGCTTAAAAGAAACCCCTAGTAGACTAAAATCTCTGATATTTTTTATGTTTTTATATTCTAATCTTAAGAGTGCCAATCGATCTGCATCAATAAAAAGCCTTCCTGCATAGGCTGCATTTCTTTTGGGTTCAAAAGTCAAAATATATACAGGTGTAGAACCAAAATAAGTCAGGTCTACCACTTTAAAAATATACTTTGAGGAATCTATAAGAACCATTAGATTAAATTTATCGTCTTTAAAAAGGGTTTTAAGAAATTGGGTTAGCTGCTCTTTTTGTTGTTTTAAAAATGCAACTTTTCTTTTTTGTTCTTTTTCTTTTACAGTCAAGGTGTCTCGAGGTTCAGATTGAAAAGCATCACCTTCTAGTTTTCCTCCAATAAGCCCAGAACGCACCTTAAAATAAGAGGTTGATTTGATATTTTTTTTAAGTATGGTATCAAAGAGGGCTTCTGTATTTTCAAAGAGTGCAGTAGCTTTTTTGTCTTCTAGTTCAAGTGCTTTAAAAAGTTGAAGCTTTTGATTTTTGGCACTGAAATCACCATAAAGCCTTCCTGCAAATTCTGCAAAGGAGGTGTTTTTTTTTGGGATCTTCTTTAGTATACTATCCCAAAAGTTTTGATTGAATTCTGCGATAGATGATTTTTTAATTTTGATATTGAGCTTTTTAAATTCTTGATTTCCTGTTTCTCTTAAAAAGAGTTTTTTTTCTGTTACACCCAGTTCATATTTGTCAGGAATATTTTCTTGAATTGCCGTTAGAATTTGATCTGCACTTAATTGTTTATTTGTTAAAATGACTGAGTTTAATGCGATAACTTTAGGGGGGAGAAAAAAAAGGCTGTCTTGAAGCTCATCTACAGCATATTTGAGGGTTTTATAACCCATACAGGAAATATATAGCGTATCATTGGGAATATTTTCAACCTGATAAGGCAAACGAAATTGTCCTTCTTCATTGGCTATGGCTCCACTGCCAGATTTAAGGTAAATACTTGCAAAAGGAACAGGAGATTGATTGAGGCTGTCTAATACAATGGCTCTAAATTCTTGAGCACATATAGAGCTGCTTACTAAGAATAAGCCAGCGAATAGAAACAATTTGAGGCTTTGTATCATATTCTATTTATTGTTGGAGCTGAATTACTCCAATTGTTCTTGAAGGCTTTTTATTTCATCTCTGTAATTGGCCGCCTTAATAAAATCAAGTGATTTTGCCGCTTCTTCCATGGCTTTACGCACTTCTTTAATTTTCTTCTCTATTTGTGGCTTAGTTAAATAGCGACTTTTTTCTTCGGCAACTTTCCTTGTTTGGAGTTCTTGTGCATAGGTAGCCACAGAGTTTTTAGCCAAGGCATTGTTCAAGGATTTATTTAAAGCCTTGGGGGTGATATTGTGGGCTTTATTGTACTCCATTTGCTTGGCTCTACGGTAATTGGTTTCCTCTATTGTTTTTTCCATACTTTGGGTAAGGGTATCGGCATACATGATTGCTTTGCCGTTAATATTTCGGGCTGCACGACCCACAGTTTGCGTTAGGGATCTATTAGACCGCAAAAAACCTTCTTTGTCGGCATCCAATATCGCCACGAGTGACACTTCAGGTAAATCTAAACCCTCTCTTAACAAATTGACCCCGATAAGGACGTCAAATAAGCCTTTTCTTAGGTCTTGCATGATTTCTACTCGTTCTAAAGTATCTACATCGCTATGGATATACCGACAACGAATTTGCGCCCGGCTCAAATACTGGGTAAGTTCCTCCGCCATTCTTTTGGTAAGTGTTGTGACCAGTGTTCTTTCGTCTTTTTCTGCACGTTTTTGAATTTCTTCCATCAAATCGTCGATTTGATTGAGGCTGGGTCGCACTTCAATTACAGGATCTAAAAGTCCAGTAGGACGAATGATTTGCTCTACAAAAGCCCCTTCGGTTTTTTCTAATTCGTAATCGGCGGGTGTAGCACTCACATAAAGCACCTGATTTTGGAGGGCTTCAAACTCTTCAAATTTTAAGGGACGATTGTCCATGGCCGCAGGCAAGCGAAACCCATAGTGGACCAAATTTTCTTTACGACTGCGGTCACCTCCATACATGGCATGTACTTGAGAAATGGTAACATGACTCTCGTCTACTATCATGAGGTAATCTTTGGGAAAATAATCTAGTAAACAAAAAGGGCGTGTGCCCGGGGCCCGGCCGTCAAGATAGCGCGAATAATTTTCGATTCCAGAGCAATAGCCCAATTCGCGAATCATTTCGAGATCAAATTCGGTGCGCTCCTGTAGACGCTTTGCCTCTAAAGGTTTTCCGATTTCTCTGAAAAAGTCAATTTGCTTGACCAAATCTTCTTGGATTTGAATAATGGCATTTTGAAGAACATCGGGAGAGGTGACAAAGATATTTGCTGGATAAATATTGACTTTTTCATAGTTTTCAAGTTTTCTATTGTCAATGGGATCAAATGCTTCAATGAGCTCTATTTCATCGCCAAAAAAATGAATTTTAAAGGCCAGATCGGCATAGCCAGGAAAAATATCGATGATGTCTCCCAATACTCTAAAATTACCACGACTAAATTCTGCGGTGGTTCTTGAGTATAAACTTTGTACCAAACGATGCATCAACTGCGTCCTTGAAATCTGCTGATCCCGCTCTAATGTGATGACATTTTTTTCAAATTCTGCAGGATTTCCGATACCATAGAGGCAAGAAACTGAGGCTACTACCAAGACGTCTCTCCGCCCAGAAAGGAGAGAAGAGGTAGTGCTTAAACGGAGTTTTTCGATGTCTTCATTGATTGATAAATCTTTTTCAATATAGGTCCCCGTAGTTGGAATATAGGCTTCAGGTTGGTAGTAGTCGTAATAGGAAACAAAATATTCTACAGCGTTATTGGGAAAAAACTGCTTGAATTCGGAGTAGAGCTGTGCGGCCAATGTTTTATTGTGGGCCAAGACCAATGTAGGTCTTTGAAGCTGTTCAACAGCATTCGCCATTGTAAATGTTTTACCAGAACCAGTTACGCCTTGTAGGGTTACATAAGGATCCTGATTTTCAAATTGAGAAACAATTTCTTTGATCGCTTCGGGTTGATCGCCGGTAGGTTTAAAATCTGAAATCAGTTGAAATTGCATCGCTTTTTAAAAAGGCAAAATTACAAAATATCTAAAGGAGATGAGCGCCTGAGCCAGCACACTATAAATCTCTTTTTTGAAGCAACTGGTAGGAAGCCCAAATAAAAAAAACAGACCAGAAGATGACGATAAGTATACTAAAGGCTGAAATACTGTAATCTTTTGTCAAACCTTCCCCCAATTGATTGGCGATATTTTGAATCGCGGAGAGTCGTGTAAAAGGCTCAGGAATGAGATTTCCAATTGACTGTAAGGGGAAAAACTGAATGACTTGTTCAGCACTGAGCGCTGGGAGTAGGTCTGAAAGACGCCAGCGCATAAGACCGTAAGCAATTCCTTCAAATACTTGCCATAAAGCGAGAAATCCTAAAGCAAAAGCAGCCCTTTTAACGAATAAGGCGAGGAATAAACAAAAAGTAAAAAACCCAAAGAGCTTAAGGGCATAAGCGAAAAGGTATTCTAAATCAGAAAAAATTATCGAAAGCTCATTATAATCGGAATAAAGTCCTCCTAAAAGTAAGCTGATTCCGAAAACTAATAAAGTAGAAAACACAACAAAGGCAGCGATCGCATAAAGCTTAGATTTTAAAAATTCCGCTTTTGTCATGCCGTCAATTAAATTTTGTTTTAATGTTCGATAGCTGTATTCATTTCCAATCATGGCAACAATAACCACGGCAAAGAAGAGTTTAAAAAGCGCAACAACAAAGGTGTTAAAATGCCAGATATATGGAAAATTGAAAATACCTTGTTCAGCGAGATAAAATTGTATGGGCCCAATTTCAACTTTTATAGTACTCAATATAGCAATACTAAAAAGCAAGAGGAAATAAGCAAAAAGTAAAACTCTTGAAATCGTATTGTGCCAAATTTTAAACAGTTCAATTTTTAAGAGGCGCATCAGTGAGATTTTGTTAGTGTGAGAAACTGTTCTTCTAATGACGGTTTTTTTTGCGCCAGGTGGGTGATATAAATTTTTTCCTGTGCAAGCCGTTCTGAGAGCTCTTCAGTATTTAATTCATTTTTTAAAAATACTTTTAGCATGCTACTTTCTTCTTCGATACTGTCAACTTCTTCCATTGCTGCCATAAACTGTTTTAAAAGCTCTAGATTTTGAGCTTTCAGTTCGATATATCCAAAAGATTTATGAATGCCGTCTACAGGTCCTTCATAATATTTGACGCCATTTTTTAAGATAATTACATGGCTGCATACTTTTTCAACTTCATCCAGAAGGTGAGAGGCCAGCAGTATAGTAGTACCTTGTCCCGCTATTTTTTTAATTAATCCTCGTATTTGATGAATTCCTTCAGGATCTAGTCCATTGGTGGGCTCATCTAAAATAAGTAGTTCTGGATTATTGATAAGTGCTGCCGCTATGGCAAGTCGTTGTTTCATTCCCAATGAATAGGTACTGAATTTACTGTTTCTTCTCTCCCAAAGTCCGACCAATTCTAATTTTTCTAGTAGGGTTGCATCACTGCATTGTTTGATCTTACAGATCAATTGCAGATTTTGTAGTGCAGTCATATAGGGATAAAAATTGGGACGCTCTATAATTGCACCAATTTTTTTTAGGGCTTGCTGCGTTGAAAGGACTCCTTCGTACCAACTAAAACTTCCGCTTGTGGGATTGACAACATTAAGAATCATCCCCAGTGTGGTCGATTTTCCACTCCCATTGGGTCCTAAGAGTCCATAACTGTATCCTTTTTTTAAGGTAAAGGTCAATTGGTCTACAGCCTTTAGACGACCAAAAGATTTGCTAAGTCCGTCGAGTTCAAGTAGGATTTGTTTCATAATGCATTTGACTAATCTAAAGACGACAAAAGGAGTACTTTGTTACAGAAAAGATAGTACATTTGAGCTATTATGGCTAAGGTGGAAAAATTAATTTCAAAGAAAAAACCTTTTTATCCCATTTCAGAAGCTTTAGAGGATTTTTTAAAGCGGTATGACCGCTGGTTTAATACGCCTATCTTCTATGAAGATTTACTTCGTTTTTCTGGATCTGTAGCGGTTTATGATCAACACGACAATGA
>Ga0181576_10003579_pt1 | contig 11385 bp, 8 predicted proteins | sample 101ome_22_FD_132464 | JGI IMG/M metagenome (GOLD analysis project Ga0181576, IMG submission 132464) | Coastal salt marsh microbial communities from the Groves Creek Marsh, Skidaway Island, Georgia - 101412BT metaG (megahit assembly) | ecosystem: Environmental > Aquatic > Marine > Intertidal zone...
GCTGAAGCCACCGCCACCGCCACCGCCACCGCCGAATCCGCCGCCGCCACCGCCGAATCCGCCGCCGCCGCTACCGCCGTACGAGCTGTACGCGCCGGTGGGCACCGGTTGACCGGCGCGCTCCGCCGCTTCGCGAACATTACCGTCCTCGACGATTCGAGTGATCTCGTCGGCGCAGTCGTTGACGTGTTCCAACATACCAACGACTTCAGCCAATCCCGCGGGACGGTTCATGGTGATTCGAGTGCGGAATCGATCCTGCAACTCGCGAATCTTTGACCCGCCGCGACCGATGATGCGACCCTCGTTCCCTTGAGTCGGCACGTCTCTGCGCACTTGACCGTCCGGCAAATCGAACAAGGCGAAGTTGTGACCATCCCTCGTCAGACGTTCACCACCGGCAGCCGCACCATCCGTCGCGGTGGGAGCATCGCTCTCCACGCGCGCGCGACGCGCGTCCGGCGCGTCGTCGCGTTCGGGCGAGCGTTCGCGCTTCTTTTCATTCTCCGCGTGATCCGCGATCGCCTTATCAGCCATCTCATCAGCCTTCGCTCGAACGTCTTCTTCTTCTTCTGCTTCTTCTTCTTCCACCGACGCCTCCTCTTCCGCATCGGCGTCGACGTTCTCCTCCTCCTTCTCCTCCTGCGGCGCGTCGGCGTCTTCGCCGGCGTCTTCGCCGCCGCCGCCCGCCTCCTTCTCCATGGCTTCCTCCAATCGCGCGACGAGCGCCGCCTTGAGCCCCGTGGTGTCCAACCCGCGAGACTTCAACTCATCCCGCAACACCGCCACCGTCATCTTCGCGCATCCCGCCATCGTTCCTCAGTCGTCGAGTCGATCGAACGCGATCGAATGAATGAAGTGACGCGCGCTGAAATTAATTCCCCCGCCCTCGTCGATCGCGTCGATTCGACGACGCTCGAGACACCGCTCGACGCGCGTCGAACGAACGCACGCGAATCAACGCGCACACTCGACTCGTCGACCGAACGCGACCGGTCGTCTCGTCCTTCGTCGCGTCTTCGTCGACGACCGCGACGAGATCTGACGATCGATCGCGTCATCGGCGGCGGGATGCACGGCCCGAACCCGAGGGGTAGGTTTGCATCGAGGGTGGACGGACGTCTCGAACGAACGGACGGACGAACGGGACGTATACGAGTCTCGGTTTTGTCCATGTATGAACATTTTTTGACGTGAATAACAAAGCGCGCACGGAACGGTGCATCGAACACGGAGACCCTCGAGTGCGTGCGTTCGCGTTCCATGCCATCCACCGTGTGATGGAGGATGTGGAGTCCTTATACGATGAGTCATGATTCAAGAGAGCGCACGCGCGCGATGGTCGACCCCTCGCTCGATCGGGTGCGAGAGCATGGACCTTCTCTCTGTGACGAGTCATGATTCAAGAGAGAGGTCGCACACGCGTCGACGTCGGATGGTATGCATGTACGATGTACCGGTACGTCCCCGTCGATGTATTCTTGAAGTGAGTCACGACCCTTCGAGTCCTTCGATTCCGTCCAGCCTCACCTCACCACCGCGCGACGATCATTCATTCATTCATTCATTCATTCATTCATCCATCCATCCGTCCGTCGCAATGCCAATGCGCGTCGCGTTCGAGTCGTCGCGCGCGGTCGTGACGCGCGGTGTGAGGTGGGGACGATTCCCGACGACGACGCGCGTCATGAAGCGCGGCGAGGCGTCGTCGTCGTCCTCCGACGAGGGCGCGGTGGTGTCGAACGCGGGGGCGTTCGCGAACGACGACGGTGGTGGGACGAATTGGGAGGCGATGTGGGCGAACGGGATCGAAGAGGGACAGGCGTTCGATTGTCGACGCACCGAACCGGGGTTTCAGGCGATGTTGGATCGAGGGGATTTGGTGGTCGGGGACGGCGGGGCGCTCGTGCCGGGATGCGGGAGAGGGTACGCGTTGGCGTCGTTGGCGCGCGCGGGATTTTCGCGCGTCGTCGGGTTGGAGATTAGCGCCACGGCGCGAGACGCGTGTGAGGCGCGGTTAAAGAAGGAGGAGATACCGAGTGGAAGCGATATCTCGGTCGAGGTGGCGGATTTCTTCGAGTACGACGTGGAGGAGGGGAAGAGGTTCGACGTGGCGTACGACTGTACGTTTTTATGCGCCATCGACCCGAATAAAAGGAAAGAGTGGGCCGACGTGTACGCGCGAGTGATCAAATCGGGTGGATTACTCGTGTCTCTCGTGTTTCCGTGCGGTGATTTCGAGGGTGGACCGCCGTACGCGCTGAGTCCGGAGATTGTGAAGAATTTGCTCGCGGCGACGGGGAAATTCAAAGAAGTGTCCCTCGCGCGCGTGCCGGAAGAGCTCTACGCGCGAGGGCGGACGGAGTATCTATACGTTTGGCGTCGACTTTGAAATTATAATTAAAATTGTATTCTTGCGTGCGTCCAAGATCGTCGCTCGCGGAGGCGTACGCGCCGAGCCGCTCGCCCGCGCCGCCGCGTTCCAAAATTTCCAATGGCGACGAGACGAGACGAGACGAGACCGACGCCAGCGTCATCACTGCACGACGCGACGCGACGACGACCAAGCATGTTCACTCAAAACGAAAGAAACCATCGCTCCAAGCTTCTCTCTCTGTTCATCCTCGGCGCGCTCTGCGCCCCGGTCGAGGCTGTGGTGTACTATGGTGAGAAGGACGCCGCGGGCGCGCCGCGCCGAGACTGACTGGACGCGCGCGTCTCTCCCTTTCCTTCTCTCCAGGCGGATACTCGTACGGAGACGACGGATTCACCACGTACGGAGGTGCCGCCGTCGTCGCTCGTCCCGGGCGAAGACGGTTCCGGTACTACGGTCGAAAGTTGTTGGGAGAAGACGACGCGCGGTGCGAGACGATGTTGGACGTCGTCGAATCCAACCCCATGTTGACCTCGTTGAAGGAAGTCATCAAAGACTTGCCTCGAATCCGAGACGCGCTGAACAATCAAACGGCGACTGATACGTTCTTCGCGCCGTCGAACGAGGGAATCGAATCGTTCGTGAAGTGGGGAGGGTACGATTTCAAAAAAGGCCTCTCAGAGATGTTTTCGAGCGACGAAATCAAAGCGCTCGTCGTCGCGTATCACGCCGTGCCGGACGAACGTCTCAATTGGGGGCAACTTCGCGCAAAGGCGGCGAAGGGTGAATTTCTTCCGACGGCTCTCGCGCGACTCTTTACTAACTCATCCGCCGCGCTGGAAGTGAGCGCGTGGAAGGGGGACATTTTCGTGAAGGGTGTCGGAAGCGAAGCGAAAATCGTCGCGGCAGACATTCCGGCGTGTGGAAGCGTCGTTCACATCATCGATGGCGTTCTGCTTCCGATCGATGGTGATGGAGAACTGACTCCCGAGCAACAGGCTCGCATCGAGCGCGCTCGTGACGTGTTGCGAGGTAAAGACGACGAAGACGACGAAGACGACGACGATGAATCGATCGCTCCGTCGCCGGCGCCAGAGGCGGCGCCCGGACCGACCCAGGCCGACGACATCGACTTGACCGTGGATGAGCTCGACGAAGATTACCCGATGGAAGAGCCCTCCGACGCTCCCGCGCCGGCGCCTTCGAGCGATTAGAACGACCGACGCAAGATCAAGACAATGACACCGATACGCGTACGCGCTGAAATTTCACATTTTCTTCACCAATCAAAACACAAACTCTAATAATATTCCTACTGCGCTCACGGTGATCCCGGCGGTGGCGGTGGGACTTCCGTCGTCCCCATGACCACGCCCGGCGGCGGCGGCGGCGGCGGTGGCGGCACTCGTCCGCCGAACGCCATCCACGGAGCCGCCGGCGGCTCACCCGGCGGCGGCGGCGGAGCCGCCTCGTCTTCTTCCAAACCAGCCCCACCCGGCGGCTTCGGCGGCACATCGTCCGCCGTCCACGGTTCCACGGCGAATTCCACCTCGTCCCCTCCCTTGGCGTCCATCGGCACCTTGAATCGCACGACGGGTCCGTTTGGAAATATTTGCGCGCGCACCTCGCTCCCGCCGACGACGTCCCGGGGCAGCGTCATCTTCGCAAACCGACGCACGTCGTGTTTCTCCAGGTCTAAATCACACGGATCGCCCTTCGGCGCGCTTGGAATCCCCGTGATCGTCTTTCCACCCGCCCCCCCCCTCGCCGTCGCCGCCCCCCCTCCCGTCGTCGACGGCGCCGTCGCTCTCGCGCCCCGCATCGCCAATCCGCTCGTCTTCAGCACCCCGACGCCTCTCGCGCGCCCCGTCGCCGCCATCACCGCGCGCGACGCCTCCCTCTCCTTCCCTCGTCCGTCTCCATCGCTCGCCGCCGCCTTTCCTCGCGCCGGCACCGCGCGTTTCTTCGCTCGCTTGGCCTCAGCGGCGGCCAACTCCGCGAAGTACGCCTCGCGCTTCTTTCGCAGATCCTCCGCCATCGCGCGCGCGCGCGACCGAGACGCGTCGTCGAGCGTCGCTCGCGCGCCCTCCCGTCGCTCGCGTCGCGTCGACGCGCCGCGCCGGTCCTCACCGCGAACCGTGGGGGAATGCGGCACGGACCCGTGGTCGACACATCGCGACTCGCGCGCGTCGCGCCGAGCCGCACGCACGCGTTGTGCGCGCGAATCCGACGCGACGCACTCTCCGCGAGCGCGCGCTCGCGAGGGACGACCGCCGCGCGCGCTCGCGAACGAGAGGCGACGCCGATCGAACGTCGCTCGATCTCGACGACTCGACCGTAATCTCCTCTCGTCGAGACGATGGCGCGTCGCGGGGGCCGCGGCGCGCTCTCGCGCGTCGTCCTGACGCTCGTCGTCCTCGCGCTGTGCGCGGTGCGCGCGGTGCGCGCGCAGGAGTGCGCGGTGGGATGCACGTCGGAAAAGGCGGCGGCGGCGAGGCTTAAGCGCGCCGAGCGCGAGCGAGACGCGTTTCAGTCGGACGCGAACGCCAGGGCGGAGGAGGTGACGACGATTCGTCGAGAGATGCGCACGCAGGCGGAGGAGATGAAACGGGTGAGCGCGTCGCTGTCCGCGACCAAGTCTGAACTCTCGGCGGCGGAGTCGAACGCGAAGGCGACAGAGACGCGGCGAGCGACGGAGACGCGAGAGCTGGAGGAAAAGATTGAAAATCTGAGGGATGAACTCTCGCGAACGAAGAAGAAAGATTCGTTGCGGGTGAAGATGCTGGAAGAACAATTATTGACGGCGGAGGAGGCGTGGGTGCCGGTGTGGTTTCAAAGACGCACGGAACCGGTGCGAAAACGCGCGGCGCAAGCCATCGAAATGGGGAAGAAGAAGACGCAAGAAGTCGTCGAGCTCGGCCAAAAGAAGACGGCTGAAGCGTTACAATTTGGGAAGGAGAGCATTCCCAAGATGGTGGACGCGGTGGAGAAGAAAACGAAAAAGGTGGTCGAAGTCGGCAAGGAACAAACCGCCAAGGTTGTCAACGCGGCGAACGAACACATACCCAAGGTTGTCAACGCGGGTAAAGACGTCGTCGACAAAGTGTCGAAACAAGTCGGCGAGATTCCGAAAAAGATGAAGGTGTTGAAGGAGCTCAAGGCTGACTTGAAGGAGGCGCGGAAGATTCACGACGTGAAGATGAAGACGGGCAAGGCGCCGAAAAAATTGCCCGAAAAGTTCTCGACGAGACAAGCCATGCGAGCGCTCGACCTCATGGAAGAGGGCTCTTCGTTGTGGCGTCACGTCGTTTCCGAAATCTCCGCCGTCGGAATCCTCAACAAGATCGTCGCACCCGTCAAGGGAGAAGTCGTACGCATTTACGGCGCGTTGCACAAGAGCTACCACAAGCGTTTCATTCCCTGGACGCACAGAGTGCGCGCCGCCACGGCGAAGAGCGTGGGCACCAAGCTCGCGACTTTCATTCTCAATCTCCCGACGGAGGTGATCGCCAAGTTACCGTTCAACGTGTCGACATACACCGTCGAAGAACTCGCCGTTAAACTCGCCGACAGTCTCTGGGCCGTCATCTTGAGCGTCATAGCAATCGCAATTTTGCGAGACATCTTCATCGTTCCACCCAATGAGACTGTGGCCACGTACAGCATCATGAAGGTTCCGGAACAAAACGGTGTCGACGTCCTCATTCGACTCCCTCGAGTGGAGAGCATGGACGAAATCGACTTTCGGTTCGACGCCGCGTTCAACGAAATTTCCATCGACGCGGAAGACGCGGGACACAGCGAGCTCATCTCCGTTCCCAAGTGCAAGACTGGCATCAAGCGATGGGCTAAGCCGGAACCGATTTTCCTCGAAGGTGAAGAAGTCGTTCTTGTCGAGCTTCGACCCGTCGGATCGAAGACGAGCAACGGACAGACGAGACGAGAGGCGGACCCGCCGGCGCCGCCCTCCGTCCCCTTCGCCGTCGTGAACAAGCGCGCAACGGCGGACAAGAAAACATCAAACGGCTCCACTCGCGCGAGTACGCGCTCGACGAGAAGTCGCAGATGAAGATTAGTAATGCTATGTTTAAATTACACACGTCCTGCATTCAGTCACGTCGTTCGTCGCGATGATTCGTGCTTCGCTTGATTCGAGACGAGTTTTTCTATGCTTTTACGCTCCCGCTCTACGAACGACGCGTCCGGAGCGTTTACATGACGATCCATGATCTTTTGCACAGCCTTACGCTGAACGACGCTCGCCACCGCGGTGTCGCACGCCCCAGTCTCCACGAGTCGTTTGACGAACTCTCGACACACTTTTGCCACGACCGCCTCCGGCGAGACGGTGTCGCCGTCCTCCTCTTTCTCAACCTTCGCCGCCTCCGCTTCCGCCTCCACCTCCCTCGATCGTCGATCGTTTTCGAGCTCGATGACAATCTTGTCCGTCGTCTCGCCGTCCTCCTCATCCGCGAGGACTCTCTCGCCGTCCTCCTCGCCCGCGGATTCTTCGAGCCATCGAGGATGCGCGTTGCCGCTTCGGTGCTTGCACGCGTCGACGAAGAATCGCACCGCGTCCCCTCGCACCCACGCCGCGCGCGATAGATCAATCACATCCGCCTCGGCGCATCTGTACTCTTGCATAAGCGCTCCCGGCACCGGTTTCTCTGATTCCCCACCTCGCATCATGAGCCGCACCGTTAAATTTCGATACGTCACCTTGCTCGTCGCCCGCGCGTGAATCTTCATCTCCTCCTCGATCGCCTCTCGCACCGCTCGCGCGCGCGCCTCCGAGTGCGTCTCCATCCATTCCGTCCCGACGTCTTCCCTCGCGCCGACGCCGGCCAACGCGCGAAGCTTTTTCGCCGCCAACGCGTCGAGAAATCGCTGTCTCGCCGCTCGCGGCACCTTGGCCGGCGCGCGCATGGAAAATTCTTGCGTCACCATCGGTCGTTCCCCCTCCGGCAGACGCGTCAACAGTCTCGCATCCTCCTTGGCCGCGCGCTCGGCGCGCGAGAACGTCTCCACACCGCTCGTCGACACCGCCTCGCCTCGGTTCGCCGTCGCCGCCGCCGCCGCCGGTCTCGCCGCCGCCGCGTCCACCCTTCTCGACCGGTCTCCCGGCGGTAAATATGGCGCGTCGCGTCGAACCGCGCGCTCCTCGAGCGGTAACGTCCGTCGACGACGTCCCAACGCGCGCGCGCCGTCGCCCTCGCGCGTCGAGACGTCGTCGCTGGCGTCTGAATCCGACGACGCGAGCGCAGCCGCGCGCGCCAAGATGACCTCGCGACGCGACGTCATCGTCGCTGCGACGCGCGAGACGACGACGAGGACGCGCGAGACGGTATCTCCTCGAGATGCCTCGCGCGCGACGCGCGAGCGAGGCGAGCGATGCCGACGGGCCCGGGACACACTCGGCTAGAAATTTTTCATTGTTTGGCTACGAGAGGTTCGCCGCTAGTCTTTCGCGGTGGACCCGCGCGCGCGCGCCCCGCGATTCGGCGCCGAGAGCTCGTGCACGACGTGCCTCACCAACTCCGTCGCGTCGTCGAGCGCGGTGCGACCGAGGGCGAGACGATGGCGTCGGAGTCGACGGAGACGCTCGCGGGCGACGCGCGCCGAATCGCAGACGGCGGCGCGCGCGTCGGCGTCGGCGGCGACTCGACCGACGACTGGGATCCATAGGTCGGGATTATCGGCGAGCGCCACGGCGGTCGATCTCGTGGCGTCAATGGCGCCGTCGAGGGTGACGCGGTCGCCGTCGTGTGTCGAATCGGAGGCACCGTCTTCGGCGTCGGCGTCTTCAAGTAGCAAAGCCAAGGCGTCCACGGCGTCGTCGACGAGCCTTCGACGCGTGGACGCGCCCCGTTCGCTCAAAAGAAACGCGATGGCGTCTTCGAGGGCGACTTTCGTTGCGCGTCTTGCCTCTTCCTCACCGCTCGTCGTCTCGCGTTCGCCCGAGACGAGTTCCTCAACGCCGGCGGCGACGCGTTCGAGTGCGCGTCGACAATCCGATTTCGCTGCGCGCTCGGACGACGCCATTGGCGTCGTCTCCACCCCGTACGCGCGAACGAGACGAATCAAGCGCTTATAACGAATCGATCCGTCGTCAGCCAGGAGCAATCGTCGCAGGCTCTCTCGCATCTCGGGACTTTTATCGCTCAAGACGCGCGACAAGACGAATGGGTAACTCCTGTCGACGACGCGAAACGACGCGTCGATGGTCGTCGCCGTTCCCTCCAACGCCGCCAACGCGCGCAAAATGCGCGAAAAGTACGGCGGTAGACGAAAGCCGTGTTTCATGAGCGCCGTGGACAACTGCGAGACGACGCCCATGAAATCATTGCTCGTGCGAACCTTGGACGCGCTCTCGCCCGAAAAGACGACGCGAAGCGCCTCCTCCGCGGCGGCGACGTCGACGCTCGACGGAAGAAAATTCATAGCCTTTAAATCGTCCACCAACCCTCTCGCGTCACGATTGACGAATCCTATCAATCCTCGAATCATCGCGCGTCTCGTCTCGATGGGAACCTCCACCGTCATACCGAAATCTAAATACGTCAATCCGCCGTTTCGAGCGACGAGTAAATTCCCCGGATGCGGATCGACGTGCATGAATCCCGCGCTCAGCAACTGATGCAACGACGCGCGCACGCCTCGATCGAGCACTTCGTTCGGAACGATCCCTTGCGCCCGCATGACGGACACGTCGGTGAGACGAACGCCCTCGACCCATTCCATCGTGAGCACGCGCGTTCCGCTCAGCGACGCCACGACGCGAGGTGCGCGCACCAATCCCGCGAGTCCGACGCCCGCGTCTCCATCCTCGGCGTACATCTCTCGAAACCGCTCGCAATTGGCCGCCTCGCGCGCGTAATCCATCTCTTCGAATATTCGACCGACGAGCTCGTCCACGATGCCGACGACGTCGCTCTTAAAGTTTCTCCAATAGCCGACGACGCCGACGAATCGTCGAAGAATGACGGCGTCCAACGCGACGAGCTCCGCGAGACCCGGCCGTTGGAGTTTAATGGCGACGTCGTGACCGCCAGGAAGCGTCGCGCGGTACACCTGCGCCAGAGACGCCGCCGCCACGGGCGTCTCGTCGAATCTTTCAAAGAAATCGAGCGAGACGCCGAGCTCTCGCTCGAGCGCGCGCGCGCTCTCCCGCACGTTCGTCGGCGGCAACGCGTCCTGTAATCTCGACAATTCCTCCACGTACTCCACCGGAAACACGTCCGCTCGCGTGGACATCACCTGTCCTAATTTTATGTACGCCGGTCCGAGTCTCGTGAGCGTCTCCGTGAAGCTTCGCGCGCGCCGTCGACGCTCGCCCGCCCGCGTCGCCACGCTCGCGGCGACGGCGCCCAATTCGTACGCCACCACGGCCGCTCGCGCGAGCACGCGAAACGGTCGACGCGCGAACCACGCCTCGAACGCATCGATATCGTATCGAAGATTTCCTCGCCACGGCGCCTCGACAATCGAGCGCGTCGTCGCCGCCGACGTCGCGCTCGAGCTCGAGCTCGTCGACGCCGCGCGTCCCGAACGCGCCCTCGCATCGCGCACGAGCGCGTCCACGCGCTCGAGCTCGGCGCGCGTCGCCCACTCGCGTCGAGACGATACCATCGGTTCCTCGCGCGCCGACGTCGCGCGCGCGTCATCGCGCGCCGTCGTCGTCGTCGACGCCCATCGCGCGCGCGCGCGACCCCTCGTCACCGCGTCCCGAGCGACCGCCACCGCGCGTCGACGCGCGTGCGAGAGCATCGCGCGACGAGACCGACGAGGCCGACGAGGCCGATGCGATCGCGCGCGGGGATCGGACGTGAGCGCGCTCGAAATGTTCACGCGCGCGACATCGGTTCCCCGGTGGGCGCGCTCTGTCGATTCGAGACGACGACGACGCGCGCGAGACGCCGACGCGCGCGACCGACGCGACCGACCGACGCGACCGATCGACCGATCGACGACGACGGTGAGAATGCGCGCGACGATGACGCCGCGCGCGCGCGCGAGGACGACGACGACGCGCGAGACGACGACGATGGGCGCGTCGGGACGCAACCGTATCGGTGCGCCCATCGTCGGCGCGAGACGACGCCCGCGCGCGTTCTCGGTGGGCGAGGACGGGAAGTGGAGCCCGGGGCCGTTTTTGCGACCGGAGGGCAGCCCGCCGCTCGAGTCGTACAACGGACCGACCGTGTGGAGGCTCATGCAAGAGGAGCTCGTCGAGTGCGGGCTCGAACAGATAACGCCGACAAGCGCCAAGGCGATGTGCGAGGAGAATGGATGGACGCTCGTGGACGTGCGACCTGAGAGCGATTATAACGCGAGACACTGTTGGGGGGCGATCAATGCGCAGTATTATCGAGCGATGGATGCGAGCGATCCGAAAAATTGGGGGAAAGCGGCGCTGAGCGCGTTTATATTTCCCGAACGCGTGGGCGGCGGGTACCTGAACGTGACGGAGAATGAGGATTTCTTGGACGATTTGATGGAGCAGGTAGAGTGGGGGAGTCCGTTGGTTCTGTATGATGACGTCGGCGGTGTGATCGGGGAGCCGGGGGTGAATTTTGAGAACGGCGTGCAGACGCCGTCGTTGATGGCTATTTACGAGCTCGCGGCGCGAGGATGGGGCGTGGATAACTTGATGCACATGGCGGGTGGGCTGGTGTTTTGGGACGAAGTCGATGGATTCGACTGCGGTGAAGTGGACGAATCGGCCGAGGCGGACGAGGAATGACGAGGCGAAGAATCGGGAAGAGATGGGAAACGCCGAGATAGAGCGCGTGTGAATACGACGTAAGAAAACCAATCTCGCTACCCTACAAACTACTCAAAAGCTACGTCTAGTCGTCTACCAACCCGATTGTTTTAAAGTCTCGTACACGTAAAAACTGATGGCTGAGCCCGGGGCGACGGCGGCGACTCGAGCGGTGACGCCGGCGAACAGTCCTCGAACGCCCTCTCGCTCGACGACGTTCGCGAGCACGCTCCTCATGGATGCCGAA
>Ga0181576_10003584_pt1 | contig 11376 bp, 8 predicted proteins | sample 101ome_22_FD_132464 | JGI IMG/M metagenome (GOLD analysis project Ga0181576, IMG submission 132464) | Coastal salt marsh microbial communities from the Groves Creek Marsh, Skidaway Island, Georgia - 101412BT metaG (megahit assembly) | ecosystem: Environmental > Aquatic > Marine > Intertidal zone...
CCAGCGGGCTTTTGGGGGGAGGGGGGAGGAGAGCCCGCTGGGGAGAATTTCGAGTGGCTTAGGGGGAGCTCGGCTCGATTCTGCAAAGCAACCCGCAATGGGCCGCTTTTGCATCCACTACCAGTAAAGCAATCGGTGTGCCAAGTTCGAGATTTTTTTGGCTTTGCTTTGACTTGAGACCAGCATTAAGTCCACCCGCTTGACCCTAATTCTGAGAAAACTGCCTTTTTCACTGGTTATCAAGGATTTATGCGCGGCATTCAGTAACACCACCTGCTGAGCGGAGCTTGAGGCGAATCAGCAGGTGGAACCTCTGATCGCGCATCGCGACCGAATCACAGTCACCATGCCAATGATCTCAGGTCACATTGCGGTGCGATCCGGCACATCGTGCCCTATTTTGGAACTCATCAGTCGCATTAATGCTGAGTAGGCACGGGTTTCTGGCGACCGGCAATAAGGCGCTCTCCGAAAGCGTTGGGCGAATCAGGGCTGCGCGCTGTCAAATCGACCAAATGATGTCTTTTTCGCGAGAGATGAAGGAGCCTGAAGACTGCCGTGACGGAGTTCTTTAAACCGCCATGCTGGGGTTACGCCTAAGCTCGCTGAGGGCTTTTTAAAACACCTGCTGAGGGCTAACACCTGCTGAACGCTCTTTAAAACTCGCGCTGAGGACTCTTCTAATTCGCACAAAGCCCGTCAAAACTGCAGTCGCCTGCGGCAACCACCCTTTCTTTCGAGTCGGACTAAACGATGAGCATTGCATCCCCATAACTGAAAAAGCGATATTGTTTTTCAATGGCTTGGGCATAGGCAGCTTTAACCAATTCGATGTTGGCAAGCGCACTGACCAGCATTAACAGCGTTGAGCCTGGCAGATGAAAGTTGGTCAACAACGCATCCACCATTTGAAACTCGTATCCTGGGTAGATGAAGATCTGAGTATCACCCGACTGAGGCACGACCCGTCCCTCTTTAGCCGCGCTCTCTAACGTTCGAACGCTCGTGGTGCCGATCGCGACAATTCGCCGGTGCTCATCTCTCGCCGTGTTGATCGACGCTGCAGCCTCTTCCGAGATCTCAAACCACTCCTTATGCATCTCGTGCTCAAGAATATTGTCCACCTGAACCGGTTGGAAAGTGCCTGCACCCACGTGAAGCGTCACTTCGCTGGATGCGACGCCCATCGCTTCTAACGTTGAGAGCATCGTTTCGTCAAAGTGAAGGCCAGCTGTTGGCGCGGCGACCGCCCCTTTGCGCTTCGCGTAAACTGTTTGATAGCGGGAACGATCTTCATTTTCATCGCTGCGCTGGATGTAGGGTGGGAGCGGCATATGACCAAAAGCCTCCGCGACTTCAGCCGGGTCTTCGGTCTGGAACTCGAGCAGGAAAAACCGCCCCTCACGAGACATGACCCGACATGGAATCTCACGCTCAGTCAGAATCAGTTCCATACCCGCCCTAGGCGATTTGCTCGACCTGATTTGCGCGAGCACTTGTCGGCCGCTCAGGACACGCTCGAACAAGACTTCAACTCTGCCACCGGTCTGTTTATGACCAAAAAGACGCGCCGGAATCACACGGGTGTTGTTAAACACCAGCAGATCATCGCAACTCAGGTACTGGGGCAAATCGGCGAACTGTCGATCCTCTATCAATTCCGAGTCTCGATGAACGACCATCAATCTGGCGTCGGTCCGCCGTTCAGGCGGAGACTGCGCGATCAGCGATTCGGGAAGAATGAAATCGAAATCAGACTTCTTCAAGGGTTCATCCTGCCGGGTTCGTGCGCATGCTAGCCACTCGACCCCTCAATCGCAACGAGCCCGATTCATCGTGGTTCAAGGACTCGAATCAAATACGTCACACAAAATGAACCTCGAGTTCACCTCGCCCTCCCTTCGCAGCACTTTTCACTCTGTTCGCTGTCCCGCATGAATCTCGGAGAAGGTCAGATAGGCAAGTTACCTTGTGTTAGGCGAAAAAGTTGAGCCGTTAAGTGGGGAGATTCAAGCTTCCCAGATTCTTTTTTGTGCGGGTCACGCTTCCTCGAGTTCAGCTGATCTGAGTTGGGCGAGATGCGTCGCATCAGGATTTTATTCGAAGCACCTTCTGCTATACTTCCGCCTCTCTCGTGCCGGGGTGGCGGAACTGGTAGACGCGCCGGATTCAAAATCCGGTTCCTTTGCGGGAGTGCCGGTTCGATTCCGGCCCTCGGTACCACAGAGAAACTAACTGCTTGGTTGCTCCTCGCCCTCGATGATATCCCCTACGCTCGCCTAATCGCGAGGAACAGCCATTGCTGAGCCCTCCCTTTTCCGGTGGAATGAAAGGCCTTATGCTCTCGGAGACTTTGGCCACAAACCCGGAAATTACCTAGATAAAAGGCGTTACCCTGGGGCCGCATCGAACTATAATCGCGCCGAATCCCAGAGGATGTCTCTTGAACGGCGCGCCAGACCCTAACCAAGCCAAAGTGAAGCGCGCGCTCGATGCGTCCATCAAAGATGGGATCTTTTATTCGATCATGACCGGGGCGGGCGAGTCCTACTTCAGTGCCTTCGCCGTCAGTCTTCGAGCGACCGCACCTCAAGTGGGATTACTTGCCACTCTGCCTCCACTGATCGCCTCATTCTCGCAACTATTCTCGGTCTGGTTGAGTCAGAGAACCGGTCTTCGACTGCCCGTTATAATTTTGGGCGCTATTTTACAAACCGCCGCATTACTGGGCTTGATCCTCGCGCCATATGTACGATCCGATCTCACGTTTACGGCCCTACTGTTCGCCATCATCGCGTATCACGTAGGGCCTAATCTCGGCGCACCACTTTGGGCGAGCATTGTGGGGCAATTGGTTCCGGAAAGTTTACGAGGCCGTTTTTTCGCGAGACGCACTCGCTTATCCACGATTGCATCTTTCTCTGCGCTGCTGGGGGCAGGCGTCATTCTTCAGTTATTTGATCAGATCAACGCGGCCCGAATCGGATTCATCATCATCTTTTGTACAGGCGCTTGCGCACGACTCGTTTCCGCCGTGTATCTGGGCCAAATGTTTGATCCTCTAAAGGAGGAGGCTCGTGCCGCTGCGATGGCAAAGCAAAAAATTCTACCCACCGTTCATCAACTAGCCGCGCAACCAAGCTTTTTAAGGTTCTCCTGCTTCGTCGCCATGATGCAATTTTCTGTGGCGATTTCGGGCCCTTTCGTGGTGGTTTACCTACTGAAAGATCTGCAATTTTCTTACCTTGAACTGACCCTGAATACCGCCGCGTCAGTGCTCGTCCAGTTCATGGTACTCAGTCGATGGGGTCGGCTTTCGGACCTGTTCGGTAATCGTATTTTGCTCAGAGTCACCGGCGCGTTAGTGCCTGTTGTGCCTTTACTCTGGCTGATAAGCCCGAATTTTTACTATCTGTTGGCGGTGCAGATGTTCAGCGGGCTCGTGTGGTCCGGGTTCACGTTGAGCATCAACAATACCCTCTTCGATTTGAGTGCAGGACTCGGGCGGTCAGGGTTAATCGCCATGCATAACATCTTCGCCAATTGCGCCACCTTTTCTGGCGCGGCGTTCGGAAGCTTAGCGCTGTTAAACGCATCCAAGATTGCTGCACTACTCCCCGAAGCGCTTGCATTTGAATCGGTCTTCCTCATGATGTTTGCGCTTTCCAGCCTGATCAGACTCATGACCGCCATGGCCTTTTTACCTCGCCTGATCGAAGTAAGAAGCGTTCGGCGTATGAGTTATCAAGGCATCATCTTTCGGGTGACCCGCTTCTCGCCCATTTCTGGAGTAGTGTTCGATGCCATCTCTAGAATCAGACGTTCTGACGACCCAACGCGATAAGTGCAGCGCATTCGCTCCCGATTGAAGAATGTCGAATAATTCGAGATTCTTGGCTGAGTATGCTTTGCCAGAAGTCAATGCGCTGATGGCGCAGACCTTATCGTCCAGGTAGAGTAGCGACTCGATCCCAACAGGTAGTCCCAATGCTGAATTCAGACTTCACGCTCGCCCAAGCGATGTACGAATGCCGAGCTATGCGTCGACTAAAAGCCGATCCAGTGTCTGATGAGACGCTCGTTCAGCTAATCGATGCTGCAAACCAAGCCGCCAGCGGTAGCAACGCGCAAATGGCCCGATGGATCGTCGTTAAAGATCCAATCCAAAAACAAAAGCTAGCAGATTTGAATCGACTCCATGGGGAACCCTACATCGCCGCTGACCGGGAAAACCCCAAAAGTGAGAAGCTACGAAGATTACTCGATGCCGTGATCTGGCAGATGGACCACATGCATGAGATTCCCGCTCTCATCGTTGCCTGTTATGACTATGAGACCCGGGTGGATGGCGTGGAGATCTACCGAAAAGCCGGCTCCGTGTGGCCTGGCATTCAAAACCTTCTGCTCACTGCACGGTCTTTGGGCCTGGGCGCCACGCCAACGACCCTTGCACTACGAGATCAAGACGCAGTTAGAACCGCGCTGGATCTACCGGAAAGCTTCGCGGCGCTGTGCCTATTACCCGTGGGATACCCCATGGGTCGTTTCGGCCCCGTGACTCGCAAGCCCGTTGATACCATCATGCGTTTTGACCGCTGGTCCTAGAAGGAAGATATCCTCAGGCAAACCAATCGGGTCATTGGTTTTGCACATTATAGACTCATTGTCTGAAAATATTCAGTTATACTAATATACTTAATTGTCAGCGCTGCTCTTCATTGTCGTATCGGATCAATGGAATGAAACAAGACCTCTTCTCCAAACTATCTCTTCACTACGCGACTTCAAGCAGCCTTGTGTTGACGAGCCTTTTATGTGGCTTGCTCGTAACGCCAAAAACCATGGCGCTTGAATTGGGCGCCAACTGGACGCTAAACATTTTTACCGACATCCAGTTGAATTGGCAGGACGATGATCATGACGAGATGTCAATGGCGGATCATGATCATGACGAAATGTCGATGGCGGATCATGATCATATGGATGACGACCCTATGGGCGATATGCACATGGAAGACAGCCATACCATGCATCACAACGTCAACGATTTTGAGCTGGGTGAAACCGTTCTCTTTGTCCAAGGTCAAGCAACGGATAGGCTTTCATTCCTCGGTGATTTCAATATTCAACCCAAGAAATATCGCGACGATCATCACTCAACCAAAGTTTTTCAAGTCGCTCGATTACAAGCCAAGTATCAAGTGAGCAACCACCACTCCATCTTGGTCGGTAAGATGCATACACCGGTTAATTACTGGAACGATAACTTCCATCACGGCACGATCTTCTACCCAACGATTTCACGTCCCCTGGCTTTTGAAGAGTTCGTCCCTCATCACGAGATTGCAGTTCGTTGGGCTGGGGAAAATTTCGGCCAGAAGCGTTGGTTCTATGACGTGATTCTCGGTTCCGGTCAATCAGCAGAGAACGATCCTTTCACCAACGGGATCAGGGCCTTTGCTCTGATTGGAGGTTTTCATCCCTCGCAACGGTCACAAATTCGCCTGGCTTATTATGAAGACACCATTCTCAATCACGAGGACGACCCAAATCATACCAATCATGCTATGGATGGCATGGATGGCATGGCAGAAGAAGGACTCCATTACAAGTACGACACTTATGCCGCTTCGTTCCATCACGAAAGCGACAAGTTCCGCGTATTGACCGAGATTTTTCTCACCGATAGTGACGAAGATGGATTGAAGAAAACTTGGTACCAATATCTTGGGTGGAAGGCAAAGCCTTGGGTCACCCCTTATTTACAGGGTGATTGGGTGTCGGTACCCAGCGATGATCCCCACTCTCAACCCGGCCACAATCGCTTCTATGTCATCGGTGCTGACTTCTCAATCCATCCTCAAATCAGCATAAAGGCAGAATTTTTCAAGCAGGACAACGACCGAGTAGATGAACCCTACGAGAGAAATGGTCTGCAAGTAAAACTCTCGGTGGTGCTGTAACTCATGCGTTCTACCCCGATCAGAGTACTCACCGGCTTCATGATCGTATTGGTCATGATCGCGCCAACGGCGCGCGCTGAACTGATTTGTCTCGGCAACATCAGCCAGGACCTGATTAGTAACATCGACGACCTTGGGCAAATCGTCACTGGCGAACAAACCAGTTGGGCGAACGGCAGCACCATTCGCCTCGCGCTTCCTGGAAAATCCAGTCCTCAGCTTGAGGGCATCAGCGCACGGTTCACGACTTCCACGGGCAAAGAATTACAGCGTCACTGGTTGCGCCTCGCTTTTACTGGGCGAGCGGCACCACCCAAATTCTTTGATTCGAATGAAGCGCTGCTTAACTACTTACGAAAAACACCCGGTTCAGTTGGGTTTCTTGAGGCCGATGAAAGCTTCAATCTTGATGGGCTCACCCAAATACAAATCCGGCAGGAAAACGGTTGAGCCACCTCATCGAGCAGCTAGAGTCCCACACCATCTCACATCAATTGAACAGTTGGGTACATCCCGTCACGATCGCCTTGTCGGGTTATGGCTGCACCCGCTCCAACCAAGGCGTAAGCTTTCCGCGCAATTGATCAAATGTTAGAGGCTTCGTTAGCACTGTCTCGAAGCCCGCCTGTCGATAACGCTCTATGGCGTCTTTGTCGGCATTGGCTGTAAAAGCAAAGACTCTCAGGTCACTTAAATCAGGTTCAGCCCTGATCCATTCAATCAAATCCAGTCCCGTAAAGTCTGGCATTTGTATATCTGAAATAACCAAATCGTATGGCTTTGATCTAATCATGCGGAAGCCCTCCTGGGCACTCTCCGCCATATCAAGCGCAATCGGTAGTTTCGCCATCATCGCTTTCATTACCGTGCGGTTGAGGGCTGTATCCTCGACATAGAGCATCGTTATCACAGAAGGGTTGGATATCAGCACTTTGGCACTTTGAATAGAGGATTCAGTTACGGTCGCGTCAATATCTCGATTTCTGATTTCTCTTGCCTCAACAGAGGCTCGCGAATCCAAATCTTGCAATGGCTGATGACTTTGACGAGCACTTGGATCGACTTCCGATTCTCCTGGCCTCTCTTCTACTAACTCTTCATGACGCCGCTCGCTGGTTCGCTCGAATGCGACAGTAAACGCCAATCTAGAACCAAGCCCCTCAGTTGATTCCACCAAAAGCCCCGACCCCATACTCACCAATAGCTGTTTAACAATACTGAGTCCCAAACCTGTTGCCGCTTCGCCCTGCCATCGCTGCGTTGCGCCCCTCACAAAGGGTTCACCGAGCTGACTTACCAATTGCTCACTCATGCCGATCCCGGTGTCTTTAACCACAACCTCCAGCACAGCACCCTGACCCTCGCGCCTCGCGTTTAATATCACCCTAACTTCGCCACTTTCGGTGTATTTTCTTGCATTCGTGATGAGATTACTCATGACTTGAAGAAGTCGATGTTCGTCGCCCTCTGGGACTAAGTCCGAATGCCCCTGTGCATCAACAACAAAATTCACAGCAGAACCTCGGAAGAGGCGAACGCCCATTCGTTCTATTTTTTTGACGAACTGATCGAGCGAAAAGGCTTCTGCATTCAGACTGACGCCCTCAGCTTCATTAGTTTGAAACTCTAGTATTTGGTTGATAAGCCTCAGCAATGTCTCTGACGAGGCAGTGGCATGGCCAAGGTAGTCCCTTGCTTCAAATTGCTCCGAGGAAATGCTTAATGAAAGCAAATCCAACGAAGCAATAATCCCATGCAATGGCGTTCGAAGCTCATGAGACACATTAGCTAGCAATTCGTTCTTTGCGTTGAGCGCCTTCGATAACGCCTCGGTACGTTCTTCAACCCGCAGTTCGAGCGATTGAAGCAATTCTTGGTTTTCTGATCGTTGATTCGAGAGATTGACCCTGAGTTGCTCCAGTGCCTGCTGCAGTGAGCGGAGCTCGTCGCTTACCGCGTCGCTCGGAACTTCCAGCTCAAGATCGCCTTCGCTCAATCTAGACGCGGTCGCGATGGATTGCGTAACAGGGTTCACCACGTTACGACGGACAATGCCCAAAATCACCGCCTGCAGCAGCACAAGCCCAAGAAAAGCCAGATAGCTAGGAAAAACCAACGTGTTGAGCCTCTCTCGAAAGTCCTCACGCGAGAAGCCCACGACAACACGACCGGCAACAAACAATCCGCGAAGCGGTTGCTCTTCAATCAGAAACTGATCTCGATTCTCAAGGCTATTAAGGTCGTCTGCTTCCGCGGGGAAAGACAGGAGGAGGACCTCTTCTCCATCCTCCTCAAGGTATACGGCGACTCTCGACACCCCGCTCGCTCGTGCAAGGTAATTATTGATACTAGGCAGGATATCCAGGCGTTCCTCTTCGATCGCTGTTGCAACAGACAGCGCAACACTGAGTGCAGCACCCTCCATCTCACTTCGCGTGGTTTCGAGCAACGCCTGCTCTTGACGCCCAGGTACGACCCACAACAATAAAAAAGCTGTGATCACTAACACCGCTAAAAACGGTGCCGAAACCCGCATTGCAATAGAGCCCATTCGAATCTTCAAGTCTCTCCTCGTAACCAGCAAGCTCGCCGCCTTGACTCATGGCCAATCGAGCAACTCTATACGTTTTTATTGACTCTCAGTCGCACTAAGGCCTGGTTTTGTTTCTACTTTAAATCGTTCGGGCAGTCTGTTGTTAACCTCGCGCTTGTAGAACCGCACAAGCCCTCAGTACAACGGTCTGGCGGTCGATGTCGACAATGATACAGCCTGGGCGCAGGATTAAGTCCAATCTACAACTGAAATTGAAGCAGGCAGACTTGGTCCACTGGCTCTCTCACACTGAGGCTGCTCGAATAAGGGATGCGCATGCTCGAGAAGGGCTCTAAATCCTCGGCCTACCCTAAAACTTAACGCCAAGACCGAATTCGTTAGGGGAACCCAAGATCTTTATTTGAACGCACCGTAATCCGCTACCTCGTCCATCGATCAGGCGCTTTGCCGCAATACCCGACCTCCAACACCACGTGCGACCTTAACCGAATTCTGGCACTCTTTGCGAAGTTCACTCTCCTAATGAGAGGACCCACCCCGATCCAAAGTTAACCTCAAAGGAGATGATTTGTGCCCGAACACGCTCTTTCCAATCTAAATGTTCTAGTCACCGGTGGCGGCAGTGGTATTGGTCTGGCTTGCGCAGAAGCGTTCGTTCGAGACGGAGCAAATGTGACGCTGATGGGTCGAAGCATGGATCGCCTGGAATCAGCCAAGTCCTCGATAGCACAAAGTTACGGGGCCGATCCAATCGCGCTCGCACAGGGCGACGTCGCGAACGAAGCCGATGTGGTACGGGCCGTCGAAATCGCGAGCCAAAATCAACAATTGGATATCGTTGTGGCCAGCGCTGGCCGCGGCGCGCTCGCGCCTTTTGCGTCAACCGATTCTCAAGATTGGAATGATGTCATGGCTACCAATTTAAACGGCACTTTTTTTACGTTTAAGCACGCAGCTCGACACATGAAAAAGGGCGGCGCGATGTGCGCCATCTCCTCCATCGCGGGTATTAGAACCCATCGACTTATGAGCACTTACTGCGTTAGCAAAGCTGGCATCGACATGCTGGTAAGGAATCTCGCCGACGAGTTAGGTGAGCAGGGCATCCGCGTCAATAGCGTATGTCCTGGGCTAGTGGAGACAGAACTGGCCTCTGCCCTATTAGGCACCCCACCCGTTCTTGAAGATTACCTAAACTGCATGCCCATCAGGCGACACGGTTCTGTTGACGATATTGCCCAAGCGGTTCGCTTTCTGTGTGGGCCCGAATCTTCTTGGATCACTGGCGTTGTGCTGAGTGTTGACGGAGGACATCACCTACGTCGGGGCCCCGATCTGACGCCCTTTATGGCTCCAGCCTAACCTCGGCTTGCCATCGGCACTTAGTCTTCGATTCGATAGGTCGTCATTGCCGTTTGGTAAAAAAGCTGGTCCTTCTCCTGCTCAGAGAAATCCTGCACCAGTTTCTTAAACGCGTTCCACAGCGTTCGATAAGAGCAGCTTTGTCGATCAACTGGAAAATTACTTTCAAACATACAGCGATTAACGCCGAAGTAGTCTATGGCCGTAAGGTAATAATCCCGGGTCAGCTCAACCAACATCTCCGATGAAGGGGGTTGCGGCTGCTTATGCAGACCAAACCCGTTGACGGGCATCACAAGCCCCCCCAACTTCACTTTGACGTTCTCGCAAGCGGCGAGCCGGGCGATGGATGATCGCCATTCGTCGAACACCGCTTTGGTTTGGCCTGCGTAGGGGCCAATCCCGAGCGGGCCGCCGAAGTGATCGAGCACGATATTGGCCTCGGGAAACGACTGAGCCAGGTTCGTCAATTCATCGATTTGCTCATGATAAAGCCACGCATCGAAAGACCAGCCTTGATCCACCAACACTTTGAAACCGCGCCTAAACGCCTGACTTGCCATCATGCCTTCGAATGGCTTGCTATGAGCGTTTCGTATCGCATCACTTGCGTGCCAGGCTGAAGCATGTCGAATCCCTCGAAACCGAGGGCTAGCCGAGGCATGGGCATCTAAGACTTGGCCAATATCTGGAGAGAGAAGATCGGCAAAACTGACAATGGCTGAGGCGACCCTCGGCAATCCGTATTGTCCAGAGGCAGACATCGCAGCCACGCCATTGACGAACTCGACTTCGCCCACTGACCGCAATTCCTCTGGTCCCTCGGACCGATACATGCTGGCACACTCGACAAAAACCGTATGCTCTACTCGGTGTCCATCGGTTACATCATTGAGCCATTCGTCAAGTAGATAACGGTGCGTGGGATGGTCCCACAAATGGTGATGTGGATCACAAATTCGTCGCTCGGGATCCAGTACCGGTTCAATTACCTGGTCCAGCCACGCTTGATTCTGGTAACTCACGTTTTTTCTCCCCCGTGACATCAACTTGCAGCTTATCGGCTGATTTCGATACTCTGCAACCAACCGAAAAAGTAACGGCACGCCAAAATGTCAGCACCAGAAAGAACCGTCGCGAGAACCCTGGAGGCCGATCTTAATTACTTGATACCTGATGGGACTGAAAGCGCGCCCGTCCGGGTCCAGATCAAAGATGGACGGATGACGCCCACCGCGTCCTGGCAAGAAGCCGGATTTGAGCTCGTCAAACACACTTCTCAGGTTTCCGATTGGGACGATGATGCTGAGGTTGCGCGCGTTCATTACAAAGAACTCGTTGACTTTGCGCTCGAACAGACTGGCGCGGATGTGGCAACCATCGCCAGCCACATCAAGCGTAATCCAACCGAGGCGGCAAGGCATACCGATCTTGCCCCGATCACCTTTGTTCATTCCGACTTAGCGCCAAGCTACGGCGAAGTGATTAGAACAAGAC
>Ga0181576_10003585_pt1 | contig 11376 bp, 6 predicted proteins | sample 101ome_22_FD_132464 | JGI IMG/M metagenome (GOLD analysis project Ga0181576, IMG submission 132464) | Coastal salt marsh microbial communities from the Groves Creek Marsh, Skidaway Island, Georgia - 101412BT metaG (megahit assembly) | ecosystem: Environmental > Aquatic > Marine > Intertidal zone...
GACTCAAGGCGTTGCCATGACCGAATTTGATGCGACACAGACCCATCGGCGGCGCAATGCACTCACGGGTGAGTGGGTGATGGTCTCGCCGCAGCGGGCGCTGCGACCCTGGCAAGGTGAGCAGGGCGGAGACGAAGCACCGGGCGGCCCGTCATATGATCCGTCCTGCTATCTCTGTCCCGGCAACGCCCGGGCAGATGGGGCCATGAATCCCAACTACGCAGGCCCCTGGGCCTTCGACAACGATTTTCCCGCGGTCATGCCTCGCGGTGAGTTGGAGCGCGCCGGGGGTCATCCAGGCGCGTTGCAGGGCGGTGACGGGTTGTTTTCGAGCGCCCCCGTATCTGGGCGTTGCCGGGTGCTCTGCTATAGCCCCGACCACAATAAAACGCTGTCGCAGCTGAGCGAGGCCGAGATCGCGGCGGTTGTGGCGCTCTGGGCTGAGGAGGTGCGCGGGCTGCGCAGGGGGCATCACTGGGTGCAGGTGTTTGAGAATCGCGGCGCCATGGTGGGGTGCTCAAACCCTCACCCCCATGGACAGGTGTGGGCGGTGGATAGCCTGCCTAGTGAGGCGGCCAAAGAAGCCTTGCATCAGGACCGCTGGTGGGCAACGCATCAGACCGTATTGTTGGATGTGTATCGGGCGCGGGAAGAGGAGCGGGGTGAGCGGCTCGTCGCCACCAACGCGGACTGGAGCGTGGTGGTGCCTTACTGGGCGGCATGGCCCTACGAGACTCTACTGATACCGAAAAGGCAGATCGACCATTTGGATAACGTCGCCAAGGACGAGCAGGTGACTCTGGCCAGTATCCTGAAGACCCTGCTAACGGCCTATGATCGTTTGTTCGAGACGACCTGTCCCTACACTCTCGGTTGGCATGGGGCGCCCGGTCAGAATCCCGCGCCCGCCTGGCAGCTGCACGCGCATTGCTACCCACCGCTCTTGCGCTCAGCGACCATTCGCAAGCATATGGTGGGTTATGAGATGCTCGCCGAGGCGCAAAGGGACCTCACTCCCGAGGTGGCCGCCGCCGCGCTGCGCGATAGCTGTGAACGGTGACCGTGAATAGCAGCCGTACGTAGGAGAATTCCAGGTGATTCAGGTAGCGAAGTCTAGATGAGGGTACTGGTCACTGGCGGTGCAGGCTATATCGGCAGCGTGACCGCCGAGCGCTTGCTGGCGCGAGGCCATGAGGTGGTCGTGTTCGACAATTTGTCGAGCGGGCACCGGGCGGCCGTGCCCGCTGAAGCCGCTTGGGTACACGCCGATCTTGCCTCTCCCGAAGCGATCCGTAAGGCGATTGCGACGCATCGCCCCGAGGCAGTGATGCATTTTGCTGCGCGATCACTGGTTGGCGAGTCCATGGCGCAGCCGTTTGCTTACCTGCGGGATAACCTGACAGACGGGCTCAATCTGCTCGAGGCCTGCGTCGATGCCGGGGTTTCGCAGTTCATACTCTCGTCAACGGCGAATGTGTTTGGCGACCCCAAGGTGGCCCTGATTGATGAGGGCGCAGACATCGCTCCCGGTAGCCCCTACGGAGAGTCCAAATGGGGCCTTGAAAGGGCGCTTTACTGGCTGAGTAAAACCCATGGCATCCAATATACGTGCTTGCGTTACTTCAATGCCGCTGGCGCCAGCCCTGAACGCGGCGAGCATCACGAACCGGAGACGCACCTGATCCCGCTGGTATTGCAAGTGGCCGCGGGTCAACGCGACAGCATTACGATTTTTGGTGATGACTACGACACGCCAGATGGCACGTGTATTCGCGATTATGTGCACGTATTGGATTTAGCCGAAGCACATATCCTCGCGCTCGAAGGGATGAGCGACGCACACCGCGTGTTCCATCTGGGCAATGGGACAGGCTTCAGCGTGCGTCAGGTGATCGAGGCGGCGCGCGCGGTAACCGGCGCCCCCATACCGGCTGTTGTGGGTGCTCGGCGTCCTGGCGATCCGCCACGGCTGGTCGCCTCCAGCGCGCTGATCCGCAATGAATTGGGGTGGACACCCCGCTATACCGATCTCGAGCAGATCATCGCGACAGCATGGCGCTGGCATCAAAGCAATCCTGCGGGCTATCCCGACTGATCCGTCGCAAGTCTTAACCGCTACGGATTAAGCGAGAGCCGAGCGTGATTCCCTGATTTAGGGTAGTCTGCCCCCCTCGAAATAAGCTCTGCTGGCATCGGGCGCGGCCCGATACGTCGCGAGCCATCGCATCCTTTTGCTCAATCGCTCTGTCAAAAAGAGGTAGCCTGTGTCCGCAATCGACAGTCTGTTTACATCCTTCTCGCTCAAATCCCTCAGCACCGACAACCGCGTGGTGATGGCGCCGATGACACGTAACCACTCTCCGGAGAACACGCCCACAGATGCGACGGTGGAATACTATCGTCGCCGCGCTGCCGGCGGCGTGGGGTTGATTATCACCGAGGGGACCTGCCCCAACCATATCGCCGCAAACGGCTACGAAAACGTGCCGTATTTTTATGGCGAAGAGCGTCTCGCCGGTTGGAAAAAGGTCGTGGATGCGGTTCACGCCGAGGGCGGCAAGATTGCGCCGCAAATCTGGCACTGTGGCGGTATGCGCAAGCGCGGCGTTATGCCTGAGGGGGATGTCGATGGGTACACCCCGTCGGGTATGAACGTGCCCGGCAAGGTCACCCGCCATGTGATGACCCAGCAGGATATCGATGATGTCGTGCGCGCTTTCGCAGAGGCGGCGCGGGACGCACAGCAGCTGGGCTTCGACGCGGTGGAAATCCACGGCGCGCACGGTTATCTGGTGGACCAGTTCTTCTGGGAGGGGACAAACCAGCGAACCGATGCCTATGGTGGATCGATGGCCGCGCGCAGTCGTTTTGCGATTGAGGTTATCGAAGCATGTCGTGCAGAGGTGGGGCCCGATTTTCCAATTATTCTCCGCTGGTCTCAATGGAAACAGCAGGATTTCACCTCCCGCCTGGCGCCGACGCCACAGTTACTCGAGGAATTTCTGGCGCCGCTCATCGATGCAGGCGTGGATATTTTTCACTGCAGCCAGCGTCGCTTCTGGGAGCCGGAATTCGAGGACTCCGATATGAACCTGGCTGGTTGGGTCAAGAAGCTCACCGGAATGCCGACGATTACGGTCGGTAGCGTCAGTCTCGATCAAGATTTCATCTTGCAGCCGACTGAGGGTGAGGGGGCGGTCAGTGAGCCGGCTTCCATTGACCGTCTGCTGGAGATGATGGATCGCGGTGATTTTGATCTGGTCGCGGTGGGCAGGGCGCTCATCGCCAACCCGGATTGGCCCAAACGGGTGCGGTCGGGGGAAGTCTCCGGTCTCACCCCCTTCAGCAAGGACATGTTGGCCAGTTTGGACTGACATCGGCGGCGATTTTGCCTATAGTCTGAATTGTCATCTTGTTGTCACAGGTTGGCTCCACAATACGGCGCTGAGCGCGGCCGCCTATTTGCCTCGCTCCGATCCTTTTTCCCCGGGAGATCCGTTATGAAAAATCCTATTGCTTCTTTATTTGCGCGCAGCGTGCTCGCGCGCGCGGTGGCGGGTGCCACCTTGACGGGCTTTGCAACGATGAGCCCTGCTGTTTTCGCGCAAGAAACCTCGGCGATGGTGCGCGGTGCAGTCAGCACCAGCAGTGGCGAGCCGCTGGCCGGCGCGACAGTGATCGTCACCAGTAATGCCACAGGTGTCAGCAAATCGGTGACGACTGACGACAGCGGTTATTACTCGGTAAGAGGTCTGCCCGCAGGGGTGGCTTACGACATCGTCGTTGACGCCAATGGCTGGCAAAAAGCCTCGACGGAGTCCCTATCATTAGCGGTGGGTCAATCCGAGGTGATCAACTACCGGCTTGATGCTGAGGAAGAAGTCATTGTCATGGGCACGCGCGTGGCGGTGGATACCGCGGTCGGCCCCAATGCCGTATTCGATCTGGCGACCCTGCAGGATTCGCCGTCGATTAACCGCAACATCAACGACATCATCCAACAAGACCCGCGACTGTATGTCGACCAATCCCGCGGCGATATTGATGCCGTGCAATGTAACGGTGCCAACCCACGGTACAACAGCTTGACCGTGGACGGCGTGCGCCTGAACGACGGATTTGGTCTGAACAGTAACGGCTACCCGACCCAGCGGATGCCGTTCCCCTACGACGCGATTTCCAGCGTGGCGGTCGAATTGGCCCCGATGGATGTGGTCTACGGCGGATTCTCGGCCTGTAACATCAACGCAGTTACCAAGACCGGCCGCAACGAATTTTTCGGGTCCGTGTTCTTTGACTACGGCAGTGACTCGTTGCGGGGTGACAAACTCGAAGGGGACAGCATCGAGTCGCAGGATTACGACGAGACCCGCTGGGGTGTCGAGCTTGGCGGAGCCATCATCCCCGACAAGCTATTCTTCTATGCCGCTTACGAGAAATATGATGGCGCTGATTTAAACGAGCGGGGTGCGATTGGCACGGGCGCCGTTAATGAAGTGCAAGTCTCGCAGGCGGAGCTCGACGAGATTGCGCGGATCTCGCGCGAGGTTTATGGCTTTGAGCCAGGGCGAAGCGTGTCTGAAGCGTTTGATTTTGAGGACGAAAAATATTTGCTGAAAGCTGACTGGTACATCAACGATGCGCACCGATTGTCCGCGACGTACATGTACAACGATTCGTTCAACTATGAAGCCTCTGATGGCGATCTCGACGAATTTGAATTCGACAAGCACTTTTATAAGCGCGGCGCTGAGCTGACGACCTACAACCTCAATTGGTACGCCGACTGGAACGATCGGTTCTCGACCGAGATTCGCTACTCCTATAGCGATGTCGATTTCCTGCAAGCCGCGGTCGCCGGTAAGGATTTTGCCGAGTTCCGAGTAGAGCTGGACGAGGTTGATGTTTATCTCGGACAGGACGACAGCCGGCAGGCGAACTCGCTCGATTGGGAAGTTGAGCAGCTCGTGATTCGTGGTAACTACACCATGGGCAACCACACAATCACCGCAGGTTATGAGCGCGAAGACCTGCAAATGTACAACTTGTTCTACCAGCACGTGGATACCGAAGTCCGCTTCAGTGGTATCGATAACTTCGCGGCCGGTCAGGCGTCGCGCGTGTACTACGGTAACGCGATTACCAATAACGAGCTGGATGCGGCCGTGGATTGGGGTTACGCGGTGAACTCTGCCTATATTCAGGACGAGTGGCAGGTGACAGATACCTTCGCGCTGACGATTGGCTTGCGCTACGACTGGTATGAATCTAGCGACGAGCCAGATATCAATCCGGATTTTGTCGCCGACTATGGCTTCCCGAATAATGCGACGTTGGACAATCTGGATCTGGTATTGCCGCGTGTTGGTTTTACCTGGGATGCCACGGATGCGATCACGGTGCGCGGTGGTATCGGCTTGTTCTCGGGCGGCAACCCGAATGTGTGGTACTCCAATGTGTACTCCAACACCAATACTGCAGCGGTGCAGGTGGATCAGAGGAACGTCGATCTTTTTGCGCAGAACTACGTGAACTGTGAAGCCAGCGCGCCGGTCTGTGGTCCGGGCTGGGGGGTGCCTTCGCAGCTGGCTGATCGCGTGGCGGCGGGGGATGGCAGCAACTTCGAAATCGTTTATCTGGACCCCGATTTTGAAGCGCCCACCGAATGGAAGTACTCGCTGGGTGTGACCTGGGAGTTTGGTGACGGCTACGTGGTAACCGCAGATGCGCTGATTACCCGGGGCGACGATACCGCGATCTACAAGCATGGTGACCTTGAGTTCACCGGGCAGTACAACGATTTCGGCAACGGTTATCCGATCTATGATGCGGCGAGAATCCCCACCTTCGTGTTGACCAACAGCTCCAAGGGCAATGAATCCGAGTCGTTGGCCTTCAGTTTGTTCAAGTCCTTCGATAATGGTTGGGATGTCCGTCTGGGATATGCCTGGACGGATGCCAAGGACGTGAACCCGATGACCTCTTCGGTGGCGTTCTCTAACTACACTAACCGCGCTTTTTATGACCCGGAAGAAGAGGTGGTGTCCACGTCCAACTACAATATCGAGCATCGATTTACCGGCGTATTCAACTACACGGCCAGTTGGTTCGGTGAGTACAGGACGCGCTTCTCTATTTACGGCCAGGCGAGCTCGGGCGTGCCCTATAGCACGGTGCTTAATGGCGGCGATGGCACCATTGGCGCCTATGGATTTACGCCGTATCTGGACTTTATTGAGCATGTGCTCGAAGAGCCGGGTACCCGCAACAACAATAATGGTAGCTGGTGGCGTAAGGTCGATATGCGGATCAGTCAGGAGTTTCCCGGATTCGCGGACTCGCACCGCGGCAGCGCCTTTGTTGTTATTGATAACCTGACTAACTTGCTCAACGATGATTGGGGTGTCATGTATAAGGCCAACTTTCCCTATGGCGTGACGCAAGACGATATTGATGCCGGTCGTGCTGAATCGCGCATTGGTGACGCCTCTTTGTGGGAGATCCGCGTTGGATTCGATTATCGATTCTGAGTCGGACACCGTCTTCAGAAGGGCGCCTGCGGGCGCCCTTTTTTCTGCACGCTACTGAGAGGTTATTCGTTCCGTAGGGATGTCATCGCTGGGCGGGACCTTTATGATCCCCCCTGCGCTTAGCCAACGAGGTGCCCCCCATTGAATACGCAGTCTGCTGACTCGGCTCGATCGCCCGCGGGCGCCCGCGGGCTGATATGGATGACAGTCATCGCGGTGTATATCTGCATGATCGATCGCATTGCGATCTCGATTGCCATCATTCCGATGTCTGAAGAAAACGGTTGGTCGCCAACCGTGCAAGGCGCGGTGATGTCGGCCTTCTTTTTAGGCTATGTCATCCTGCAGATTCCGGCTGGCTACCTGTCCGACCGATTTGGCGGCAAGTGGGTGCTAGGCCTGGGCGTGCTGTTCTGGTCAGCTTTCACCCTGCTGACGCCAGCGGCCGCGATGGTGAGCATGGGCATGTTGCTGGCCTGCCGTTTTCTGATGGGTGTTGCTGAAGCCGTGACATGGCCGTCGATTTACGCGCTGTACTCGCGGTGGGTGCATCCGGATCGACGCGCGTCCGCGGTGGGGCTCATGAATTCGGGTATCGCCGGCGGCAGTGTCATTGCGCTGGTTTGCACCCCGCTGATCATCAACTTTTGGTCATGGCAGGGGGCGTTTTACCTATACGGTATCCTGGGGATTGTCTGGTTTGTGGTTTGGGCAAAAACCGCACGCTCGCAGCCCTTAGAGAGCCCCTCGTGGGTTTTCGCGCCATCTGTCGATGACGGCCCGTCAACCTCCTCTGACAGCGAAGGAGCGGATCGCTACCCGCGGCTCACGCTGCAGGGCATGTTGCGTTCACGCGCGGTATGGGCGATTGCGATAGCCCATATTTGCATCAACTGGTCGCTCTATCTGGTGTTGTCCTGGCTCCCGACGTTTATTAATCGCGAGTTAGGGGCGGATCTGCAGTTGGCGGGCCTGCTCGCATTGGCGCCCACCGTGGTGTCTCTGGTGATGACGCCTTTTGCCGGCCGATTATTTGATCAGTTGGTGGAACGGGGGCTCGACCGCTTGACCCTCAGGCGTGTCTTCCAAACGCTCGCTTTCATTGGCATTGCCAGCTCCATGCTTGCCATTACTGCCACCGACTCGCTCCTGATCAGCGTTACGGTGATCACGCTGAGTAACGCACTGACCGCATTTTCAATCGGCGGATTCGCTACTAACCATCTGGATATCGCGCCGAACCAGTCGGGTTTGCTGATGGGGGTCACCAATACTTTGGCAGCGGTATCGTCCAGCGCTTCCGTTTTTGTATCGGGCTGGATTCAGGACTTGTCAGGGGGCTGGGACGCGGTGTTTTACTTGGCAGCCGCAGTGTCAGCGCTGGGGGCAGTCGTCTATAGCCAGATGGCGGGTGTCGCGCGCGAGTTTGATTAGCCGTTCACATGCCGTGGCGAGCACCGCGGGGGGGGCTCTGCTGCATTTCTATTCAACCATTAGATAACTATTGGTTATTTAATAAAATTTTCACATCTCCACGAGCGATATATTAAGTAATCAGAGCGCGTTCTCCGGCGGTTTAAGGCTTTAATTAGCTACAATTGGCCCCATATCGAGGCCCTAGTGAGGCCATTTGTTTAAGGAGAATAGGATGTTCACCGGTTTTAGCGCAGTCATTAATAACTTTGGAAAATTAGTTTTATTCATATCAGTCTCATCAGTAATGATTCACTCGGTCAGTCAAATGGTATGAGCCAACAGTAGCCGGGGAAGGCGACAGTCTTCCCCGCGCGATGTCCCGCGGCCGGGGGAGCGCGATCGGTCCGTTCGCCGATCCCGAGCCGCTTTTCACCACCGCCGGCTCATAACGGCCGGCAACCGGCGGTTATCGGAACAAGCACCCACCGGTGAGTCGGGCGGGCAGCGAGACAGTCTGCTGTCACGCGTTTGCCGCCAGGTTTTCCGAGTCGTATTAATCCGCTGAGCGCTTTTGCCTCCGGGGCCGGCGCGTTACAGTACGCCTTTGTACTGAGGCGCCGACCATGATTAGCCTTTTGGGCGTAGTAATTCTGTTGTCCGTCGCGGTCGGGCTCTCATCCAATCGGTCAGCCATTCGCCTGCGCACCGTCGGATTGGCTTTCGCCCTGCAAGGGGTGATCGGTTTCGTGGCGCTGTTCACGGATTGGGGCGTCGCTGCGCTGGGTGCGGCCTCTGACTATGTCTCGGTATTGTTGGGGTACAGCCGCGCAGGGATGGAGTTTATGTTTGGCGGCCTAGTGGGCCCGAACGACTCGATCGGCTTTATTTTTGCCTTCAGCGTCCTGCCCGTCGTGATCTTTTTCAGTGCTCTGATCGCGGTCCTTTACCACGCTGGTGTTATGCAGTGGCTCATTCGCATTATGGGTGGCGGATTACGCGCACTCCTGCGAACCAGCCATACCGAATCGCTTTCCGCCGCTGCCAACGTGTTTGTCGGCCAGGCTGAAGCGCCATTGGTAGCGAGGCCCTATATACCGGGTATGACGCGGTCTGAACTCTTTGCAGTGATGGTGGGCGGCATGGCCTCCATTGCCGGTTCGGTGATGGCGGGTTATGTCGCTTTGGGCGTGCCTCTTGAGTACCTGCTGGCGGCAAGCTTCATGGCGGCGCCGGGCGGTTTGCTGATGGCCAAACTGATGGAGCCGGAGAGCGGACAGCCAGCTGAACCCGAGGCGGGTGAGCAACTCGCCAGCGAAAAGTACATCAACGTCATCGACGCCGCTGCGACCGGTGCGATGAACGGATTGCAAATGGTGGGTGCAATTGGTGCGATGCTGCTGGCGTTCATCGCGCTAATCGCCATGGCAAACGGCATGCTTGAGGCAGTGGGTGGCTGGTTCGGCGTGGAGCAGCTGACGCTTGAGCGTGTATTGGGGACCCTGCTTCAGCCTCTGGCGTGGGCGTTAGGTATTCCCTGGGAGGAAGCGCAATTAGCGGGTAGCCTCATTGGCCAGAAATTTATCCTGAATGAGTTTGTCGCTTACGTCTCCTACAGTGAGGTTGCTGCCCAGTTATCGGCACCGTCCCAGGCTATCGTCATTTTTGCGCTCTGCGGCTTTGCTAATCTCTCGTCTATTGCGATTCTGTTGGGTGGTCTGGGTGCGGTGGCCCCCGGACGCCGCGATGATATCTCGCGCTATGGTTTCCGGGCATTGATTGCTGCGAGCCTGTCCAACTTGATGAGTGCGGCTCTCGCCGGCTTTTTTCTGTCGCTGGGCGGCGTCTGAGTCACCCTAGTCCATGAGTGCCATGCCCGAACTGCCACAAATATCCTATGCGGATGAGGCATTCCCGCAGCAATTTATGGCCTCGCTGCAACACTATGGTTTCGCGGCGGTGACCGAGCATCCGCTGGACGCGCAGAGAATCCATCGGATCTATCGCGACTGGCACCAGTTTTTTGCCTCCGGTCAGGCGGACGATTTCGAGATGGATCCGCTTCGTCAGGACGGCTATTTTTCTCTCCAGCAAGCCGAGCACGCCAAAGGGTTCACGGATCGTGATTTCAAGGAGTACTTTCAATTCTATCCTTGGGGGCGCTGCCCGGCGACGTTGCGCGATGATCTCGCGGCACACTTTGTGGCCGCCGTTAACCTGGGTGCAGTGCTGTTGAACATGATTGCCGATCGGCTCCCAGAAACGATCACGCACGCGTTCTCTGAACCGCTGGGTCATATGATTCAGCAGAGCGAGCAGTCTATGTTGCGCGTATTGCACTATCCGCCCGTCCCGGCCGACAACGCGGTGATGAGAGCGGCGCCGCACGAGGACATCAATTTATTAACGCTGTTGCCCGCGGCTGATGGTCCGGGGCTCGAGCTGCGACTGCGCAATGGCGAGTGGGTCTCGGTCCCCAACAAGCCCGGGCAGCTGATCGTCAATATTGGCGATATGTTGCAAGAGGTGACGGGAGGGTATTTGCCCTCAACAACCCACCGCGTCGCGACTCCCGAGGGCGCAGCGCAAACGACCAGTCGTATGTCTTTGCCGTTGTTCTTACATCCGCGCCCCGAGGTGGTGCTGTCGACGCGTTACACGGCGGCCCGTTATTTGTCCCAGCGCCTCGATGAACTAGGCGTCGTTTGAGATGGTGCGCGTTAAGAGCCGTGTCCTTGAGCGGTTTCGGTGGATAGCGCGCCTCGGGTGGCGCCGCCTGTGTTGTCTGGTCTTGGTAACGTACAGCTTGCCCGCGTTATCGATGGACGCGACGATTGCCGTGGCCGCTAATTTCAGAGAGACGGCCAGCGCGATCGCGCAACAGCTCGAAGCGATCAGCGACCATCGTTATCAGGTGATATCGGGCTCAACCGGAAAACTGGTGAGTCAGATCATCGCTGGTGCTCCCTATGACATATTGATGGCGGCAGATCAGCGTCGACCGGGACTATTGGTCGAGCGAGGCTTGGTGATGCCAGGGTCTTTGCGCACCTATGCTATCGGCGAGCTGGGCCTTTGGTGGCCGAATGCCACTGGCCCCGTCAGTATTCAAGCGCTCTTTGAGCTGTCTCCAGATCGCGTCGGTATTGCCAACCCGGCGATCGCGCCCTACGGCGAAGCCGCGATCGCAGTGCTGGCACGATCGGGTGCTGACCCTGAGTGGGTTGAGGGTATGGTTCGCGTCGACAACGTCAATCTGGTCGCGGGCATGGTAGCGGCTGGCCAGATAGCCGCGGGCTTTGTCGCGCGCGCATCGGTTCATGAGGGTGCGCGACATGGGGGAGTCAACATCAGCGAAGAGGACGTGATGTGGCTCAGCGATCATCCCGAGATTCGTCAGGATATGGTGCAACTCGCCCGCGCCGGCCGTAAC
>Ga0181576_10003591_pt1 | contig 11369 bp, 15 predicted proteins | sample 101ome_22_FD_132464 | JGI IMG/M metagenome (GOLD analysis project Ga0181576, IMG submission 132464) | Coastal salt marsh microbial communities from the Groves Creek Marsh, Skidaway Island, Georgia - 101412BT metaG (megahit assembly) | ecosystem: Environmental > Aquatic > Marine > Intertidal...
AAATGTTGATTTAACTGAAATTAACTTAGTTAATTTAGATTCATGGGACTTAGACTTATTGAATCCGTATCCATCGGCGTTACACGGATGGAGAGAATTTGAAAGTATAAAAGATAGACTAAATGTGGGTTCTGTTGTTATTGTGGATGATAATTACTTTCAAAACACTTGGGTTGAATACACGAGTATTGATAATTCAACAAATGAGGTTATAAAAATACAAAAGGTGGATATTGATGTTCCTGTAGTTGGAAAAGGTGCTCACATATATCAATGGTGTTTAGAAAGTGAAGAATGGGAAGTATTAAATAAAACAAAAAGAGCTGGTAATAATAAAATTATAGTTAAAAAGATAAAATGATGATTGGTAAAAATGTAAAAATTCATCCACATGCTTTGGTTGAAAATAATGTTGAAATTGGTGACAACACGCAAATTGGACCTTTTTGTATTGTAAGAGAAGGTGCTAAGATTGGTAAAAATTGTAAGTTCACTGCTTATTGTGAGATACGAGAAAATGTAGTAATCGGAGATAGTACTTCTTTTGGTAGTAGATGTACTATTTCAGCAAATGCTACTATAGGTTCTAACGTAACTATTAAATATGGTTTTGTATTAACTGATACTCCTGACCTAAAAAAGGGTGATTTAAAAGTTGTTGAGGGTGTTGGTGATAATACTTTGATAGGTGCGAATGTAACTCTGATGCCTGGTTTTTCTATAGGTAAAAATTGTATAATTGGTGCTTGTTCACAAGTAAGGTCTCACGTCCCTAATAATGAAATTTGGTTTGGTAGTCCTGCAAAGTATTTTAAAAATAATGAAGGGTAAAAAATTATCAGTACTCAAAAATGCTGATGAAGGGTGTATAACTTACTATGTTGGTGATAACATTGAGCACGTTAAACATTTAAAACATTGTACCTTAATATGTAATATAGATTTTAATCCTGAGTTGGAAAACGTTGAAATTATACATTCAACCAATCCACAACTTGAATTCTATAAACTATCACATGAAGTTGAGGATGAATATAGGTTTTCAACTTTATTGAATGAATATACTGAGGGGGATGATTGTAATATATCAAAACACGCAATTATCGGTAAGGACGTTAGAATAGGTTCAAATGTTACCATAGGACCTGGTACTGTTATATACTCAAAAACTGTTATCGGTGATAATGTCAGAATTGATTCCAACTGTACAATAGGGACTGAAGGTATGATGTGGGTTTGGGATAATGACAAGAAAGTATTTCTAAAACAACTTGGTGGTGTTATTATTGGTAATAATTGTATTATTGGTAGTAATACAGTTATTGTTAGAGGTTCAGCTAATGAAAACACAATATTAGAAGATAATGTTAATATGGCACCTGGATGTTTAATAGGGCATGGATGTTACATTGATAAGTCTACACACTTCGCCAATGGTGTTAAATTAGGAGGTAGTGTTTATATTTCTAAATATAATTTTTTAGGATCAGGGTCGATAATTTCACCTGGAGTGTATATAAACAGTCAAGATGTTGTTGTGGGTGCTGGTGGTGTAGTAACTAAAAATATTGATGATTCTGGTGTTTATGTTGGAATACCTGTAAAAAGAATAAAAAAAACAAAAGGTAAATTATCAGGAATACCTGAATGGAGAAACTAATGAAAGATTTAATTTTAATTACTGCATTTTGCCCAACTAAAGAAAAAGAAGAAACCTTAAAAAGATTAGTTTCTTTTTTAAATAGATATGGTGATTTATATGATATTATGATTATTAGTCATAGTAATATAGACTCATCAATAATTGATATGTGTGATTATTTTGTTTATGATAAAGAAAATTTGTTACTAACTGAAGATGAATATAGACCAAAAATGTGGTTTGCAACAGATAAATTTAAAATACAAAGTAATTATGTTGCTAAATATTCAACAGATTATACGGTTTTAAAGATGACTTCTGTAGGTTTAAGTTTATCTAAATCATTAGGTTATAAAAAAGTACATAAAATAGAATATGATACACATATTACCTCAATAATTGAAATTACTGAAAATTCAAATTTATTAGATAATAATGATATAATTTTTTATACTAATAATGGATTTAAAAATGAAATGATGAAAGGTAGTTTTTGGTCTGCACGTATAGATAATTTACCTAAAATTTATTTTAATACTAAAAAGAATAATTTAATGGATTTAATTACCCTTAATAAGGGTAAAACATTGGAGAGCTATATCCAAAAAAAATTTATGGAACTTAACTACATTAATAAAAAACTTTCAACTCTAAAAAATAAAGGATTTAATAGTGATGTTTTTAATTTAGAAGATAGGGATTACGGTTCTAATTTTTGGGCAATACCTATCTATGATAAAAAAAATAGTGAAATAAAATTTTTTACATCTAACAGTTATGAAAGAAGTGTTGAAGTTATAATTCAATATGCAAACAAAATTAAAGATGTGAAGTTAGAAAAAAAGAATCAATGGAGGATGATACCGATTGGTAAAATAGAAGATATTGGTTTATTAAATGTTTGGGTGGATAACACTAAAGTATTGAGTATTGACTTCAATAAAATTGATATAGATTCTTTTAAACAATATAATAATATTATATATAATCATTAATAGATGAAGAAAGCATTAGTTGGATATGGTGGTGTCGTTAAAGACATAAAAGAATCAGGAGTTTATGTTAATACTCCAACAATAAAAATAAAATGAAAAATTTAATAGTTATAGGTGCATATTGTCCTGATGATGAGAGAATAGATATGTTAGAAAATCTAATTGACTCTTTAGAAGAAATAAAAAAATCATATGACATATTAATTTCAACTCACTCTATATTACCTAACTATATTGTAAAAAAAGTTGATTATGTTTTTTATGATAGGAACAATGAAATTATTTATGATTTAAATTATATTAATCCACCTTGGTTTTCGCCTAATCCTGGTAGACATATTTACTCCACATATGTTTCAGGTTATAGTACCTATATTGCATCATATAGATTACTTATTGGAGGTTTAGGTATGGGTAAGGTTATGGGTTATACCAAGACACATTGGATTGAGTATGATACAATTTTTACAGACTTGAGTGAAATAGATTTAAATGATAATTTATTAGATGAGTATGGTAGTATATTATACAGAAAAGAATCTAAAGATTATGAAAATAACTTAGAATGGGGTATTGGGAACATAATGTCTTTTAATTTAAAAAAAATAGATAATGAATTACTAAAATATAATAGAAAAAAATTATTATCCTACATTGAAGGCAAATTATCTAAAACTAATGAAAGAGTTACTGAAGAAATACTTTCAAGAACACCAATATTAATAAAAGATTTTAAATCTTTAAATGAAAAAAATATAAAGGTAAATTTATCTAATCAATCTAAAAAAGATGAATTAGATTATTGGGCAATTCCTTTTTATGATAAAAAAACTAATAAGTTAAAAGTTATCACTTGGAATAATAAAAATGAAAAACCTATAAATGTTATTTTTATAATTAATGATGAAAAAATTATTTTACATAATAATGTAAATAAATTTGAATGGAAAGAAGATGAAGTTACCGACATGAAAAGAGTTAATACTATAGTAACAGTTATTGACGGTAAAATAAAAAATAATATTCAAATAAACCAAGATAATATTGAAGTTTTTAAAAAAACTAACTATGTTACATATGATTAATATCTTTTAAAAAAAATGAAAAAGAAACATTATATTAAATATGATGAAGATAAAAACTGTGTAGAGGTACATAATACCAACTCTATTAATATTAAATGTAGTTTTTTAAATATTAAGAAAGGTTATGCAATATATGTGTCTGAAGTTACTAAAGGTCACTATTGTGGTGCGTGGTATAATGAAGAAAAAGACATTAGAATACAAGTTGTTGAACCTGATAATATCTACATATATGATACAACACTAACATCTGATGGTTTGATAATTGAAGAAATTTCAGGTGACGATGATTTTAACTTCAATAATGAAATTACATTTATTGGGGGTCATACTGGTGGTGGTACATCAATAGTAACTAAGGCTTTAAGACATATGGGTATTTTTTTTGGTGATGATTGTGGTGATATTAACAATAGAAAACCACACGAATCGGCATCAATAAGAGACTGGTTACATTTGATTAATAACGACAGCAGTATTATTGATGATATACGTATATTTAAAAATATTTCAAAACTGTATGGATATAAGAATAATAAAATAAACGCAGTAAAAATACCTATGATTTATGATAAGGCAATTAAATTAGGTGAAATTTTTCCAAATGTAAAATTTATATCAGTGTTAAAAGAAAAAGGAAATTTTTATTCAACTAAAGAAGGTTCCGAATTTAACAACTCTACAGATATTGATATTCTAACAAAACAAAGGTTCCTGATTGAAGGAAAACCGGTATTTCACTTAAATTTTAATAAATTTTTTACTGATTATAACTACTTTAATAAGGTTTTAAAATTTTTGGGTAACAAACACCAACTAAAAGGTGAAAAAGACTTAAAAAGGATGAAAGAAATAATAAAATTTAATGATAAAGTATTAAAAATTAAAGATGATTAAAATTGACTATACTGAAAATGAAATAAAAATTGAGACTACACAGATTAGTGATGTGTACAATAACCCATTAAGATTATGTATTACTTCTACTGTGAGTGGTGAAGAAGTGTGGTGTTGTGAATTATATGACAATCAATGGGCAACATTTCCAACTACTGAGATGAATGATGTTAAAATATATGATAATGATGATGTGATTATACATAAAAAATGGTCTGCAATGGAATACGGTAGTTTTTTGTATAAAAAGTTTTACTTAGTATTAAAAAAATTAAGCAAACTTAAAAAAGTTAAAGGTCTTGCTGTGGGTACACATGATGGTAAATTTGGAGAGTGGGTACCAGCGGTAAGAGAAGGATTAACTGAAAGTTTTTTAGTTGAAGCATCTAAACCTCAATTTGAAGAATTAAATAAACATTATAATCACTTAGATAATGTTAAATTATATAATAGAATTATGAGTGTAGATGGTAGTGAAGTTGAATTTTTTGAGGGTGGTAAGGGATATACTAATTCCATCGTAGAAAGAGTTATTCGTAAATGGGAAACTGAGGATATAACTAAAAAAGTAGAAAAATCGTATTCATTAAATCATTTTATATCTGAAGAAATGGGTGGTGAAATCGATTGGTTACATTTAGATATTGAAGGTTATGACGCTAAACTATTAATGTCAATGGATAAAAAAATGTATAATCTACCTAAAATGATTTTATTTGAACATGAAAATCTTAAAGAAGATGAAAAAAAAATGGTAAAAAAATTCTTAATAAATAATTCCTATAATGTTGAATGTAGGGATGTTTCATGTATCTGTCTAAAAAAATAAGACCATGAAAACATTAATAGTTATTGATTCATATATTAGTGATTTAAATCGGCAAAACATTTGTTTTAATTTAATTCAAAAAATAAGAAAAGTTTTTCCCAATTATGAGATATTACTAATAAATAAATATGGTTATGACTATGACTTACAAAATGAAGTTGATTATTATTTTAACTTTAATAAAGGATTTAAAGTAGGTGTTCCACCTAATGAATTTATCGATAATAAAGATTATGAGTTACCATATGTGTATGTTAATTTTCAATTAGGTACTTTAGAAAATTGGATGCCACTTACAGGTGTGACAGACCATGTTGCTGGAATATATAATAGTTTTATTATATCTACTCAAATAGCTAAATTATTAGGGTATAAAAAAATTTTTAAATTTGAATATGATATTGATTTCAATATTGATGAGTTAAAGACCATAAAAAGTGAAATTGAACATATGAAAGACTATATTATATATGGGAAACGAAAAGAAGGTAAATGGGCTAAGGAGCACCAATATTTAATTGATGTACAAATAATTGGATATGATATAAAAGTTTTTAATAATTTTAATATTGTAAAGAATGATGATGAATATTGGTCTCTGTGTAAAAAAATAAATTATTTTGGTAAGTGGATTGAATATATTATACCATCAATTATAGAATATAATAGATTTGAAAATAATTTAATTGGAACAGATAATGAAGGGTACTTAAGTCTTTTATATCCTAATACTAAATTTGATACAATAAACGGTGAAGGTGTTTGGAAAAATAGATGGGAAACTATACCTTTATTATGTAGACTTATAAATGACGGTGGTTTAACAGAAAAAATTGATAGTATAGGTATTTTTTATTGGAACGAAGATTATGAAGAAGGTATTGATATTGAATGTATTATAACTAATGAGGAGAATAAAGTTATTCATCGAAACACAAGAAAATTAAATAAAAAACAATGGGTATTTGATGAGATACAAATAAATGAATGGATTAGAGTAAAAACAAAAAAAAGTGTGAATAGTAAGATGGTTGAAAAAGATTTCATATTACATAAAAAAGACATAAAAAAATTAAATTGTAGAGTAGTTCTAAAATGAATATATTAATACCAATGGCGGGATTAGGTAGTAGATTTAGTAGTGTTGGATATGATGTACCTAAACCTTTAATAAAGATTGAAAATAAACCCATGATACAGCTTGCTGTCGAGACGTTAGGTTTTGAAGGTAACTATATATTTGTAATTAAAAAAGACCATTTAATTAAAAATAAAATTAAGAAATTAGTAAAAAATTCTACAATTATTGAAATTGACTATACTACCGAAGGTCCAGCATCTTCAGCTTTGTTGGCTAAAGAATATATTAATAATGATGAAGAACTAATAATAGCAAATTGTGACCAAATAATGTGGTGGGACCCTGATATTGTTTTAAAACAAATTAGGTCAACCAATTATGATGGGGTTGTTATAACATATCACGAAAATACACCTAAAAATAGTTATGCTAGTGTAAATAGAAAAGGTGAGGTTAAAGAAATTAAAGAAAAAGAAGTTATCAGTAATATTTCTCTTAATGGTATTCATTATTGGAAAAAAGGTAATTTTTTTATTTCTTCTGCTGAAAAAATGATAAATAAGGACATAAGATATAATAACGAATTTTATATTGGTCCGACATATAATCAATTAATTAATCGGGGTTATAAAATAGGTATTTATCACATACCTAATGAAATGCACAATGCTGTTGGAACACCTGAAGACCTAAATTTATACTATAAAAAAATTAAAAACTTATGAGAATAGATAATATAAATAATATGGTTGGGGGTTGGTTTATTGGTGATTTTGAACCATCGGTATTTAAGACGGAAGATTTCGAGGTTTGTTATAAACAGCATCCAAAAGGAGAAAAATGGGATAATCATTACCATAAAGTTGCTACGGAGATTAATTACCTAATTAGAGGTGAAATGACAATTAATGGTGACTTATTCAAAAGAGGTGATATATTTGTTATAGAACCAAATGATACTGCAAAACCTGAATTTATAAGTGATTGTGAACTTATAGTAGTTAAAACACCAAGTGTTAAAAATGATAAATATATAATTTAAAAAATGATAAATATTTTTAAAAAAATTGAAGAAATAGATTCTAAAAAATATTATGTAGTTGAATATTTTTTAGAATCAACAGAATCATTAAAAGATGCTGCTTGGCAGTTAGCTATTGGTCAAAGTGTTGGTAATCCTAATATTAGAAATAAATGGGAAACTGATGAACTATTTAAAAATCATTCATGTATTGTAATAGGTGATGAAAAAAAACTTGAAAACATTAAAAGTGGTATAGTTAAAATAGCCTTTCCTACTTCAAATATACATTGGGAAACTGACGGAGTATCTCATTTATTAGTAAATATTATGGGAGGTCAATTAGATATAAAATCTATAATTAAATGTCATGTTAAGAATATAACATTTCCTGAGAATGTTTTAAAATATTTTAAAGGACCTAAATATGGTATCAGTGGGGTTAGGGAATACACTAAAGTTTTTAATAAACCATTGTTAGGTGGAATAATAAAACCAAAAACAGGTATAACACCGCAAGTACTTTTAAACATGGTTAAAGAACTTGTTGAAGGAGGTGTGAATTTTATTAAAGAAGATGAAATTTTATCTAATCCGTCATTTTGTCCAATAGAAGAAAGAGTTCCTTTGATTATGGATTACCTAAAAGATAAAAATGTTATTTATTGTGTTTCAATACATTCTGATTATCCATATATCTTAGATAGAGTTAAGCAAGTATATGAATTAGGGGGTAATGGTGTACACGTTAACTTTTGGTGTGGATTAGGTGTTTATAAAGCGATTAGAGAACTTGATTTACCAATATTTATACATTTCCAAAAAAGTGGTGATAAGATATTAACTAATAGAGACCATGATTTTCATATAGATTGGACTGTAATATCTAAACTTGCCGGTATGATGGGTGTTGATTTTATCCACGCTGGAATGATAGGGGGATATTATAAGTGGGGTGAGGATGAAGTAATAGATTCAATTAAAGAACTAAATAAGTGGGGTGTTGTACCAGCATTGAGTTGTGGGTTTCATCCTGGATTAACTGATTATGTGACTGAGAAGGTTGGGGTAAATTATATGGCTAATGTCGGTGGTGCAATTCATGGTCATCCTAATGGGACTACTGAGGGTACTAAAGCAATGAGACAATCAATAGATAAAAATTATGAAGATGAATACTATAAAGCAATAAAAAAATGGGGAAAAATAAAATAAAGATAATATCACATAGAGGGAATATTGATGGTAAAAGTAAATTTGAAAACACACAAAATCAAATATATAAAGCCATTGATTTAGGGTTTGATGTAGAAATAGATTTGTGGGTTATAAATGATAATTTATATTTAGGTCATGATAAACCTACAAAAATATGTGGTTTAGAGTTTTTATATTATAACTCAGATAAATTATGGATACATGCTAAAAATACCGAAGCCGTGGAATATCTGTCAGCACAAGATAAATTAAATTGGTTTTGGCACGATAAAGATAAAATGACAATAACTAGTAAAGGTTATATTTGGTCAAATATCGGTGAATATATTAAAAATGGTATAACTGTATGTCTTGAACATACAAATATTCCTGATTATATTTTAGGTGTGTGTACAGATGAACCTATTAAATTTTTAAAAAATAATGGCTAAAGGGATTTATAAAGTTACCGAAGAATTTGAAGAAAAACTTGCAGATTATACAGGCTCTAGATTCGCGGTTACGGTTGATAATATGAGTAATGCGTTGTTTCTTGCATTATATTATGAAAATAATGTTAAAAAAAGTATTAAAGACGGTTATGTGACTTGTCCATCAAGAACTTATCCGTCAGTCCCATGTGAAATAATTCATGCCGGTCTAAAAATTAAATGGATACCTGTTGAAGGTAAAACTCTAAAAGGTGCTTACAATTTAGGTAATAGTAATGTTTGGGATTCGGCACTGTCATTTACTGCTGATATGTACATCCCTAAATCGCATATGTGTGTATCATTTACGGGACCATATAAACATTTTAAGCTTTCAAAAGGAGGTGCAATTTTAACTGATGATTTTGATGCCTACGTTTGGTTCAAACGTGCGAGATATAGTGGTAGAAGAGAAATCTCATATCATGAAGATAATTTTGACATGTTAGGTTGGAATTTTTATATGATGCCTGAATTGGCTGCTAGAGGTTTACTACTTATGGGACAATTTTATAATATTGGTGGGGATAAAAAACATAATGAAGATTTGGAATTACCTTATCCTGATTTATCTAAGTTTGACATTTATAAACAATGAAAAATATAATTTTAATTGGTGGTGGTAACCAAGCTCACTATACTATTGATATAATTGAGAAACAAAATCAATATAATATTGTAGGTATAATTGATTCTATCCACGATATTGGGTCTGAGATACATGGATATGAAGTTATTGGTAGGCAAGAAAACATAAAAAAAATAGTTAATAAATACAATGTTTTTGGTGGTGTCATAACGATAGGTGATAATTTTATCAGATATAAAGTAGCTGAAGAAATATTATCACAAATTTCAGATTTTAATTTTATAAATGCTATACACCCTTCGGTAATTATTGGAAAAGATGTTGAAATTGGAAAAGGAGTTGTGGCAATGGCAGGTTGTATATTTAATCCTAAATCAAAAATAGGTAATTTTTGTTTTTTTGCCACGGGTGCTCAGGTTGAGCATGATTGTGTTTTTGAAGATTATTCTAGTATTTCTGCGGGGTCAATAACAGGTGGATATGTTGTTGTTGGTAAGTTTTCAGCCATAACATTAGGAGTGACAATATTTGATAGAGTTAAAATAGGTCGAAATAGTGTTGTCGGTTCAGGGTCTTTAGTTACAAAAGATTTACCAAATAATGTTTTAGCGTATGGAAATCCATGTAAAATAATTAGAAATATAAAAAATGGTGAAAAATTTTTGAAATGAAAAATGATGATATTAATAATTTAAAAAATAAAGGATTCGTAGTATTAAGAGATTATGTACCCACAGAATGGGTTAATAAAATAAAAAATGAATTAGATTTAATTTTTATTAATCACAGAGAAAAGCAAATAACTAATAGTAATGAAATTAATACTGAAGGTGTTGCGTTGCATATTCTATTAGATAGTGAAATTTTTTTTGAATTTTTAAATTTTTTAATTAAAAAAGGATTAGTTGAAGACTTAAAAAAACATTTTTTTAATTCTAATTGTATTTTAAATTCTTTCAGTGGTATAAATAATTTACCAAAAAAAACCAATTTTTCGGCAAATATCCATAGGGATTTAAGATTTTATTCTCAAGGGTTACCTGTTATGGTAAATTGTCTTTTAATGGTTGATGATTTTACTAAAGAAAATGGTGCAACACATTTGTTACCATATTCTCATAAAAAAGAAGAAAAACCTACAGATGAATATTTCTTTAAAAATTCTGTACAAATTCTTGGTAATAGTGGTGACTTATTAATATTTGACTCTAATGTATTCCATGCGTCAGGGAAAAATAAAACAGATAAAGGTCGAAGAGGTATACCAATAACTATTTCTCGTTCATTTTTAAAACAATTATTTGATTATCCTCGAGCAATCGGTTACGATAAAATTAATAATTTTGATTATCCTTTACAACAATTTTTAGGGTATCACTCAAGAGTACCTTCATCATTAGATGAGTGGTATCAACCTGAAGAAAAAAGATTTTATAAAAAAAATCAAGATTGATAGTAGTTATGAAAATTATAGAAGTTAACTTCAGTGATAAGTTTAAAGAATTATATGATAAAGATGAAGAATTAAAGTTTCTAATAAAC
>Ga0181576_10003603_pt1 | contig 11355 bp, 10 predicted proteins | sample 101ome_22_FD_132464 | JGI IMG/M metagenome (GOLD analysis project Ga0181576, IMG submission 132464) | Coastal salt marsh microbial communities from the Groves Creek Marsh, Skidaway Island, Georgia - 101412BT metaG (megahit assembly) | ecosystem: Environmental > Aquatic > Marine > Intertidal...
AAGAACTTAAAAAACATTTAAATGAAATTCATGGAATTACCATTGCAAGTATGTTGCAATTAGTTATCTCGGGAGATGAGATTAAGTCCAAGCCTGATTGGAGCAATGTTGAAAAAAATGCTTCAATAATAATTGTTGATGATGTATTGAATTCGGGAAGAACAGCAATGATGGCTGTTTGTGAATGTTTTAATGAATCGATAAAAAAAATTGAGACTTCCTTTTTGGCTGTACGAGAATACAGAAGTTTCCCTGTTTATGCAAACTATACGGGCCTATCAGTTTCGACTACCTTGAAGGATCATGTATATTTTGATAATTCAGACACCAATAACTTACAAGTTTATCTCTCTTGATATAAAACGAAATTGGTGTTTCGATTGTCCATATATAAAGGATTGTATTGAAATTTAAAACACTCATATTACTTTTCATCTTCGTTGTATCGTTTTTCAATGAAGTAACGGCTACCCATATTGTTGGTGGAGAAATGACTTATGAGTATTTAGGTAGCAATAGATATAGAATTCATTTGGATGTTTATATGGATTGTTTGAACGGTAGCGATCAAGCAATTAGTTCAGATAGACAGGCCAATATTGGTATTTTTAATGGCAAAACAAAGAAAATGTTAAATGGCTATCCTATTGTCGTTACACGTAATGGGCCAACTAGATTAGCAAAAACAAATTACAATTGTCTTAAAGTTTCGCCAAACGCCTGCGTAGATCATTACTATTATGAGACTACGGTTACTCTGCCTCCGAACGATGGCGGATATTATGTGTCTTTTCAACGTTGCTGTAGAAACGGTTCAATTTCAAATATTATTAACCCGGGTGGAACGGGTGCTAATTACTGGGTTTTTATTCCAAATGCAAATGATATCGGTACTGCAAATTCGTCTGCTGTTTTTAAAGAATTACCTCCGAATTTTTTATGTACAAATACTGCACTGAAATTCGATCATAGCGCAGATGACCCTGATGGAGATAGTTTGGTCTATTCCTTAATTACACCTTTTACTGGTGGTACTACAAACGATCCTCGACCTGACGATGGAATAGGTGGGCAGCTTGAGAGACCAGCTTTTTCGAATATTATTTGGGGAACTGGATATAGTGCTGCAAATCCAATAGATGGAAACCCTAAAATGAACATAGACCCTAAAACAGGTTATCTTACATTAACTCCAACAAGAACTGGACAGTTTGTTGTTGGTATTAGTGTTAAAGAATATCGAGATGGGAAATTAATATCTGAGATAATTCGAGATTATCAGTTTAATGTTCAAGCTTGCCAAATTGATGTAGTAGCATCATTCTTTGCTCCGGAATATATATGTGGTTATGAATATTCATTTCAGAATTTAAGTTCAGGTGCTCAGCGATACAAATGGGATTTTGGAGTAGATACGCTAAGCAATGATACCTCCAATGTTGGAAAGCCAACCTATACTTACCCCGGACCTGGTACATATAAAGTTAAACTTATTGCATATAAAACGACGTGCGCTGATAGTTTTGATACTGAAGTAACCGTTGTAGAACCTCAGGTGCCCGATTTGAAAAATGACACGATTTTGTGCGATGGTGAAAGCATGGTTTTGCGTTCCAATATAAATGGTGATTCTTACAAATGGAATGGAGTTGTAGGTTCTGATACTTTATTTGTGGACAAAGAGGGTATTTACATACTAGGAGTAATAAATAAAACTTGTGAATGGTTGGATACAGTCGTTGTAACCTATGATAGAGACAAGATAAGTGCATTTGGTGATACTTTATATTGTTCAGATGCAAACTTTACTCGAGTAATTGGCGCTATTTTACCAAATGGTGGTTTTTATAAATGGAATACAGGGGAGGAAACTGCGAACATAACCATAAATACGAAGGGAACATATTATGTCACGGGTACTACTTTAAATGAGTGTATCTCACAAGATTCAGTTACAGTTGATAAATATCAGGAAGTAATAGTGTCTGTTTCTGATACTACGGTTTGTCCAAATACTGAGGTATTGTTTACTGCTAATGTTAATGATCCTACGGCTACTATTGATTGGAGTAATGGAGCAAAAGGTGAAACAATGAAGGCAATTAGTCCAGGTCAATATTTTGTAGACGTTACAATTGGGAAATGTTCGGGTACGGATGACTTTTATTTAAATAATTATCCAGATGAACTTGAATTAGGATCAGATTTACAATTTTGTAATGTTATTGATACGTTAATTACAGCTCCAAGAAATGACTTCCAGTCCGTTATCTGGAATAAAACAGAAAATTCTCAAAATTATAACTTAAAAACAGAAGGACCCTTATACATAGATGTAATTAATCAATACGGATGTTTAGAATCTGACTCTTTGATGGTTCGTTTATACTTGAGCCCTTATCTCAATCTTGGTAGAGATACGACCTATTGTTTGTCAGAAAAACCTGTTTTAAAAGCAAGTCCAGGAATGAGAGGATACTTTTGGAATACAGGTGCAACAACGTCTGAAATTACTGCACTAGATTCAGGAATTTATTGGGTTGAGATATTGGATAATCAGGGTTGCCGAAGTAGAGATAGTATTTGGTTAAACAAGCGTAAAGACTTATATCCTTCGGAAATTTATATACCAAATGCATTCACTCCAAATGATGATGGTTTAAATGACTTATTTCCAAATACAGGATATCCAGTAAAAGGGTCGGAGTTTCATGTTTGGCTTTACAATAGATGGGGAGAAAAAATTGGAGATTATAATAGTCCTGATTTAAGCTGGGATGGTAAAATAAAGGGAGTTCCAGCACCCGAAGGGGTGTATGTATATAAAGTAACCTGGTTAGGGTGTGATAATTTTAGGAGAACCCTGTACGGCGATTTTCAATTATTACGTTAATAATTAGTTTTTGTGGTTACTGACCCTCCGTATGCCGTTTTTAAGTAGTGTGGAGTTAAAGTTAATTATCAGTCCTAATTTGTAATCATTGTTTCTAATAACCTTTAGAATTCTTTGTATTTCTGATTCTGGTATCTCATCAGCTGCAATTATTTGAATAACAAGTTGGTCGAAAACCAAAAAATCTACTACAGAAGGATGTTTCAAAACAATATCTTTATAGGCAATTTCAAATTCAACATCATAGTCATAATCAATATCTTCCTGTTGAAATTCAATTTTTAAAGCCTCTATGTAGTTTTCTTTATTAAGTCCTGGTCCAAGATTTTTATGAATCTCAATAGCATTCCCAATGACTTGGTGTGCTAACTCTTCTTCATTTTGAATTATCATATTTTCTTTAAAGTATACACTAAAGTAATAATCAATTGAATAGTTATCTGGGATAATTAGTGAACGCTAGGTTTTGATTAGTAAACAAACATCTCTAATCAAATTTTCTTAAATAAATTAGTTTACTGGCTGTGTAAAAGTTATTGGTAGGATTATTTTTGTAATAGATGTCAAAACAAATTATTCGTAATGCTACGGTTATAAATGAGGGTATTTCAAAAGTTGCTGATGTATTGATTAATAAGGATAAGATTGAAAAAATAGAATCAAATATCAATATTTCTGAAAATTTTTCGGAAGTTGATGCGACAGGACTTTGGTTAGTTCCAGGTGTGATCGATGATCAAGTTCATTTTAGAGAACCAGGATTAACACATAAGGCGGATATTTATTCAGAGAGTAGGGCAGCACTAGCTGGAGGCGTTACATCTTACATGGAAATGCCTAATGTTATTCCTCAAACTACTACCAATGAGTTACTCGAAGAAAAATATCTAATTGGAGAAAAGAACTCAGCGGTGAACTATTCCTTTTATTTGGGTGCAACGAACTTTAATTTAGAAGAGCTTAAAAGAGTAAATACAGAGAACGTTTGTGGAGTAAAAGTGTTTATGGGTAGCTCTACAGGAGATATGTTAGTAGATGATTCTCATATACTTCATAAGATCTTTGCAGAAGTTCCAACTTTAATTGCTACACATTGTGAGTGTGAAACCAGAGTAAAAAGTAGACTAGAAGAAGCTAAAAATAAATTTACTCATGGAATACCTGCAAATCATCATCCTGTAATAAGAGATGAACAGGCTTGTTATATGAGTTCTTCTTTAGCGGTAGCTCTTGCCAAAAAATATAATACTCGATTACATATACTGCATATCACAAGTTCGAGTGAAACAGGTTTATTTAAAAATGATATACCCTTATCAGATAAACGTATAACGTCTGAAGTTTGTGTGCATCATTTGCATTTTGCGATAGAAGATTATGAAACATTAAAACATCAAATCAAATGTAATCCTGCAATAAAATATCAAAAAGATCGAGATGCACTCTGGAAGGCACTTTTAGATGATCGTTTAGATGTCATAGCAACCGATCATGCACCTCATGCAAAAAGTGAGAAACTAGGTGATAATTACTTGGATTGTTACGCTGGCTTACCTTTAATTCAACATCCTTTGCAATTAATGATGAATAAAGCACTTGAGGGTAAAATTTCTAAGGAGCGTGTAGTTGAAAAAATGTGTCATAATCCTGCTATTGCCTACAGGTTAAAAGAACGTGGATTTATTAGAGAGGGTTATAAGGCAGATCTAGTTTTATTAAATCCAAATAAAAAAGAAATAGTTACTCAAGAATCACTAAAATATAAATGTGACTGGTCTCCATTACTGAATATGCAATTTAATACTAGTATTAAAACAGTTTGGATTAATGGCGGAATTGGATATCAAGATGGAAAAATTTTACCAACAATTCCTGAAAGACTTAAATTTGAAAGAGATAGATAGTTGATTTTATCGTAGTAATAATCTTTGACGGTAGAATTCCATTAGTGCTTTTTCTATAGGTTGACTAACGTCACAATCAAAATAGTTCACTCCAAGGTTAAAACTATTTTCTTTGAGTTTTTCTATTCTTTTTTGTTCTTGTGCTATGTACGAATTTTTTATTTCCTCTGGGGTGAGCTTTATCATTTGACTATTTTCTAAATCAATAAACTTTAGAGGGAGCTCGCCAAAATTAAGCTCTAATTCGGTATTGGTATCAAATGTATTTAACAATAATATCTCAGAATTTAGGAATTGTAAATAGGAGAGTGCTTGCCAAAATTCAGATTCAATTTTTTCATTTTCCCACAAAAAATCTGAAATTACCACAATCATATTTCTACGTTTAATACTACTACATTTTGTAATCCAATTCAAAGGTTGGTTTTGGTGTATCTCAATCGGTTTTTTTACCCATAAATTATTTAATAATTCTATATTTTGGTAAAGATGACCACGGGTTGATTTAAGATCTGATTGATAGTGAAAATGAGACTCGTTAAATAGTGTTAAAGAAAAAGCGTCTCTTTGATTTTGCAGTAAATACATGATTGAGGAGGCAGATAGTGCAGCCAACTTTTGTTTATTCCAATTCTCTGGATAGTTCATGCTTTTTGATATATCTACCCAAAGGTGACATTTTAGATTTGTCTCTTCAATATATTGCTTGATGTACTTTTTTTCAGTTCGAGCAAGTAACTTCCAATCAAGGTTTTTTATGCTTTCTCCTGGATTATAAGCTCTATGTTCAGCAAATTCAACCGAAAATCCTCTCAAAGGACTTGAATGTAACCCAGAAATAAAACCCTCCATAGCTTTCTTGGCTAAAAAGTTCAGATTTTCAAATTCTTGTACTTCCCGAAGTATCATGAGCAAAAAAAAGCCGTTCTATGAACGGCTTTAATAAAGTTGTTTTTTACTAAAGTTGGTTTTCAATTTTGGAAGCAATTGTACTTTTTGGTACTGCTCCAACGATTTTGTCAACAACCTCACCTCCTTTAAAAATTAGAAGTGTTGGGATGTTTCTAACTCCATAATTCATTGCGATATCTGGATTTTCATCGACATTTAACTTGCCAATTACCGCCTTACCTTCATATTCATTATGAAGTTCTTCGACGATTGGCCCAATCATTTTACATGGTCCACACCATTCTGCCCAAAAGTCAACCAATACAGGCTTATCTGAGCCCAAAACATCGTTTTGAAAACTACTACTTGAAAAATCTACTGCCATAATTAATACAAATTTAAAGTAAATAAGCAAAATGCTCATTCCATCGGTATAAATTTATGAACCTTTATAACCTTGCTTTTCAACACCTAGTCCAAAAAGTGCAAAATCAAAAATAATAGGATCTTCAGGATAGATATTTTTAAACAACTGAGTTAACTCGTTACATCCATGCCAATTAGATTTTAAATTAGGAAGAATACTTAATTTTTTTGTAGAGTTAATCACATGGATGTCTAGGGGCATGAGTAATTCAGATGGGCTTATTGCTTTCCAAACACCAAAATCTATTTCATCCTTTCTAACCATCCATCGTAAAAACATATTTAACCGTTTACATGCACTATTCTTTAATGGACTTGCAATATGTTTTGTTGTTCTGTTTTCGCCATCACTAAATATTAATTGTCGAAAATTAATCAGAGCACTCTCCACCGTTAAAATTCTGGAGTCCTTGTTTATAGAGTTAAAAAAAACATTCTCAAGAGTATTGTGTTGTTTTAGCAGTTTTCTTAATCGAATGATCAAGAACATAAAATCTTCACCGTTGAATGTTCGATGCTTAAATTGGGTAATTGATTGCTGTTCAGACAATGAACTATTCAGAATAAAATCATACGGCGAATAATCCATTATTTCCATCATTTGTTTTGCATTATTAATAATGGTTTTTCTTTGGCCCCAAGAAATAATTGCAGTAAAAAAAGCAGCTAGCTCGATATCACGAGGATTATTGAATAAATGAGGTATTTGTATTGGGTCATCGCTAATAAACGATGAGTTTTTATAAAGTTGAACTGCTTCCCAAAGAGTATATTCTAACTCCTTTGAAATCATCAAATAGAATTAAAGGCCCTTTCTAAGTCAGAAATTAAGTCGTCTATGTGTTCGATACCTACACTCAATCTAATTAAGCTGTCTTTTAATCCATTTTTTATTCTTTCTTCTCTTGGAATAGCACCGTGTGTCATTGATGCTGGGTGCCCGATTAAGCTTTCAACTCCTCCTAGTGATTCAGCGAGAGAGAAAAGATTTGTAGAGCTTAAAAATTTCATTGCGTCATCCATTGAGTCATTTTTTAATGTGAATGAAATCATTCCACCAAAGTCTCTCATTTGTTTCTTTGCAACTTCATGATTTGGATGAGATTCAAAACCAGGCCAAAATACATCTTCTACTTTGGGGTGATTTTTAAGAAATTCAGCAATTGACTTTCCGTTTTCACAGTGTCTTTGCATTCTTACGTGAAGTGTTTTAATACCTCTCAATACTAAAAAGCAGTCCTGTGGGCCCGGTGTAGCGCCGCATGTGTTTTGTAAGAAAGCTAATTCTTCGTGTAAAATATCATTACTGGTACATAATACACCCATCACAACATCTGAATGTCCGTTGATATATTTCGTCGCTGAGTGCATTACAATATCTGCACCTTGTTTTACAGGGTTTTGAAGATAAGGAGAAGCGAAAGTATTATCAACAACACAAATTGCATCTGCTTTGTGAGCTAGATTACATACTGCCTCAATATCGATAATTCTTAAAAGAGGATTAGTAGGTGTCTCAACCCAAACCATTTTTGTATTAGTATTGATTGCGGATTCAACAGAATTTAAATCACTCATGTCTACGAAAGTGAACTTAATTCCCATTCGTTTAAATACCGTAGTAAAAATTCTATAACTTCCTCCATATAAATCATTTGTAGCTACTACTTCATCCCCTGGATTCAATAGTTTCATACAAGTATCAACAGCACCCATACCAGTACTAAAACACAATCCATGTTTCATTCCTTCCAATTCAGCGAGATTTTTTTGAAGTACGTCTCGGGTAGGATTTTGAGTTCTAGCATATTCGTATCCTTTGTGTTTTCCAGGAGCTTCTTGTACATAGGTTGAAGTTTGGAAAATAGGAGTCATAATTGCTCCTGTACTTGGATCTGGCTCTATACCAGCATGTAAAACTTTAGTTTCAATATGGTTTGATTTCATAATTCTGATAACAAATTTATAATGGTTTTTGGGAAATACTGATATTCTAATTTGTGTATTCTTGAAGATAAAGATTCAATATTGTCATCTGGGAATACACTTGTCCTATGCTGGCAAATGATATTTCCTTCATCGTATTCACCATTTACCCAGTGGATGGTAATTCCTGATTCACCTTCTTGGTTTTCAATTACAGCTCTATGAACATTATTTCCATACATTCCTTTGCCTCCATATTTAGGTAATAGGCTAGGATGGATATTGATAATTTGATTGTTTGAAAATTTAATCAGTTCATTTGGGATTTTTAATAAAAATCCAGCAAGTACGATTAGATCAAATCCTACAGAACTAAGTTTTTTGTATAGTCTACTATTAACTTCGTTAAGTTCATCTTTTGTAAAAGTGTATACTGGGATGCCGAGCCTATTGGCACGGTCTATTACTCCAGCAGTTTTTTTGTTTGTGAATATCCCTGTTATAGTAATTTTCTCCTTAGTTTGATTAAAGATATTCTCGGCATTAGAACCAGAACCTGAAGCAAAAATTACTACTCTCTTCATTAGAGTTTATCTAATGCGAATTCTTTTACCCGCTCTAATAAAAGTACTTCGCATCCCGTTCAGTCGCATAATGCGTTTCACACTTGTTCGGTACTTTCGGGCTATACCTCCAAGAGTTTCTCCAGATCGAATTCTATGATATTGTGCTCGTCCACTAGATTTATTGGAATGAAAACTCGAGTATTGTACTAGTTCATTTTTTGATAATCCGTAGTTTGCTATCAATGTATCTTTATCCCCATAAAATCTCATTGACTGATCATAGGGTAAAATTATGCAATTATTTGTAGCATTTGCCGTGTTCGGTTTAAGCAATTCACAATTCAGTTTGGTGAGTTCTTTTTCTGATTCTGGCTGTAAATATTTACAAACCTTTTCGAAATGTAGAGCAGTATCAACACTAGTATTCACCAAAAAATCCGATTCTTCATTATAGTTCGTTCTTTCAGCGTGTACAGTGAAATTCAATATATAGGTCACTGCTATGAATTTGGGGATATAGTTTTGAGTTTCTTTAGGCAAATAGCGAACTATTTCCCAAAAATTAGGATCCTCTAATCCTGAACGTTTTATAGCTTTTTGGACGTTGCCTGCACCACAATTATACGATGCAATGCTCTTTAGCCAATCATCAAATAATCCCTGTGAATTCTTAAAATAAGTACAAGCTGTTTGTGTGCTTTTGAGAATGCTTTTTCTTTCGTCTAATGAATAATTAATTCGCATTCCCATATTTTTTCCAGTGTATGGCATGAATTGCCATAAACCAGTTGCACCACACCATGACACAGCATTTGGATTAAGATTAGATTCAATAACTGAAACATACTTCAGTTCTAAGGGTAAATTTTGTCCATCAAGAATTTCTTCAAATACTGGAAAATATGTTCGCATTCTTTCATGGAGTTTGTCATAAAATTCGGGTTTCAGTGATAGATAATATTTAATGTATCGTTCAACTTCAGAATTAACCTCAAAGGGAATAGAACTCCCTAGCTTTTTCATATTTTTATTAAAGTGTGAAGGGGAATACTCACTAAAGTTGTTAATAAATGATGATTTAGGCTTTGTATGGCTAGGTATTTGAGTATAATATTGTTTGGTTAGACTGTCTATTCTCTCTATACTATTTTGAACGAATTTAGGCTTTACAGGAGCTTGAGCTGATGCAATTAAAATATTGAGCCCAATTAATATAAAACTTAAACCAATTTTTGCTGTCTGTTTATTTTTCAAAATTTCTCTATTTAAAGATTCACGAATATCATCAATTTTCGTCAGAATTACGGAATAATCACAAGGGATTATATCCTATATTTGTGGATAAGAAACGTGAATAATTGAAGTTTTATTGCGTTCTGACGACTAAACTATACATTTAAGGGATTTATTCAATGATTATTGAGCCGAACATATCATCTTTTGAGACTCAAACGCAGACTCAGAAACTGAAAACTGAATTTAAAGAGCCTACACTTAAAATCGGAATCCCCAAAGAGATTACATTCCAAGAGAATAGGGTTCCTTTAACTCCAGCGGCAGTTTCTTATTTAACTGCACAAGGTAGTAGGGTATTAATACAATCAGGTGCTGGTTTAAATGCTAATTTTTCTGATCATGATTACAGCGAAGCGGGAGCAGAAATTACGCATGATGTAAAATCTGTTTTTAGTCAAGATGTTGTTTTGAAAGTGGATCCACCAACTATCGAAGAAGTAGGATTTATGAATTCAGGGCAATTATTAATTTCAGCATTACAGCTAAACCAATTAGATGGAACCTTGCTAGAGTTAATCTTGAATAAAAAGATAAATGCTATGGCTTACGAATTTATTAAAGATGATTCGGGCGCTTTCCCCATTATTCGTGCTATGAGTGAAATCGCAGGTACTGCCAGTATCTTGATTGCTGCAGAGTATCTGAATAATACACATATTGGAAAAGGTGAGTTATTAGGCGGATTTGCAGGAGTTCCTCCCACTGAAATTGTAATTATTGGCGCGGGTGCAGTTGGAGAATATGCAACTAAATCTGCAATAGGCCTAGGCGCAAATGTTAAGATATTTGACGACAACGTATATCGTTTAAGGCGAATTCAAAAATCTTTTGGGATGCATTTGTATACCTCTACAATTCAACCCATAGCTTTATCTAGAGCGATTGATCGTGCTGATGTCGTAATCGGAGCATTTTCTGGTTCCAGTCATAGGAGTCCAGTTGTAGTTACTGAAGAAATGGTAATGCGCATGAAACCAAACTCTGTTGTTGTGGATGTTGCAATTGATCGTGGAGGGAATTTTGAAACCTCAGAAGTTACAACACATGAAAAACCTATAGTAAAAAAGCATGATATCATACACTATTGTGTTCCAAATATTCCTTCTAGAGTAAGCAGAACCGCTAGTTATGCGCTTTCAAATATTTTCACTCCATTTTTACAAGAAATGAATGAAATTGGTGGTTTCATATCGCATTTAAAGAGAAATGGAGGGATTAGAAACGGAACATATGCCTATCGCGGGCATTTGACCAACAAGAACTTAGCTGAAAAATATTCTATACCATATAAAGACTTAGATTTAATGGTCGGTTTATTCAGCTAATAATGGCAGAGAAATATATTCACACTTAGAGGTAAAAGGTGAAAAATGCCGTTTTACCCTCTCCAAACTCGTATCGCTTACCCAAATTTGACCAAATCCATCGCTACAAACTAATTCCATTAACTTCA
>Ga0181576_10003604_pt1 | contig 11354 bp, 5 predicted proteins | sample 101ome_22_FD_132464 | JGI IMG/M metagenome (GOLD analysis project Ga0181576, IMG submission 132464) | Coastal salt marsh microbial communities from the Groves Creek Marsh, Skidaway Island, Georgia - 101412BT metaG (megahit assembly) | ecosystem: Environmental > Aquatic > Marine > Intertidal zone...
CCCCCGATCAGCGCCTCGCGCGTCCAAAAACTGCCGGGTCACCTCCCCCAGTCGCCTCGACCCTCCAGAGGCTCCCTCCAGAGGCCAGGCGCGGCGGCAGCAGCCGTTCGTTCCGTCCTCGGCTGCCGCCGTTTACGATGGCTTCCGTCGTCGAGCACGACACCAAGTGGGCGGAAGATTTGAAGATGGAGGACGGCAGCGCCATGAGCAAATCGCGAGTCGCGTCTTGGAGCGAGAGCCTGGCGTGCGCCGACGGCCGTCGCCGCGACGGCCGTCGGCCTTTTCGTTCTCTTGGCGCGCCTCCGCATCGCGACGGTCGATCAGACCGGTTTTTCTTGAGCACATCGATCTCTTCAAACCCCCAAATGCTCGTCGAGACTATGAGAACCCAATTCGTCCCCGACCGCGGCCTCGCTTCCGCCCGCCCGCCGCCGCCCGCCGCGACCCGCCCCGACCCCCCCCACCCCCCCCTTCCCCTCCGCGCTCCCGTAGGGAGTTCAAGAAGCGCCAGAAGGCGGCCTTCAAGGCCAAAGAAAAGGCGGAGAAAAACGTGAACAAGCCCCCTCCCCCCGCGAAGAAGCGCGTGACGGCCGGCGACGCCGGGTCCGCCGCGCCTGCCGAGCCGGAGGACCCCGCTCTCTACCGTGACAACCGCGCGGCCAAGATTAGCGCCGCCCAGGCCCGCGGCGAGAACCCCTACCCGCACAAATTCTACGTCACTCACGATTTGGCGGCGCTCGTCGCGTCGGCGCGGGACGACAACCTGGCGTTGGCCGGTGGACCCCTGTCCGACGGAGAGGTGCGCGACACGGTGGTCGTGCGCGTCGCCGGCAGAGTGCAGTTTTCTCGCGCTTCCGGGTCCAAACTGGTATTTTACACGCTGCGGGGCAACGGTGAGACGCTCCAGTGCATGGCGTCGCTGTCCGACGCGCGCGAGGGGGCCGACGCGTTATCGAAGCCGGCGGGCGACGGCGAGGCTGCGGCACTGATCTCGCTCCCGCCGATGTCGGAAGACGCCTTCGCGGCTATCCACGCCGGCGTCCGCCGCGGCGATGTCGTCGGCGTCCTGGGGCGGGTCGGGCGGTCCAAGCGCGGCGAGCTGTCGATCTTCCCCTTCGCGCTGACGGTGCTCGCGCCCTGCCTTCGCATGCTGCCCAAGGGAGCGCTCGAGGACAAGGAGACGCGGTTCCGGTCCCGCCACCTTGACCTGCTCTGCAACCCAGACTCCGCTCTGCGCAAGTTCCGCATCCGCGCCCACGTCGTGTCGGGCATCCGGCGCTACCTCGACCGGCATGGGTTCTTGGAGGTGGAAACGCCCCACATGTCCACCGAGGTCGGCGGCGCCACGGCGCGTCCCTTTGTGACCCACCACAACGACCTCGACAGAACCATGTACATGCGCATCGCTCCTGAACTCTACTTGAAAAAGTTGGTGGTGGGCGGGCTCGACCGCGTCTATGAGCTCGGCAAGCAGTACCGTAACGAGGGCATTGATCTGACCCACAACCCCGAGTTCACCACCTGCGAATTCTACCAGGCTTACGCAGACTACGAGGACATCATGCGCACGACGGAGGAGATGATTTGCGAACTCGTTCAAACGAGACCAGGCGGGGACGGGTCGCTCAAGGTGACCTACCATGCCAACGGGCCGGATGAGCCGCCGATGACATTGGACTTTTCGCGGCCCTGGAGGCGGTTGCCGATGGTCGAGGGGCTCGAGGAATGCTTGAACGTTGAGATTCCGCGCGACTTCGAATCCGAGAAGACGCGGCAATGGCTCGACGACCTCTGCGTCGCGAAAGGAGCCGAGTGTGGCGCCCCCCGGTCGACCGCCCGGCTCCTCGACGCCCTCGTCGAGACCTACCTTGAGCCGCAGTGCGTCGACAAGCCTGTCTTCATCTGCGACCACCCCCAGATCATGTCCCCCCTGGCCAAGTTCCACCGGTCCAAGCCCGGCCTCACCGAGCGGTTCGAGTTGTTTGTCAACGGAAGAGAGCTCGCCAACGCCTACACGGAATTGAATTGCCCTCTGACCCAGAGAAGACTGTTCGAACAGCAGGCCAAGGCCAAGACCGACGGCGACGACGAGGCCATGGGGGTGGACGAGGACTTCCTGTCGGCACTGGAGGCGGGCTTGCCTCCCACAGGGGGATGGGGCCTGGGCGTGGATCGACTGGCAATGCTGTTGTCGGACGTGGTGTCCATCAAGGAAATTCTGCTGTTCCCGGCGATGCGGCCGCGGGACGGGGAGGGGGGAGAGACGAGAGGGGCGGCGGCGCAGCTCCGGAAGGCGGAGACTACGTCGGCTTCAGCGGCAGCCGCTCCGGGGGGCGCGACGGCGGCGCCTCCGCCGCAGGTCACGGCAGCAACCGATGCTGTCGCAGGTCTTGCCGTCGGCAGGTCATCGTTTGGCGAGGGCGAGACGTCGAGTCAGGCTGCGGCGCGGTGGGCGGCCTGGGCAGTGGAGGGGGGGAATAACTGAGGGGGTCGGCAAACAAAAAGACTCGAAGGTCTCAAACCTGTTCGCCTCCGCTTCGACCCCTTCCAACCCCAAAACCCCCTCGGTCTCAGCCCGGCCGCTCATACTGCACCGTCCCCGAGGAACCGTGGTGGTAGTAGGAAGCGCCTGTGGAGGGGTCGTAGAGGGCCTGCCAGCCGGGGGGCAGGCCGTTGGACAGGGCGGGGTCGACGCGGACGCCAGCCTTGGGGGCGGTGCGGGCGGCCGTGGGAGCGGGGGCTGCCGCTGCCGGGGCTCCGCCGGCCCCGCCCCTCCCTTCGGTGGCGTCGCGGCGGTGGGGGGGGACAAAGACACCGCCGCCGGCGGGGTCAGGGAGGGGCGCAGCCGGGCCGGGGCCAGCCTGACCCCCGCCATAGCCACCGCCGCCGCCATAGCCGCTGCCACTGCCACCTCCGTAGACTCCCCCAGGGGGCAGGAAAGCGCCCGGGGGAGGCGCCGACGGCGGGGCCGCGTTGTGCCAAGACCGCCCCGCCCCGGAGGCGCTCCCGCCCCCTCCCCCGCCCCATCCGCCCCCGTCTCCGGCCATGGGGCCATAGGCGCCCCGGGTGCCCAGGCCGCCCAACCCCGCCGGAGGACCGCCGCTGTAGTAGCCCGCTCCGCCGCCGGGGTGCCCGGTGGGCTGGGCAGCCCGCGCCACCAGCTCCGCTCCCATCTCCGCCGCGAGCGCCCGCCCGGCGGCCTCGAATAACCCTCCCGCCAGGGCGTCCACGTCGATCGACGGATCCTCACACTTGACGCGGAGCGCGGCGTCCAATGCGGCTCGCGCCCGGAGAGCGAGCCCCACATCGGCCGCGCCGCCCGCCGGCCGGAGCCGCGCAACACCGCCCAGGAGCGACAGGCTCGCCGCCCCGCCCCCCGCCGCCGCGGCCCGTTCTCTCCGCTCCCGCGCGAGTCGGGCTTTCCGGGATTCGCCCGGCACCGCCCAGCCGCCGCCGGCGCCCGTCGTGCCCACGCCGTGGGGGCCCTGCCCCGCCGCGAAGGGGTCGCCCGCCTCCACCGACCCACCGAACAGCACGAGAGCCCAATCTGGCACCACCGTGGCCCCCTGCAAGTAGATCCCCCCACCAGTGCGGGTCTTGTCCGTGTAAACAGCCCAACCGTGCCGGGGAAATGAGAAGCGCTCTCCGAGGAGGACGCTCGACTGGTGGAGCTCGACCCTGCCGTCCTGCATGGTGCGGTACTGGCCGTTGGCTCCGCCCTTGCTCGCTTTTTTGGACTCCATGGCCGCGACGTTGGGATATGAGCCCGCGCAGACGCAGGCGACCACCAACGCGGCGTTGCTCGCCCGCCGGCTGGCCAGCCCGACCCGCCGGCGGAGCTCGGGGTCGGCGCGGCGCCACCGGCCACCGCCGCCCTGGCTGGGCGGGCCCAGGAAGCCAGCGTCGGCCAGCAGCTCCGCCAGCTGGTCTCTCACCCCCTCCATCTGCTGCAACGTTTGTCCCCTAAGGAACCCGCGAAAGCAAAATTCGGACCGGTCCCGCGGGTGGCAGGCCCGCCACTGGTCGAAAGCGCGCTGAAGGGCGAGGTGATCGCTCTTGAGGCCCGCGGCGAAGTCGCGTTTCGCGTCGTCTGCCTGCTTCTTTTTGTCCTGCGGCGGTTGCTGCCACGGATCGCGGTGAGCCAATCCCGCGGCGATGGTAAGGACGGGGTCGAGGCACCCAAGAACGACGCCGAGAACGACAGCTTTCCCCACCGCGGGGTCGACGGGCAGGCGCGCAAGGTGCTCCCCGAGCGGGGTGAGGACCTCGTCGGGCACGCCGCTCCCATCAGCCGACTGGCACAGGGTTAACGCGCCCATCTCTGCCAGCCGGGTGCGCGCCGCGTGCACGGCGTGTGGACTCGGAGGCTCCAGAGCCCGACGCAAGAAGCCCTCGCAGGGGCCCAGCCGCAGGCTCTTAATCTGCAGACAAAGCTCGGTGAGCGGCGTGCGGTGCATCTCTGGTTTTTGAAAATCCTCCAAGACATCGTCGTGGTGTCTCCGCGGGTACAAGCGGTAGCACCGACCCGGCCGCACTCGCCCAGCCCGGCCACTCCGCTGGCGACAAGAGGCCTTAGAGATCCAGGCGCCCTGGAGTGTGGCGAGACCGTTGAGCGGATCGTAGGATTTCTCCTTGGCTTTTCCGCCATCGATCACAAAGACGACGTCGTCGATTGTGACACTAGTCTCGGCGATGTTGGTGGCCAAAACGATCTTGCGAACCCCGGGAGGAGGAGGGTCGAAGACCATCTGCTGCTCCTGGGTGGACAAGGACCCGTGGAGGCCGATGACCAGAGCGCGGGGCTGCCGCGTCTCGGGCCGGCGCTCGAGTGCGCCCTGGAGCGTCTGGATGTCGTCCCAGCCCGTCAGAAAGACCAACACGGCGCCCTCGGCGGACTCGTTGCGCGCGATGTGGCTGATGACCTGTTCGACCAGGAGCAAGTCGTTCCGGGGGCGCTCTCCCATCTGCGCGAGGTTATTGGCGTAGTTGCGGAGCGAGTCAGCGACGCGCGGGCCGACTCTCCTCTCTTCTTCAGGCGTCGGGCCCTCGTACCGCGGCGGAGCGTCGGCACGTTGCTTGATTGGTTTTCCTGGCTTTCCGAGGGCGCCGAAGGATCCAACGTAGGCGCTACGGCGATTGTCGAGCGACGAAAATGACCCACCGCCGAAGCCGACGCCGAATCCACCACCGAATCCGCCGCCGCCGCCGCCGCCGCCCGTGAAGCGGCTCTTGTCCTTGCCCACGCCCTGCCCCGGCATGATAGTCGCGCCCGTTGCCATCAGCGTCTCCTCCAAATAGAGGATATCGACGGGATGCGTGAACCCGGGTACGACAACGACGGGCGCAGGCTTTCCGCCCCCGCCCTTGCCCTTGTCAGCCGCCCCCAGAGACGGCGCCGTCGGCCCTGTAAACGGCGCCGCCGACGCGTTCATCCCCCCCGACGCACCCATCACTGGTGGCGCGAACAGATCGGCTCCCGACAACGACCGCGGCATCAAACTCGCGCTCAGCGCCCGCGCCCCGGCCCCCGCGGAGAAATACTCCGCAAACATCCCCGCGTCAAGGGTAGCACTCATCAACACCACCCTCAAGTCGGGCCTCAGCGGTAACACATCCCGTAGAACCGTCAACAGAAAGTCCTCGTGGCACCCCCGCTCGTGAATCTCGTCCACCACCACGTGAGACACGCCGCGCAACGAGCGATCCGACACCAAACGCCTCAACAGCACTCCTGTCGTGCAAAACAGAAGTTTCGTGTCGGCGCTACGGCGCTGCTCCAGCCGGACGGCGTAGCCGACCAGGCCACCGAGGGGTTCGCCCATCTCCTGGGCGACGCGGGTGCTCACGCTGATGGCAGAGAGGCGTCTAGGCTGCGTCACGACGACGCCGAGTCTGCCGCCCTCTCCGCGGTCAGCGGCGTCGTCGACGATGAACTGCGGCAGCTGCGTCGTCTTGCCGCATCCCGTGGCGCCCTGGACTACGACGACTTGATTCGACCGAATGGCCAAGAGAAGTTCCTCTTTTTTGGTCCACGCGGGCAGGCGGGTGCGGACCGTGGCGAGCTCCCGCGAGCGGGGGTGGTCTCGGGCGCGCTGACGAGACGCTTGGAGGCGCCGGGCGGCGTCATCGACGGCGTTGGGGGGGCCCCAGAGCTCGAGGTCGGTCGGCGGGGGGCGGGCTCCGCCGGCCTTGGCTCCGGCGCCGGGAAAGCCCCCCGCGACGGTGCCGTCCCCGGCGACGGTGCTCGCGCCGACCGTCGACGCGGCGCCAGTGGCGTCGTCGTCGTCGTCGTCAATCTCGGGCGCGGCACCCACCATAAAGTCCGACCGGCCAGACGAGTCAGACCCGTCCGAGGGCCTGTCGGGCCGGTCCCCACGCGACGGGACGGGACCAGAACCGTCGCCGCCGCCTCCACCGTAGGCCGCAACCCGCTTCCTAGCTCCCGTCGCGTCCCCGTCGCCCCTCTCCTGACTCGGCCGCTTGGATCCGGGCAGTTGCTGCGCCGCTGCCGTGTCCCGCGCCGCCGCCGCCGCCTCCACCACCCGCCGCGCCTCGAGAGACCTCTTTGTCTCCCTCCTCGACGCGCACAGATCCTCCGCCTCCGCCAGTCGCTCCAGCGCCGCATTCGTCTCCGTCTCCAGATCATTGCGGACGTCCGAGGGCAGGTCAGGCAAGGTGCGATCGACTCGGGCGCCGGGGTCGAGGTCGGCCCGATAGTCCGGGAGACCGTGGGCGCTCACGACGTGGAGGCGTTTCCCCTTTTTTTTGCCGTAGGTCTGGAAATGCAGGCCGCGAGCCTGGATGGTAGAGAGGGAAAGGGAGAGAGATTCGGATGGGGATAGCAGGGTGAAAGGTAGGAATCGGGGTCAGGAAGGGAGGGCTCTCTCGCCCTCGCTCGGTGGCCAAGGCGGACGGGCCACCCGCAACGGACCGAAGAGCGCGGGAACTGAATCTGAATCCGGTCGTATTCACCGGGAGGGCTAGGACGCCACATGTGGCATGCTAGGTTGCTAGACCGGCGAGCGGTAGCGCAGCTCGCAGCCGCCGCCTCCGGCGCGTCTCCCTGCCTCAAGCTCGCCTTGACGTACCGTGCGCACTGCCCATCCTCGTCCGTCCCACACGTCCGCTCCGTGAGAACGATCTCACTCCGCGGTTGCATGGGATGTGGGGTTCCTCGCGCCGCCAGGTCCGCCAGTCCGCTCGGAAGCGGATAAGCTCCCAGGGAGGCGAGGCACTCGCGGGCGGCAGCCTCCAGGGGGTGGTCGGAGAAGGTGGGGTCGTGCCCTCCTCCGGGGACAGGAGGGTTCTCGCGAAACCCAGGGAGGTGCGCGAGAGGGTGGCGGGGGAGCTCGTTGTTGCCTCCTGCGGTGGAGCGCGGGGTGGGGGAGACGTGGGGAAAGAGGGGGGCACGGCCGGCGTTGGCACGGCCGGCGCTGTGGCCTCGCTCGGCAGGCTGGCTCGGCGTGCACGCGGGGCGACGCACGATGGGGTCGATAGCGCCGCACGGTGGAACGAGCGCGTGCGGCGCTCGTTCCATCGCGCTGCGCCTCTCGGATCGCGCCGGGTGTCTCGCCTTGCTGCATACGAGTGCCACCGCCGCCGTGGCCGCCGCCGCCGCGCCGGCCAGCACCTCCGCCTCGGCCCGCTCCACCTCCTCCACCTCTGCTGCCTCCACCACGTCGAGCCTGCTGGTTGCTGCTACCGCCACCGCCGCCCGAGCGCCAGTCGCCCGAGGCCGCGCCGCCCCAGCCCCCACCCCCACCGCCTCCACCTCCACCTCCGCCTCCGCCTCTGCCGCCTCCGCCTCCGCCTTTGCGGCCGCCTTTGCGCGTCATGCGACAGCCGCGAGTGCTGCCTCTTTGGCGACTTGGGGGGGGGAGGTGTGGATAAGGGGACAGGCGACGACGTCAATGTGCTCCTGTCAAGGGCAAGGCAGAGGCGAGGGAGTCATCGTTTTTCCGGCGTTTTTCCCGTTCTCCGCCACGAGATCGAGCCCCAGTCTGCGGGCACTGCGGAATGCCGACGCCGTCCCCTGAGGTGTTTGCCGTAGGGGCTACTAAGTCGTTCGCTTGGCTAGGAGCACTCCGGTCGTAAGCCTTCACAAAACCCAGGGCTCTTCGCTTCTCGCGATTCCGGATCCTCCGACGTCGCCGGCCTTGGCTGCAACTGTCACCAACGTCGGGGCCAGGCAGTGGCCCGGAACTCAGGGCCTGGGCTCTGCGAAGGGGACCTCTATGGTAAACGATTGGTCTGGCGGGCCTCCACCGATCATAGCCGCCTGCACATCTCTCTCAGATGGGTCAGCCTGTCTCCACACGGACGTTTCTGCCGATTCGATTTATGTTGAACAACGGCCGACCGAGGCCGCGAGGTCTATGGGTGGTGGCGAGCCGGCCGAGGCCCGGCGGGCCACGCCCGCCGCGATCGAGGCCACCCCCCGGACCTCCGCGGCCGACGAGCCAACCACGGACGATAACTCTCTGCACATCTGTCTGGACCACGGGGAGGGCGTTGGGGGCGACGTCAACGGTGGCGGCCGCGGCGGCAATAACGGGGGCCGCGAGGGCGGCAGCCGCGACCACGGGGACAACGCGGCTGCCTTCCTCGAAGCCCGAGTTGCGGATTGCGGCCCCCAAGGCTGCCCCAACCCCAACGGCCGCGGGACCGAGGTAGAGCACCTGGTCCGGTGGGTCGAGGGCGCTGACCTGCTCGGCACCGCGGGCCCCGTCGGCCGCGGGGCGCGTCGCCGCCCCCTGCTGCTGGCGCGCCTCCGCGACGGCGCCTCGGACAACCGCGATGGGTCCTCCGCGCCATCTTCGTCGTCTTCATCGTCCAATACCTCGGACGCCGACGCTCCCACCCGCGCCGCCCGGACCCGCATCACCTCCTCCGAGCCCAACTCGACTCCCAACGCGGCTGTCGCCTCGTTTCTTCAGGCCTTCTGCGGCGAACGGGCGATGGACGGGGAAGGACGGCCGGTGGTCTCGGTGGATGGGACCTCGGGTGACAACTGGGTCTCGAGCGGGAACGGGAGCAGCGAGGCCGGGGCTGGAGCCGGGGCTGGCGGCGCCAATCGTCCATCCGTCGGCCGGAGCATCGCCGACCGCGGCGAAGGCTCCGGCGGCGGAGGCGACGGCGGGCGCGGCGGACACGGCGGTCGCGGCGAATGCGGCGAACGCGCCCACGCCGAGCCGCCGCCGCCGCCGCGTGTCGGCCGATCGGGCGCCGTCTTGCCTCGACCGCCTCCGTCCGCGGGGGCTTCTTGGGCGGGAGTCCTCAGCGCGGGGGAGGGGACGGGCGCGGCCATGCGCTCCGGTGGCGTCGCCGGTGGCATCGCCGCCGTCCCTGCCGTTGCTGTCCGTCCTCTCGCCGCCCACATCTCCCTCGCCGTCGCCCCCCCCCCGTCCTCCCGTGTCCCGCTGCCCCCCGTGGGAACCCAGTTCTGGGACGTGGAGCACAGACAGTGGACGGCGAGTTGTGCCCCCCGTCCTTCTCTCTCCCTCTCGCTCCGTCTCCCTCTCGCTCTCCCTGTCTCCGTCGTGCGCGCGCCCTTTGCCCAACCACGCACCCTGAGGGGCGGTGGGTTGGTGTAGGTGGGGGGTAGGTTCGGAGTTGCTTTCCCTCAGGTTGCTGCCGGCGGCAGACGGCCGAGGACGTGAGAGAGGGCGGCCTGCGCCTGCGCCCCGCGCCCCCGCGACGGCACCCCCACCTTCTGCTCGCCCTATCCCGCCCCCCCCCTTCTCTTCCCCCCCAACAGGACCCCAAGGGCGCTCTCGACAAGGCCTCTCTCCCTTACGAGTCGAAGAATGCCTGGTGCGGAGGCAAACATCATCTCCATCTCGAGGTGGCAAGGGCGCAGAGAGCGTTCTCCGCGACTGACGTCGCGCCAACCAACGAGGCTGATCGAGTGGGGGCGCGGCGGGCGCGGCGTGCCGCGCTGCCGGTGCTCCGGGCGGCGGGCAGGGGCGGCTCGGATGGCGGCGGAAGAGTCGGTGGCCGGTGCGGCGCGATGGGGAGCAGAAGCAGACGCGGGAACGGGAGTGACAGAGGGCCGGAGGGAGCCGGGCGGTGGATCGGTCGCGTCGTCGGCTGGGGCAGAGACGCTTCGTCGGTTCTTGCCTCCATGCGCCCCCGCCGCGTGGGCGCCCGCGCCGGCGCCTCGGGGACGGAGCCGGGGGGAAGGCGCGGCCCTCTGCGGGGGATGGGGGCGTGCGCCAGGGGGGCCGGCTCGAGCCGAGGTTCCACGGCGGACTGGCGGGGCGGACCAGGGCGGCGGCCGCCCCATCGGAACCAGGAGAGGCGCGGGACGGGCGCTGACGCCCGCGTGGGCGGGTGTGTGGCACGCGGCGGTGGGGACGGCGGGGATGGCTCGAGCGGCGGCGCGGACGGCACGAGAGGTGGCGCGGACGGCGCGAGAGGCAGCGGGGACACCACCCTTGCCGGCTCTCTCTATTTTTATGTTGTCTGCGCCCACGATGCGCGAAGTGCAGAGGGAGTCAACGCCGAGAGGGACGAGGAGGATTCGGGTTCGCAGGCGGAGATGGGGGGGTTGAGCAACGGCGGCGACGGCGGCAGCCCCTCCAGCGGCGGCGGTTCTGGCGGGTCGGACACGTGCTTGACCGGGGGTGCGCGCAGCCCGGAGGACCCCGGGAGCTCGACGTGGGGGACCCACCGCCCCGTGGCGACGGCGGCTGGGGTCGGCGCCGCGGCCGCCTGCGCAGCCCGCACCGCCGCCCTTGCCCTCCCCTCCCGCCCCGTCCCCTGGCCCGCCCCCGGGGTCCTCACCGACCCCCCCCTCCACGCCCCCTGGGGCGACGGCATGCGCGTCCGCTACTCCCCCGTAGCCGCCCTCCTCGGCTCCAACGCCGCCCCCCTTCAGCCCGACGGCGCTGTCCGCGATCGCCGCCCCCGGGTGCCCGAGCCCGCTTGGGGCATGGCGGGCCCCGGGGGCGAAACTCGAGCCTACCCCTCGCTGAAGGACCCCGCCGCCGTCGCCCTGGCCATCGGAAGGACCAAGGCCAAGCCGCAAGGGAGCCAGGAAATGGAACAGAGGGACCAAAGGATGGTGGTCGGGGCCGAGCGCAGCGGGGTCGCGAGAGGACGGAGGACCCACCGAGCGGCCGAGGCGAACCTCGGGCTCGGGGAGCGGGAATGGACCGAGCGGAAACGGCCCGAATTGGAAATGCGACTCGAGCAGAAACAGCGGGGGGCGGAGGTGGAACGAAGGGGACGTGACCGGCACGACGCCGCGGCGCGGTGGGAGAGCGGGGGGGGCGAGACCCAGGCGCCGGAGAGGGTCTGGATGCCTCCGGTGCCGGATATTTCTCGGTTTGCGCGGGGGGAGGCGACGTCGG
>Ga0181576_10003611_pt1 | contig 11342 bp, 10 predicted proteins | sample 101ome_22_FD_132464 | JGI IMG/M metagenome (GOLD analysis project Ga0181576, IMG submission 132464) | Coastal salt marsh microbial communities from the Groves Creek Marsh, Skidaway Island, Georgia - 101412BT metaG (megahit assembly) | ecosystem: Environmental > Aquatic > Marine > Intertidal...
CGGGCTGTGAGGACCTCCGCGCTCTTCCCCGGCTCCGCCGCCTCGGTCATGGCGCACGGCTTCGAAGCCATCGACCACCTGGTCCTGATGCGCCGAACCCTCGAAACCCTCCCCACGATCGAGGGCACGGCCGAGAGCACTCGACCACGACGACTCGGGCGCAGCGGGATGCGGGACGCCGCCGCCATCGACGTCGCTGCCTTCGGGCCACTGTGGGGCCACGACCTCCGCACGCTCAACGCGACCCGAGGCGCGACCGCGTCCTCCCGCACACGCGGCGTGCGACGCGATTCGCGACTGGCTGGCTTCGTGATCGCCGGACGCACCGGACGGAGCGGCTACCTCCAACGGCTCGCCATCGACCCCGAGCGACGCCGGGAGGGCCTCGGACGGCTGCTCACCGTCGACGCGTTGCGCTGGATGCATCGGACGCGCTGCATCGACGTCTTCGTCAACACCTCCGAGCAGAACCAGGCAGCCCTCGCGCTCTACGGATCGCTCGGCTTCGACCAGCGACCCGAGCGACTCACCGTCGCTGAGATCGACCTCACCGGGGGAGCGTCCGCGCCGTGAGCCCCGACCGAGCACGTCGGGTCTCGACCGCCCCGTTGGTCGTCACCCTTCCGATCGTCGGCCTCGCCCTCCTCGCCGTCGACACCGGCCAGTCCGCCTCCGCCGATGAGTCAGCACCCGTCGAGATGATGCTCGAGGACCTCGACTTCATCGTGGAGGACGCGCTCCGCCTCGAGTTCGTCGTGGTCGGTGACGCCCCCGACATCGCTCCACCCACCACGACGACCCTTCCCCCCGCCACGACATCGACGACCGTTCCCGATGACAGCCCGGAGAGCGACGAGGAGGGTGCGACGGACCCCGAGCCGACCGACTCGAGTACCTCGACCACGAGTCCCGACACCACGACGACGACCACAACCTCACTTCCCGACGAGCCAGGCGGTGACGCCGTCGTGGAGCCCGACGTCACGACCACCGTCCGCGTCGGCATACACCCCGCCATCGAGACCCGCGTCGGCGCCGCCGTCCTCCAGGCCGGCCCAGTCATACCGAGTGTGCTCGGCCAAGCACTCGACACCGTCGAGGTCGAGGCCTCCCGCTACGCGACGGTCGATGCGGACACCGGTGAGCGCCGACTCACCGTGACCACCCCGATGCGGGTGAGTGGCGCCAGAGGACCCACCCGAGCGGCGATCCTCGAGGCGCCGGGGCCGGGCCTCTACCCGATCACGGTGTCGGTGCTCCGCGACGGCGAGTTGCTCGCCGCGCACCTCACCATGGTCGAGTACTCGCCGAGTGTCGGAGCCACCGACTGGCTCGGCCCTCTCGGCATGTCGGTGATCGCCGCGATCACCGAACCCGATCCGTCGACGATCACGAGCGCCCTGGTGTCGACCAGGAACGAGATCGACCTGCTCGGCCTGCTCGCGGAGCGAACCGAGGGACCGCTCACGGTGGCGATCCCGCCGTCGCTCGCGACCCGGGTCGCATCAGGCGATCCGGGCCTCGGGTCGACCGCTCCCCTCCTCCCGGGACTGCTGGCCGGCGACGAGTTGATCGCGCTGCCTCAGTTGCGCCTCGACCCCTCCGCCGCGGTTGACGCCGGTCTCTCCGAGCTCTTCACGACCGAGCTGAGCCTCGGTGCCGAGGTGATCGGCCAGGCCTTCCCTGACTCCGACGTGCGACGGACCGTCTGGTTCGCCGGACCCTCGGTGTCGTCCAGTCGGGTCACTCCCGAGGGCGCCACCCTCCTGCGCGACCTCGGGAACCAACTCGTCGTCGTCGACTACGAGGACTACAGCTCCTGGGAGGGGGCCGTCGCCAATCTCACCGACCCCACCCAGTTCGCCCGACTCCCCCGCACCGACGGAACCGACGGCCGGGTCGCGGTCATCGACCCGGTCAGCATCGAGCTCGAACCGTCGTCCGCGACCCTCGGAGTCTCGACCGTCGATCGCGCCGTGCGAGTCCTGACCGAGATCTACGCCATCCGTCACCAACAGGGACCGGCGAATCGATCGATGATCCTGAGCGGGGTCGGATTCGGGGTGCCCGATGCCGGGGTGGTCGCCACCATCGAGCGGCTCACCAGCGCCGATCGGGCCGTCGAGTTCCGTCCACTGTCGGCCTCAGCGCTCACCACCGAGATCCAGCGGATCGGCGAGGACGATCTGTGGGTCCGATGGGCTGGAGGTCCCGAGACTGACCTCCAGCCGAGGGTCGCCGCCGCCGAGACGATCGCCGCCCGGATCACGGACGTCGCGCCGATGCTCCCCGACGGGGACGGCCGACCGGCCGCCTGGGCCGACCGACTCACGGGCACCTACTCGTCACTCGTCACCGCGACCGACGCCGCCGAAGCGGCCTCGGCGGTGTCGGCGGAACTCGATGCCATCACCGCCGCCATCTCGCTCCCGGAGGCACCGGTGTTCAACCTCACCGGAGACGGAACACCGCTCCCCGTGACCATCGAGAACTCCGGGGACACCCCGCTCGAAGTGATCGTGCAGTTGGTGTCGTCCCGCCTCGAGGTGCCGGCCGGGGAGCGGGTGGTTCTCCCTCCCGGGTCGACAACAGTGCGGATCGAGGTGTCCGCGATCGGCACCGGCACCTTCCCGGTCGTCGTCGAGGTCCGGTCGCCGACCGGCGCGCGCCTCGGACCGGAGGTGGTGCTCACCGCCCGACCGAACTCGGTGCCCGGTCTCGGTCGCTCCGTGGCCGTAGGGCTCGCACTCGTCCTGCTGAGTTGGTGGCTCAGCCATCTCCGCCGCGCGCGCAGCACCCGCCTCGTCGCCCGTCTCGATGCATCGGTTGGCGCCCACCCCAGCAACGCCGCCCAGATCGAACTGCCCTTCGACGACACCGACGACGACGCTCCCCCTCGTCACGACGGTGATCCCGGGGCTGGATAGTGTCCCGGTCATGACCGTTCGAATCGTCACCGACAGCGCCTGCGACCTCCCCGACGAACTCCTCGACGAGTACGGGATCACCGTCGTCCCGTTGTCGATCCGCTTCGGCTCCGAGGAGCTCATCGACCGGGAGCAGCTCAGCGTCGGCGAGTTCTGGCAGCGGTGCGCCGCCAGTGAGGTGCTGCCCGAGACTGCCGCCCCGGCCCCCGGTCAGTTCGAGACCGCCTATCGCCGTCTTGCCTCCGAGGGCGCCAGCGCGGTCGTGGTCGTGTCGCTCTCGGGAGCACTGTCAGCCACGATCCAGAGCGCCGAGCTCGCCGCCCGTGGTGTGGCCGACGAGATCGACGTCCGGATCGTCGACTCGCGGTCGGTCACCCTCGGCCTCGGCACGATGGTCCTCGCCGCCGCCCGTGCCGCATCGACCGGTGCCACCGCTGACGCGATCGTCGAGCTGGTCGGCGACATGTCGGCGCGGACCAAGGTGTTCGGCGCACTCGACACGCTCGACAACCTGAAGAAGGGCGGCCGCATCGGGGGCGCGAAAGCCCTGCTCGCCACCGCGCTCTCCATCAAGCCGATCATCGAGGTCGTCGACGGTGTGGTCGAACAGGGCGGCAAACAGCGCACCCGCTCCAAGGCCCTGGGTTTCCTCGTCGACAAGATCGCCTCGTTCGGAGACAGCGTCGAGAACCTCGCCGTGCTCCACGCCGACTGCGACGACGTCGACTCGCTCGTGACCCGTCTCCGAGAGGTCCACACCGGAGAGATCGTGGTGGGGCGGATCGGTCCGGTCATCGGCGCCCACGCCGGGCTCGGCACCATCGGAGTCGCATTCCAGACCCGGAACTGATTGACGGGCTCCACTCGGGGCCCGCAACTAGCGTGAGAGGCACTCATGTCCTCACCACCCGCATCCGAGGGTCCCGTCGACCACGCGGCCCGCGTCCTCGCCGACCGCTATCGGCTGGAGCGTCGCATCGGTCAGGGTGGGATGGCCGAGGTCTGGGTCGCCGTCGACGAGCAACTCGACCGACGCGTCGCCGTCAAGTGGTTGAAGCCGAACCTCGCGTCTGACGAGGTCGTGGCCGAGCGTTTCCGCCGAGAGGCGATCGCCGTCGCGCGGCTCAACCACCCGAACATCGTGACCGTGCACGACGTGTTCGAACACGACGGTCGTCAGGCCGTCGTCATGCAGTTGATCGAGGGACAGAGCCTCCGGCAGGTGCTCGACAACCGGAAGCGGCTCGGGCCCGAGTTGACCATCCACATCGGCGCGTCGGTGGCCGGGGCGCTCGATGAGGCACACCGCGCCGGTTTCGTGCATCGCGACGTCAAGCCGGGAAACATCCTCTTCACCCAGGACGGACGGGTGCTGCTCACCGACTTCGGCATCGCCAAGGCGCTCGACAAGATCGATGAGGACCTCACCAGCGACAACGTGATGATGGGGACCGCCAAGTACCTGGCTCCCGAGCAGGTGCGTGGCCACCGACTCGACGGCCGCGCCGACCTGTACTCACTCGGACTGGTCCTCTACGAGTGTCTCGCCGGCCGAGTGCCCTTCCTTGGCAACAACGACGCCGAGACCGCGCTCGCCCGACTGCAGCGGGACCCGACCGACCTCGCCCACCTCCGACCCACCCTTCCGCTCGGCCTCGTCAACCTGATCCACAAGACCCTCGCGCGGAATCCGAGCCACCGGCCCGCTGCGGGCGCTGACCTCCGCAAGGAACTCATCGCGGTCGACACCACCCCACCGCACATCGACGGAACCCCGGTCGAGCCGCCCCCGGTGCGCACCGAGCCCCACCGCGACGCCAACGGCTCCCCGGTCTCTCCGGTGGTGCCTGCCGATGAGCGCGCCACCGACCGGGTCCCGACGACGAACCCTGAACCGGTCACCGCCGATCGCGATCCGTCCATCGCACCCGAGCCGGCCGCCGTGCCCCGCCGCGACGAGGTTCCAGCCGGACCGACCAACGACACCTCGACCATCCTCGGAGTGCCCCTGCCACCCAACTCGGGCCGCACCCTCGTGGTCGGGGGCCTCGTGCTCGCCGTGATCGCGACCCTCGCCGTCGTGCTGCTTCGGGAGCGCCCGCAGTCGGCCGACATCTCGCCGCTGCCCGAGGTGACAGCGGCGCCGATCGAGGTGGATCCCGGGCAACCGGTCCAACTCGACTCGGCCGCTGAACTCGCCGAGATGGACGAACCGGTGGCGGAGCTCGGCGCTCCGCAGGTGCGCGCATGGGATCCCTTCGGGGACAACAACTCCGAGAACGACGCACAGGCCGGCCTGGCCCTCGCCGACGACAGTCGCACGACCGCGTGGTCGACGGAGTGCTACGCCGACAAGTACATGGGCTCGAAGCTCGGAGTCGGACTCGTCCTGACCCTTCCGGCCACCTCCACCGGTCGACTCACCCTCGAGTCGCTCAACGCCCCGTTCCAGATCGATGTGATGTCGAGCATGGCCACGGAGGCGCCGACCGACATCAACAACTGGGCGATGGTCGGCGACACCTCCTATGACACCGAGCCGGGTCAGTTGGTGATCGACGTGACCGTGCCGGCGAGTCATCTCCTCATCTGGCTCAGGGAGCTCGGCCCCGACGACGCCTGCAGTCGGGTCAATCCGTTCCGCGGTCGGATCGGTGAGATCGAGTGGTCCGCCGCCGGCTGAGCGACGATCCCGAGGTTCTGCTCGACGCCGCTCGACGCGGCGACCGGGACGCACTGGAGGCGCTGCTGCGCTCGGTCCACGGACGGGTTCTCGCGGTGTGCCAACGGATGCTCCGCGACCCTCTCGATGCTGCCGACTGCACCCAGGAGGCCCTGGTACGGATCGTGCGAGGCATCGATGGTTTCGACGGGAGATCGTCGTTCTCCACCTGGTGCCACCGGGTCGCGGCGACCACAGCACTCGATGAGATCCGTCGGCGCGGTCGTCGACCGATGACCGTGCCCGAGACCACTACCGAGCCAGCCTCATCCACGACATCGCCCGAGGACTCCGTCATCACGACCGATGCCATGCGGGACATCGGGGACGTCCTCGCCACCATTCCCGAGGAGTTCCGGCAGGCCGTCGTGCTGAGCGATGTCGCCGACCTCGACTACCCGACGATCGCGACGCTGCTCGAGATACCGGTCGGCACGGTGAAGTCACGGGTCGCGAGGGGTCGGACGATGCTGAGGGAACGCATCGGGAACCACGGTGATGGTGGGCGACGTCGAATGGGAGAGGAGTGATGGAGATGGACGAGCGGCCGATCGACGACGGGAGCGACATCGAACCGTTGCCCGACGAGATCCTCGCTGAACTCCGCGCGGTTCCCGTCGACGAGTTGGCGCGCGAACGCGCGATCATCGCCGCGCTGGCCGAGGCCCCCCGAACGACCCGTCGCGCCGCTTCACCGCTTCCCCTCGCTGGTGCCGCGGCAGCCGTCGTCCTCCTGGCGGGCGGGGCCGTGCTGCTCAGCGCGCGCAGCGGGGACGACGCCGACCTTGCCATCGAGCAACAGGTCGCGAGGGAGGCCGACACCGCCGAGGCGGTCGCCGCTGATCCGGCCGCGGATCAGCCCGCCGAGGCGGCCTCACGTGAGATCGATGACGAGGCCACCGAGGAGCTCACCACCGCCTCCGAGGAGTTCGGTGCCGAGGAGACGGAGTCAGCGGCGATGGACGAGGTGCTCACCGCCGAAGCCGACGACGTCATGATCGACCCGGAGGGAGCGATCGTCCCCGAGGAGCTCCTCGACGAGGCGTTCGCAGCACTGAGCGCCATCCAGGCCGGAGAGCTCGATCCTCCGGACACCGACTGCGTGATGATCGGAGGGGGACCGGTTGCCGTGACCCGGTTCCGGGGTGTCGAGGTCGTCCTCTTCCTCGATCTCGCGAACGCCACCGTCACCGCGCTGTCGGTCGAGGACTGCTCGTTCGTCGTCGACCTCCGCGCCGACTCCTGAGCAGTTCCGACGCCGACAGACCGCCGCTACAGTCGCCTCATGGCCGGTACCCCGTTCACGAACCCGGACTGGGCCGAGGAGACCACCGAGCAGATCGACCGACTGGTCGGCGTCGTCCGCGACCGGGTCACGAACAACATCATCACCGTCGTCCGGACCATCGTCTTCGGTCTGCTCGGCGCCCTGCTCGGCATCGCGATCGCGGTGATCGGACTGATCCTCGCAACCAGGGGCCTCCAGGTGCTCATCGCGCTGGCGGTGTCCGAGGAACGAGCGGTCTACATCAGTTATCTCCTGCTCGGCGCGATCCTCGTCGTGGGCGGCTCGGCCGCCATGCGGCGACGCTCCGGCACCCCCTGACATCCGAGGAGCTCCATGTCCACTCCCCCCAACGACATCCGTCCGGTCATCATCATCGGATCGGGCCCCGCCGGACTCACGGCCGCCATCTACACGGCCCGGGCCTCGCTCACCCCGCTCGTGATCGAGGGCGAACCGTCCTCGACCAGCGACCAACCCGGCGGTCAGTTGATGCTGACGACCGAGGTCGAGAACTTCCCCGGGTTCCCGGAGGGGGTCATGGGTCCGGAGTTGATGGGGAACTTCCGCGCTCAGGCCGAGCGTTTCGGCGCGGAGTTCATCACCGAGAAGGTGACCCGCGTCGACTTCTCCGAACGGCCGTTCCGCGTCTGGATCGGCGACGACGAGCACCGGGCGCAGTCGGTCATCGTCTCCACCGGTGCTCGGTCACTGATGCTCGGCCTCGAGGCGGAGCAACGACTCATCGGCCACGGACTCTCCACCTGCGCCACCTGCGACGGCTTCTTCTTCCGCGGGCACGAGATCGCGGTCGTCGGTGGCGGCGACTCGGCCATCGAGGAGGCGACGTTCCTCACGAAGTTCGCCGACAAGGTCACCATCATCCACCGGCGCGACGAGTTCCGCGCCAGCAAGATCATGCAGCAACGGGCCTTCGACAATCCGAAGATCGACATCCTGTGGAACCACACGGTCACCGAGATCAACGGGGCGGATCGCGTCGAGAGCATCGAGGTCACCGACACCGTTACGGGCGCCGTCTCAACGATGGATGTCACCGGGGTCTTCATCGCCATCGGCCACCGTCCGAACACCGACCTGTTCACCGGAGTCCTCGACATGGACGAAACCGGCTATCTCGAGACCGTCCCCGGCTCGAGTCGCACCAACATCGAGGGCGTGTTCGCCTGTGGTGATGTCCAGGACCACACCTACCGTCAGGCGATCACCGCCGCCGGTTCGGGTTGCATGGCCGCCATCGACGCCGAGCGTTGGCTGGAGACCCAGCACGCCTGAGGCCGTCCGGTCCGGCTGGTGGGCCGGGGTCTAGGATCTCTGCGACAGGAGGCATGACATGGCGACGATCAATCTGACGACGAGCACCTTCGACGAGACGATCGGTGGTTCGTCGGTTCCCGTGGTGGTCGACTTCTGGGCTGAATGGTGCGGCCCGTGCAAGCAGATCGCGCCGATCCTCGACGAGATCGCCGAGGAGAACGCCGGCCAGGTCACGATCGCCAAGCTGAATGTCGACGAGAACCCTGACATCGCGATGCGCTATCAGGTGATGAGCATTCCGACGATGCTGCTCTTCTCGGGTGGCGAGATCCGTCGTCGGATCGTCGGCGCGAAGAGCAAGAGCGCCCTGCTGCAGGAGTTCGACGAATTCCTGAGCGGTTCCCACTGACCCCCGGGGCCGCCAGCGAGGCGGTCCGCGATCTGCAGCGCCGACTCGCCGCCCTCGGACTCTCGGTCTCGAACGTCGAGCTCGGCCGTTTCGGGTCGTCGACCGAGGAAGCCGTCAGCGAGTTCCAACGCTCCCGGCACCTGAGCGTCACGGGCATCTGTGATGCTGCGACATGGGCGGCCCTGGTCGAGGCCGGATGGCGCCTGGGTGAGCGACTCCTCCATCTGACCGCTCCGAACCTTCGCGGGGATGATGTGGTCGACCTGCAGGGAGCACTGACCCGTCTCGGGTTCGACTGTGGCCGCGTCGACGGGATCTTCGGACCGGACACGGAACGCGCCCTCAGCGACTTCCAACGCAACTCGGGTCTTCCGAGCGACGGAGTGTGCGGTAAGGACACCGTGGAGGCGCTCGACCTCCTCCGCCGTCAGAGCGGGAGCGGGCCCGGGGCCGTGGCGTTGCGCGAGCTGGTCACCATGGCGAGCGGTGACCGGAATCTGGAGCACCTCCGGGTCGTGGTCGGGCACTTCGGCGGCCTCGGGGCGCTGGCTCGCCAGGTGGTGCTCGCCCTCCGTCAACGGAGTGCGACCGTCCTCGCCGCTGAGCAGGTCGACCCGATCGAACAGGCGTTGATGGCCAACCGCGGAGTCGCCGACGTCTACGTCGGCTTCGAGTCGTCTCCGGAGTCGTGTTCGATCATCCACCACTTCGCGGTGGCGGAGTTCGAGTCGGTGGCCGGTCGAACACTCGCTGAGTTGATCGCCGATGAAGCGGTCCGCTCACCCATCCGCCCGACGGTGGCCGGGGTACGGATCCCGATCCTGAGGGAGACGGTCATGCCCGCGGTGCTCTGGCGCATCGGACCGGTCGAGGCGCTCACGGGTTCCGCTCCGGAGATCACGCGGCACGTCGTACGTGGTCTCGTGCGATGGACCGATACACACTCAGAGAACTGATGTTCTTGCAAAGAACGTGTGTTCCCTGTGATCTGGTGGTTATCCACAGGTTTCTCCACTTAGTGTGAATAAACCCAAACTCGAGGTTCAGAACCCTCGATCTCGACCTGATGGTGTCTGAGCGGGCTTGGACCGGTCGGAATCGGTCTCAGGAACCCTCACCGATCATCGCGCGGTAGATGCGTTCGAGATCCGGAAGGTCGGCGAAGTCGATCGTCACCCGGCCGCGTTTGGCCGTCATGTTGATCGACACCCGAGTCTCTAGACGATCCGCGAGCAACTTCTCGAGTTCGAGGAGGCCGGGGGGTCGGAGGCGCGTCAGGGGCGCGAGTCCCGCACCGTCGATCTGATCGGGTTCGGGCGTGCCGCCACCTCCCGAGGCCTCCCGGACCGCCTCCTCCACCGCGCGGACCGACCACTTCTCCTTCACCGCGCGTTTCGCGAGGGACTCCTGCTGGGATCGATCAGGGGAACCCAACAGGGCGCGAGCGTGCCCGGCGGTCAACTGGCCGGTCTCCACGAACTGCTGCACCCCGGGCGGGAGTGAGAGCAACCGAATCGTGTTCGTGATCGACGCCCTGCTCTTACCCACTCGGGAGGCGACCGCGTCGTGGGTCAGGTCGAAGTCATCGATGAGTTGCTGGTACGCCATCGCCTCGTCGAGCGGGTTCAACTCCTGGCGCTGCAGGTTCTCGACGAGCGCCTGCTCCACGGATGAGAGGTCATCCCCGGTCCGAACGATCGCCGGAATGACACTGAGCCCAGCTCGCTTCGAGGCGCGGAGCCGACGCTCCCCCGCCACCAACTCGTAGCCGGAGTCGATGGGCCGGACCACCACGGCCTGGATGACGCCGTTGTGCTTGATCGACGCCGCCAGCTCATCGAGCGCCCCCTCGTCGAACGTCCGCCTCGGCTGGAAGGGGTTGGTGCTGATCTCCTCGATGGGAAGCTCCGTGTAGTACGGGGAGTCGCCACCTTGACCGAGGGTCTCCTCAGCACCGGTCGGGATGAGAGCGCTCAGGCCGCGAGCGGGCTTACTGCTTCGTGGCATCGTGTACCTCCTGTGCGATGTCCCGGTAGGCGATGGCGCCTCGGGACGACGGGTCGTAGAGCGTGATCGGTTGGCCGTGGCGAGGAGCCTCCGACAGGCGGACGTTGCGGGGCACCACCGTTCTGAGCACCTTGTCACCGAAGTGCTCTCGGATGTCGGTGACCACCTCCTCGCTGAGTTTGGTCCGCGAGTCGTACATGACACAGGCGATGGTGGAGATCTCCAGTCCGGGGTTCAAACCGCTGGTTCGGATGCGACCCACGTTGGTGATCAACTGCCCGACGCCCTCCAGTGCGAAGTACTCGCATTGGATCGGGAGCATCACCTCATCAGCCGCCGCGAGTCCGTTCACGGAGAGCAGGCCGAGGCTTGGGGGACAGTCGATGAGGACGTAGTCATAGTCGTCGATCACACTGTGGATGGCGTTCCGCAACTGGAGTTCTCGATTGAAGGTCGACACCAGTTCGATCTCGGCGCCGGCCAGATCGAGGCTGGCTGGAGCGACGAACAGATTCCTCACATCGGTCGGCTCGACACAGTCCTCCATGGACACCCCGTGAAGCAGGACGTGGTACATCGAGTGCTCAAGGGATCGGGTTTCGAGTCCAAGGCCACTTGACGCATTTCCCTGAGGGTCGAGGTCAACGATGAGTGTCCGGAGACCCATGTCGGCGAGCGACGCCCCAACGCTGATCGTGGTGGTGGTCTTCCCAA
>Ga0181576_10003632_pt1 | contig 11313 bp, 16 predicted proteins | sample 101ome_22_FD_132464 | JGI IMG/M metagenome (GOLD analysis project Ga0181576, IMG submission 132464) | Coastal salt marsh microbial communities from the Groves Creek Marsh, Skidaway Island, Georgia - 101412BT metaG (megahit assembly) | ecosystem: Environmental > Aquatic > Marine > Intertidal...
CCGCAAAGAAGGCAAGAAGAAGTAGGGTCGTCTCATGAACACAGCTAGAGAACTTTTCGAGCGGCGCAGACGCCGTAACAGAACGGCCCTTCGCAAAGATTCGACTGGGCGTCCCCGTTTGAGTGTGCATCGTTCATCGAAGCATATTTACGCTCAGGTGATTGATGATGGTGAAGGGCGCACGATTGCGGCAGCCTCAACCCTTGATGCGGGTCTAAAGAAGGCCATCAAATCTACCAGCAACAGCGAAGCAGCAGCCCAGGTTGGCAAGCTGGTAGCTGAGCGGGCCAAGGCAAATGGTGTCGAAACCGTTGTTTTTGACCGTGGTGGTTACATTTTTCATGGCCGTGTCAAGGCACTGGCAGACGCCGCGCGTGAAGCCGGCCTGAAATTCTAGGGAGCACGATTTATGGCACGCAATAATGACAGGCAGGACCGTATCGCACAGCGCGAAGAGCCGGAACTGCTGGAAAAGCTGGTTGGCATCAATCGTGTTGCAAAGGTGGTTAAGGGCGGTCGTCGCTTTGGCTTTGCTGCGCTTGTCGTTGTAGGCGATGGCAAAGGCCGCGCTGGTTTCGGCACGGGCAAGGCGCGTGAGGTTCCAGAGGCTATTCGCAAAGCAACTGAAGGCGCCAAGCGTAACATGGTACGTATACCATTGCGTGACGGTCGCACTCTACATCATGACATCAAAGGTGCATATGGCGCCGGACGCGTGCTGCTTCGTGCGGCATCTGCCGGTACTGGCATCATCGCTGGTGGTCCGATGCGCGCTGTGTTTGAAGTTCTTGGTATTCAGGACATTGTTGCCAAGTCGATTGGCAGCTCAAATCCGCACAACATGATCAAGGCGACATTCTCGGCGCTTAACGATATGCAGGCACCACGCGCCGTTGCGCAAAAACGTGGCAAGCGGGTTGCCGAAGTGCTTGGCAAGCGCTCTGAACAGAGTGGCGAAGATCAAGCCGCTGCATCCTAACAGGAGAGTTTAAAATGGCTGCCAAAGAAACGGTACGCGTAACACAAACAAAAAGCGCTATTGGCCGCCTCGGCGCACAGCGTAAAACGCTGATCGGCCTTGGCCTGAATAAAATTGGTCGCACACGCGAGCTGGAAGATACGCCAGCGGTTCGTGGCATGATCAACAAGGTCAAGCATTTGGTTCGCGTTGAAGGCGAATAGCATATTGGTTAGGGGTACGGCTCAGGATTGAGCTGTCAGGAGCAAGAGATGAAACTCAACGAAGTCAAAGATAACCCAGGCGCGACCAAAAACCGGAAGCGGGTTGGTCGGGGCATTGGCTCTGGCACCGGCAAAACATCGGGTAGCGGTCACAAAGGTCAAAAGGCGCGTTCAGGCGTGTCTATTAATGGGTTTGAAGGCGGCCAGATGCCAATTCACCGGCGTCTTCCCAAGCGCGGTTTCAACAATATCTTCCGCAAGGATTATGTTGAGGTGAACCTTGGGCGTTTGCAGGCCGCTATTGACGCTGGCCGCGTTGACGCAAGCAAGCCGGTTGATGCCGGTACATTGGTTGGCGCTGGTGTGATTTCAAAGGCACGTGACGGCATTCGCATTCTTGCCAAAGGTGCGTTGACAGCCAAGAAGCTGGAAATTCATGCAGCAGGCGCTTCAAAGGCGGCAATTGCCGCAGTTGAGGCAGCTGGCGGCAAGATTGTTACGCCTGCAGCTGGCGAATAAGCGGTAAACGGCTAGGCACAAGGTAGCATCACGCAAATGGCATCAGCAGCAGATCGTATGGCAGCCGGAGCAGGGCTGGGCGCGTTGGCCAAGGCCGATGAGCTCAAGAAGCGCCTGCTGTTTACTCTTGGCGCGCTGATCATCTACCGTCTCGGCACCTACGTTCCGTTGCCGGGGATTAATCCCGGGGCGCTTGCTGACGTGTTCTCGCAGCAATCATCAGGCATCCTTGGCATGTTCGACATGTTCTCGGGCGGTGCGCTCGGTCGGATGACCATTTTTGCCTTGAATATCATGCCTTACATCACCTCAGCCATCATCATGCAGCTGATGACAGCCATCGTGCCGTCAATGGAAGCGCTGAAGAAAGATGGCGAGGCTGGCCGCAAACAGATCAACCAATACACACGGTATTTGACTGTTTTGCTTGCTACCGTTCAGGGTTATGGCATTGCGGTTGGTCTGGAATCGGCGTCCGGCGTTGTGTCCGATCCAGGAATGTTCTTCCGTCTGACAACGGTTGTCACGCTTGTTGGCGGTACGTTGTTCCTGATGTGGCTTGGCGAGCAGATCACCAGCCGGGGTGTTGGTAACGGTATTTCGCTGATCATCTTCTCTGGCATTGTTGCTGAACTGCCAAGTGCGCTTGCGGGCACATTGGAGCTTGGCCGGACTGGCGCGCTGTCAGTTGTTTTGATCCTTGGCCTGTTCGTAATGGCCGCGGCTGTGATCGCCTTTATCGTGTTCATTGAGCGTTCTGTGCGCAAGATTGTCGTGCAGTATCCAAAGCGCCAGCATGGCAACAAGGTGTTTGGTGGTGACCAGTCATTCCTGCCGTTGAAGATCAACGTTCCCGGCGTTATCCCGCCAATCTTTGCGTCATCGCTGTTGTTGATGCCGATCTCGATTATCAATCTTAGCGGTAGTCAGGGTGGTGGTGCCGAATGGCTGGTGACATTGAACGCGCTTCTTGGGCGCGGTCAGCCACTCTATCTTGCGATTTACATCGGCTTGATCGTGTTCTTCGCTTTTTTCTACACCGCAATTGTCTTCAATCCAGAAGACACAGCTGAGAATTTGCGCAAATATGGCGGCTATATCCCGGGCATTCGTCCTGGCAAGACAACCGCCGATTATCTGGACACAGTGCTGACCCGTTTGACGGTTCTTGGTGCGGCCTATCTTTCGGCTGTTTGTATCCTTCCGGAGATTCTGATTAGTCAGTATTCGGTGCCGTTCTATTTCGGTGGTACATCTTTGCTGATTGTGGTGACGGTGACATTGGACACAGTTGGCCAGATCCAGTCACACTTGCTGGCGCATCAATATGAAGGTCTGGTCAAGAAACAGCGGATCAAGGGGCGGGGAAGATGATTATCATTCTCTTTGGCGCGCCCGGTGCCGGTAAAGGTACACAAGCAGCAGCATTGGTGGAAAAGCGCGGCCTTGTCCAGCTGTCTACAGGCGACATGTTGCGCGCTGCGATTGCCGCCGGGTCTGAGCTTGGGTTGCGGGCCAAGGAAATCATGGACCGCGGTGATCTGGTGTCAGATGACATCATGGTTGGCATGATCGCTGAGCGTATGGACGCGCCGGATTGTGAAGCCGGGGTTATCCTTGACGGGTTTCCACGGACAGTGGCGCAGGCTGAAGCGCTTGACGCAATGTTGGCCGAACGCGGCAATGCCATAGACCATGTGATCGAAATCAAGGTAGATGAGGCGGCGCTTTTCGCACGTATCGAAGGCCGCGCCGCTGAAACCGGTGGGGCGCGCAGCGATGATAATGCGGAAACATTGCGCAAGCGTCTTGCGGTCTATCATGACAATACAGCGCCTTTGCTGCCCTATTATGAGGGCAAGGGATTGCTGCGTAGTGTTGACGGGATGGCGTCCATTGAGGATGTTGCCAGTCATATAGAGAAAATTCTGGGCTAGCCCGGGATAAGTTTTGGGATTTGAACAAGCGTTGAGGTTGACTGTCAGGAGCAAGAGCTTATAATTCGCCGCTTTCTAAATTTTAGAGCGTTGGCGCGCTATGGGCTTGTTTGAGAGTGCAAACCTCGATGACAGTCTTTTTGATAAAGGAGCCAGACTGTGGCACGAATTGCTGGTGTTAACATTCCGACCAAAAAACGGGTCGAGATTGCACTGACCTATATCCATGGCATTGGAACGACGAGTGCCAAGACCATTTGCGCAAAAGCAGGCGTTCCTGACGAACGTCGTGTTGCTGATCTCTCGGAAGAAGAGCTGTCAAAGCTGCGGGATATCATTGATGCTGATTTCCTTGTTGAGGGTGATCTTCGTCGTCAAACTTCAATGAACATCAAGCGCTATCTGGATCTTGGCTGCCTTCGTGGTCTTCGGCATCGCCGTAACCTGCCAGTCCGTGGCCAGCGCACACACACAAACGCCCGTACCCGCAAGGGGCCTGCCAAGGCCATTGCCGGTAAGAAGAAATAACCGCTAGGGACGAGGAGTCATATAATGGCAAAGCAACCAAGCCAAGGTCGTGTTCGTCGTCGCGAGCGCAAGAATATCACCAGCGGTGTCGCGCATGTGAATTCAACCTTTAACAACACCATGATCACCATCACTGACGTTCAGGGCAACACTATTGCCTGGGCATCTGCTGGCGGCATGGGGTTCAAGGGTTCGCGTAAATCGACACCTTTTGCGGCGCAGATGGCAGCCGAAGATGCAGGCCGCAAGGCAGCCGAGCATGGCATGAAGTCGCTTGACGTGCAGGTCCGTGGGCCGGGTTCTGGTCGTGAATCTGCATTGCGGGCGCTGCAATCAGTCGGGTTCAACGTGACATCGATCCGTGACGTCACGCCAATCCCGCACAACGGATGCCGCCCACGCAAGCGTCGCCGCGTATAATCAACGCTTTTGATGCTGCTGCTCACCGCCGGCCCTCTGGGCCGGACAGGTGTTTATAGAATACCGCTCTTATGAAGGGACAACGCCAATGATTGAAAAGAACTGGCTGGATTTGAAAAAGCCTGACGAACTCGAAGTCAAGGTTTCCGAGTACAACCCAAGCCAGGCGGTGGTTGCCGTCGGCCCATTTGAACGTGGCTTTGGTGTTACCATTGGTAATGCTTTGCGGCGCGTTTTGCTGTCCTCATTGCAGGGCGCAGCTATCACAGCCGTGCAAATTCAGGGTGTCGTTCACGAATTTTCATCGATTCCCGGTGTGCGTGAAGATGTGACTGATCTGGTGCTGAACCTGAAAGGTGTCGCCATCCGGTTGGAAGAAGAAGGACCAAAGCGCCTTCGTCTCGCCGTTGACGGACCTGCGACAGTGACAGCCGGCATGATTGCCGAGACAGCCGGTGTTGAGATCATGAATCCGGATCACGTGCTGTGCCATCTGGATAAAGGCGGCAATCTCTCGCTTGAGATTATTGTGGCAACGGGCAAGGGCTATGTTCCCGCCAGTGCACATCGCACAGAAGATTCACCAATCGGTCTTATTCCGATCGATGCGATCTTCAGCCCTGTTCGCCAGGTTGCCTATAAGGTTGAAAACGCCCGTGTTGGCCAGATCACAGACTATGACAAGCTGTTGCTGACCATTGAAACAGATGGGTCTGTCACACCTGAAGATGCTGTTGCCTATGCGGCGCGTATCCTGCAAGAGCAGTTGCAAACCTTCATTAATTTTGAAGAGCCGAAGGAACAGAGCCCGGCCGATGAGGCAGAGGATCTTCCATTCAGCCGCAACCTGCTGCGTAAGGTTGATGAGTTGGAGCTGTCCGTACGCTCGGCAAACTGTCTGAAGAATGACAATATTGTCTATATCGGCGATCTTGTTCTGAAAACAGAATATGAAATGCTGCGGACACCGAATTTTGGCCGTAAATCACTCAACGAGATCAAGGAAGTGCTGAAAGGCATGAATCTTGAGCTCGGGATGGATATCGCGAATTGGCCACCAGAAAATGTAGAGGAATTGGCCCGTCGTCTTGACGAACCTTTTTAAGGTTTGCGCCGACTTTGGACCTGACAGGGGTTAAGGAGAAGAACAATGCGTCATCGTAATGCAGGGCGGAAGCTGAACCGCACTTCACAGCACCGCCAGATGCTGTTCCGGAATATGGCTCAGGCGTTGATCAAACACGAGCAGATCGTCACAACCTTGCCAAAGGCAAAAGAGTTGCGCCCTGTGGTTGAACGTCTGATCACACTTGGCAAGCGTGGTGATTTGCACGCCCGCCGTCTGGCGTTTGCCCGGCTTCGGGATGATGCCATGACGAAGAAGCTGTTTGAGGTTCTTGGTCCTCGTTATCAGGAACGTCAGGGCGGTTACACCCGCGTGCTGAAGGCCGGTTTCCGTTATGGTGACTCTGCGCCAATGGCCGTGATTGAGCTTGTTGACCGTGATGAAGACGCCCGCGGTCAGGACTCAGGCCCGATTGTCGGTGCTGATGGGGATGACATCGAAGAAACCGCAGCATAGACAGCACGTCTGTTTTGATGTTGTGAAACAGGGCTGCCTTTGGCGGCCCTTTTTCTTTGCGAAGCTGTATCGGTTCGGGCCATTATGTCGTGATGAATGAACTTGATTTTGGCGCTTCAGCCGATGCGATGCCGTTGGCTGAACGTATGCGCCCGCAAAAATTGGACGATGTTGTCGGTCAGGAGGCGCTGATCGGGCCGGACGGCCGACTGCGGCGAATGCTGGACAGCGGCACATTATCTTCAATTGTTTTCTGGGGGCCGCCCGGAACCGGCAAGACGACCATTGCCCGACTTCTCGCCGATGAAGCAGGCATGGCTTTTGAACCCGTGTCTGCCGTCTTTGATGGCGTAGCGGAGTTGCGCAAGGTATTCAAGCGGGCTGAGGACAGGCTCAAGACCGGACAGCGGACCCTGCTGTTCGTTGATGAGGTCCATCGCTTCAACAAAGCCCAGCAGGACGGTTTGTTGCCGCGGGTTGAGGACGGCACCGTGACCCTTGTCGGCGCGACCACAGAAAACCCGTCTTTTGCCCTTAATGGGGCGTTGCTGTCGCGGGCACAGGTGCTGGTTCTTGACCGGCTTGGCAGTGCGGCATTGGAAACATTGCTGGCAAGGGTTGAGGCATTGAACAATGCGCCCCTGCCGTTGACCACAGAGGCGCGGCAAGCGTTGATCGCGATGGCTGACGGTGATGGACGCTATCTCTTGACCATGGCGTCACTTTTGGTGGGGATGCCAGGGGACTCGTTGTTGGATACCGCCGGTCTATCGGCGGTCGTCGCCAGTCGCGCGACCGCCTTTGATCGTGCCGGAGACCAGCATTACAATTTGATGTCGGCGCTTCACAAAACATTGCGTTCATCGGACGCTGACGCAGGCCTTTATTGGCTGGCACGGATGTTTGCCGGGGGCGAGGACCCGCATTATATCCTGCGCCGCCTGACCCGCTTTGCATCAGAAGATATTGGCCTTGCAGAACCGGAGGCGCTGGGACGCGCCCTTGCCGCATGGCAGGCATTTGAACGCCTTGGCAGTCCAGAGGGCGAATTGGCGATTGCGGGCCTTGTCATCTACCTAGCCACGGCGCCGAAATCAAACGCCTCATACAAAGCCTTCAAAGCCGCATCAAGGGCGGCGGCAAAAACCGGCTCATTATCACCACCGGCGCATATACTTAATGCGCCAACCGGTTTGATGAAGGATCTGGGTTACGGTGCCGGATACAGCTATGACCATGATGATCCAGACGGGTTTTCCGGTCAGAATTGCTTTCCGGACGGGATGGATCGGCAGCGCTTTTATCAGCCGGTTGAGCGTGGCTATGAACGCGAAATAGGCAAACGACTTGCCTATTGGGACCGCCTTCGCGCGGAAAAACAAACGCCATCCACGGCAGATGCCAATAACGCCGAAAAGGGAGACGGCTGAATGAATGTCGGCATGTATTTGGCGGTAGCGGCTGGTGGTGCGATCGGCGCAATGCTGCGTTATGCTGTGGCGCAAGTGACAGCGGTGGGGATGTTTGGTATTGCCGGGCCAATGGCAACACTTGCGGTCAATATCGCCGGTAGCGCGATAATGGGGCTGGTTGCCGGTCTGGCGGCATCCGGTTTTATTCTACCCGAAGCGTGGCGCGGGTTTTTGGCCGTTGGCCTGCTTGGTGCCTTGACGACTTTCTCCAGCTTTGCGCTTGATGCTGGTGCGTTATTTCAAAAACAGGGTTTGGCGATGGCGTGTATTTATGTTGGGCTGTCTGTTTGTCTTTCGCTCGCCAGCTTTGCTTTGTGCTTCTGGCTGGTCAGGATGCCGTCATGAGCCCCGATACCCCGTCAAAGCCAGACCCGCAGGCACAGAACAGCAAACCTGAATGGTGGCTGGTTCGCGTGCCGGATGATGCGGATGACAGCCGATTTGACCGGTTCTTGCGGCGGCTGGTTCCCGGTTTGCCACAGGGCGATATTGAGCGAATGCTGCGTTCTGGCCTGATCCGTCTTGATGGAGTAAAGGCAAAGCCCGCAACGCGTCTTGCCAGCGGCCAAGAGGTGCGTTTGCCGCCGCATCTTCACACTGTGCAAAAATCAAGCAAGAAACCACCCGCAAACAAGGATGGCCGTGATGCCGCCGCGCCGCGCCGCGATAAGGAACTTGTCTCGCAGTTTGAGTCGATGATCATCGCCGAGGGCAGTGATTGGTTGGCCCTGAACAAGCCGTCTGGTCTTGCGGTTCAGGGGGGAACCGGCACAAGGCACCATATTGATGGGATGCTCATGGCGCTGGCGGCAGATGACCCTGAGGCACGGATGCGGCTTGTGCATAGAATTGACAAGGACACATCGGGCATTTTGATCCTTGCCAAGGACAGGCAGGCAGCCCGCCGCCTGACGGCTGATTTTCAGCGGCACAATATTGAAAAGACCTATCTTGCGCTTGTTGTAGGTGTGCCGCCAAAAGCAATGAGCATTCGGCATCCGTTGGCCAAGCAACCGGGACGCAATGGTGAAAAGATGATGGTGACACCTGATGGACAGCCGGCGCATACCGAGGCGCGCCGGTTGGATGCCATGGGCCGCAAGCTGGCTCTGATGGCGCTCAGGCCATTGACCGGCCGCACACATCAATTGCGTGTGCATATGGCGCATGAGGGGTTTGCCATTGCCGGGGATGGAAAATATGGCGGTGCAGAGGCACATCCGGGTGGCATAGTTGCGCGCAAGTTGCATCTGCACGCCTGGCGGCTTCAACTTGCCGATGGCACGCTTGTCGAAGCGCCACTTTCCAACCATATGAATGAGAGCCTTTCAGGGCTTGGCCTGCAGGTGCCGAAATCCGAATGGCCATTTGAAGATTGATAAAATGAGTGCCTCACAGGACGATTGAAATGAGTGTCAGAAAGCGGTTTTACAAAGCGGTAAGCGTTGGTGAGGATGCCACAGGCTTTTTCATAGAGCTTGATGGGCGCATGGTGCGGTCTCCGGCAAAAAGCCAATTGGTGGTGCCGGTCAATGGCCTTGCGAGGGCGATTGCCGATGAGTGGGACGCGCAGGGTGAAGAAATCGATCCTGCCTCGATGCCGTTGTTCAGCCTTGCGGTTACAGTGGTTGACCGGGTGATGCCGCAGCGTTCCGAATTGGTAAAGGAAATGCTGGCCTATGGTGGCAATGACTTGCTGTGCTATCGGGCGGATGATGACGATGAACTGGCAGCCCATCAGCATGAAAAATGGCAACCCTGGCTGGATTGGTCAGCAAACAGCCTTGGCGCGTCATTACAGGTGGCAACAGGGATTATGCCGGTACGCCAGCCACAGGCCGCGCTGAGCGCCTTTGATGCGGCAATTGGTGCGCATGATGATTGGGAGCTTGGCATGCTGCACCGTGCGGTGGCGCTTGGCGGTTCACTGGTTCTTGGGCTGGCTTTTCTGCGCCGCGAAATGGATCATGCTGCGTTGTTTGAGGCGGCCTTTGCCGATGAATTGTGGCAGGTACAGAAATGGGGCAGTGATTATGAGGCTGAAGACCGCCGCACCGCCATTCAAGGCGAGCTTGCCGAAGTGACCAGATTTCTCGATTTATTGCGCGCGGAGGCAGGTTGATGCGCCCCGCGTGCAGCCCGGCCGCCCTTGCACGACTTGGCACATTGGCAGAGGCGGACCTTGGTCCACACGCCACTGTAATTCTGGGGGAATTGCGCGCGGCAGCGGCAGGCGGCATGGGCGCCACATGCGTTATTCTGGCGGCAACGCTGGTCGATATCGTCAGCCATGAAGAGGCTGGTCCGGCGGGCTATCTTGACGGCATGGCCTTTGCCTATGCCGGAAACAAGGCCGCCTTGTCGTGGTTGCGTGGGCGCCGCAACAGCCTGCTACATCATGAGGGGCCGAGCGATGGTCTGATGGGTGAAGCGGTGGCCGATGAATGGATGCGCCGTGATGCAGACCGGGCGATCACCACATTGCTGGATTATCTGGACGATCTTGATGTGGCAGGTGGCAACGGCGATTAAGCGCCTTTGCCGCGCTGACGGTTCTGCCATTCAGTCAGGAAAATGCCTGTGAAAGCTCGTCTCAAGCGCTGTATCCAGCTTGTCCATGGCTATGTCCAGACCAAGCTGTGACAGTGACGTTACCCCGCCATCACGCACCCCGCAGGGGACGATCGCATTAAAAGCGGATATGTCGGGATGGTTGTTGATCGCGATGCCATGCCATGTGACCCAGCGGCTGATCCGCACGCCAATTGCCGCGATTTTGTCCAATCCGGATGCTGCATTCCGGCTTTCAACCCAGATACCGGGGAGTCCCTCGCGCCGCATGCCATCTATGTTGAAACCGGCAAGCACATCTATGATCCAGCCCTCCAGGCTATGCACATAGGCGCGAACATCCGGATTGCGGCGTTGCAAATCCAGCATCACATAGGCAACGCGCTGGCCCGGGCCATGATAGGTCCATTGCCCGCCGCGCCCGACTTTGTGGGTGGGTGTGGTGCCGGGGGTGAGAAGGTCGCTCTCGTTGGCCGAGGTGCCGCCGGTGTATACCGCTTGATGCTCCAGCAACCATATTGCCTCATCACTCTCACCGGCGCGTATGGCCGTAACGTGATCCTGCATCGCCTCCAATATGGGGGCATAGGGTTGCAGCCCGTCAAAGCGACGAAATTGTGGGGCCATCTCTAGCGTCCGGCAACCGACAGCGGCATATGCCTGTTGACGTCCTTATAGAGGAGGTAGCGGAAGGGCTCATCGCCAGCGGCGATACAGGCCTGCGGGCAAAATGCACGAAGCCACATATAATCGCCCGGCTCAACATCGACCCAATCATCATTCAGTCGATAGCTCGCGGTGCCTTGGAGGACGTAGAGCCCATGTTCCATCACATGCGTTTCGGCAAAGGGAATCACCCCGCCCGGCAAAAAGGTGACGATATTCACATGCATGTCATGACGCAGGTCAGTCGGATCAACAAAACGGGTGGTTGACCAGACGCCATCACAATCGGGCATCTCAATCGGTGCGGTTTCGGCATCGCTGGTGACAAAGGCCGTTGGCGCTGGAACGCCATCAACCGCCTGAGATCGTTTGCGAATCCAGTGAAACACAGCGTTCTTGTCGCCGTTGTTGACTAGCTGCCAGTCGGCGCCGGCAG
>Ga0181576_10003634_pt1 | contig 11310 bp, 5 predicted proteins | sample 101ome_22_FD_132464 | JGI IMG/M metagenome (GOLD analysis project Ga0181576, IMG submission 132464) | Coastal salt marsh microbial communities from the Groves Creek Marsh, Skidaway Island, Georgia - 101412BT metaG (megahit assembly) | ecosystem: Environmental > Aquatic > Marine > Intertidal zone...
CCATCCATCCATCCATCCATCCATCCATCCATCCCTCCATCCATCCATCCATCCATCCATCCATCCATCCATCCATCCATCCATCCATCCATCCATCCATCCATCCATCCATCCATCCATCCACCCACCAGGCCTCGTGTCCCAGCTGCGGTACGAGGACAACTTCGACCACTCCAACGCGATGGGCGTATATGTCGGTCCCGCCGCGTCGTCGTTGAGCTCCGTCGCCCCGGATGCCGAGGCCTTTCTGAAGAAGTACAGCTTCCTTCTCGGCGAGCAGACGTTCGACGGCGACACCATCTCTGAGGGAGGCTTCGCCCAGGGGCGCGTTGCCGCTGCCTCGGTGCTCGAGATCGGCACCGGCGTCGACGCCAGGGGGAACCCCGCCTACCGCGCTCACGTGCTCACGCGCACGGCCGACGGCGACGAGGGCGGCAAGCACCATCTCATCCTCGCGACGGTGGCAAGCGGCAAGACGTGGATCTTTGACGCCCAGATCGGCGACAAGCGTTGGTTCAAGGGCGTGCAGCAGGACGCTGAGGGGGCCTGGAACTCGTTCTCGGCGCTGTGAGCGGAGAGAAGAGCCGCTTCGAATCTGAAAACCCGCCCCTGAGCTACAGTCGACATCCCATCACATCGCACTAGCCATCACATCGCCCTTGCCAACCGCTCCATGAGGTAGGCAACGTCCCCACGTCCTCGCGCACTGAGCGAGCACCCCACTTCCGGCAGCTCGTTGCTGGTAAGCTGGACTTCGACGAGGCTGGGCAGGCTGCAGAACTTGCGCGGCAGGGCCGTGAGAAGGTTGTTGGCAGCGCGAAACACCTCAAGCCGTGAGAGCCGGTCGACACCGTCTGGGAGCTTGGCGATCCGGTTGGACGACAGGTTAAGGTGCCGCAGCAGGACACACCCGCCCCCGCCCGCTGAGAAAAGCGAGTCGACATCCTTGAGGGCGTTGACGCGAAGGTCGACGTCCTCAAGTCGCGCGAGCTTGTGGAAGCTGGACGGCAGCTCGCGGATATTGTTGACAGCAAAGGACAGACGCTGCAGCTTGGCAAGCTTACCGAGTTCTGCGGGGAGCGCCGCGACCTGATTGTTGGACACGATGAGCTCTTGCAGGCCCGTGAGACGGCACAAAGAGTCGGGCAGGGACGCAATGGCGTTGCCGTCGAGCGACAAGACACGGAGGAAGGACATGTCCCCAACCTCCTCGGGCAGCTCCGCGATGCCGCATCCGTTGAGGTGGAGGATCTCGAGCTGAGGCATGCGGACGACGACTCGGGGAAAGTCTTCAAAGGTGTTGCCGTCGAGGTATAGGGTGTGAAGGCATCCAAACTCGCGCAACCACCCTGGGAGAGCGAAGAACCGGTTAGCCCTGAGGTCGAGGCGGGCGAGGAAATCGGCATGGTCACGCAGCTGGTGAGGCACCTCCATGAAGCCACACTCAGACAGGTCAAGGTGCGTCGCCCGGGGGTTGAGGAAGGCGACGAGATCGAGATCAGTGTGGGGCGCCTGGCGCACGCGCTCCCAGATGGGCGTCAGCGGGTTACCCGCGACGCGCAGCGAGGTGAGGGCCGTGAGGTTCCCCAGGCCCGCGGGAAGCTCGTAGATTGAGTTGTTTGACAGGTCGAGGTCGCGCAGCATCGTCAGCTCCCCAATGTGCGCGGGCACTTCTTTCAGTCCGCACTCGGAAAGATCAATTGCAACGACCTCAGGGTTGAAGATCTGGACGACAAGCAGCGGGTGCTTGTCGTAGATGGCGTCAAAGGGAGGCGTCATCTCATTGCCCTCCATGCCGAGCTGGGTGAGGCGCACCAGGTTGCCCATGCCCGGGGGGCACTCGTCGATGCCGGTGAAGTCGAGCGAGAGGGACTCGAGCGTGTCGAGGCGAGTGAGCACTGGGGGCATCAGGGGGCCCAGGGGGTTGAAGCCGAGCTTGAGGTCCTTGATGCTTTTTAGCCCCGCGAGTGAGTCCGGCACCTTCTCTAGCCGATTGAACGACATATCAAGCGACTCGAGCCCGACGAGCATCGACAGGTCAGGCGGCATGACCTTGATCTCGTTCGCGGCAAGGTTCAGGACACGGAGCGTTAGGCAGCCCTGGGCCGCCAGCGGGAAGCGGCGCAGATGGTTGTTCGCCAAAAGGAGGGTCTCCAGGTTGAGTGTGTCGAGCGACTCAGGGAGGTCCTGGAGGTGGTTGTCGCACAAAGAGAGGGACACGAGGCCCTCGGACCGGGCGAGCGAGTCGGGGATGGTGCGAATCTGGTTGTTGTTGGCCACAAGGTGCTGCAACGAGGGGAAGTCAACGTCCGGAAGAGACTCGAGGTAGTTCAGGGAGCAGTCAAGGACGCGCAGAAGCTTCATCCCACGCACGACAGTGGGGTCAAGCTGCGCGAGCTCGTTGTTCCGAACTGTAAGCGCCGTGATATTTTTGGCCATGGCAATCATGGGGACAAGGTTCTTGAGGCGCGTTCCTTTTAGGTCAAGCACACCGTTCCGCCGGGCGCGGTTGACCGCCGTGATGGGGTTGGACCCGTATGTGTGGTCCTTGAGGGCGAGTATGACGCGTGTGTACTCGACCTGGGCGCGGAACTCGCGCTGCAGCTGTCGCTTGGTCGCGAGCATCTTGCGCTCCAGGACGGCATCGCCAGCGAGGCGACTGCGCATCATCGCAGCGCCCATCAGGGCGCGGTGCCGCTGCGCCTCGAGCTCGGCCGTCGTCTTGCCGGCAGTCGCCGTCCCCTCGGCCATGCCGCCGAGGCCCGTGATAGCGTCCTGGTCGTCGCTCTCGTCGTCGTCGTCCTGGTCCACGGCCATACCCTGACGCTCGCGCTTCTGCTTGGCGAGCATGTCCATCACGACGTTTTCGACATTCTCCTCGATCTCCGACTGGTGGATGCCAACGTAGAGGAGATAGGCCTTGATGGACGTGGCGCCGCCAACCATGACGGACGAAGGCATCGTCATCGACATGTTGCCCTTGATGTTAATGGAAATCAGGTTGGCGCAGAGCCCAATGGAGCTCGGCAACCGCCGCAATACGTTGTTCGACACATCAAGCGAGCGAAGCGAGATGAGCCGATCCATGAGGTCGGGCAGCGACATGAGTGCATTGTGGGAGAGGAGAAGCTGCTCGAGGTTGGTGAGGTAGCAGATTTCCACGGGAATTACTGACAGCGCATTCCGTGACGCGTTAAGGACGCGAAGCGACCGGCAGTCGGAAAGGTGTGGCGGCAGGCTCGTGAGCCGGTTCTCGCTCACGTCAAGAAACTCGAGCGCCGCGCACAGGCCCATCTCCATCGGCAGATCCTCGAGGCGGTTGTCCGAAATGTTGAGCACCGTCAGGTTGGACAGCTTCCCGATCTCGATCGGTAGGTGCGTGATCTTGTTGTGTTCGAGCGAGAGGTGCTCAAGGTACTTGAGCGTGCCAAGCGTGCGGCCCACCTTGACGATCTTGTTTTCCGACAGGTCGAGAATAAAAAGGGACGCCATGTTGCGGAGCTCGTGAGGGAACTGGGGCAAATTGTTGCTTGCAAGGTAGAGCTCCTCGAGGTTCAGCTGCTCGAAGCCATTGGGGAGCATGTCCAGGAAGTTGCCATCGAGGTCGAGCATGACGAGGAGGGAAAGAGTTGCGATGTCCGCGGGCAGACTCGTCAGCATGTTGTAGCTGAGGTCGCACAGCTCCAAGCCCTGAAAAGGCCGCATCGACCCGGGCGGGATTGTCGCAATCGAGTTCCAGCTCAGGTCTATCACCGCCAGGCCGACGCCCCGCATCGCAATGTCGATAGGGAACTTCTTCAAGCCCGCCTTTGACATCTCGTACCGCAGCGCGTTCCGCACCTGCGTCAGGCTCTTTTTGTTTAGGCGTCGTATCCGCTCCTTCATATAGCCCTGAATAAAGGCCTGCTTAGCCCTGTCAGCGCGTGCCTTCTTCTGCAAGTCCTCCTTCTTCTCCCCAGCTTTAATCTTGGTCGACTTCCTCTTGAGCCTCTCCTTCTCGCTTTTGCTCAGTTTCTTGCCCGCCTTGCCCTTGGCCGAGCCGGGGCGCTTACGCTGCACCGTCATCGACGCGGTCCTTATCATCGACCGGCCCGAGGTCGAGGGACCCGCGGCTTCGGCCTCCCTGGGAAGCGGAGAGGGTGGAGTAGACAGAGCGGCGTCGCAAACGGGCGGAAGGGCAGGTCGGTAGCGCCCGGCGGCAGCGGCGATGGCAGCCCTCGTGGCGGTGTGTGGAGCCACCCTGGGCCTCGGCCGACTGGCCGACCCACGACGCGGGAGCGGCTCTCGATCTTGGAGCAGTCTTCTCAGAGACGCGACATTGCACGTCGGTGCAGCGACGAACACCGCTTAGCAGACACGACCACCGCATCGGCGGAAGGAGGGCGACGACAACGCGCAGCGAACACGGCCATACTTGCGCAGCTTACATTTCGCCCCGTTCGATTCATCGAGACTTCAGTGTCACTCACTTGCTGTTGCCGCCACCCATTCTGACAATGACCCTCTCGAAAGGGCCCCCGGGGCCTCGCGGAGACTGCCGGCCAGCCCTCAGTCAAGCTGGAGCCCAGGACGCGAGGATCGGGCTCGCCAGGCCACGTACACGAACGGGTTAGCCTCACTGAGCAACGTCCTCGCGGTCGAAGCACGCGCGTTGGGGCGACGTTGAGCGTGCAGCGGTAACCTCGAGAAACTCTCGGTCTAAGACACAGTCAAGCCGACAACTTGTTCAGCTATCGAGATTGTTGACGAGTCCCGACGGGAGTTTTCACCTGCGAGATGACACATGGGCTGCTCGTGAACGCTAGTTCGGGCTGCGTCGCCTCCCGTGCCGCCACCGGCCATGTCGGCCGCGTCGGCGCCCGTCCCCCCACCCCCCTTGGGATTTACACACCCCACCGCGGCATCGAGATGTTCCGGCGCGAAATACATCCCCGCGCAGCATCGGCCGTCTCGGCTTCCTCGCCCTCGTCGACCCCCAGCTCTCTGCGGCCCGAGGCCGAGGTCGAAGGCATGTCCGCGTGGCTCGACGGGCTCAAGTTTGGCCCCGACGGGCTGCTGGTGGGAATCGTCCAGGCGGGGAGGGGGATGGCGGGGTGTTCTAGGGCTCTTTTCTGTCAGTGAACTGCCGCCGGCTCACCCGTCGAAGCTGCAGCGGCCCAGGTCCATGATCAACACACCATGGAATATCCATATACCCCTCCCACTTTCTTCGCAGCACGTCGACACCGGGGAGGTTCTGATGCAGGCTTACTGTGACCGCGCGTCCCTCTGCGAGACTGTGCAGACAGGTCTGGCTACGTTTTGGAGCCGGTCGCGGAGGGAACGGTGGTGTAAAGGGGAGACTAGCGACAACTACCTCCGGGTGAATTCGGTGCACGTCGACTGCGACGGTGACGCTGTGGTTATGACGGCCGTGCCCGACGGTCCAAGCTGCCACACGGGGGCACGGACCTGCTGGTTCAGCCGCGCCGACGTTGTGGCTGACGGGATGGGCAGCCTAGTGCAGCGCTCTGCCAACGACGGCCGGGGCGGTGAGGGCCCGGGCCCCGGCGGGTCGTGGGGCTCGCTTGCTCCGCGCCCCACCCTCCTCGCCCTCGAGGACGAGATCCGCGCCCGCGCCGCCGCCGCGTCCAAGCCCCCGGAGGAGGGCGCCCGGCCCTCGTGGACGCAGCGTCTCCTCGCCGACCCCGCGTTGTGCTGCTCCAAAGTGCGGGAGGAGGCCGACGAATTGTGCCGCGCCCACGAGGACGCCGAGGGGAAGGTGCGTACCGCCTCCGAGGCCGCCGATCTTCTCTACCACGCCATGGTGCTGATGCGGATTGAGGGAGTCGACTTGGAAGATGTCCTTGCTGAGCTGCGGGGTCGCTTCGGGGTGTCGGGGGTGGACGAGAAGGCGGCCCGGAAGAAGTAGGGGAGATATGCGGCGGCGGGATCGAGCGAGCGAGGTGATGCGCTTGAGGGAGGGAAGGACGATTGAGACTCTGCGGATGGCGGCCCCCGGCGGGACAGGATGCGGAATGGAATGGACGCGCCACATCACCGCCCTCCCATGCGCCCACAATCCTCCTCACGACGGCCCCATACCCGCCCGTCCCGCGGCGTTCCCTCGCTCCGGGGGCAGAGCGGGGTCAAGCTTCATCGATCACGGTCCTCTGATTAAGGGGATGGAGGGGTCAATGGAGCTCCCGCTCCCGCAACTTGTGCTCGTCGCGCTCATCGACGTCAGAGGCGTATGCGAACGTCGACAGTGACGTTCTTTAGGACATCCGTGAGCCCAGCAGACCCTCCACGCGACCCTCGGGGGCCCTGATGAAGGCGCTCAACGTCGGGGCGCCTGCGGTCGTCGCCTCCCGCGGGCGAGTGCTCTTTGCGTTAATTTTTCGCCGACGTGCTGCGATCGACTCCGTATCTCGTGCTCGAAAGGCGCGCTGGATGAGCTCTGCCGCCGCCGGCCACGGCACCGACCCCCTGCCGAGCTTCGCTCGTCGCTGGACGAGCTCGCCGACCGGCCAAAGTTGTGTGAACAACGGACAACAGCCGCCTCCTGGGTACGCCGTCGCCTTCCGACCAGATCCGCCGCCGTCGTCACTGTCGCCCGCAGGACTGCCACGGAGGCCCCGAAGGCGTACCGCGCCCACGCAGCGCGCTGCCCCGCCCTTCGCTCACCCTCCGCCAATTCTGCTACCGCCGCCCGCCGCGCCTCTCCCGCCGCGCGTGGCACCGTCCGCGTTGTCCCCCGCGCAAGCAACGCGTCGATGGGCTCGGGCTCGGGCAGCGTTGACGCGAGCTTCGACCTCCCGAAGATGGGCCTCCGCAAGCTCCTCGTTGCCAACCGCGGTGAGATCGCGATTCGCGTCACGCGCGCCGCCCGGGAGCTGGGCATCCGCACCGTCGCCATCTACAGTCCCCCCGACCGGCTGATGCCCCACCGCTTTAAGGCAGACGAGTCATATGAGGTGGGGACCGAGGGCATGACCCCTGTTCAGTGCTACCTGGACATTGAGGGCATCATCAAGCTGTGCAAGGAGCACGGCGTTGACGCCGTCCATCCCGGGTATGGATTTCTGTCCGAAAACGCAGAATTTGCGCGCCGTTGCCAGGACGAGGGCATCACCTTCGTCGGCCCCTCCCATGAGACCATCACGCGCATGGGCGACAAGACGGCGGCGCGGACAGCAGCCCAACAGGCGGGCGTGCCCGTCGTTCCCGGCACGGACGAGGCCCTTGCCGACGCCGACTCGGCCTTGGTCTTTGCCGAGCGCGCCGGCTACCCCGTCATCCTAAAGGCAGCCATGGGTGGTGGCGGTCGCGGCATGCGCGTCGTGCGGTCCTCCGAGGAGATGCGCGACGCCTTTGTCCGTGCGTCTAACGAGGCCACCAAGGCATTCGGCGACGGTCGGATGTTTATTGAAAAGTTCGTCGACGCGCCACGCCACATCGAGGTCCAGGTCCTTGCCGACGGAGTGGGCAACACCGTCCACCTTTACGAGCGCGACTGCTCGGTGCAGCGTCGCCATCAAAAGGTTGTGGAAATCGCCCCCGCGCCTGGCCTCGACCCCGCCGTGCGCACCCGCCTCCTCGACGCCGCCATCAAGATCGCCCAGCACGTCGGCTACCGCAATGCCGGCACGGTCGAGTTCATGGTTGACCGGAACGGCGACTTCTACTTCTTGGAGGTCAATCCGCGGATCCAGGTCGAGCACACTATCACGGAAGAGGTAACGGGCATCGACCTTGTCCAGTCCCAACTCATGATCGCCGGTGGTGCCACGCTGCCCAGCATCGGCCTCGCGTCCCAGAGCGATGTCGCCGTCCCCGCCAGCTACGCCATTCAGTGCCGCATCACGTCCGAGGACGCCGAGAAGAACTTCCAGCCTGAGGTTGGCCGCATCGAGGCCTACCGCACGCCTGGCGGCCCCGGCATCCGGCTCGACGGGTGGCTTACCACAGGCAACACTATCAGCCCCCATTACGACTCGTTGCTCGTCAAGGTCATCACCCGTGCGCCCACGTACGAGGCCGCCGTCCGCAAAATGTCGCGTGCCATCGACGAGTTTGCTGTGCGCGGCGTCAAGACCAACATCCCGTTCTTGCGCAACGTCTTCCGCAACCCCGAGTTCTCCACGGGCCCCGTAACAACAAAGTTCATCGAGGACAACCCCGACCTGCTCGTCTTCCGCACCGACGCCGAGGGCCCCAGCAAGGTGCTGAACTACCTTGCTGAGATGGCAGTCAATGGGCCGTCGCACCCAGGACAAAAGGGCCCCCGGCCAAAGGCCATGGAGCCCGAGCCCCCAGTCGCGCCGAAGGGCGCCGTCCCCCGTGGCTGGCGCGATATCCTCGTCAAGGATGGGCCTGAGGGCTGGGCCAAGCAAGTGCGCGAGCATAAGGGCGTCCTGATCACCGACACGACGTGGCGCGATGCCCACCAGTCCCTCCTCGCAACTCGCATGCGCACAGTCGACCTTGTCCGGGCTGCCCCCGCCACGGCCCACTACCTCGGCGCCGCGGGATCCATCGAGATGTGGGGCGGTGCCACCTTCGACGTCAGCCTGCGCTTCCTCAAGGAGTGCCCCTGGGCGCGGCTCGAGAAGCTCCGGGAGCTCGTACCCAATGTGCCATTTCAGATGCTTCTGAGAGGTGCCAACGCTGTTGGTTACACGACGTATGCCGACAACGTTGTCGATGCCTTTACGCTTGAGTCTGTCCGCACGGGCATGGACGTCTTCCGCGTTTTCGACAGCCTCAACTACATCGACAACCTGAAGTTCGGCATCGATAGCGTGCGGCGCGCAGGCGGTGTGGCCGAGGGCACCCTCTGCTACACGGGCGATGTGCTTGACCCCAAGCAGAAGATCTACACGCTCGAGTACTACCTCGAGCTCGCCCGAGAGATCGTCAACCACGGTGCCCACTCCATCGCGGTCAAAGACATGGCGGGCCTGCTCAAGCCCCGCGCTGCGACGCTCCTCATCGGGGCACTGAGGGCTGAGTTCCCGGACATTCCCATCCATGTACACACGCACGACACGGCTGGCACAGGTGTGGCCACGCAGCTCGCCGCGGCCAACGCCGGCGCTGACATCATCGACTGTGCCATTGACAGCATGTCGGGCACCACGTCTCAGCCCTCCATGGGCGCAATTGTCAACAGCCTCGCCGGGACCAACCTCGACACAGGCATCGACCCCACGGGCATCGTCATCCTCGCGGACTACTGGGAAAAGACCCGCGCCCTCTACGGGCAATTCGAGGCCACTGATTCGCTCAAGTCGAGCAGCGCCGACGTCTACCTTCACGAGATGCCCGGCGGGCAGTACACCAACCTCAAGTTCCAGGCCGAGTCCCTCGGCCTAGGCTCCCAGTGGGACGCGGTGAAGCTCGCCTACGCCCAGGCCAACCGCGCCCTGGGTGACATCGTCAAGGTGACGCCTTCGTCCAAGGTCGTCGGGGACCTCGCCCAGTTCATGGTGCAGAACGACCTCGACGAGCTCACCGTCGTCGAGCGGGCTGAGGAGCTCTCCTTCCCCGGCTCGGTCGTTGAGTTCATGCAGGGCTTGATCGGGCAGCCGCCGCGCGGCTTCCCTGAGCCTTTTCGCACCCGCGTTCTGAAGGGCGCCCCAGTTACGGATGGCAGGCCGGGAGAGTCTTTGCCTCCCGTCAACCTTCTCGAGCTTCAGGGCCGGCTCGAGGAGACGCACGGCGTCGGTCGCGTGAGCGACCGCGACGTCCTCTCCGCCGCCCTCTACCCCCAGGTGTATGAAGAATACCGGGCTCACCTATCTCGCTTCGGCGGGCAGGTCGCCAAGCTCCCCAGCACCTCCTTCTGGAACGCTCTGCAGGACGACGAGCACGTCATCCTCCGCCTTCCCGGAGGGCAGACCGCCGACGTTAAGTACAAGGCCCGCGGAGAAGTCCAGCCCAGCGGCAAGCGTGAGGTTTTCTTCGAGGTCAACGGAGTGCCGCGCGTCGTTGAGGTCCAGGATCGCAACGTGGGAGGCGAGGGCACCTCGACCGCCAAGAAGGTTGGACGGGAAAAGGTGACGCCGGGCAAGGCCGGGAGTGTGGGCGCCCCCATGTCGGGCGAGGTCATTGAAATCCTCACCGAGCCTGGTGTTGTGGTCAAGGCAGGTCAGGCCCTCGCCGTGCTCTCGGCAATGAAGATGGAGACGACGGTCGCCGCTCCGGTCGCGGGGCTCGTACGCCACGTCGCCGTCGTGCGGGGTGACGCAGTGGACGCCGCTGACCTCCTCTTCTCCATCGAGGAGGGGAAAATGACGGCTGACTAATGTGACGGTCGAGGGATGTCGGGTCGGAGAGAGAGAGAGAGACTGGCGGAAGTGGCTGCGGGAACGCTTGAAAACAGAATCAATCAACGATAGCACCCGGCCAAATACCCTCTCTCATGGGTCGTCCCCCGACCATGGCCCACGGCCGACGCCTGCGGGAGGAAGGAGGCGGCGCCCCACCTCGGACGAGCGTCTCCTCTCTCTCTCTGGCAGGCGCAGTGGGGGCGCCCGCCGCCGCTCCTCCTCCTCCTGTCGCCGCTGCACGCGAGCCCGGATGTCAGCGTTCTGCGGATTTGAGGGAGATGGCGGAAGCGTTCGGGGCTCGCACTGACGTCACGTCCGTGGAGCGCCCTAGACGTTATACCCCCATGGACCGTTCTGCCACTCGCCTTAACGCGGAACCACTCCTCTCGGGCGACCTCAGCCTCAACGACGCGAGCGTTGGCCTCCTCGAACCGGGAGCGGGCGGCGGCCCGCCCGGGTGCGCCTCCGCGGGAGAGTGCACGGGGCAGCGGGTGACCACGCGACGACACGGCCTGGCGCAGCCCGACGGCGCCGTCGTCGCGCCCGTGCCTGGATGTGCCGACTGACTTGGCGTCGTCGAGGCGCCCATCGCAGTAGCTCCCACCGTAGTAGCTCCCACCGTAGCCGCTGCCATCGCCGCGGGTCTCGAGGGTGGGGTCGTCCTCGAGGAGCCCGTTGGCTCGGACGGTGCCAGCGAGGGCGCCGCCGACGGCGCGGGCAACGAGGCCCACAGCGGACGCGGCTCGCGCGGCGAAATCGGGCTTGACGGCGTCGCGGCCGGTGAGACCGCTGAGACCCCAGTCCTGCTGGCTGCTCCTCTGTCGATGATGTGTCCTTGTAGAAGTCTGAGCCGGCCGCGGTGGAGGCGGCCGACGCCGAGCTCCGCGGCAGGCGTCGGCGTGGCGCGGGCGGGCCTTGGGGGGGGGGGGGGGGGCGTGGGGGGGGCCCCCCACCACACTGGCGGCCGGGGCCCCCCTCTCCGCCCGGGGGACCCCCC
>Ga0181576_10003636_pt1 | contig 11305 bp, 9 predicted proteins | sample 101ome_22_FD_132464 | JGI IMG/M metagenome (GOLD analysis project Ga0181576, IMG submission 132464) | Coastal salt marsh microbial communities from the Groves Creek Marsh, Skidaway Island, Georgia - 101412BT metaG (megahit assembly) | ecosystem: Environmental > Aquatic > Marine > Intertidal zone...
AGCGCGAGGGTGTCAAAGCATACACCGTTTACAATCGCATGCTCTTACCGACGGTTTTCGAATCTGTGGAGGCGGACTACCACCACCTGAAAAAGCATGTTCAGGTTTGGGACGTTTCCTGCGAACGGCAGATAGAACTTCGTGGTCCGGATGCGTCGCGCCTGATGCAGATGCTCACGCCGCGCGATCTGCGGGCCATGCTGCCGGGGCAGTGTTTTTACGTTCCGATTGTGGACGAAACCGGAGGCATGCTGAACGATCCTGTTGCGGTAAAGCTCTCTGAGGACCGCTGGTGGATTTCTATCGCCGATAGTGACCTGCTTTTCTGGGTTAAAGGGATTGCACACGGCTACCGCCTTGATGTGCTGGTCGATGAGCCGGATGTGTCTCCCCTCGCTGTACAGGGGCCGAAAGCAGATGATCTTATGGCGCGGGTCTTTGGCGAGTCCGTTCGGGACATCCGTTTCTTCCGCTTTGGTCATTTTGATTTCGAAGGTCATGACATGGTTGTGGCGCGATCAGGATATTCCAAACAAGGTGGCTTCGAAATTTATGTCCAAGACAGCGCAGCAGGGATGCCGCTTTGGGATGCCTTGTTTGCCGCTGGCGAAGATTTGGAAGTGCGGGCGGGCTGCCCGAACCTCATCGAGCGGATTGAGAGCGGTTTGCTGTCCTACGGCAACGATATGACTGACGATAATACCCCGCATGAGTGCGGATTGGGCAAGTTTTGTAATACCCACACCGCTATCGGTTGTATCGGCCGAGATGCGCTTCTGCGGGTTGCGAAAGAGGGACCGATTCAGCAAATTCGCCCGATTGAAATTTCTGGTGACCGTGTGCCGCCCTGTGACAGGGTTTGGCCGGCTTACGCGAATGGGAAGAAGGTCGGGCAGGTGACGTCGGCAACGTGGTCACCTGATTTCAAGACGAACGTCGCAATCGGCATGATCCGCATGACCCATTGGGATGCTGATACAGTCATAGAAGTAGAGACACCTGATGGAATGCGCGCGGCGACTGTTCGCGAGACATTCTGGAATTAAGGAGAAATTCAATGTTCAAAGCATTGGTCGTCGAAAAGGGCGATGAAGGAAAAACCCATGCTGCCGTGCGAGAGTTGGACGAAGCGCAGCTTCCCGCTGGGGAAGTAACGGTATCGGTCGAATACTCAACAGTTAACTACAAAGACGGTCTGTGCGTGGGGCCGGGAGGTGGCTTGGTCCGGAATTATCCGCATGTGCCAGGGATCGACTTCGCGGGCACAGTCGCGGAATCCGATGACCCGCGTTATAAGGCAGGCGATGCTGTTGTTCTGACCGGTTGGCGTGTTGGAGAAGCGCACTGGGGGGGATATTCGCAAAAAGCTCGGGTGAAAGCAGATTGGCTTGTTCCGCTTCCGGAGGGCTTGGAGGCCCGTCAGGCGATGGCCGTCGGGACAGCAGGCTTTACAGCGATGCTCGCAGTCATGGCTCTCGAAGATCACGGAATGAAGCCTGAAAACGGCCCCGTTCTGGTGACTGGTGCAGCAGGTGGGGTCGGCTCGGTCGCAACAGCGATCCTTGCCAATCTGGGTTATGAGGTTGCAGCCGTCACGGGGCGGCCGGAAACTGAAGAGTATCTCGAAAGCCTTGGCGCGAGCCGTATCGTCGCGCGTGACGAGATCAACGAGACAGTCAAGCGCCCGCTCGAGTCTGAAACTTGGGCTGGGTGTGTAGATGCCGTGGGCGGGACAATGCTCGCGCGGGTGCTTGGCCAAATGAAATATGGCGCTTCTGTCGCGGCTGTGGGCCTTGCCGGCGGCGCGGGGTTGCAAGCAACTGTGATCCCTTTCCTTCTGCGTGGGGTCAACCTTCTTGGGATCGACAGCGTGCTGCAACCGTTCGAGAACCGTCAGCGCGCGTGGCAGCGGATTGTGACAGACCTGCCGATGGACAAGCTAGCGGCAATGGTGCAGCCGGCGACGCTTTCCGATCTTCCTGCTTTGGGAGCTGATATCCTTAAAGGGAAGGTAAAGGGGCGCGTTGTTGTGGATGTAAACAGCTAACCGCGCGGTAAAAAAGGGAGGAGGAGCCATGGGGTGGATGAGAGACGAGACGGGACTCGGGCGGCGCGAAGCCAACCATGTACCGCTCACACCGCTTTCATATCTGCGGAGAGCCGTTGAACTGTTTTCGGACAGGGAAGCGCTTGTACACGGATCGCTCCGGCTCTCCTACCTCGACTATTATCGACGGATCAGTCAGCTTGCTTCCGCTTTGCAGAAAAGCGGTGTAGCTTCGGGCGAGGTTGTGGCAGCGCTGTTGCCGAACATCCCCGCGCATGCAGAGGCCCATTTCGGTGTTCCTGCTTGTGGCGCTGTTCTGAACTCAATCAACACGCGCCTTGATCCTGAAACGATCGCTTACATTCTTGGCCATGGCGAGGCGAAAGTTGTTTTCGCTGATACAGAGTTGCTTCCAGTGGTGGAGTCTGCCCTCGCACAAATGGAAGGGTCTGTGCCGCGCATCATCGAAGTTTGCGACCATCAATCCGGCTTTCAACCTTCAGGGCGATACGTTGAGTATGAGACTTTCATTGCCGAAGGTGATCCGGAATTTCACTGGATCATGCCCAAAGACGAATGGGAAAGCCTATCGCTGAACTATACATCCGGAACGACAGGGCGCCCTAAGGGGGTCGTCTATCATCACCGTGGCGCTTATCTCATGACGATGGGAACGTTAGTCAGCTGGCAGATGACGCGACACCCACGATACCTGACCATCGTTCCGATGTTCCATTGCAATGGCTGGAACCACATCTGGATGATGCCCTTGGTGGCTGGGACCGTGATATGCTGTCGTCAACCGTCTGCGGCCGAGATCAATCGTTTGATCGACGCGGAGAGTGTCACACATTTTGGTGGCGCGCCGATTCTTCTCAGTATGCTGGCCAATGCACCTGAAGACCAGCGCCGCAAATCCCAGCATATCGTTGAAGTTTTCACGGCAGGGGCTCCGCCGCCTGCCGCGACTCTGGCGGCTGTTGAACCACTTGGATTCAACGTGATGCAGGTCTACGGCCTGACCGAAACCTATGGCCACGTTACAGAGAGCCTTTGGCGCGGAGACTTGTGGGATATCGAGAATGACGAAGATAGGTTCCGCAGAAAGGCGCGGGCAGGGGTTCGTTTCCCCATTATGGAGGATGTCGCAGTGTTGGCTGAGGGTGGGCGACCTGTCTCCCATGATGATGCAGACGCTGGTGAGATCATGCATCGCGGCAACACCGTCATGAAAGGCTACCTCAAAGACCCCGAGGCGAGCGAAAAAGCCTTTGAAGGCGGGTATTTCCATTCGGGTGACTTGGCTGTGCGGGACAAGGACGGGTTCATTCGCATCGTTGACCGCGCAAAAGACATTATCATTTCCGGCGGCGAGAACGTGAGCTCGGTCAGCGTCGAGGATGTGATCGCACGCCATCCGGCTGTCTCCCTCTGCGCGGTGGTGGCTAAGCCTGACGAGAAATGGGGCGAGGTGCCTTGTGCTTTCATCGAACTCAAAAGCGGCGCTGAAGCAACGGATCAGGACATAATCTCGTTTTGTAGAGAGCGGCTCGCGGGTTTCATGACACCCAAAAAGGTCGTGTTTGGCGAACTACCGAAGACGGCCACCGGAAAGATTCAGAAATTCGAACTCCGGCAGGCCGCAAAGGCACTTTGAACAAAGCGACATTGTCCTTATTCGAAGAAGTCGGCTGAGAATAGAAAACCGTAGAATTCGGCGGCCGCCAACGCACCTCGGTCATAGAGCTTGGCGTAATTGTTGCCCATGTCTTGGAATGCCATAAGCACCGCGCGCTCGGTCATCCTGCCCCACGTGGCGTCTATACGTCCTTGGTAATAGCCAAGGCGGTACAAGGTGTCTTGCAAAGCGTAGCGCTCGGACGCCGAAAGCAACTGAAATGCTCGGGCAAAATCGTTCCCAGAAATCAGGTTGCCTTTGCCGATGGAGGGCCGAGGAAGCGTATCTGAAATATACCGAAACTCCAGACGCTCCCAGCGGGACGTTCCGTCAGGAACGCAGTTTGAGAAATTGGGGCGCCACCCTTCTAGGACAACATATGTCTCCGATACCACATCTCCATTCATTGGATAGGTCATCGGTAACGCGCATCGGGACGAGAACACACGCGCTGTACCAATGTATCTGTTTCCAATGCGCTGGCCATCAAACAACAAGGTACCAGTCTGGACCCCGACGTCGCGCATGCCTTGTCTTGGGTCTTCGTAATAGAAAAAACGTTGCTGACCGTTCGCGACCAATCTCATGGTGCTCCCATTATGGTCCCAAAAGCTGTCTGCGGACACAGTCGTCGCTAAAAACGTCATCATGAGCAGGGCAATTATTTTCATCTGAACCTTCCGATCGCGATTTTGTCTCAAAGTGACGCAAGATTCTCGTGAGGACACGGGGCATTGGAAGCAAGGTGACTCACATTTGGATAGCCTAGGGCGCATCCGGATAAGTTTGGCTGGGATAAGAAACTGGAACGCCGGATCGTGACGCTGGGATTGTTGGAGGCGAGTAGGAGAATCGAACTCCTGTACACGGATTTGCAATCCGCTGCGTCACCACTCCGCCAACTCGCCTCGCTCGCGTCATTGAGGTGACAGCGTCCGGCTACACCAACAAAATGGGCGGTGCAAGGCGGATTTTGTGGATGCGTTGCGAGAGATCCCTGGTTTGATCATTGCCCTGATCCGCCTGTTGTGGCAAAGGCTTGTTAACATTCAGTTCAGCGAAGAGGCGGACAGTTGGCAAATTACGATGCTCGCAGAACCATGATGGTCGATACCCAGATCAGACCGTCGGACGTAACCAAGTTTCCGATCATTGATGCGATGCTTTCCGTCCCACGGGAAAAGTTTGTTCCAGACGAACTGAAAGAGGCAGCCTACATTGGCGAACATGTTCCGTTAGGCAATGGCCGTGTTATGTTGGAACCACGCACTTTTGCAAAAATGCTGGATTTTGTTGATGTGCAACCGGATGAGAACATTCTCGATATCGGTTGCGGGCTGGGATACTCGACGGCTGTGCTTGCGTCTCTCGCGAAATTTGTTGTTGCCGTCGAAGAGGACGAGCAACGTGCGGACGAGGCTCAGAGCCTACTGTCGGAATTGAATTTGGACCAAGCCGTTGTCGTTTCGGGCGCTCTTGTCGAGGGTGCGGCAAAGTCCGGACCCTATGATGTTGTCATCATTGAAGGGGCTGTTGAAGTCCTGCCAGAGGGTATCACCGCTCAAATCAAGGATAATGGCCGTGTGATTGCAATTTTCGCAGAGGGTGAGCTGGGCGTGGTGCGGGTCGGTTACAAGCGCGATTGTCGGCTTCACTGGCGGTTCGCGTTCAATGCAACCGCACCCATATTGCCCGGCTTTGAGAGGAAACCAGTATTTTCCCTTTGAATTTGAACCGAACAGTCTAGTTTGGCGATGACTAGGGGCCTGAAGGGACTGGAACTGTATATGAAAATAGCACGAAGCCTTTTCGCGTCGTTGTTGATCGCATCGTCTTTCTTTGGATTCTCGGCGAGTGCTGACACCCTTTCAGGCGCGCTGTCGCGTGCTTACGAGAATAGCGGGCTACTAGAACAGAACCGTGCTACGTTGCGGGCTGCTGACGAAGATGTCGCGCAAGCAGTGTCGCGTCTCAGGCCAGTCCTGTCTTGGTCCGCATCGGCGCTGAATAATAATCTCACCGGTGCTAATCCGCTGGCAGATTTCGACGGTAATTTCTCGACGTCATTGTCGCTCAACCTGAACTGGCTTCTATATGATTTTGGCGCGAGTGACTTGGCGGTTGAAGCGCAAAAGCAGACAGTCCTTGCGACGCGCGAGGCTTTGGTTTCAGTCGAGCAGCAAGTTCTCCAACGTGCTGTTGCCGCTTATCTTTCGGTGTTGCGCGACCAACAATTCGTTTCGCTGAGAGAGAGTAATGTTCGGCTGATTGCTGAGGAACTGCGTGCTGCTGAAGAGCGGTTTAACCTCGGTGAGACAACGAGGACTTCTGTAGCACTTGCTGAGGCACGGCTTGCCTCTGCGCGCAGTCTCCTCGCCGTCGCGCGGGGTAACCTGGTGCGTGCCGAGCAGGAATATCTTGTCGCCGTCGGGGCGATGCCGCGTAATTTGGCGCAAGCGCCAGCGTCACCGGTTTCTCTGAGTGTAGATGCCGCAAAAGCGTATGCTGTGCGCCATCACCCCCAGATCAAGCAACTCCAGTATAGCGTATCTGCTAGTGAATTGGCGCTGGAACGTGCATCGCTTGCCATGAGGCCGCAAGTTCAGCTGAACTCCGGTATCACATTGCGGGACGACGGAACCGAGAGCTCCAATATTTCGGTGACAGTCGGCGGTCCCCTTTACAATGGCGGCGCGATGCAGAGCCAAATTAGGCAAGCACGCCATCAGTTGGACGGCGCTCGCGCTGGCCTGCATATTGCGGTACAAAATATCGAACAGAATGTTGTCGTCGCCTATGCGAATTACGATGTCGCAGGTGCGGCGCGAGACGCGTATGAACAGCAGGTTGCTGCGGCGGAAGTGGTTTTTGAGGGCACCCGCGAGGAAGCCAGCCTTGGAGCACGGACGATGCTCGATGTGCTCACTGCGGAGCAAGACCTGCTTGATGCCCGCGCCAACCTTGTCTCGGCACAGATCGATGAAATCTTAGCCAGCTACTCCATTCTGGCGGCACTAGGGAGCTTAACCGTTGATCATCTGGATTTATCGGTGCAACGCTTCGATCCTGAAGCCTACTACGAACTTGTCAAATCTGCGCCAATTGCCTCCTCTGCTCGCGGGCAAGCGCTAGATAGGGTGCTTTCTGCAATCGGAGATTGAGTATATTTTGCTTCGGCGCCCACTACCTGTTGTTTTGCGGGCGCATTCGGGGTTACTATCTCGGATAGAAAAAGAGCAGGGAAGTTCATGTCCGATCCGCTGACGAATGTTGATGCTGAGGACGTCCTCGTTTCAATTCGGCGTTTGATTGCACAAGATGCTGATAATGAATGGACTGTCGAAACAGTCCCTGTCGCGCGCGAAGGTGCTGGACAACACAGCCAAACATCGGCTGACGATAAGGAATCGCGGTTTTTACTGACACCAGCGTTGCGCGTTGTGGGCGCAGATGCTCAGCGCAAAGAGACGCCCTCGACCGATGCCGCGTTGGGACGCACTGCATTGTCTCTTGATCCCTATCTCGTTTCCAAATCCGAGGATGGCGCCGGCGAAAACGCACCGTCACCGAAGGAGAGCTTGGCGGAACTCGTGGAAAACCAGATCAGGCACGCGACTATGGAAGCGACGATTGCCGAGCTGGAAGCAGCCATTGGCAAGAATGACGATGAGTTCGAACCTGATGAAGGTGAGCCAGAACCCTCGACGCCGTTGTGGTTCCAAAGCTATGCAAAGGCGGAGCGCGCGCTTTATGCGAACCTTGGCAGTGCGCCGTCCACTAGCGGTCTGCACGCACAGGCTCATGATGATGCTCCCCTAACGGCAGACCGAATGGCCTCCGGCAACACCGAGGTGGAGCCGCAACCGAAAACTGTTGAGTCCAATGCGGCACATACATCCGTCGCCACGTCTGAACCCAATCAATTGGTGCTAGACGAGGATGCATTGAGGGATCTTGTCTTGGACATGGTCCGTAGTGAACTCAAAGGCGCGCTCGGAGAGCGGATTACACGCAATGTTCGTAAGCTGGTTCGGCGCGAAATATATCGGGTAATGTCCGAACAGGGTCTTATCGAGTAACTGTTTCGGCAAGCGCAAGTAGTCGGTCGAGATCCAGATGCTGTTCCATGTGATTTGCAAGCGCGTCTAACGTTTGTTCTACTTCGGCTTCGTAAAATACGTCGCTCCGCGGCATTCCCAACTCCGCAAGAAAGTGGCGCCGGAATGCGTCAGACGAAAAAAGGCCGTGCAGGTAACAACCAAGAATTTGCCCACCTCTTGCTGATGCACCCTCAGGGCGCCCCTCTAGGTGGAGCCACGCATTTCTGCAATCCGGTCCGACAGTTTCACCGATATGAATCTCATATCCCGAGACGTTCGTGCCGCTAGCTAAATGAACCGCCGTACTCAGAGCGAGCCTTTTTTCCGGTTTCATATATGTCGTGATGTCTAGAAGTCCGAGCCCTTCGGCTCTGGCAGGTTTTCCCTCGATTCCGAGATCGTCTATGATTTCGCGGCCGAGCATTTGGTAGCCACCGCAAATTCCCAAGATACGACCGCCCCTATTTAGATGGGCCGCGAGATCGACATCCCACCCTTGCTCCCGAAAGTGCCTCAGGTCGGCGATGGTTGATTTTGAACCGGGGATAAGCACCAGATCGGCATCGCCGGGAAGCGCGCGTCCCGCCTCGATAATCTCGACTGAGACATCTGGTTCCGCTGCCAAGGGATCTAGATCGTCAAAATTCGCGATGCGACCAAGTCGCGGCACAGCGATTTTGATCTTACCACTGCCCCTGCTTGCTATGTCCATTACATCTTCTGCGGGCAACTTCCACGCAGCATCGAACCAAGGGACAACGCCAATCGGGGCCCATGATGTATATTCTGTTATTGCCTGCATCCCATCATCGAACAAAGAAACGTCACCGCGAAACTTATTGACGACAAAGGCTTTTATGCGATCTCGATCACTCTCTGGTAGGATCACATGTGTGCCGACAAGCTGCGCGATTACACCTCCTCGGTCGATGTCGCCAACGAGCACGACCGGCACGTTGGCGGCCTCGGCGAAGCCCATGTTTGCGATATCGCCTGCGCGAAGGTTGATCTCGGCGGGACTGCCAGCTCCCTCCACGATGACGAGATCATGGTGACTGGCGAGCCGGTGAAAACTATCAAGGACCGGCGGCATTAATGTCGCTTTCATCTTGCCATAATCGCGTGCTTTGAGTGTGGCGATACGCTTGCCTTGGAGCATAATCTGCGAACCAACGTCTGTTTCTGGTTTCAGCAGAACGGGGTTCATATCCGTGTGAGGTTGTAGGCCACAGGCACGGGCCTGAAGTGCTTGAGCGCGCCCGATTTCCCCACCATCCTCTGTTACGGCAGCGTTGTTGGACATGTTTTGGGGTTTGAACGGAGCAACCGACATCCCTCTCCATCGCGCAGCGCGGGCGATACCGGCAACCAGAAGCGATTTGCCCACATTTGAGCCAGCGCCTTGAATCATTATTGTCTTGGCCATGCGGCACCTCCAAAATTCGTCTTAAGGTGTGGAGCGGGCCGTGAAAAGCCGATCGGCGGCAGGTTTGTGACAGTGACCGTCACATTTGTTCGCGTAGGACTTCTGACACAAAAACAGGCGCCCAATCGAGCGCCTGTTTTTGAATTATTGAATGCTTCTTAGGCGGCTTTCGCGCCTTCCAATTCTGCGGCGTGGCGGCGTTCACTCTCTTCGCGGGACAGTGCAACGGAAGTCCGTACACCCTTGCCGACGAATTCCATAAGGCCCTTAACGACACGCTCGTTTGGGTCGATCCCCGCGCAGGACAAAACCTCGCGCCCATCGCGCGAGCGTGCCCAACGAGCAATTTGCTCAGGGCCGTTTCCGTATTTCTTATCGTCCGCAATCGCATCGTCCAACGCAGCAAGAACCACCGCCGCAAAAAGCTTGCGAGCGCGATTTCCTTGTTCGTTATTGAAAGCAGTGCCATCAACGAAATCAGTCATGACGCATCCTTTGTTGTTTTTGCTCTTGTGGTTTGGTCGGTTCGCGCAATATGCCTGTTTCCAACCGATTCGGGGTGGTTCATTTGGAATGGCAGCTATGCATATTATGCATATCTGTGGCCAGAACTTTTTGGTTTTGAGCGGTTTTCCAGGTCATCACAACGATATGTAGTTGGAAAACGCGCTTCATCAAGCATGACGTCACAATTTGGATAAAATTCGAAATGCCCAAAATCAACGGAAACGAAATTCGCCCTGGAAACATCATTGAGCATGATGGAGGTTTGTGGGCCGCTGTGAAGGTCGGTCACGTCAAGCCTGGAAAGGGCGGGGCGTTTGCGCAAGTCGAGTTAAAAAATATCCGTGATGGCAGGAAGTTGAACGAGCGTTTCCGTTCTGATGACCGTGTCGAGCGTGTCCGTCTTGAACAGAAAGATCAACAGTTCCTTTACGAGACGGATGGACGTTTGGTCTTTATGGACAGCGAAACCTTCGAGCAGACAGAAGTCGATGCAGAACTTTTGGGCGAACGCCGTCCCTTCTTGCAAGACGGCATGGTCGCGACGGTCGAATATTTCGACGAAGAGGCGTTGAGTGTACAGCTGCCGCAAAAAGTCACCTGCACCGTTGTGGAGACTGAGCCGGTAGTGAAGGGTCAAACAGCGGCAAACTCATATAAGCCTGCGATCCTGGACAACGGTGTTCGGATCACGGTTCCGCCATTTATCGCAACCGACGAGCGGATCATCGTCAACACCGAGACAATGGAATATTCCGAACGCGCCTGACGAATTATTGGCATCTTTGGGCTGACCGCTGGACAGGGTGCCCGAGAGACCCAATATAGGGGGCATGAGTCTTCCGCCCGGTTTCCTAGATGAGTTGCGAGGTCGCTTGTCCCTTGGGCAAGTGGTCGGTCGTAAGGTTATGTGGGACTCGCGGAAGTCCAACCAAGGGAAGGGCGACCTATGGGCGCCTTGCCCGTTTCATCAAGAAAAAACGGCGAGCTTTCATGTCGATGACAGGAAGGGCTATTACTATTGTTTTGGCTGTCACACCAAAGGCGACGCCATTTCTTTCGTCCGCGAAACTGAAAATGTGAGTTTTATCGAGGCGGTAGAGATTCTGGCGCGCGAGGCAGGGCTGCCGATGCCGGAGCGTGACCCTCGTGCGCAGGAGAAGGCGGACAAGCGAACTGAGTTGGCCGATGTCATGGAAGACGCGGTTCGTTTTTATCAACTACAACTCCGAACTGGCGCCGCGAAAGACGCCCGCGACTATCTCGAGGGCAGGGGGATTACGGAAAAAGTTATCGAGCGATGGGAAATTGGGTTCGCGCCTGACAACCGTCAGGCCGTGTACTCTCATCTGACGTCGAAAGGGGTCAGTCCTGCCGATATTATTGAGTGCGGATTGGCGGCCAAACCTGATGACGGTGGCGCGCCTTTCGATCGGTTTCGGGGGCGGATCATGTTTCCGATCCGCGATGCGCGGAACCGGGCGATTGCATTTGGCGGGCGTGCGATGGACCCAAATGCCCGCGCCAAGTATCTGAACTCACCTGAAACC
>Ga0181576_10003643_pt1 | contig 11296 bp, 9 predicted proteins | sample 101ome_22_FD_132464 | JGI IMG/M metagenome (GOLD analysis project Ga0181576, IMG submission 132464) | Coastal salt marsh microbial communities from the Groves Creek Marsh, Skidaway Island, Georgia - 101412BT metaG (megahit assembly) | ecosystem: Environmental > Aquatic > Marine > Intertidal zone...
GGAAATCAGGTTGTGACTGTAGGCATCGTGGATGGCATCGGCTTCAGGTGGAACCAGCCACCAGGCGGGTATTCGTCCGCCAAGCAAAATGCCCGTCCGATAAAACTCGTCCAGCAAAAGATAATGTTGTGCGGTGCCGCAGTTCTCCCCGGTAAGCGGTTCGCGCTGACCGCGCCGAAATTTCTCGGCGTTCATGAGGAAAATCTGCATCTCGAGGTTCAGGCTGTTGGCCCATTCCATCAGCAGCGCAGTTTTACGCGCAAGTTGCACCAGACGGTCTGATCGCAGGGTATCCGGGTAGCAGACCCAGACATCAAGATCACTCGAGTTCGATTGACCAATGGTGCCGGTACTGCCTATCAGGTAGATGCCGAGGATCTCGTCGACTGATCCTGCCCGGTTAACCGGTCGATAACTTCGAGCCAAGGCTTTTGCGCGGTTGATAGTGCGCCGGTCGGGCGTGTAATCATGCACGCCGCAGGGCGTTTGACCCGAGACATATCCGGGTAGAGAGGGATGGTTGTCATGCAACAAGAGCGGCAGCAGATCAACAACCGCTCGATGCGGGTCAGCCAACACGGAGTACAGCCGCTCCAGACGTGCTGTGTTAACAGTACGGAAGCGTTGGCGCGCCGAGTGCAGTCGCTTGCGATCTACGCCTTCGGCCAGCAGATTGTGCTCAGCGGTCGATGTCATCCGGAGCCCTGTCTATCAAGTCTCCGAAGTATAGTGCCATGAAAACGCTTTTGCTGTGATCCAGCTCGTTATTGGCGCGCTTTTATCCGCTCCCGTGCTCGCTCAACAGCAGCCCGCACCTGTGCCGGGGCCGTCGCTCCGTAATGATTACGGGCGTTCAACGAACCGTCCAGCGACAGAACGTCGAATACGTCTTCGTCAATTTGATCGCTAAAGGCGCGAAGTTCATCGAGCGTCATTTCTGACAGATCGCGTTTTTGTGCAACGCCAAATGCAACGGCTTTGCCTACGATCTCATGTGCATCTCGAAATGGTATGCCCTTGACCACCAGATAATCCGCAAGGTCGGTCGCGGTGGCGAATCCACGCAGCGCGGCTTCGCGGGTGTTGTCGGCGCGCACGGTAATGGACGGCATCATGTCAGCGAAGGCTTTCAGGCAGTCACGCACAGTGTCAACGGCGTCGAACAGTGGTTCCTTGTCTTCCTGATTATCTTTGTTGTAGGCCAGGGGTTGCGACTTCATCAGCATCAGCAGTGCGGTCAGGTGGCCAACAACCCGACCTGATTTTCCGCGCACCAGTTCGGGGACATCCGGGTTTTTCTTCTGCGGCATGATTGAAGAGCCGGTGCAAAAACGGTCTGGCAGATTCACAAAACCAAAATGCGCAGATGTCCAAAGCACCAGTTCCTCACTGAAGCGCGACAGGTGAATCATCAGCGTCGATGCAAAGGCGCAAAACTCAATCGCAAAATCTCTATCGGATACCGAATCGAGGCTGTTTTCGGTCGGGCCATCAAAGCCGAGTAATGACGCCGTCAGGTGACGATCAATCGGATAGGTTGTGCCGGCCAGAGCCGCGGCGCCAAGGGGAGACAGGTTCATTCGCTTACGACAGTCGGCAAGTCGACCGGCATCGCGCTCAAGCATTTCGTTCCATGCCAACATATGGTGACCAAAACTCACAGGTTGCGCCGTCTGCAAGTGCGTAAAGCCGGGCATCACGGTTGCGGCCTCGCGCTCGGCCAGATCGGTCAATGCAATCTGCAACCGGCTGAGCTCGGCTGAAATCACATCGATCTCATCACGCAAAAAGAGCCTGATATCGGTCGCAACCTGATCATTTCGGGAACGCCCGGTGTGAAGTCGTTTACCGGCGATGCCAATGCGGTCAGTCAGGCGGGCTTCGATATTCATGTGTACATCTTCGAGGCTGACCTGCCAGTCGAATTCTCCATTGGCGATTTCTGCGCTGATCGCGTCTAGCCCGTCGCAGATTGCACGGTAATCGTCATCGCTGAGGACGCCAACCGTATTCAGCATTTGCGCATGTGCTTTGGATCCGCGGATATCGTGCATCGCGAAGCGTTGATCGAAGCTAACTGATGCCGTGAAGCGCTCGACGAACGCATCGGTAGGTTCCTGAAAACGGCCGCCCCAGAGTTTCGCGGGCTGCTTATCCTGTGCCATGGTCGATCCTGCTATCTTCAATCTGTGGAAAGGCGCGCGATTATAGCAGCCTGTAACAAGAGCAGCGCTGATCATGGGCTAAACTGGTAACACTTTGTCTACAGGTGAATAACCGTGAACGACTTCGAGGCGCTTGCCGCCCCGCGAACCGATCGTTTTGAGTTGCCGAATCTGTGCGCGCCCCAGGCTGTACTGCTGCTGATTCTGGCGGCGGTGTTGCTGGCCGTGGTGATGGTGCTGTTTGCATCCGGTTATGCGGCATTTGACTGGGTGCTGTTGGGCCGTACAGCCACCTTTGTGCTTTGGACCATGCTCGGTAGTGCCGCGCTCCTGTGTCTTTTGCGCGAATACATCGCGCGGCTCCCGCTACCCTCGGGGGCGATGCTGGCCTGGGGGTTGGTTATGGCCGTCTGCGCGCTCACAAGTTGTACCTGGCAGTGGGCGCTGAGTGAGCTGATCGATGGGCAACCCGGACACATCAATGTCGATATTCTGCTGCGCGATTTGCTGATTTGCGCGCTGATTGCAGGCGTGGTGCTGCGCTATTTTTATCTTCAGGCCGAGCTGATTGCGGGTCATCGAGCCGAACTGGGAGCGCGTCTGGATGCATTGCAGGCGCGCATTCGCCCCCATTTTTTGTTCAACAGCATGAACATCATCGCCAGTCTGATTGAGCTTGATCCGAAAGCGGCTGAGGGAGCGGTGGAAGACTTGTCGGAGTTGTTTCGCGCAAGCTTGCGCGAGCAGGGCGGGATGCATTCGCTGCACGATGAGCTTGATTTGTGCGCCCGCTATATGCGCTTGGAGCAGCTTCGGATGGGCGAGCGTATGCGCTATCGAGTTGAAGATGAAGCGCTGGATCATGCTGTGAGCGTGCCCCAGTTGAGTGTGCAACCGCTACTCGAAAACGCGGTTTATCATGGCATTCAACCGCGTGCTGACGGTGGTGAGGTGTGCCTCACCGTGACGGCTACGCCGCTGCGGATCCAGATCCAGGTCGTCAATCCGGTTGCCCGCGCAGACTTGGATACCCCGGGCAGTGGCATCGCGCTGCACAATATCAGGGAGCGATTACGGATGCTCTATCCGAGCGGTGGCGCATCACTGGATACCCGTGTCGTTGACGGAGCCCATATCGCTACTTTGAATATTCCCAAGGAGGCGGCATGAAAATTCTGGTTGTGGACGATGAGCCGCTGGCCCGCGAACGCTTGAAGCGGTTGCTGTCATCCATTGATGCCGGTGTTGTCGTGGGCGAGGCCGCAAATGGTCGTGAAGCCGTGAGTCTTAATGAGCGTCTGGCTCCCGATCTGGTGCTGATGGATATTCGCATGCCAGAGATGGATGGTCTCGAAGCGGCGCGTCATATTATGGCCAGCGCAACGCCTCCGGCGTTGATTTTCTGTACCGCGTACGACGACTATGCATTGCAGGCGTTTGATCAGCGCGCGGTCGGCTATTTACTCAAGCCGGTCAATGCCGAAAAACTTCAAAAGGCGCTGCAATCTGCGCATACGGTCACCCGTCTGCAGATGCAGGATGTCGCGAGTGAGGCTGGGGCCGGTAGACGTTTTTTGAGCACGCGCGGACCGACTGGCCTGAAAATGGTGCCTCTCGATGAGGTGCGCTTATTCATGGCGGAGCAAAAGTACGTCACGGCCTATTATCCCGCCGGTACCATGGTCATCGATGACGCGTTGAAAGATCTTGAAACAAGCCTTGGTGACGCTGCTATGCGAGTGCACCGTAATTCGCTGGTCGTTCTTCGCTATATTAACTCGATGCAAAAATGCAGCGATGGCAGCACGGTGCTCACGCTCGACGGTGTGGATGAAACACCGGTTGTTAGTCGCCGACATCTGGCGGAGGTAAAGCGACGACTCGCTGGACTCTGACAGATGGCGCAGAGTCGCTTATCATTGCCAATATAACTAACCGAATAAGGACATCGTTTTGGCCCGTACGTTTCGAATTGCTACCCGTAAAAGTCAGCTTGCACTCTGGCAGGCCGAACATGTCCGTGATCGCTTGCTGGCGACCCATCCCGGCATCGAGGTTGAACTGTTGCCCCTGTCGACACAGGGCGACCGTATTCTCGATGTGCCGCTTGCAAAAATAGGTGGCAAGGGGCTCTTTGTAAAAGAGCTCGAAACTGCGATGCTCGATGGGCGGGCGGATCTCGCCGTGCATTCAATGAAAGATGTGCCGATGCATTTCCCCGACGGCTTATGCCTGTCGACCATTCTCAAGCGTGAAGAGCCGACCGATGCCTTTGTGTCGAACACCTATGAAACGCTTGATGCACTTCCGCATGGGGCTAGCGTAGGGACTTCGAGTCTGCGCCGGCAATGCCAGATTCGCGCCGCGCGGCCGGATTTGGAAATCAAATCATTGCGCGGGAACGTCAATACCCGCCTGGCAAAGCTCGATGCCGGAGAATTTGACGCCATCATTCTCGCAACGGCCGGGCTTGTGCGACTGGAGTTTGCGGATCGGATCCGCAGTCGCTTGACGCCGGAACAATCGCTGCCCGCGGTTGGGCAGGGCGCCGTCGGGATCGAGATCCGCGAGGATGACGATGAACTGAGAGCCTTGTTAGCACCGTTGGCAGATCCCGACACCACGGATCGTGTCGTTGCAGAGCGGGCGATGAATACGCGGCTCAATGGCGGCTGTCAGGTTCCGATTGCCGGTTATGCGGTGCTCGAGGGCGACAATGGACTGTATTTACGTGGTTTGGTTGGTGATGAACACGGCACCGCCATGTTGAGGGCAGAGGCGCGAGCCGACCGCAGCGATGCCGAACAACTTGGTATTCGCGTAGCAGACGCGTTGCTTGCTCAGGGCGCGGATGAACTGCTTCGTGCGCTGTGGGAGGCGAACGGGGAGTGAAATCCTTGTGCGGACTCCGCGTGCTGATTACGCGACCGCAGGCGCAAGCAAACGCACTGGCGGATGCCGTGATAGCGCGCGGAGGCGATGTTCTGGTGCATCCAATGCTGAGGATCGAACCTCTTGCCCGGGAGCAGGCGAGTCGCTCTTTGCAGCAACGGCTGGATCAGCGCTCGATCGATGCCGCCCTGTTTATAAGCACCAACGCAGTGAACCACGGAGTGCCGGTTCTGCGCATGGTGTCCGAATCAAGGCGCGCTGCGACTGCGTGTTATGCGATCGGCAGCGCCACCGCTGCTCGCCTCGGCGAGCTCGGTTTTGAGTGCGCTGCCGGCGATGCCGCGATGAACAGTGAGACGCTGCTTGAACTTGAGTCGTTGCAGCAGGTCGAGGGCAAGACCATTGTCATCTTCAAGGGAGAGGGCGGGCGACCCACGCTTGCGCGGACGCTCAGCGAACGCGGTGCGACGGTTATCGAGAGTGCTGTTTACCGTCGTTTGGGGCCACTGATCGACGCCAAATCGTTCTGCGCCGAAATCGATTCCGCCGGTGTTAATGTCGCGCTGGTAGGCAGTGGCGAAGCACTCGCAAATCTCTGCGGCTTGCTGGATCCGCGACACACTGGCAGCATGTGGATGATAGTTCCAAGTCAACGCGTTGCGGATCAGGCGGCCGAACTCAGATGTCAGCACGTTAGGGTAGCGGCGAATGCGACAGACTCAGCCATGCTGGCTGCTCTGGAAGAGGCGAGCCGAGAGATCCTCGAAACAACGGAAATGAATTCATGAGTAAAACATCATCGGACACTAACGCAGACATCGCTGACGCCGAGATTATTACCGTTGAAAGCCAGCCAGCCGTGAGCAGTGGCACCGGACGAGGCAGCAGCGTTCTCGGTGGACTCGCGCTACTCGTCGCGTTGGCGGCTGCCGGCGGGGTGGGCTGGATGTGGCAGCAACTCAAGCTGCAGGACAACCAACGTGATGATGTTTTGACCGAGCTCCAAACAAAAGTCGCCAGCGCTGCCAGCAATGCATCAGTGGATGAGGCCAAGGCGGCGGCTTTGGCGGCGCAGCAGGCAACAAATCTGGTCGCACAGCAGCAACAAGAGCAGGCGAGCCGGCTGCAGGCGATGCGCGACGCGCTTGAGGATTTGCATGCAATTCGTCGGGAAGACTGGCGTCTTGCAGAGGCAGAGTACCTGCTTCGGTTGGCGAGCCAGAGTGTGCTGATGGGTCGTGAGGTTCGCGGTGCCCAGGCTTTGTTGCGCGCTGCTGATGAGATTTTGCAAGAACAGGACAGCCCTCGATGGCATCCGGTCCGAGCTGCCATTGCCAATGATATGGCCAGTCTGAGGATTGCCGGTCAGTTTGATCTACAAGGCACGTATTTGCGCTTGGCCGCGCTCGAAACCCGCATTCCGGCTCTTGAGTCCGTCGAGAGGGGCATGCTCGGATACGACGTCAAGGGCGCAAACGGTTCGGTAACGGATGAGGCACCGTCCTGGTGGATCTGGGCAGTGCAATTGTTCGACCGTTACGTCCTGATCCGTCGTAATGAGGCGCCGGTCGAGCCGCTGCTGGCTCCGGAGCAGGATCAATACTTACGCATGAACCTGCAATTGCTGCTCGAACAGGCCAAGCTCGCATTGATGGCAAGTGAGCAGGTCGTGTACGTAGATGCGCTCACCAGCGCGAAGCGCCTGGTCAATAATCGCTTTCAGGCAGACACCGCTACCAATGAGGCGTTTCGTACATCGCTGGCAGAACTTGCTGATGTGGACATTAGCCCGACGATCCCGGATTTGTCTGACTCGTTAAACAGTATGCGCCAGCAGATGGCATTGAGTGATGAATCCGTACCCGCAGTGATCGAACCGAATGCGGAGGCAGCGCAATGAGAAAGATGTTTGTCGGCTTGCTGGTGGCGATGCTGCTGGCCGGCGCGATGGCCTGGCTCATTCGAAGCGATGCGGGCTATGTCCTGATTCAGTTTCACGGGTACACGCTGGAGAGCTCGGTATGGGTGGCGTTGTTGCTCTTGTCGCTGGGCCTTGCGGTGCTCTGGATTGGCGTGCAGGTGGTCTCAGGATTGCTCGCGTTGCTTGGCGCAGCGATGGGAGTGCCTGCCAAAGGGCCGGTCGCACGGTTACGCGCGTTCTGGGGCGCGCAGCGCAACCGAGCGGCGAACCGCGGGGTGATCGAATTCTATCAAGGGCGTTGGCGACAGGCGCTTCGGCATCTGTCCCGCACCGCCAACCGTGATGACTCTCCGTTGGTCTATCAACTACTTGCAGCGCGCAGTGCGGAAGAGCTGGGTGACCGAGATCTCGCCGAAGGATTTTTGCAACTGGCTGAGCGGAATGATGGCGCACGGGACATTGCGATGGTGGTGCGCGCTGAAATGGCCGCGCGTCAGGGTAATGACGAGGAAGCCCTGCGGCAGATCGATGCGTTGGGTCCGGACGCGTCTTCGCATCCATCCGCAGTGCGCGTTCAGGTCGAGTTGCTTGCACGTTGCGGCCAATGGAAGCGCGTCAATGAACGGATACCTGAATTACGCAAGCATCGCCTTATGTCGACTCCGGCACTGGATCAGCTCGAAGAGCGTGCATGTGGTGAGTTGCTGAATCAGGCATCCGCCCAGACGGATAATCCGCTTGACCACCTGCGTAAATGCTGGCAATCGTTCAACGGGCGCATGCGTTCCGATACGTCGATGTTGGTGCGCTACGCCGGCTACCTTAATCGCCTCGGTGCCGGTGCCGAGGCCGAACGATTGCTGCTAGACGTGCTACGCACAGACGTGCGTGACGAAATACTTCATGCGTGGGGTATGAGCCCTTCGGAATTCCCGGAAAAACAGTTGGCCTTTGGCGAGAAGTTGCTCGCGAAAATGCCGGAAAATCCCGCGCTACTGCTTGCGCTCGGACGAATCTCTGCGCGCAATCGACTTTGGGGTAAAGCTCGCGACTATCTGAAGGCCAGCGCCGCAAGAGGTCTTGAAGAGGATGCCGGACGCGTGTTAACCACCCTGCCCGCGCATTGATCGCTCAGTCTATTCCCAGACTGCTCCACAAATCGTCGACGCGCGCGCGTACATCCTGGCTCATCGAAATGGGTTCTCCCCACTCGCGGTTGGTTTCGCCGGGCATTTTATTGGTTGCGTCCAAGCCCATCTTCCCGCCAAGACCGGAAACCGGCGATGCGAAATCGAGATAATCAATCGGCGTGTTTTCCAGTAATACGGTATCGCGTACAGGATCCATGCGGGTTGTGATCGCCCAGATAACGTCGTTCCAGTCGCGCGCATTAACGTCGTCGTCGGTCACAATTAAAAACTTGGTGTACATGAATTGCCGCAAGAACGACCATGCTCCCATCATCACGCGCTTGGCGTGACCCGGATACTGTTTTTTCATGGTAATCACGGCAAGACGATACGAGCACCCTTCCGGCGGTAGATAAAAATCAACGATCTCCGGAAATTGCTTTTGCAGAATGGGGATAAAAACCTCATTCAAAGCGACTCCGAGAATGGCCGGTTCATCAGGCGGTCGACCGGTGTAAGTGCTGTGGTAGATCGGATTATCGCGAAAGCTCATACGCTCGACGGTGAAAACCGGGAAACGTTCGACTTCGTTGTAATAGCCGGTGTGGTCGCCAAACGGACCTTCATCGGCCATATCATCGGCGTAAATTGCACCTTCAAGAATGATCTCTGCGGTTGCCGGCACTTGCAGCCCGTTCTTTAGCGACACTACTTCGGTTTTGCTGTCACGCAGCAAGCCAGCAAACCCATACTCGGAAAGCGTGTCCGGCACCGGCGTCACGGCTCCGAGCGTGGTCGCGGGGTCTGCGCCCAGCGCAACCGCGACCGGATAGGGTTTGCCCGGGTATAGCTGCTGCCATTCCCTGAAATCCAGCGCGCCACCACGGTGAGATAGCCATCGCATGATCAGCCGGTTGCGGTCGATCTGCTGCATCCGGTAGATGCCGAGGTTTTGGCGTTCCTTATGCGGGCCTCGGGTGATGACCAGCGGCCAGGTGACCAATGGACCGGCATCGCCCGGCCAGCAGGTCTGAATCGGCAGTATCCCGAGGTCGACATCCGGTCCTTCCAGAACGTTCTGTTCGAAATCGCCACGACGCACCTCTTTAGGGGCCATCGAGAGCACTTTCTTGAAAATGGGTAGCTTGTCCCATGCGTCGCGCATGCCCTTGGGGGGTTCGGGTTGTCGCAAAAAGGCCAGCAGTTCACCAATTTCGCGTAACGCGGAAGCACTCTCCTGACCCATGCCCATCGCAACGCGACGCTCGGTTCCAAACAGATTGCCGAGCAGTCGTATCTTGGAGTTGGAGGGGTTGTTGAACAGCAGCGCCGGTCCGCCTTTACGCAGCGTGCGGTCGCAGATTTCGGTGATTTCAAAGCGCGGATCGACCGGGGTGTCGATCCGTTTCAATTCGCCGGCTTTCTCGAGTGCGTCTACAAACCCTCGCAAATCGCGATATTTTGCTGTCGGTCTGCCGGCGGTATCCATTGAACTTACGTCCTTTGAATCAGGGGTCTTAACTGCTGCGCTATTTGCGCTTCATTGACAGGAAAAACTCATCGTTGGTCTTGGTGCCTTTGAGCTTATCTATCAGGAACTCGCCAGCATCAATGTCTTCCATTGAGTGCAGCAGCTTACGCAGAATCCACATGCGGTTGAGTTCCTCCTCACCCGTCAGCAGTTCTTCTCTGCGTGTGCCGGACCGACGTATGTTGATCGCCGGGAAAACGCGTTTCTCTGCGATACGGCGATCAAGATGGAGCTCCATGTTACCGGTGCCCTTGAATTCTTCGTAGATGACTTCGTCCATCTTCGATCCGGTATCAATCAACGCGGTTGCGATAATGGTGAGGCTGCCACCTTCTTCGATGTTACGCGCGGTGCCGAAGAAACGCTTCGGGCGCTCAAGCGCGTGCGCATCAACACCACCAGTCAGGACTTTGCCCGAAGACGGAACAATAGTGTTGTAAGCACGCGCAAGACGCGTGATCGAGTCGAGCAAGATCACCACGTCTTTTTTGTGTTCGACAAGGCGCTTGGCTTTCTCGATGACCATTTCGGCAACTTGAACATGACGAGCCGGCGGCTCGTCAAAGGTGCTTGCAACCACCTCTGCGCGCACTGAGCGCTGCATGTCGGTTACTTCCTCGGGACGTTCGTCGATCAAAAGTACGATGACGTAACACTCGGGGTTGCTGCGGGTGATTGATTGAGCAAGGTTTTGCAGAATCAGTGTCTTACCTGCTTTGGGTGGCGATACGATCAGGCCACGCTGGCCTTTTCCGATCGGTGACACCAGGTCGATGATACGCCCCGACAAATCCTGTGTGCTGCCATTACCTTGCTCAAGCGTCAGGCGCTCGGTCGGGAATAACGGGGTGAGGTTCTCAAACAGAAGCTTCTGCCGTGTCGAATCCGAACCCGACATGTTGATGTCGCCAACCTTGAGTAATGCGAAGTAGCGCTCGCCGTCTTTGGGTGGGCGGATTTTCCCGGAAATGGTGTCGCCGGTGCGCAGATTAAAGCGGCGAATTTGGCTGGGCGACACATAGATGTCATCCGGTCCTGCCAGATAGCTGCTATCAGCGGAACGCAGAAAGCCAAAGCCGTCCGAGAGAATCTCGAGAACGCCATCGCCATAAATGTCCTCGCCGCTTTTGGCGTGACGTTTGAGGAGCGCGAAAATAATGTCTTGTTTGCGAGATCGACCGACGTTTTCGAGGCCTGCGGCCTCAGCCATTTCGACCAGTTCTTTGATAGGTTTTTCTTTGAGTTCGGTAAGGTTCATGCGTTGTGTATGACAGGTATATAGGAGGGTTACGAGGAGTCCTGAGCATCCGGTTGGATCATCGAGTGTATGTCGCCGCAATACGCATTGCATCAAACGCGGGGCTTGACCAGCATAGAAAGCGTGGAAACAGACGGAGGCAGGAGGTTAATGAAACTTTATGACAGGCGAACTGTAGCACGCGGATTTAAAGCCGTCCAGTTTTAGTGGAACATTTGCCTGGGTGGGGCGGGCGCCCCACCCCCAACCGCATGCTAGGCCAAGGTGTCGTCAATGAACGCAGCGAGCTGGGTTTTTGAAACCGCGCCAACCTTGGTCGCTTCTGAGTTTCCATTCATGAAAATCATCAGCGTCGGGATGCCACGGATGCTGAACTTGTTCGGTGTCTCCGGGTTTGAA
>Ga0181576_10003646_pt1 | contig 11290 bp, 5 predicted proteins | sample 101ome_22_FD_132464 | JGI IMG/M metagenome (GOLD analysis project Ga0181576, IMG submission 132464) | Coastal salt marsh microbial communities from the Groves Creek Marsh, Skidaway Island, Georgia - 101412BT metaG (megahit assembly) | ecosystem: Environmental > Aquatic > Marine > Intertidal zone...
CCTGGCCCTGCCCCCCCTCCCCCCTCCCTCTCTCCCCCGTCCCCCCCAGGACCCCGGCCGCAGCGGCTCTCGTCGCCCAACCTCCCGCCCCCCCCCCCCCCTTCTTCCCCCTAGCGGCGCCCCTTGCCGTCGGCATCGCCGCGTCCGGCCTCTCCTCACTGCGCGTCGCGGCTGGGCTACACACACCGGCCCAGGTCGCGGCCGGGGCCGCGCTGGGGTGCGGCGCGGGCCTCGCGTGGCGCGGCGTGGGAGCGCGGTGGGTGATGCCCGCCATCGCGGCGGCGGCGACGGCCGGCGAGGGGCAGACGGGGGGCGGAGCGGCCGTGGCGGCCCGCGCCGCTGTGTGGATGCTGTTTGCCGCGGCTGCCACCGCCGCCGCCGCGCGGGGGGTGCGGGACCGAGGGGAGCTGGCGTCGGTGGTGAGGCGGATGGGGGGGCGTGGGGGTCGGGAGGGTGCGGAGGGCAGGACGAGGACGACCTAATAGCGGCGCCTCTCGCCCGCCCTCCCCACTCGTCCCCCCCCGCCCTCTCCCCCCGCCCCCCCCGCCCGCCTTGTCAGACCCGTACCAGGGCGGGGACAGAGAGGAGGAGGAGGTAGATGTCGGCTTTCCCAGTCCGGGTGGTCGCCTCGGCCGCGGGCCCCGATGAGCACGGCGGCGGAGCCAAGCAGGGCCGTCCAAGGGGGCCGGCCAAGGGTGTCAGGGTCGGCCTTGGCGCCGGAAGGGGCAGAAACGGGTCTCGATCCTTCCGCATCGGAGTCTCAAGTGTCTTGGGAGCCGGGGCGACAGCGGTGAGTGAGCTGAGAGGCGGCCACGGGGGCACGCCCGTGCCGCGGCGAGGCGCCACGAACCGCGGGCCGTCCCTGTGCCGAGGCTCCATTACGACTTTACGACGTTAGTTCCGGCCATTTTACCTGTCGATCAACGAAATCGGGGTCATTTTCTCGTCCTCTCGGGGGCTGCTGCCGCGCAAAATTTTCGAAGACGCTTTCAGAGGCCGTCGGATGCCGGCGCCCCGTCCCACGCCAACCCGGGGGCTCCTGGGGGCTTCGTTCGTCTCGTCGCGGCGGCGACGATCCGCGCTGCGCGTCTATCGCATCAATCTCTTTCCGTTCTCACAGTCATTCATCAAAAAGGAGCGACCTCGACCACCACACCCTCACCCCGACCGTCCTTCCCCTCCGCCACAGGCGTTCCCGGGCCCCGCGCGCGCGCGCGCCCCACCCCCCGCCGTCGGTGACTCCTCCGGCTCCACCCCCGCCACTCACCGTCGCCGTCCCGGCCCCGCGCGCATCATGATGATTATCTCGGACACTGGCGGCGGCCACCGCGCGTCGGCGATGGCCGTCAAGGGGGCAATCGAGCACCTCCATGGTCCCCGTTTCCAGATCGACGTCGTAGACCTCTGGAAGAAGCACACGCCTTGGCCCCACTGCAAGACAGCAGATGCGTACGGCACCATGGTGAAATATCCCATTCTGTGGCGGATCGCATTTCGGTCGACGCAGCCCAAGGCGGTGCATGTTCCGCAGCTGAGGGCGGTGCGCGCCATGGTGGCGAGCAGGGTAGCCAAGGCCTTCGACGACTATGACCCCGACTTGGTGGTATCGTTGCATCCGCTGCTGCAGCACGTGCCGATTCAGGTGCTCGAGCAGCGGGCCAAGCGCGGGCACCGCAAGCCCGCATTCGCCACCGTCGTGACGGACCTCACGACCTGCCACCCGACATGGTACCACCCGCGCGTTGACCGGCTCTTCGCCCCCACCGCCGTCGTGCGCGACGCCGCGATCCGGTACGGCGTGGACCCGCGCAAGATTATCCTGCACGGATTGCCCATTCGACCCGCCTTCTCCGTGGGGGCGCGGTCGAAAATGCACTACCGGCGTGCGCTGGGCCTGCCGTCGACGACTCCGCTGGTGCTGGTTGTGGGCGGGGGCGAGGGCATGGGCCCGGTGGAGCGGCAGGTCAAGGCGCTACGGGCTGAGACGTGGGGACCCGAGGGGGTGACGGTCGCGGTCGTCTGTGGCCGGAACGAGAAGCTCCGGTCCCGTCTCGCTGCCGCCGAGGCCGTCGAGGTAACCCGGCACAGCAAGGCGGCTGACGCGTCGGTTACTCTCTCCGGCGGCGGCCCAGTCGTCGTTCGCCCCCTCGGCTTCGTCACCGACATGCACGCTTGGATGTTTGCGTCCGACGTCCTGATCACCAAGGCAGGTCCCGGCACCATCGCCGAGGCCCTTGCTTGCGGTCTGCCAATGCTGCTTAACGCCTTTATTCCCTGCCAGGAAGAAGGAAATATCACTTACGTCAAGGAGAACGACGTCGGTGGGTACGAAAGGGACGTCAAGAAGGCCGCGAAGACTGTCAGGAGGTGGATCACGGGGCCCGAGAGCGAGCAGCGCGACCGCAGCGCGCGGGCGAAGGCGCTCGGGCACCCGCGGGCGACGTTCCTTATCGCGGAGGACCTCGTGGCGTTGATTCCAGCGAAGTGTGTGTGAAGGAATCTGATGTCTTGGTGGTGAAAGGATGAGGATAGCCCTGTCACGTCGTCGCCCTCACATGCCCTGGCGCGCCGCCGCCCGCGCCGCCGCTGTTGCCGCTTGCCACGGGACGTCGCCCGTCAGCGGACAGGCGGGAAAGCCCCCCGAGGAGGGAGGTGCGCGGGGCGTGGCCGAGGGCGGCGGCCCCGGCGCCATAGCCGCCTCCTCCTCGCTATCCCCTCCGCCGCCACCACGGCAACCAGCCCCAGCGCCTAACATACCGCCGCGCGCCGGCACGAGCAGCAGAGGATTGCGAGGATCCCCCTGCTCGGCACCCCCCGCCGCCGCACCGGCGAGGGCGGCCTCGGCGTCGGTCCGCGACGCAAAAACGATGAGCGCGCTCTCCCGGTGTCGCCGGGCCCGGCCGCCGTTGCCTCCGCCGCCGCCGGCGTTCGCGTCGCCGTCTCCTCCCCGTGAGGGCACGGATCGCACGACGACGTCAACGGCGCGCGAGAACAGGCTCCGCAGGCGGGTGACGGAGTAGGAGGTGGCATCGGAGGCTCTGGTCCCTCCGTCCCCGTCGATTTCCCGGTCCGTCACTCGCCACGATGCCTTGATCACGCAACCCAGGGCCTCGGCCGTCCCCGCTCTCGCCGTCACGGGCGTCGGCCTCATTGCCGCCAAGCGCGCTCCACCTTCGGCTCTGGCTTGGCGTTTCCGTCTGCGCAGATCGTCCAATTCAGCCGCCAGGGCCGCCCACGCTGCCTGGGCGCTCCCCGGCCCCACGCCTGCCGCCCCGCCCCGCCCCGCCCTTGCTCCAGCCGCGCCGGCGGCAGCGGCCGCCCGCTCCCGCGCCTCGAGGTCCTCCCGCGCCGCGCGGCGGTGCGCCCCGAGCGCTTCGCGCTCCCGGCGCCGCGCCGCGTCCGCCGCCCGCCGCGCGTCAACCTCGGCCCGGGCCACGGGATCTCGAAGGACGGCCAGCGCCCGGCCGAGACGGGCGAAGGCGTCTGCGGCCCTCCGGACGTCGGCGCCGGGGCGCTGCTTGTCAGGATGGCTTGCGAGCGCGAGGCGGCGATATGCCCGATTCACGTCGGCGTCCGAGATATCGACGGCGTCCCCCTAGGACGACGCGGCGGATGCGAAGGGGGGGGGGGGGGCCACAAGATAGAGAGAGAGGGAGGGCGAGGGGGAGGGGGAGGAGGTGCACGAAGCCAGCCGTGTGACTGCGACCAATTCCCCCGCTCCTGGCTCGCCTCGAACCCCAGTACCACGTATGGGTCCTCGTCATCATCCGACATGGCGAGGACGAGCCGCGCTTGTCGCCTTGGCCTCGGCCAGCCGGGGCCGCGAAGGACGCGGCTGCGCGGACCTTCGACGCTGAGCTCTCCGCCGGCCGAGAGGGGCGAATGAAGAGGAAATAGAGCGCCGCTTGCAAGTTTTGATCTGTCGGTGCGGCTGGGCCGATCCACGAACCCGGTTCAGACCTCCGGCCTCGACCGCCCTCACATCCGCTGCGGCGGCGGCGGCGGCGGTGGCGGCGGTGGCGGCGGTGGCGGCGGTGGCGGCGGCGGCAGCGCCCCCCCTTTCCCGATCACGGCGGCCTCCGGATGGTCGAACTTGCACATGCGACCGTACCTGCACACTCCCCGGTCCAAAAAATACTCGCACCCCGGCTCGCCCGGCCGGAGCGGGTAGCCATGCGCGCCGACAGGCACAGCGTGCTCGGGCGGGTGATCGAACTTGCATCGTTTTTTGAACCGGCAGAAGCCGGTCTTGCGGTAAAAGGAGCACACGATGGCGTCAGGGATGCGAGGGAACTCGGGCTCGGAGGAGGCGGCGGCGTCAGCAAGGCGGGCAGGGTCGGCGGTCGCATCGCGGGCGTCGGCCGTCCCGTGCGGCGGCGGGGGCGGCGGCGCCGTCGGGGGGCGCCAGTGTGGCGAGCGCACGTCAAGGTCGGTATTGCGCTGAGGAAAGTATGAGGCTTCTCCCGGAAGAGGAGTGTCGGGCCCGGTAAAAGAGCGGGGACGGTCCTGCAACAACGTGCCGCCGCTGACACCCAGCGTCTCCCCCGACGGGGTGCCGTGGGAAGATTCGTTGCGCCCCCACCCGCGCAGCAGGTCAGGGCACCCCCCTGCCATCGGCGACGGCGCCCCCACCGATGACGAGCCCTCCACGGACACGGCGGTCGACGACGAGTCGCGTCTCCAGTTTCGCTCCGGTCGCGACCCCCCGGCGTCCTGGCCGCTGTGGACGTGGGTGACCATCCGGCCGACCGCCTCCCGCCCCTCCGTCCCCGTCGAGGAGGGACGCCGTTGGGCGACGGGCCTGAGGGAAATGTCTCCATCTCCCGGTCCTCCTTCACCACCACCTCCGCTTTCTCCGCCCGCGCCTGCGCCCGCGACGGCTCCGCCCGGCCCTGGGCCCCACCGCGCATCGCGCGGCAGCGCCATGAGCGCCGCCGCCTCATTGGGCAGCCACCCCCGCAGGGGCGACGGCTCCGCCGCCCTCCCCTCGCCTCCTCCCCGCGCCTCCCTCCCGTCCTCCTCCTCCCCGCGGTCCCCGTTGTCCTCGTCACCATCGTTGGTCGCGTGGGCCAGCGCCAGCAGCCAACAGTGCAACAGAAGACCCGGGAAGCGTCCCGTCAGCCAGTCGCCCAGTCCGCCGGGCTCGCCGGGGGCTCTGCCGCACAGGGCCTCTTTGAGGGACGAGGGGGCCTCGCCCCAGTGAGCGGCCTTGTTCCGTAGGGCGCGGAGGAGGTCGCGGACGAGGGCGCCCGAGTAGCGTCGGTAGGCGCCGAGGGAGGCGAGGAGGGCGGGGCCGACGCCGTCGCCCCCGGGGTCCGCAGCAAGGACGGCAGTCCAGTCCCCCGCAGGGCCGAGGATGCCGAGGGCGCGGGCGTTGCGGTCGAGGGCATCGCGCAGGGGGCTGGAGGCCGAAGATACGACGAGGGGCGGCGTGGCCGCGCATCCCGACTTGGTCGGGGCGGCGGCGGCCGCCGGAGCAGCCGCGGCGCCCCGGGAGGGCCGCTCAAGGAGGTCCGAAAGGGCCGACAAGAAGCCGAGCCGCCGCACCGAGTCCCACCAAGCCGGGTGAGCCATGACGCTGCGCACCGTGGGCCGGGCCAGAGGATCGCGGGCCAGCATACCGCGCACGAGGTGGCGCAGCTCGGGGAGATGGTCGAGTCGATCAAGGACGGCAGACTGGCTGCCGCAGAGGGCGAGGGCGTCGCGCTGGGCGGGGACGGCACCATCGGGCTGGAAGGGGTGGCGTCCCCCTGTGGCCAGCCAGTAGATGAGACACCCGAGAGGGAAGACGTCGGCGGCACGCGTCAGGCGGAGGCTGGGGCCGACGGTCGAATGGGTGCTGCCCTCGCCGCAGGCTGACCTGTCGCCGCCAAGGGCAGACCCGCCCTTGGCGCCTCCGCCCCCCCCCGACGATCCCGTCCCTCCCGCACTCGCGTCGCCGGCCAAGCGCCCGTCAAGCTGCTCGGGCGCCAGCCACCCCGAGCTTCCCGCGAGTCCACCTCTCGTCTCAAACGACGCCGCCCCCGCTGGGATAAGCCTGCCCAGCCCCATGTCGCTCACCTTGGCGACGAGGCGAAGCGACGCCTCGGCCAGGCGCCGAGACGCTGCTCCTGTCGCACCTGCCGCGCCCGCCGCCTGACGTGCCAAGTCGTCCTCGCACTCGAGCCCGCCCGGATTGGGGCCGCGAGGCAGCCATCCGCGACCCCCGTCAGGCGCGTGCCAGTTCTCCGCCCGGCCGTCGGCGGTTGGGTCGCTCCAGAGCCCGCCCAGTGGGCAGGGGCCGAGTGCCACGAGGACGTTCCGCGGCTTGAGGTCTCGATGCACGACGCCCCGTGAGTGGAGAAAGCCAACGCCGCGGACGATGTCAAGGGCCAGCGCCCTGCCCAGCGCCGTCGGTCGGCGCGTGACCGGGTCGAGCAGGACGGGGCGTGGCATAATCGAGGCGCAAAGCGAAGGTCGGATCGACGAGCCGTCGCCGTCTCCGTCATCTGACGGCGCCCCGCCGTCGTCGTCCCCGTCAACGAGGTCTGCAAGGGAGCCGCGGCACAGCTCGAGCGCGAGATAGACGTGATCTCCGTCCACCTCGGTGGCGTGATACCGCACGACGTTGGCGTGGGCGTCGACTCCGACGCCGACCAGCACGAGGGCCTCGCGGCGGGCGAGGGCGACGAGGTGCCGAGGGAGCCGCTTGATGGCCACGGGACGGCCATCGTAACGACCCAGGAGGACAAGGGTGCCGCCCGTGCCATGGCCAATCGGCGGCTGTGGTCTCACCAGCAGGCGCCCAACGGCCTTCCATGTCTCGGTGCCCTTCGGACGGCCCGCAGGGTTGGCGCCTCCGGGCTCCTCGCCGCGGGCGGTCGCCCTGAGGCGCTCCAGCTCACGCTGGCGCTCGCGCTCGCGCTCGCGTTTCACTGCTTCGCGCGCTGCCGCGGCGTCGCGGCGGCGCCGCTCGCGCAGGCGCCGCCGCATGAGTGCCCTAGTTGCGGCCCTCGCCGAAATGGCCAACGTTGCCACCGTGAGCATCACAAGGACGGCGCCAAGGGGCGTTCGGGCCCACGCAAATAAAGCAGCGGCCGCCTCGCCCACCCGACGGCCAAGCACGAGGCCGGCAATACCCAGCGGCGACGACGGCGGCAGGACGGCGACGAGGGATCCCGCGGGAGGGTACACTCCCGGAGGGGGCAGGGGCGTGTAGGGCGCGGGAGGGCGCCACGGAACGAGGGCGCCGCTCACCAAGGAGGAGTGTGACAGGTCGGGCGCCCCGAGGGCCGAGGCGGGGCACGCGCCACCGCCGGCTTCGCCCGCCCTGACATGCCCCGGTCGACTCCAGGCGCCCGCCCAGCCCCACCCCGCGTCCCCGTCGTCCCAGCCACCCTCCCACTGCCATCCGGCCTGCTCGCCGCCCCAACTCAGGATGCCAACCGTGGGGGCACCATTCCTCCCCGAAACGGCCGCCGCCGCCGCTGCTGCCGCCGAGGCTGTCCCCGGAGCCCCGACAACGACGGCCGAATCCGACGCGACGGGCCCCGGTAGCAGCTCGGGGTCCCCAGTGCTCTGCACGAGGGCCACCGGGGGCGGAGCCCAGACAGGGCACATGAGTCCCGTCAGGCCCGCCTGCCCCAAACAGCCCTCTAACAGGGCCCACTCCCGAAAGGCCGACGATCCCGACGCCGCTGCACCCGCCGCTCGTTTGTCCACAGCGGCGTCAACGTCCTCACGCCGGTCAGCGGGGATCCCGAGTGTCGTCGTTGGCAGCGCGTCAAGGGGCTTCCCGAGGAGGCCCGCGACAAAGCCTCCGTCGACGATGCGGCCGGAGCCATCGTCGCAGTGCGGACTTCCCGATGCCGGAAGTCGGCCAAGGGAAACGGTCAGTATGGCGTCGTCGTCGTCGTCATCAACGAGGAGGGGGAGGCCAAAGTCGTCCCCACCGCTGTCATCATCGCCGTCCCCGTCTCGGCAGGCCCCACCGCCGCCGCCGCCGGCTCCAACAGGCCATGTCAGATGGCCGATTGGCAGAGCGTACCAGCCCCCCCCTGACCCGGGGACGCGGCCGACGAGGACCCGACCCCATTCGAGCCCAGATGATGATGACGACGTGGCGTCGTCCCCCTTGTCGCCACCCCGCCCTTGCGGCCCGGTCACCGTCCAGTGCGTGCGGAGGTGGCCCCGCTGCGCCCCCGCGGAGTCAATCGCGTCGTCGAACACGATCGAGTCGACCCGCAGGGGGGCCGAGGGGAGAGATACCTCCCAACCGGTGAACCCCGAGGACGACGGGGCGACGCCGCCGCCACTGTCTGTCATTGGCCGGAGGGCGACAGCATGGCCACGGAGCCGCGACGTTGGGGCGCCGATGCCGCCTTCGGCAGCGGCCGCGCTTGGGGCGGGGAACTCGAGAGCGCCCCGACTGCCGTCAGAGAGAGGCACGCCGGCGGGCTCGTCGTCGTCGTGGGCCGCGCCGCCGCCAAGGGCGCCGCCGGCCCTCGGGGCCGACCCAAGTGACAGCCGCGTCCCACTCCCCCCGCCGCCCGCCCACGTCAATTCTTCAGTTTGTGGCGACGCGTCCACTGCCCCCAGCTCGGCCCATCGCACGGCCCATCGCACGCCGGCACCCTCAGAAGGTGCCGCCTCCCATCGGACACGCCACTCGCTCCGCAGGATGGCGACCTCACGCGGTGCCGACAGGCCCGTCGCCGTCGCCCCATCGTCGAGCAAGTCCCCGTCGCTGCTCCGCAACACCCGCCCGTCGCGCGCGTCGAACACGGTCACGAGGTCGCGGCGACCTCCCGTGACAATGCCACCGTCGGGCGCGACGCTGGGCGACGCCGCCGCCACGTCACGGACACTCAGGGGCAGCCGCACAACGGCCCAACCCGGCCGCCGGTGCGCCACCGACGCGGTCGCGTCGTCCGCGGCGTCCGCCGCGCCGTCTCCGTCGACATCCCAGTCGCCCTGGACGGCCTCGGCCTCGGTGGGGCCGTAAAAGTAGAGGCCGCCCTCAGCGCCGGGAAATACGCGCGTGGGGGCGGTCGTGGGGTCGTCGGGGCTGCGGCTGATGTCGGGGCCGCCGAGGAGCCGCGGCTCGTGCGAACCGACGAGAGGGCCACCAGTCGAGGCGCGCCACAACTCATGACCCGTATCGGGTTCCAGCGCCACGACCTGCCCGTCAACCAACGAGACGAGGAGGACGCCGGCCATCCCATCGACTCTGTCGTGGTTCACCCCGCCCTGCGACAATTTTCCTCCACAATCCCTCCCTCGGTCTTCCTTGACACAATTTGACACCAACTCGAGACAGCTGCGAGAGTTTCCGGGTTGGAAGGAGGTCAGTAAGCGACAGAGAAGCCCCCGTCTAGCAGCCGACTGACAGGGCCGCGCCGGCAGGCTGGGACCGAACTGCCGGAGACTTCTTCGGGGCACCACGGGTCGCAGTAGCTCTCGCCGCTTCTCGGGCGGCCAGCAGCGACCTCTTTTCTTGTTTTAGATATCGGTATCGGATTTTGGGAACCTGGAATCGCCACTCATGGCGCATCTGCCGTACTGTCATATTCGACGACATCGCCATGCCGCCGACCCAACCCCCCCCTCAGTTCCCCGACATCCTCCGCATCAGCTCCTCCCCCCCATCGGTCGAAAACACGGTCCACGCAGTCCACACCCCGTCGAGGAGGAGGACAGCCGCAGCAATCTTGGTCACATCCGTGAGCCCGTCACCCTTTTCCCCCTCCTTCAGCTTGCCCTCCTTGATCATCTGCTGCCGCGCCGCCTCCTGCTGCACGTCGTTCCAGCCCACCATCTCGCTGACGCCACCCAGGCCGGCGTAGCGGATGTCAACGCCGCCCACCGTGGGCAGCTCCCCAGGCAAAGCCGTGTCGTACCCACCGTTCAGCCAAGCGACCTCCGCGTAGCCCGCCTTAGACAGCTGTTCGCACGCCGCGAGAGACCTGAGGCCCTTTTGGCAGGCGACGATGACCTTGGCATCGCGCGGGATGGCAGCGCCGACGGTCGAACCGAAGTCCTCGTTCGCTACCATGTGGGTGCCGCCCAGCCACCAACCGCCCATGCCAAAGGCCGAGGCCTTCTTCATCAGCGCGGCCAGGTCCGTGGCCGGGTCCTCGATGAACAAAGGGACGTCGACCGAGCCCTCGACCTTGCCCTTGGCCACCTCCTTCGGCGGGCGGACATCGAGCAGCGTCCAGCCCTCCTTCAGGAGGTCAGCAGCCTTGCGCGCCGTGACGTTGCGGACGGCACCGACGGCGACGGCCTCCTGCCACCGGTTTTGGGCCTGGGCCATCTCCTCCTGGGTGGCTTGGACAACGGTCTGGAGGCGCGCGAGGTGAGTAGCAGAGGCGGCCGCAGGGGCGGCGCGGTAGGCGGCACGGGCCGCAGCGGGGGGCTGGGCCCGGAAGCACGCGGGAGCGGCTGTGATCAGTGGTGGAGAGAAGGTAAATGATTGTCAGGGTCTCGAATATTTTAAGATAGAGGTGGATCAACGTCGGAGTGACCCGGCAGAGGTCGTCATCGATGGGGTCAGGCCGGCCGGCATCAGCCAGCAACATCGGACGAATGAGACAGATCGGCCGACTCAAACATTATACCACGGATAAAAAGGCACTTTTATCGATCACGACCACAAACAAATCGCGGAACGGTCGTCGCAGTCGCCAGCTGGAGGGCTGTCGATGGCGGAGCGCGTCGGCCGATTTGTCGTGGCGCGAAACGAGAGCGCCATGCGCGCCGCGAGCACGCCACTCGCCGCGGATCGACGACATCTTTGCTGTCGTATCAGACAAGACCACTTCTCAGACTTCGGGACGGGTTCGCAGTCGCGACGTGCCTCGACAGGCCTCACCCGAAACTGTTGGGCTCGAGGCCACGGCCATGGTGGGCTGAATTCCGCCCGGGCTGCCCCCTAGGCCCCCGCACTACCTCCAGCACCGCCCGCGCTCGGAGCGGGCCCGATGCGCGCGCCTACCGGCGCCGACGGCTTCCCCTTAGCATTCTTGGCCACCGGGGGCTCGCGGTCAACTGGCTTGAACGGCTCGCTCCGGGCCGTGTCCGTGACAACGACAAACCCCCGTCCCGCCTCGGGCCCCGGCCGAACCGGCGCCCACCTTCCCCCCGGAGTCCACCGCACGCCCGTGGCCTGTGCGGGGAGGACCCGCGAGAGGTTGGGGACGGGGACGGGGCCCTTGGCAGCCTTGGCAGCAGCATCGTCCCTGCCGGCAGTCCCCACCTTCCCCGCCCCCCCCTTTTTGCCGCCGTCATCGACGTCCATCGCTCCGGCGAC
>Ga0181576_10003647_pt1 | contig 11290 bp, 9 predicted proteins | sample 101ome_22_FD_132464 | JGI IMG/M metagenome (GOLD analysis project Ga0181576, IMG submission 132464) | Coastal salt marsh microbial communities from the Groves Creek Marsh, Skidaway Island, Georgia - 101412BT metaG (megahit assembly) | ecosystem: Environmental > Aquatic > Marine > Intertidal zone...
ACCTTTTCAATTAAATCGGATGCAGCAACTCAGCCGGCGTAAGGCTATGGTCTTTCAGCATATCGGCGGCATAAGTAATAAGCCCGGATAGCATCGCGGGATCATTGTGCGCAAGCCGCAAGCAGGCTTCCGCCATGTGCTCCACAGGCGTCACGCGCTCGGCGGGCGTCTCTTCTGTGATCAACTTATGGTGCATGACCCCTGGGGTGGCGACTAGACCTGGCGAAATCACATTGACTGCAATCTTGTCCTCATAGACCTCTGAGGCAAGCCCCGTGGTCATTCGCTCAAGTGCTGCCTTACACATCCCATAGACAGTGCCACCTCGCGCCGGCCCGTCAAGCGCCGGATGAATTGCGGCATGAGAACTCACATTGATGATCCAGCCCGCGCCCTTTTGTTTCATGCCCGGCATCACAAGCTGTGAAAGATGAAACGGTGCTTCCACCTGAACGCCGAACATCAATTGGAAGTGCTTATCGCTAAAAGACTCGACTCTACGGAAGTAGGTCACTGCCGCATTGTTAACCAGCACATCCACAAAACCAAAAGCGGCTTCAGTTTCAGCAATCAATCGCGCCCGATCCTCAGCTCTCGCGAGATCTGATTGCACCGCCAACGCCTCACCTCCTGCCTCATTAATCCTCGCCGCAACCTCAGCAACACCACCGGGAAACTGATGATCGCCATCATGCAAGGTGCGAGCAGAGACCACGATCTTTGCCCCTTCAGCAGCGTAGCGGTAGGCGATCGCCTCTCCGATGCCCCGACTCGCCCCCGTCACGACCGCAACTCTCCCCGCGAGCACCCCTTGCTTGTTGATTTGAGTCATCGTTTCTCCCTTTTAGCGAATTGAGATTTCAAAGGGGGTATTCCCCGCTGCTTTGTTATCTCACTAGAACGGGATCGAGCGCAAGATTGTGAGACGACGCTTTCAAACTGATGAGCCCCCGCACCCATCGACACCTGTTGATGCCATGCAGTCCATTCGCTCGGAATGCTCAAACTTGCCAGTCAACTTCTCCGCTCTTGGACCTATGTCTCAGATCAATACACTCTTTCGTCGAGAGGCGCTGAACCATTACCTTACACCTGATCACCTCCGTCCAAGCATTTCCCGCCCGCTTCTAGTGAACCCCGCGGTCTGGCTGCTTTGCGGCGGTTTGCTTCTCAGCAGCCTCTGGATCCCCTTCCCAAAGCACATGATCGCTACGGGCCAAGTCGTCGACATTAACCAAGTGACCACGACAGCCCCAATCTCGGGGCGTATTCGACTCGCCGCAATTAACGCGGGCTCTGAAGTAGCCGAAGGCAGGCAAATCGCCACCATTGAAGGGGACCAACCCCTTAAAACCAATCGGGGAATCCGTTTTCTAAAGGCGCAACTCAGCCTGATTAGGGAACGGCTCACCGATTTAGAGTCCGAAGCGCAGCTCGCCGCACTTGCGCACGAGCTTAAGGCACAGGCCTTAGAAAAAAGACAGCAGCTCCTTGAACCTAGAATCTATCAATCACTCTCGTTCAGTGAGCAGTATCGCGAACCCCTCAAGACGCTGAGACTTGCCAAGCATGCGGGCATCATCACGCCGACAGACTTCGTTAGCCGTTTTGAACGGGCCGCAATGAGCCATCAGCAATCACTCCAGCTAAAAGGACAATACCGCGCGCTGGCATCAGAACTGGCCTCGCTGCCGCTGTCGACCCGGCAGCACTTTTTGAGGCTCAAGACCACGAAGCATCAGCTCTTGGAAACCCAACTGGAGGTCACCCAAAAGCTCGAAATCCTTGAAGACAATAAAATTCACCCGCTGACTGCTCCGCTGGGGGGCAAGATTCGAGCCTGGCACGTCGCGGACGGAGCGTTTGTTGCCGCTGGACAACCCATTGTCTCGATGAGCGAGCCATACCCTGCGCTTCAAGTTTCCATTCAATTACCCCACGAGAACTTAGCTCAGCTCGAGTCAGGGCGCCAGATTCTGCTCACCAGTACCGTCAACGGCGGTCAAAACTTGAGTACGACCGAAGGCGTGATTGCCCGCATCGAGCGGTTCTCTCCAAGTCTGAAAGGGGCCGAAGGAAGCCCCAAGACCCATGGGCCGATGGGTGTACTGACGCTCTCGCTTGGCCCGGGTGCGGAGCCGCCGCCTGGGTTTAGCGCTGGAAGTTGGGTCACCGCAAGCATACCCCTCAAAGGTTTTACACTCGCTCGTCATGTCGGCCGTACCGTCGCTGAGTGGGTCGCGCATTGGTAGGGCTCGGCCGTGTCAGACTTCTTTAGCCGCATCCTGCATGGCAGGCCTTCGCTTCCAAAAAGCCGACTACAACGAAGCGATGCCGATTGCGGCCCCACCTGTCTCGCGCTGATATATGATCATCTGTGCCGCGACCACATCACTTCTCCTCGCAGCGTGCCACTGGTCAATCATGCCGCAACGGCGAGCGACCTCATTCATTGGGCCCGTGACTTCGGACTGGAAGGCACCGCTTTCAAAGTTGAACCAAACGATCTGCGCCAACTGAAATTGCCACTCATTCTCCACTGGCGACTCAACCACTGGATCGTTCTTTGGCGAATCAAATCAGATCACTACTTGATCGACGATCCCGCTCGCGGACGATGTTGGCTCGACAGCACGTCGGTCCAAACACATTTTTCGGGCATCGCCATCGAGTTCATCGCTGAGCGGCCAGGCACGGGGGAGAAGCCGACCCGTGCGCAATACGCGGACCATCCAAAAGGCGCCTCAAAAATTCAGCGCACTGCGGAGGCAAAGATGATCTTCTACGCGATCGCCATGGCGATTTTTCAACTAGCGACGCCATTCGCCGCCAAGATCATGATTGACGTCGCGCCTCTGTCCCACCAAGTGAGTGTTCTCCTCTGGCTCGCGGGTCTCTATTTTGCATCGCAGGCCATCGCGCTCCTTTGCGATCGGCGACTGCGCCAGATCGCAATTGATCAGGGGCATCATGCCTGGCGGCAAGAGGGCGAATATATTCTTTCTACCAGCCTCAACGAAGCGCGCGTTGGCGCTCCCCACGCGCACCCTCATTGTTCGCACCTCTCGCGGGCGGCAAGTCTAGAGCTGGAGAGGAAGCGCATTGGTCTGACGGCGATCCTCGTGCTGCCTGTCGTCTTTGTAATGGTCATTTTCTACTGGTTTCCCGCCACGCCTTTTCTTGTACTGGACGCCGCGGTGATCGCGCTCATGTGTATTCAGCAAACACGGGTGCAAAGCAAGCGTCGATACGCGGCGGCGGATGCCAAACGTTACCTTGAGTTCGAACAAGGTTCGCTGGCCCAGTTCAAGGGAAAAGTGCACCGAATCGGCAGCCATTCGGGACTCAAACAACGATTCCGCGTTCGATATAAAAATCTCATAGTGGCGACAAAAACGTTCGAGACCACCCTTTTGGATCATGAGATTGCACATGCCGTTTGGTCCGCATTGATCAAAGCATCTTTTCTGGGTCTCTTGGTGTACGGTCTGATGATCGGTGAGGTGAGTATGGCCAGCTTTTTCCTACTCGCAAACTATCATGCACTTTACAGGCAACACTGGCAGGCTTGGTGGGCCGCTCGTGAGGATGCCCAGCCCGGGGTTTCAAAAGGGGTAACCTCAAGCGAAGAAACGGATAAACGGCAGACGGCATATGACAGTGCATCTACTGTAAGCAAAGACGCTTTCACGCTCACGAAACTAATCGCCCACACCCCATCGGTTGGAACCCCTGAGCTTGCCTTTCCGGCGGCTTATTGGATCGATACCTCAAGGCTTACTTCGAAGGCGCTTCAGGCTCTGAATCCCAAGTTAGATGCATCAAATAACCCTTTGAAAGCGGCCATCGATCAGACACTCAATATCTCAGCCGGCCCAATTCAGGTTTGTGACTTTGATTGCCCTTTGTTCGATGCAAGCCTCGCCGATCATTTGACCCAATTTGATTTTAATCCAGACGCTGACCGACTCATGAAGTGCCTCTCCTTGGTGGGCCTAAAGGAGACGGTCCTCTCCTGGCCACTGGGTCTCAATACCCGGCTAAGCCCGATGGGCGCGCCGCTTGACGGAATCGGACGCGCAAAATTAGCATTCGCCGCGTGCCTGTACCACGCATCTTCCATACTCATCATTGATCATCGCGAACAGAAGCTAGGGCTTGCCGATGTTCAGGGTTGTTTACAGGCAGCGGCACAATTGGGCCACACCGCGATCCTCCTCTCGCCAATCCATCCATTTACGCGTGCCAGTCTCGGCGACAACAAACTTAATACGGTTCCAGATGAGAGTCGAATAACGCTATCCATGAGCCCCTGACGGCGGCTCGCGCTCTGTGGTCAATGGGACAACGAGTAGCAGCCAAAGGATTGAAAAGCCAAGCGCGATGAAGAGGTAATAATTCATCATCTGAAGTCCAAGCTTCTGGAGAGCCAGAATCACGAGGGAGGAGCCTCCTTTGCCGGTGCGATACCCGAACACATCGATAAACTCTTTGGCTCGATAACGCGCATTAAAGCTGAGCGGAAGGTAGATCAATTCCTTCGCGCCCCTAAATAGTGAATAGTCGAACATCTTAAATAAGAAAAACGCGGCGCCGACTGACATCACCGAAGGGGACATCAAAGCCCACGCAATCGTGCCAACCTGCACAAGTGGCATCAAAAGATGAACCCAACGAAGTGCGACAAATGAGAGCAGCATAGGGGTGAGCACAAACTGAAAGGTCACGGCAGCACTGTTCAAATAGAACCAAAACTGGCCCTGGAAGGCTGTCTCCTGATCGGGCTGGCCATCAAATGCGCTCGAGAGGAGTCCTTGGAACTTAAAATCGAGTACGGCAGCAATGATTTGCGAAGACAGGACCACGGCAAGAAGAGCGGATAACTGCTTGGATTGGCGAATGGTCTGCCAACCCAGTGAGTCCGCGGCCTGAGAACCAGGGGCGACTTCTGATCCAGGTGAACGGGGCGCCTCGGGCAGTGGCTCACCAAACCGCGTATACGTTTTGTTTGCCAGCCAAGCTGACGGCAGGAGCGCTAATGCCGCGAGCGGAATGAGCGCATCAGTACCCAAGGGTACAGCCAATTGCGCAACCAGCCAGCCACCTGCCACACTCCCCAGCCCGGCAAACCCCGTTATTGGTCCATTGAGACGCTTGGCCGCTTCTTTACTCAGCTGTGAATTCATATAACTCCAGTACTGCTCAATGAGCAGCACCACATAGAATTCTTTCACTAGAAAAAGCACCGGGGTAACCCAGACTAGTCCCGCACGATAGAGCATCCAGCAGATAAGAATAGTGCCCGCAGAGATCAGCGTCGTCAGGTTGAGCGTTCGTTTAGGCCCAACCGCGGTCAGTAACTTGCCATATCCCATAACGCCAAAGAACATGACAAACGGCATCGCGGCCATGACAAACGGAAGGTTTTCGGCGCCATAGGTTTGCTTAAATAGCACCGTGGCGGCAGAGCGCATCAACTCATAGCCTGCCAGCGTAAAGAGTGCCGTTCCGGCCATCATCAAGGCGAGACGAATGTGTTCGCGCATAGAACGGCTTCCTCGTGTTATCGATGCGTACGGATGGGGAGACTCAGACCGCATTTTCTCTCCCGCCAATATGAGGTTCATCGCTCGATGAGGTCAATCCCTAGCATCGTTGCAGAAGAAAAGCTCTCTGTCGGTCCAGTTAGCGCGCTCAGGGACAGTTTCAGCGTCTTGCCTTATACTCCGCCCTCTGAGTCTAACGGAATACCCATCGCATGACGCAACCGAGTTCCAAACCGAACAATCCCTGCTTTTCATCTGGGCCCACTGCCAAGAGACCCGGATGGACGCTGGAAGGGTTGAGTACTGAATCGCTGGGGCGGTCGCATCGAGCGAAAGGGCCGAAAGGCCGACTTCAGAAAGTCATTGATCAATCTAAGCGAATACTCGGCGTACCCGATGACTACCTTGTTGGCATTGTGCCAGCATCGGACACCGGCGCGTTCGAAATGGCGATGTGGTCACTGCTGGGCAGTCGCGGCGTAGACGTACTGCATTGGGAAAGTTTTGGCTCCGGTTGGAAAACAGACATCGAAAGGCACCTAAGACTCAGCGATGTGAGAGAGTTCAAAGCAGGCTACGGTGAACTGCCCGATCTCAACCAAGTGGACACTAAAACACGCGACGTCGTCTTCACTTGGAATGGGACAACTTCTGGCGTTTGCGTCCCGAGCGGCGACTGGATCGACGACAACCGAGAGGGGCTCACTTTGTGCGACGCCACCTCGGCCGCTTTTGCCATGCCACTGCCCTGGCAGAAATTGGATGTGGTGACGTGGTCCTGGCAAAAAGTCATGGGCGGCGAAGGCGCACATGGCATGCTCGTTTTATCCCCAAAGGCAGTTGCTCGTCTTGAAAGTTTCACCCCGGATCGGGCCTTACCAAAGATTTTTCGCTTAACCAAAGCGGGTAAAGTCACCCTCGACCTGTTCGAAGGCGCAACCATCAACACCCCCTCGATGCTGGCCGTTGAAGATCACCTTGACGCCCTTGCGTGGGCTGAAAGTCTGGGTGGGCTTGACGCACTCATTGCTCGGAGCAAAGCCAACCTCCAGGTGATTCGCGATTGGGTCAGGATCACGCCCTGGGTTGATTTTCTTGCGACGACAGAGGCAACCCAATCGAGCACCTCCATTTGCCTCAAAATCACCTCGTCAAGCTTTACTGAACTAGAAGAACCGGCGCAAAGTGCGTTCGTCAAGAAGATGACCGGGCTGCTGGAAAGCGAGGATGCGGCCTACGATATCGCCTCCTATCGAGACGCACCGCCAGGACTTCGCATTTGGGGCGGCGCCACCGTAGAGGCGAGCGATCTGCAATGCTTGACGGGCTGGCTCAACTGGGCCTTTGAAGAGACCACGGCATCTCTTGCATCATAATGCGCTTATTTCGACGCCTTCTCCTTCGCCTCTTTTTCATTGGGGCGATGGCAACGACGCAATCAAGTGAACTCAGTAAAGACCTTCACTTTCTGATACCAGCTGGTCCTGGTGGCGGCTGGGACGGAACGGCTCGAGCCGTAGGCATGGCGCTCGAGCAGGAGGGCCTAGTTGAGCGCGTGACATTTGAAAACCTCTCAGGAGGTGGCGGTGGTCGCGCACTGGCTAAATTCATCGAGAATCCAGAGCGCTATCGGTCAGGCCTGCTTGTCAGCTCGACGCCGATCCTCGTTCGCTCGCTGCAAGGCGTCTTTCCACAAACCTTTCGGGACTTGAACCCCATCGCCAGTGTCATTAGCGATTACAGTTGCTTCGCTGTGCATCCAAGCTCGAGCATCAACACCTTTGAGGATCTGATCAACAGGTTTAATGACGACCCCCGCGGTTTCCTCACAGGCGGCGGCTCCGTGAGAGGCGACACCGATCACTTTATTCTCGCCAGAGCCATGCAGCTTGCTGGTGTCGACCCTTTGAAAGTCCGCTATTTGGCTTACGACGGCGGCGGTCAAGCCGCTGCAAGCCTCGCGGCAAAAGAGATCACGGTTTTATCAACTGGCTTGAGTGAAGCGATTGGTCAACACCGCGCAGGTCTTCTCCGCATCATCGCCATCACAGCTGAGGATCGCGTCAAATCGTTGCCTGAGATCCCCACCCTGTCGGAGCAAGGTGTGGATCTGACATTTGCGAACTGGCGCGGTTTCTTTGCCACTAAAGAAACATCAGCCATTGAGCGGGAGACTTTGATCAATACGCTACGGGCGGGCGTAGCCACTCAGACGTTCGAGGAAATGAGAGTAAGAAACGGCTGGGAGCGCCATTTTATCGCGGGCGATGAATTCCAAACGTTTCTCGAAGCACAGGAACTGCAAATTCTTGATCTCATGCAAACGGTGGGTTATCTCAAGCGCAATTCAAGGTAAGCTTGCTGGATGAGGCGCTGGCTACCACCGACATTTCTCCTTTTCTACTTTCTCTTTTATCTCTTCAACGTCGATAGCATCGAGCTGGATTTCTGGTCTGCAGAAGAACTCATGAATGCAAGAACGTTACCCGGCATACTGGGCGTCCTTGGCTTGATTGTGATCCTTCTCCAGTTAGCGATCCAAACCATCAACCCTTCGACAACGGCCTCTGGCCCCGATGATAGCGATCCCAATATCAGCCTCAGCGAGCCGCAGGCCACGCAAAATAGCGCATCAAACCTGACGCGCGCGCAACGTCTCTTTGAAGGCTTGCGCCAGCGCCCGATCGAAACGCACGGGCGAACGCTCGCCCTTAGCGCCTTCTTCTTAGTTTATATATTCCTGATCGATGCCCTTGGCTTTACGATCGCGAGCATTGTTTTTCTCCTCATCGCGCCCTGGTTGATCGGGCACCAACGGCCTCTCACCTGCATTGGGGTCAGCCTTGGCATCCCGTTAGGGTTGGCTGTGCTCTTCGATTTGCTTGGGATTTACCTCCCTTCTGGTCAATGGCTCGGCTGAAAATCAATGATTGATGGATTACTCCTTGGCGCCGCCACAGCCTTTACTGGGATTAACTTCGCACTGATTGGGCTCGGATGCCTCGCGGGAATGTTCATTGGCATGATGCCCGGACTCGGACCGATCTCGGCGATCGCACTCTTAATCCCTGTGAGTTACGCGCTCGCGCCCGAAAGCGGGATGATGATGTTAGCGGGCGTGTATTACGGTGCGATTTTCGGTGGTTCAACGTCGTCCATACTGCTAAACGCACCTGGGGTCGCGGGCACGGTTGCAACCGCTTTTGATGGCTATCCGATGGCTCGATCGGGCAAGCCAGGCCAGGCATTGGCTATCGCCGCCTACGCTTCTTTTGCTGGCGGAACGATTGGCGTGGTTCTCTTGATGCTGCTCGCCCCGCAACTCGCCACGGTCGCGCTATCCTTTCAATCGCCTGAATACCTAATGCTGATGGTGCTCGGACTTTGCCTCGTCTTCGCTTTCGCCGACGATGGCGATCGATTAAAAGCACTGCTCATGGTCTTGTTTGGCTTGAGCCTAGCCACCGTTGGCACCGATCGTGCCTCCGGGTTGCCACGGTTCACCTTCGGACAAATGGACCTCATGGATGGCATTAGCTTCCTCGTCCTCGCGATGGCGACCTTCGCCATGACCGAGGCAGTCCACATGGCCGATAAGGCTCGGATCTCCACTGATCAAATGCCCGGATTTGGCTTCAAAACTCTCGCGCTGCCCAAAAACACCACAGCGAGCATCGTGCCCGCAGTGGGACGCGGTTCAATTCTTGGTTTTTTTATCGGAATACTTCCTGGCGCGGGCGCGACTATGGCGTCATTTCTCAGTTACGGCCTCGAGAAATTGTTTCCCAGTAGGGCGGGACCCGCGTTGGGACAGGGCAACGCGCGCGGGCTCGCAGCTCCTGAATCAGCGAACAATGCGGCCTGTACCGGGTCTTTTGTCCCCCTCCTGACGCTCGGCATACCCGGATCGGGCACGACGGCGATCCTCTTGGGCGCACTGATCGCATACGGCATTCAACCCGGCCCTCAACTTTATGTTGAGATGCCTTCGCTTTTTTGGTCGGTTGTGATCTCCATGTATGTGGGTAACGTGATCTTGCTGTTTTTGAACCTGCCTCTCATACCTTACATCGCTAAAGTGCTGATGATTCCCCGGACGCTGCTGGCGCCTCTGATTCTTATGTTCTCTGTCGCCGGCGTGTACCTGGTTTCATTCAACTTGGTCGATCTCATTCTGCTCACGGCAACCACGGGTGTTGCGCTGTTACTTCGGTGGGGTGGTTATCCTATGGCACCGCTGCTCCTTGGGTTTATTTTGGGCGGCCTTTTAGAAGACAACTTGCGGCGCACCCTGATGTTGAGCCAAGGCGACCCTAACTACTTTGCAGATCGCCCATTGTTTTTGGCCCTGGGGTTCTTTACGCTCGCGCTGGTATGCTGGCCGGGCGGCCGATTCCTTGTCTCGCAAGTAAAAAAGCGATCGCAATCATGAGCTCGCTCATCCCTTGGGGACTCAAGCATTGGCAAGCTCGAATCCTTGAACGTGAGCCACAAGCGGCAATGCACTCGAGTGCTATGCTAGGGCGAGTGATTGGGTTACATCGTCAAAGCATTGACCTCATGACTGAACAGGGCCTGATCAGCGTTCAACCAAGAACCGGTCATCAAGCACGAGGGGCCAGACTGGCCGTGGGTGATTGGATCCTCCTCGGCAAAGACAGCACACAAGTAGCGAGCATCGAGGACGTTCTGCCGAGAACTTCGATATTGTCTCGTCGAGCCTCTGGACCTCGGCACGAAATCCAGGAACTTGGCGCGAACCTCGACCAAGTCTTCGTGCTTTCCGCTATGGACCGGACATTCAGCGCTGCTCGCATCGAACGTTTTCTGGTCGCGTGTTGGTTAAATCGAATTCAACCCGTCCTGATCCTGACCCGCAGAGATCAAGTCGCAAGCATCGATCCCTTTTTAAGCGAATTAACTGACGTGCTCATCGACACGCCCGTGATTGCTCTAAATGCCTTGAGTCCGGCTGCCATCATTGCATTAAAGCCTTTCTTGAGACCCGGCCAAACCACGACCTTACTAGGCACCTCAGGCGCGGGTAAGTCATCGCTGACAAACACGCTCGCCGGGGAAGAGGTCATGGCGACCCAATCGGTACGAGCATTCGATGATAAAGGCCGCCACACGACGACCCGACGACAGCTCATCCAATTACCCAAGAACCGAGGACTACTCATCGATTCACCTGGCGTTCGCGAGATGCAAATTTGGCATGATCAAGTCTCGGAAGAGGCGAGTTTCAAAGATCTTCACCTTGAGGCGGCACTCTGCAAATTTAGTGACTGCCAACATGAAACTGAGCATTCCTGTGCCGTCAAAACCCGCGCGGCGCACGATCACGTTTTCGCTCTGCTGCTGCGTAAATATCAAGCCGTTCGACGGGTGATCTCGAAGCATTAGCGACGCCCTACACAAAGATCCATCTGCTCAGTGCCCAGAAACTATAAAAAAACCCGGCGAGCGCCGGGTTTTCAGTGCATCTTTCGACTGTGTCGTTAGCCTTCCAACATGTCCTTCAAAGCCGCCAGTCGCCGCTTTTCACCCGCAATGTATCGAATGTACTGACGAGACTGTTTTGCAATTTTCTCGTCTAACTTCGATGCCGCACGGAAGGCGGTGGTTGCTAAATCCCAATTGGACAGTTGCATATGCGAAATAGCGAGCCAGAACTGAGCGTCTGATGGCGACTTCAGGTCCTTATCATCTAGCGCCTTATTGTAGGCCTTCACAGCTTCTTC
>Ga0181576_10003655_pt1 | contig 11278 bp, 10 predicted proteins | sample 101ome_22_FD_132464 | JGI IMG/M metagenome (GOLD analysis project Ga0181576, IMG submission 132464) | Coastal salt marsh microbial communities from the Groves Creek Marsh, Skidaway Island, Georgia - 101412BT metaG (megahit assembly) | ecosystem: Environmental > Aquatic > Marine > Intertidal...
AGAGCTGGTTTTAATATGTTGGCAGCATCAATGGCACCTTCTGCTGCTCCAGCTCCTATTAATGTATGTACTTCATCGATTATTAAAATAACATTACTTGCAGCTCTTATTTCTTCAATAATTTTCTTTAGTCTTTCTTCGAATTCTCCTCTATACTTTGTTCCTGCTACCAATAATCCAATATCTAGTGTTACAACTCTTTTATCTTCTAAAATGTCAGGAACATCTCTATTGATAATTCTTTGCGCTAGTCCTTCTGCTATTGCGGTTTTACCCACACCTGGTTCTCCAATTAAGATAGGATTATTTTTTGTTCGACGCCCTAAGATTTGAATAACTCTTTCAATCTCTTTGGATCTGCCAATAACTGGATCTAATTTTCCTTCCGCTGCTTTTTGTGTTAGATTACTACCAAATTCTTCTAAAGTTGGAGTTTTACCCTTGTTTGCCGTTCCTCCAGATGTAACTTCAGCTGTATCACCTAATAATCTAATTACTTGTGTACGCACTTTCGTTAAATCTAGGGCTAGATTTTCTAAAACTCTAGCTGCAACTCCTTCTCCTTCTCTTATTAAACCTAATAATAAATGCTCTGTTCCAATGTAATTATGGCCTAGTTGTCTTGCCTCTTCAAGTGATAACTCTAAGACTCTTTTTGCTCTTGGAGTAAATGGAATCTCAACTGCCACAAAGCCAGAGCCACGTCCAATAATTTTTTCAACTTCGACTCTTGCATCTTTTAAATTCACGCCCATCGATTTCAGTACTTTAGCAGCGATGCCAGTTCCTTCACCTATTAGGCCCAATAATATTTGTTCAGTTCCAACAAAGTTATGACCTAACCGTCTTGCTTCTTCTTGGGCTAGCATTATTACTTTTATTGCTTTTTCAGTAAAGCGTTCAAACATTTTATAGTTTTAATATGTAACGTTACCTTTGATAAATATATACTAATTCTTGCTTTTAGAATCGGTTAAGTTGTTTAATAGCAATTAGATTATTTATTAAAAGTAAAATATGCTTTTCTTTAAGATTCTATGATTTATGATAAATTCATTACCCAGATCTATACAAATAGAAATATTCTAATTTGAATCTGACTCATGTCTTAGGAGATTGTTAATTTATGGATTTACAAAGTTCAACCAACGTTTTAGCTATAAAAGAATTAGAGAATAATTATACAAATACAAATGTACCTGAAATTCGCGTAGGAGACACTTTACGCATGGGGGTTTTAATTACAGAAGGAAATAAAGAACGAATACAGTTTGCTGAGGGAGTTATCATTGCGAAAGGAAATAGTGGGACTAGTGCTACTATTACTTTACGTCGAATCGTACAAGGGGTTGGCGTGGAGCGAGTATATCTTTTAAATTCTCCAAAATTAAAGAGTTTCGAAATTTTAAGACATTCTAAAATTCGTCGCTCTAAACTATATTATCTACGTTCTCGTTTTGGTAAAGCAACGCGTCTGAAACAAAGTTTTAAATAATACCTTGCTAGCAGGATTTTTGTTATTCTTAAATTTTTAATGTCTCATGTTTAAAATTATATTTGATTTATTGTGCATAGTTTTTGTAATTAAAAATCAATAGATCTTTAATTTGACTTGTGTTTTTATTAATCATATGATAAATTTAAGATTGTAGGGCTCAATGATGGTTGAGCTTTATTAGGGTCGATGCCCGAGTGGTTAAAGGGGGCGGACTGTAAATCCGCTGGTTACGCCTACGTTGGTTCAAATCCAACTCGGCCCATAAAATGAATCGATAACCCAAGAAAAATAATACTTATTCTTTTTTCTTGGATCATCAATTTCTACTTTTATTTCATTTATTTTTTATAATCCTAACATTTGAGCATTGCTCTTACCAGGTGCTACCATTGGATAGCAATTTTCATCAGGTACAACTTGAACATCGACTAATACTGGACCATCATAATCTAAAATGTCCTTTATCGAGTCTTTTAATTCTTCTCGAGTTTGAATGGATACTCCTTTTATCCCATAGGCTTCTGCAACTTTTACGAAACTTGGAGCGCCTTTCTCCATATTTGAATGAGAATAGCGTTCGCCATAAAATGCCTGTTGCCATTGTCTTACCATTCCTTGCCAATGATTATTTAATATCATTATTTTAATGGGTAATTCATATTGCGCTATTGTTCCTAGTTCTTGTATATTCATTTGGAAGCTTGCGTCACCTGATATACAAATAACTTGAGATGAAGGATGTGCAACCTGAGCACCTATAGCTGCCGGTAAGCCATATCCCATTGTGCCTAACCCAGCACTTGTTATCCATTTCTTCTGACTAGTTTTAATAAATTGTGCTGCCCACATTTGATGTTGACCTACATCTGTTGTAAAATACGCATCATTTGCTTGTTTGCTAATCTCTGTAATAACTTCCTGTGGTGATAGGTTTTGTGCATTTTTAGGAACTAACAATGGATACTCGGTTCTCCATCGATTTAATCTGTTTCTCCATGACTGTGTTTGCTCTATATCTTGTTTTTGTTCTGCCTTTAGATAGTCTAACAAGCCTTGTGTAAATTTTTTAACATCTCCTACTATTCCTACTTGTGGCATTCTATTTTTACCTACTTCTGCTGGATCTATATCCACATGAATAACTTGTGCATGTGATGCAAACTCATCTAATTTCCCCGTTACACGATCATCAAATCTGGCTCCTAAAGCAATCAATAAATCACATTCACTTACTGCATAGTTGGCATAAACGGTTCCATGCATTCCAAGCATCCCTAAACATAATGGATTTGTTTCATCAATGACTCCTTTTCCCATTAGTGTAGTGGCTATAGGAATTTGTAAGTATTCTACTAATTTTTGTATTTCTTCATGAGCTTCCGCTATGATTGCTCCACCGCCTACATATAAAAGTGGTTGATTCGATTGTTTTATTAAATTTGCGGCTTGCGCTATTCGTTTAGAATTATTATCAACAATTGGTGGACATCCTGGTAATGTTATTTGCCCTGGTTCAATTGGTTTATAATCGAATTTTTCTAATCCCACGTCTTTTGGGACATCTATTAATACAGGACCTGGTCTTCCATATCTTGCAATGAAGAAAGACGCCGCTACCATCCTAGACATATCAGCTGCATCTCTAACAACATATGAATGTTTTACAATTGGCATTGTAATACCAAAGATATCTACTTCTTGGAAAGCATCTGTACCAATGAATGATCTTCCAACCTGACCTGTTACTATCACCATTGCAACAGAATCAATATGGGCTGTAGCGATTCCTGTAACTAAGTTGGTAGCTCCAGGTCCAGATGTTCCAAAACAAACACCAACCCCACCTGTTGACCTTGAATATGCGTCACTTGCATGGGCAGCCGCTTGCTCATGTCTAACTAATATATGTTCTATAAAACCTTCTTTTTCCCAAGCATATAGCTCATCGTAAATAGGTAATATAGCACCACCTGGATATCCAAAAATGTGTTTCACACCGTGGCGTACTAAACTATCTATTAATGCAAATGCACCTGTTTTATCTCTTTTTATTAAGTTGTTTGAAAGCATTGAAGTCATGATCTAAATATTTTTGCTAGCTATTTATTGTGAGATAAGAAGCGTATAAATTACCTACTATTTTAGCTTTAGAGATAAGATTCTTCTTAAAGTCTCGTGCATCATTGTTGATTAATTATTCTTCTAGGTATCTAAATTGCATATAAAATCTCCAAAGTAGATGTTCTCAATTTTTCTGATTTTATGATAATTTCGGATTCTTTGTTTTATTTACATATTTCCTAATATTTGTAAATATTTTATTCTCCTAACATTGCTTGTAAAGTTACTAGTATAAATCCAACAATCCCAAGAAAAAGAATAATGAAAATAATTGTTGTTTTTGGACGGCGTAATAAATTAAAGAATGGACCTACTATTGTTAATATTAGCCCTATGATAGTTCCGATAAAAAATCTTGGAAACCTAAAAACGTTTTCCCAAAAAGTAGGCATATGACTATAATTCTTTTGATTTGTAGCTTTATATCTTTCTCTAAAAAATTGGAAAATAAAAAAGTTATTTTTCCTTCACTTGTAATAAGTTGCTAGTTATTTCTCATTTCTAGCTATCTCACATTTGGTTTTATCATAAACCATTATAAAATAAAATTCTATAGATGAATCTGAAAATATAATGCACTATTTCAAAATATTCTTCCCTCTTAAAATATAAAAAGAAATCAATTGTATTGATTCAATATAACTAAGATGATAATATATAAATATAGGCTTAGTAGCTCAGAGGTTAGAGCAGGGGACTCATAAGCCCAAGGTCGCAGGTTCAAATCCCGCCTGAGCCAATGTTAGCTATAAGGTTAAAAAAGAAGGAGAGGTGGCTGAGTGGTCTAAAGCGTCGGATTGCTAATCCGATGTATGAGTAATTGTACCGAGAGTTCGAATCTCTTCCTCTCCTAAGTTAATGAACCTTTTTACTTATTGACAAAAAAAACAAATAAGTAGAAAATGTAGCGATAGGGATCGTAGTTCAATTGGTTAGAGCACCGCCCTGTCACGGCGGAAGTTGCGGGTTCGAGTCCCGTCGGTCCCGGTTTTAATAATTTTTGCCCTGTTTAATTCTTTTAGAAGAGATTAAACAGGGCAATCTTATTTGCTATATTTTATAATTGTGCTTTGTATTGTTCAGCTGTAGGTAATTTTGTATAATCTGCCACGATATTTCTGAACTCTTCACCATCAATAGTTTCTCTTTCTATTAAAATGTCCACTAACTTATCGATAACGACTCTATTATCTTTAATTATTTGTAAAGTCTCTTCATGGCAATGTTGAATAATTGATCGAATTTGCATATCAATTCTAGATGCGACATCTTCTGAAAATTCAGAACTATTACCCATACTTCTTCCTAGGAATGGATCTCCCCCTTGGCTTTCTAATGCTAGTGGTCCAATATTTGACATTCCGAATCTTGTTACCATTTGTCTGGCCATTGATGTCACTTGCTGTAAATCATTTCCAGCTCCAGTTGTTACTTCTGCATAACCAAAGACAACCTCTTCTGCTGCCCTTCCTCCTAAAGCTCCCATTATTCGAGCCAGGATTTGAGATCTTGAAATTAGCGATTGATCTTCTGACGGTGTAAACCAAGTTAATCCTTTTGCTTGTCCACGTGGTACTAACGTAACTTTTTGAACCGGATCATGATCTTTTACTAATGTACCCACAATGGCATGTCCAACCTCGTGGTATGCTATAAGTCGTTTTGTCTTACTATCGACAAGTGCTGTTCCTTCCATTCCTGCTATAACTCGATCAATAGATGCATCTACTTCAGAAATTGTTATAGCCTCTTTTCTTCTTCGCGCTGTTAAAATTGCCGATTCGTTTAATAAATTAGCTAAATCTGCTCCGGAGAATCCTGGTGTTCTACGTGCAATAACCTCTAAAGAAATTTCTTTCGAGATTTTCTTGTTTCGTGCGTGTACATTTAAGATGGCTAATCTTCCTTGTACATCTGGTACATCTACTGTTACTTGTCTATCAAATCTTCCTGGTCTTAATAATGCTGCATCTAGAACATCTACTCTATTCGTTGCAGCAATTATAATGATTCCTGTATTACCTTCGAAGCCATCCATTTCTGTTAAGAGCTGGTTTAAAGTCTGTTCTCTTTCATCATTTCCTCCACCAATCCCTGTCCCTCTTTGTCTTCCAACTGCATCGATCTCATCAATAAAAACAATACAAGGAGAATTTTCTTTCGCTTTTTTAAACAAATCTCTTACTCTTGAAGCACCCACACCAACAAACATTTCTACAAATTCTGAACCTGAAATACTAAAGAATGGTACTCCGGATTCTCCTGCAATTGCTTTGGCTAATAAGGTTTTTCCTGTTCCTGGAGGTCCTACTAAAAGCACACCTTTTGGTATCTTTGCTCCAACTGCTGTGAATCTTTCAGGTCTCTTTAAAAATGAAACAACCTCTTCAAATTCTAATTTTGCTTCATCTACACCTGCCACATCTTCAAAAGTTACACCTGTTTGAGCTTCCATCTGAAAACGTGCTTTTGACTTTCCAAAATTCATAGCTTGACCTGGGCCTCCTGGCATATTTCCAGATCGTCTAAATAAGAAAGCTAATCCTCCTATTAGTATGATTGGGAAAATTAGATTTCCTAGTACTCCCCATGTTGGACTATTTTCATTTGCCGGGTGAGCATCTATATCTACGTTAGCTTTTCTTAATTTTGTGATTAATTCTGGAGCTGTTGCCGGTAATTCTACTCGTATTCTTTGAATTCGGTTGCCTAGTTCTGGACCTATTGCCTCTACTATTGCAGTATGTCCATCATCATATAAATCTACTCTTTTAACCCATCCCATGTCTAAATATTCTAGAAAACGTCCATAAGTCATCCGTGAACTAGCAATATTTTTATTAAATTCAGTATTATTAGTACCTACAAATCCTTGCCATAAAACAAATATAGCAACTAAAGCTGGTAAAGACCAAAGCAATATTTTTTCCCAGGAAATTTTCATAATCAGTTTTTTTGTATATTTAAACTTTATTTATTTCTATCTATCTATCAGAATATCGCATTTTTCTTTTGAAATAAAATTCAGATTTACCATTTATTCCTAATTGTCTTTTGTTTTTCATCAGTAAAAAAAATCCACAAAATATTTCGTAAAATAGCAATGTCATTTTTTTTTGTTTACGTTTATTAATATTTTTTTTATTTCATATATTTTTTTTGTTATATTAGGGGAAATAAAAATATACTGCAATAAAATTATGGTTTCTAGAGGCGCTAAAGTTCGAATTTTAAGAAAAGAATCATATTGGTATCAAGATATTGGTACTGTAGCTACTATCGATACTAGTGGGGTTCGTTATCCAGTAGTTGTACGTTTTGAGAAAGTTAGTTACAGTGGTGTTAATACTAACAATTTTGCCCTTGACGAAGTTGTGGAAGTCGTAGAAAAATAAAAAAGAAGATGATTTTAGAATGTAATTCTAAAATCATCTTTTTCTCTTACTTCCCTACATAAGTTTCTATGCCTTTTTTATGAGAGAGTTATTGTTTCTTACCCACCTAGACTTGCCCAATCCACATCTACGTTTTCGATAATTAAAGACGAATTGTAAATTTGCAGAATAATTAGTAAGAATAAGAAGAACAATAACATAACGAATCCCATAGCAGGAGTTGATCCCCAACCTGGAGCAACCTTTCCATATTCAGAGTTAAGAGGTCTTAAAAGTTCACCTAATCTTGTTCTTAATGCCATTGTTATATTTAGTAGCGAAATTTTTTTATTTTTACAGTACTATACTTAATAGTATTATAAAAAATAACTGATTTTAATGTTCGATCTATTATGGAAACTGCAACAGTTCTTATTATTTTTATTGCCAGCTTACTTTTGGGCCTAACAGGATATTCTGTTTATACTGCTTTTGGACCAGGATCTAAAAATCTTCGTGATCCATTTGATGATCATGAAGATTAATAATATTTTCTAATATCTAAATATTAAATGGAAGCATATTATTATTGTTAATATGCTTCCATTTTATATTAGTAATTTAACTAAGTGTTAATTACTTTCTTGCAATTCTAGGTGGATCTCTGAAAAATACAGATGCAAAGATCACAGCTAAAGTAGCAATTAGTAGGAAAGTGTAAACAATTGTTTCCATTAAAAACCTCTTGTATTTATAATATTTTTATAACAGTAAAAAGGTTAACTTAAACAGCACCTTGCTTTTTAGTACTTCTATCACCAAGCTTTTGGAATGCACCAAATTCTACTTGTTCTGTAACTTCCGCACCAATACCACTGAATACATCTCGGAATAGTGTTCTTGAACCATGCCAAAGATGTCCTAAGAAAAAGAATAATGCAAAGTTAGCATGTCCATATGTATACCAACCTCTTGGGCTACTTCTGAATACACCATCTGATTCTAATGTTGTTCGATCAAATTCTAAAACTTCACCTAATTGAGCCTTACGAGCATACTTTTTAACAGTAGGGGCATCTGTAAAACTTTGACCATTTAGTTTACCACCATAGAAGTTTAATGTAACGCCTACTTGCTCTACACTATATTTAGATTCAGCTCTTCTAAATGGAATGTCAGCTCTAATAATTCCATCTTTATCAACAAGAATTACAGGAAATGTTTCAAAGAATGCAGGCATTCTTCTAACTGTTAATTCTCTTCCTTCTTTATCTTTAAAAATTGGATGACCTAACCATGCTTCTGCAATTCCATCACCTTTATTCATAGGACCTGCACGGAATAATCCACCTTTTGCTGGGTTATTACCTACATAATCATAGAAAGCTAGTTTGTCAGGAATTCTTGACCATGCTTCACTAAGAGATAAACCTTCATTTAAAGAATTTTCAACTCTTCTTTCAATTTCTTGTTGGAAGTATCCACTATCCCATTGGTATCTTGTTGGACCAAATAACTCAAGCGGTGTTGTAGCACTACCGTACCACATTGTACCTGTTGTAATGAAAGCAGCGAAGAAAACAGCTGCAATACTACTAGATAATACTGTCTCAATATTACCCATACGTAAAGATCTATATAATCTTTGAGGTGGTCTAACCGCAATGTGGAAAACACCAGCGATAAAACCTAAGATTCCAGCTGCGATATGGTGTGAAGCAACACCGCTTGGATTGAATGGGTTAAAACCTTCTGGTCCCCATGCAGGCGCAACAGGCTGTACTTTACCTGTAATACCATATGCATCAGATACCCAAATTCCTGGTCCCCATGCTCCTGTTACATGGAAAGCTCCAAAGCCGAAGCATAGAACACCAGAAAGTAGTAAATGAATACCAAAGATCTTTGGTAAATCTAATGCAGGGTTGCCAGTACGTGGATCTCTAAATAATTCTAGATCCCAATAAACCCAATGCCAAACAGAAGCAAGAAAAAGTAAGCCTGATAAGCCTATGTGTGCTAAAGCAACACCTTCAAAACTCCAGAATCCTGGGTTAGAAACACTTTCTCCTGTTACACTCCAACCACCCCATGAATCTGTGACACCGATACGTGCCATAAATGGGTTAAACTAGGGCAAATATTACTATTCAAAACCCCGTCGACAGATCCGGACATGAAACTTTCGCTTCATCCGGCTCCTACTCTTTATTTAATTTATATGACTGTTTAGTGTAATGCAGTAATTTTTTCTAGCTTAAGTAGAAATAACTATTGGCTTGAAGTTTTTGTTTTTTTGCTCCAAGAATAAATTTCGTACTTTCCAATATGTTTGATCTTTATCATAAATTGATCTTAAGTTATCCACTTGTACCCATTTTTTTTGTTTAATCCAAGCTAAATTAATGAGGTAATTTTCTTTAGTTTTGCCATCATTTTGCTTTTTCTTACCATTTAAAATCCAATTATCTTGGTAACATACTCCTTCAAAATAGTATTTTTTACTGCTAGGAAAATATTTTTCTTTTACAATTTTCCGACCACTTTTTTTATTAATCCTAAATGCCCACGCTCGGAGCTTTTGAAGAATATAATGAGAAATTTTTCTAAATATTATCCTGCAGTCACTATACCTATAATATTGTCCCCAAGCTAAAATTTTTGGTTTAAGATTATGGATTAGCTGATAAGAAGAACTAGCCTTATTTTTCTGAATAATTTCTCGAATGTCTAATAAGAATGTTTGTTGAGCTTTACGAGATGGAAAATATTTAAATTTTCTATACCTTTTTTGCTTAATTAAGATAAACGAGTGTCCTAAAAATTCAAATCCTTCAAAAAAAGATTTTATTTTTAAGTTGTCTTCTTCAAACTCTATTTTTAGTTGTGTTGTTATCCAATGTAAGATTTTAGTTTTAAATTTTTCTAATTGTTTAAACTCATTTCCTACAATGACAATATTACTTCCATATGAAACCAAAATATGATGTAAATTAAGTGGCTCGTTTGAGCCAACTTGTGGATTATAAAATGTTGTAGTTTCCAATAGAAACTCAAGTAAATCGTTAACTATAAAAGTTAAAAGAAAAGATATTAACTTGTCTTTTGCTTCTTCGATGGGAGAACTTTGATGTGTGCTTCTAAGTTTCGTTATTTCTTTTTCTTTAAAAGATAATTGTAATAGACTTCGTAAATGCTCTTGAATTTTTAATGTAGTATTCAGTTTATTTAACAATATTTCTGGATCTATATTATAAAAAATATCACTTACATCTAATTTGAAAGTTAGACTATATAACTCTTTTTCATTCTCATTATGTTTGAGATACGAATTAACTGCTGCTAAGGCATCATGTCTTGTTCTTCCAGGACGATATCCATAACAATTAGACAAAAATAATCCTTCCCATTCAGGCTCTAAAGCAAGTAAGCATAAATTATTTTTAGCTCTATCCTCGATTTTTTGCTTTTTGATCAAATTTATATTTGAACTAGTTTTAGTAATCGGAACTTGCTTCGTTTTAATAAGCTTTAGTTTTTGAAGAATCTTTAATTTTTTTTCTAAGTTGATATTTACACGTACATCATTGAAATTATTTGTTGCTTGTTCTATTGCTAATAACTTAGAATCAATTGATGAGATCAATCTTATTTGAAGTGCTTTTACTACATTCTTATCTCCACGTTTTGAAGCCTCATAAATCCTTCGCTGATATCTGAAGACGCGTTTTTGTACTAATTCCCAATCAACGTCCTTCCACTTTTTCAAGTTCATATTTTATCTTTGAATTCGGATTTTATTTCTTAAAATAAAGAGTCCAATAGATGTTGGCATATATATTTCACCTCCTTTAGCAAAATACCATTAGCTTTTTCTATCAGTCCATAATTCATTCTTTATAGGAACTAGATTGGTCCCCACCAACAATTTTATTTTGGTTAGAATTGAATTTTTCCCATGTTCCATTTAAAAATAATTACACCTGCCTTAGGTCTGTACACTATTCGATAGAAGTCCTTTTTACAGGTATTTTGTGCCTAATAAGGTTACGAACTTATCAGTTACTTCTGCAATATATTTTGGTTTCAAAATATATTGTATGCCTCCGCACATTGCGTGTATGTTCTGGCATTATCAAACTTAAATACATTTATAAGGATATACCATAGCAGATCACTTAAAACCTTTGCTTAATCTCCTCATTTCTAATTGAGTAACCAAGGTTTTAAGGACAGATCACAAATATCTGTGAGGAGCTACACCTCATTTTTAAATAGTTATCCT
>Ga0181576_10003666_pt1 | contig 11258 bp, 7 predicted proteins | sample 101ome_22_FD_132464 | JGI IMG/M metagenome (GOLD analysis project Ga0181576, IMG submission 132464) | Coastal salt marsh microbial communities from the Groves Creek Marsh, Skidaway Island, Georgia - 101412BT metaG (megahit assembly) | ecosystem: Environmental > Aquatic > Marine > Intertidal zone...
AACCAAATACACTGAAGTTGCTCGTTGAAATGCTTCTTTATCTAATTCACTTTCAGATTTTATATAATGTTCTACATCTGCAATATGAACACCAATAAAAAACCGATTAGAATCTTTATCAAATTCTATAGATAGAGCATCGTCAAAATCCTTTGCGTCTTCTGGATCAATTGTAAATGTAGTTTTTTCTCTAAAATCCTTACGCGAACTAATTTCTTTTTTCGATGGTGTTTCCGAAAAAGTTGCTGCTTCATCAATGACTGATTTAGGGAATTTAGTTTTAAACCCAAATTCTGCAACAATTGCATGCATTTCAGTATTATGATCTCCAGGTTTTCCGAGGATCTCAACTAATTTACCTAATGGATGTCTTTGTTTTAATTTGAATTCAACGATCTCGACAGATGCTTTAAGTCCATCCAAGTCATCGGTTAAGTTGTCTTGGATTTTTATGTCGGGATAACCAGGTTCTTCGGTTAATAGAAATGCATTTCCATTAAAAATGTCTAGCTCACCAATAATTAACTTTGGTGTACGTTTCTTTAATACAATATCTATAATTTCTTTTCGCTTGCCTTTTGTTCTGTAGCTTACATTAACAAAATCATCGGGTAGGAAATTTCTTAACCATTCCTTTGGAGCTCTTATAATTTCGCCGGATTCATTTTTTAATAATTTATCTCCTGAATAAGTCGAAATTAACTTGTATACTTCTTCAGTTTCTGGAGAAATATATTGAAAATGTCCTTTACTAGGTTGAACAATTCTTCGCTTTTGGGTTAAAGACAACAACGCATGGAATACCTGATCTTTATTTATATCAGCATCAATAGGAATATTGCGATAAATTTGATTTGCGTTTAAGGTACCGCGTTTTGAATCTTCTAATATGGCTAGGACAATCCTCTCGATGAAAGAGAGTTTTTTATTATTTTTCAAGTTGACTTTTATTTCTCGTAATAATCCAAATCTTTATGAAATGGTTCTTCTACATGCAAAGTTCCCCAAATTGCCACAATCACACAAATTAAACCAACAACAAATGCCGCCCAACTTGCTGATTGAAACAAATCTTCAAACCATTCATAACTCCAGGTAATCAATAATACTCCGCCACGTACAAAATTTGGAACCGTTGCACTAACTGTACTTCGAATATTTGTACCAAATTGTTCGCTTGCATTAGTAACAAATAAAGCCCAATAACCGGTACTAATACCAAGAATAGTAGCCAATACTCGATAGTAATTTGCAGAACCAATTGGACCGAATAGATACAATCCCATAACTGCGATAATCGAAACCAAATTAATTAATATAACCTTTTTTCTACTTTGAAGCAGTTGCGAAAGAATACCACTAAATAAGTCCCCAACTGATAAACCGACATAGCTCCACAGTACCATTTCTTTGGTGGGCAATACATCTAAAATCGCCGTAGAGCCTGTTATTTCTGGTAAAAATCTGTGTGCAAGTGCAATTAATATTCCAACAACAAACCAAACTGGTAACCCAATAACGATACATGCGAGATATTTGGTGAACATTTTACGATTTTTGAATAGCATAAAGAAGTTACCTTTAGACACATTTGAAGACTTAAGATCTTCGAACATATGACTTTCGAATGTGCCTGCTCTAAGTATAAGTAGCACTAATCCTAGTAAACCTCCCACAATGTAAGCTGTTTGCCAATTTGCGATAGGTGTACCAGTTAATTTTGATACCACGTTTCCAATTGCGTCTCCCTGATTTGAGACTAAAAATGCTACAACAGCCCCTAAAGCGCCGAAAGTAACAATAATCATTGTTCCCACGCCTCGCTTTTTAATTGGCATTAACTCGCTTACTAAGGTAATCGCAGCACCTAATTCACCTGCTAGTCCTAAACCCGCAATAAATCGCCAAAGTTTATATGCCTCAAGCGATGTCACAAAAGCATTAGCAATGTTTGCTACACTATAAATTAAAATACTTCCAAACAAAACACTCACTCTACCTCGTCGATCACCCCAAATTCCCCAAATTAAACCTCCGATGAGCATTCCAGCCATTTGATAGCGAAATAAAGCAGTTTCGTATGTGCTAAAGTCAATGGAAAGTGCACTGAGACTTTCGCGTTTAATGATGTTAAACAAGATTAAATCGTAAATATCAACGAAATAACCCATTGAAGCCACTATGATTAACAGGGCAATATTTTTCTGTTTCTTAGTTTCTATCATGGTCTATTTGTTCCAAAGATGCACAAAATTTCTCCAATTCGTATTTATCAATCTTATTAAAATCATTTAGCAATGTTGAATCTAAATCCAATACGCACCATACTTCCCCTTTTTTATTAAAACAAGGTATTACAATTTCTGATTGTGAAAGCGAATTACAAGCGATATGTCCCGGGAATTCATGAACATTAGGAACCATTTGGGTTACTTTTGTTTTCCAACATGTTCCACAAACACCATTTCCTTTAGCAATTCGAGTGCATGCAGTTGGTCCTTGAAATGGACCAAGTTGTAAATAATCGCCATCAACTAAATAGAATCCGGTCCAGAAATATCCTAATTCTTGGTGTAATAATGCAACTGCATTAGATAAGTTTGTATACCAAGGTGACTGAGAATCAAATAGATACTCCCATTTTTTGTGAATTTCTTGATAAAGACTGGTTTTATCTTTCATTATTATCAATCTAAAGTGTTTAACAAATTCTTAAACAATCAAGCCTCAAAATAACCTAAATCCATACGAAAGTAATTATATTGCAAACTATTTGTTTAGAAAATAAAGCATGGAAGTTGTCAATACTAAAAGTTTTGAAGTAATATTTTCGTTTGTTGAACATCCTTATTTTGGATTTTTAGTTGAGGCAAATGCTGTACAGTTACTAGATAATGGAAATCCTTCATTAACGTATCAGCGAATTCGTAGTAAAAACTGTGATTATTTTGGATTAGATGAAGCACAGAAAAGAGCTGTAAATTTAATTGAGAGTTACGAGGTTGACTCCATAATTAAGAAGTTTTACACCGGTAATAAACAAGTAAGGTCTTCAGATTTTTTCACAAAACACTTTAACGAGGATACAAAAAAAAGAATACAGGCATATATAGAATCCAAACTAGTTGATATTTTAGTCATAATAAAAGACTTTCCACTTTATCGTTCAGGGAATTTAAATGAACCGATGGGATATAAAGTGAGATTTAGTAATGAGCCTGCCAGTGTTTTGTTTCATTTCAGACGGAATGAAGAGGGTATGAATTATTTTGTAACCATCAAGCATCAAGATCAGAAAGTAAATATATATCACAATAACTGCATACTTTTAGTAGGAAAGCCTGCCTGGTTATTAGCGGGAGATCAATTATTGTTTTTTCAAGACTATGTGGATGGTAAAAAAATTAAACCATTTTTCGAAAAAAAATATATCCATGTAGACCCAAAACAAGAGTCCATTTATCTCGAGAAATTTGTTCAGCCGTTGCTTGAAAATCACGATGTTTTTGCGAAGGGGTTTGATATTGTTACCGAGAAATTAGATGCAGTCCCAGTTTTGAGGCTCAGTAAGCTCTGGGATAATGAAGCTCATGCTGTTTTATTTTTTAAATATGGAGGATGGCTTTTCCCTTATCATGTTGACAAAAGAGTCAATGTATCATTAACCAAATCGGAAGAAACATACATCTTTCATAGGATCAGACGTTCTTATCATTTTGAAAATAAAAAGATTCAGTTACTTACAGATTTGGGATTACAGACAAATGAAGGTAGTTTATTATCGCTACCTACTAAAGATTCATCTTATAAATTAATTGAGTGGTTTAATGAATATTCAGAAACCTTAATAAGAAATGGATTTAAGGTAGAACAAGAAGATTCAGAAGTAAATTACTACTTAGGAGAAATAGATCTTAAGGTTAAGGTGAGCACAAGCGATGATTGGTTTGATGTAATGGCTATAGTAACCTTTGGGACTTTTGAAATACCTTTTAGGCGTTTAAAAAATAATATTCTTCAGAACAAAAGAGAATTTGTATTGCCGGATGGGCAAGTAGCCATAATCCCCGAGGAATGGTTTTCAAGGTTTTCTAAAGTTTTGAATTTCTCTGATTTTGAGGAAGATACATTTAAAATTAAAAAGATTCATGTGGCTTTACTGGATGAATTAGAACCTTTTTTAGAGGAGGAATTGCCATCCACTGATTGGGTAGAAACAATAGAAAACCAAGGAGTCCCATCTTATGTGTTACCCGATGGTTTCCAAGCTGAAATGAGAGATTATCAAAAGCAAGGTTATGATTGGTTGCGATACATGCTTGAAAATGGGTTAGGAGCGCTATTAGCTGATGATATGGGACTGGGAAAAACGGTTCAAACTCTTGCCGTGATTCAAGAAATAGTAAATAAAAATAAAACAATACAACTAAGTTTATCCGAGGAAATAAAGAAAAGAATTCAAGATTTCCAAGAAAACAAAGAAAGCTTATCTGAAGGGTCTTTAATACACGGTCCATGTATGGTTGTATGCCCAAAGTCTTTGCTTCATAATTGGAAAAATGAAGCTAAAAAGTTTACTCCTGACTTAAAAGTTTTAGTATATAGTGGAATAAACAGACAAAAAGTACTTCAAGAAATTTCTGATTCAGATTTAGTTGTATTAAGCTACGGAACTCTTAGAAATGATATAGAAATACTAGATAAGTTTGAATATCCTTGCATGATACTTGATGAAAGTCAGGCGATAAAAAATCCTGCATCATTAACCTCTCGCAGTTTGCTTAAAGTTAAAGCGAAAAAGCGCATTGCATTGACAGGAACTCCAATAGAAAATACTTTACTTGATATATGGAGTCAAATGAACTTTCTGAATCCAGGATTATTGGGTAGTTACACATACTTTGATAAAAATTTTATAAGGCCTATTGAAAAAAGCCCCAATGGAAATGATAAAAAGACGAATGAACTTAAACGATTTATTGATCCATTTGTATTGAGGCGCACAAAAGGCCAGGTAATGAAAGAACTTCCCCCGAAATTTGAGAAAATTCACTATTGTGAAATGAATGAAGCTCAAGCTGAATTATATGAAAGAATTAAAAGTCAATACAGAAATGAAATACTATCGCATGTAAATGAGGTAGGAATGAATAAATCAAGGCTTAAAATTTTTAATGGGTTAATGCATTTAAGACAAATTGCACTTAATCCAAAATTAAAAGATCATGACTACAAAGGTAGATCGGGAAAAGACGATGAAATATTACATATGATAATTCGAGCAATAGATAATGGACATAAAATTTTGTTATTTTCCCAATTTGTTGGTTACTTAAAAAATATTGGTGATCATTTAAAAGATCATGGGTTGAATTATTGTTACTTGGATGGTTCTATGGATGAAGATGATAGATCAAAACAAATTGATCGTTTCCAGGAAGATGACTCAGTAAGAATATTTTTATTAAGTCTTCGTGCAGGTAATTCAGGATTGAATTTAACAGCAGCAGATTATGTATTCTTAGCCGATCCTTGGTGGAATCCTTTCACAATGAAACAAGCAGAAGATCGTGCTCATCGAATGGGACAAGAGAAATCTGTATTTAGCTATAAGTTTATTACCAAGAATACTATTGAAGAAAAAATTCTTACTCTTCAGCAAAAGAAGACAAAGCTTGCAGAAAGCATTATTCCTGACGAAGATACTCTTCTTGGTAATATTGACTTAGAAGAATTGGAAGAACTACTAAATTAATATGTTTGGCTTAGAAAAGGATTCAAAATGGTGGAAGCTTTTTCAACACTATAACCTTCTAAACGGTATAGAAATATTAGAAAATCGCTACATTTTAGAGAGTAAAAATAAAAAAATATATCCTTCGCAGAATGAGGTGTTAAATGCTTTCAATCTATGTGATTTTAGAGATACGAAGGTTGTTATCATTGGCCAAGATCCATATCACGGGCCTCGACAGGCACATGGGTTAGCATTTTCTGTAAATGATGGAGTTGAGATTCCTCCATCTTTAAGGAATATATTTAAAGAAATTCAAAGAGATTTAAACATCGATTTTCATAGAAATGGTAATTTATCCCCTTGGGCAAAACAAGGTGTTTTTTTATTAAACACGATTTTAACTGTTGAGCAGGGTAATCCTTTAAGTCATAAGGAATGGGGATGGGAAACTTTTACAAAATTTTGTATTGAAAAACTTGATCAACATAATGACGGATTGGTATTTATGTTGTGGGGTGGAAATGCAAAAAAAGTTAGACCTTTTTTACAAAACAATAAGAATTTAATTCTTGAAACCTCACATCCATCACCACTGAGTGTATATAGGGGATTTGATGGCTGTTCACATTTTTCGCAGTGTAATGATTTCCTAATCAAACATGATCAGAAGCCAATTGATTGGAGTTTGCCAAATAATTGAACACTTAATAGTACTGTTAATATCTGCTTGATTGCACTTAAAAGCATATATTAAATTTGTGATGTGGATTATCCAATAGAAATTAACCAAGCCAATTTGTACCAAGGGAAGGTGCTAATTTTAAAAAATATTGATTTGAAAGTTAGCTCGGGTGAATTTGTATTTTTGGTGGGTAGGACTGGTTCAGGTAAGTCAACGGTTTTAAAGTCGTTATATGGAGCACTTCCAATACTAGAAGGAAGTGCAAAGATTTCCAACTATGAATTAAATGGAATTAAAGATCGAAAAGTTCCATTTTTAAGAAGAGAATTAGGAATTGTGTTTCAAGATTTTCAACTTTTACAGGATAGATCTGCTGAAGAAAATTTACTATTTGTGATGAAGGCAACAGGATGGAAATCTAAACGCCAAATGTTAGACAGGGCTCATGAAGTTTTACAAAAAGTAGGACTTGAAAATAAAGGTTATAAATTTCCAGCAGAACTTAGTGGAGGAGAGCAACAACGTTTAGTAATTGCCAGGGCATTGTTGAATTCGCCAAAGCTTGTACTTGCAGATGAACCAACTGCAGCATTAGACCCTGAGGTTAGTGATGAAGTAATGATGTTATTGCAAAGTATTTGTGCTGAAGGTACTGCGGTATTGATGGCAACCCATGATTATCGGCTGATTCATAAATTTGGAGGTACAATTTATGAAGTGAAGAATCAGCAATTACACCATATTCCAAATGTTAATCATCTTAATTGGTAATTTTTGTTATTTTCAGCTTCCCAAGTTTTCCTGAGTCTGAATAACTTACAGAAAAACGTTTTATATAATTTACTTTATTTCCATTATTCCAATTGGACCTGCTTATTAGATTTTCATTAGTTTTAATAAGAAATGATGTGTATCGGTAAGCATTGGGAGTAATAGAATCTGAACCAAAATAATATCGATTAATTCCTTTTGTTTGCGAATGAAAATCACAATAGTTTACGTATAAATGGGCATCTGCGCCAATTAACAAAACGCTATCTGATGTTGAGTTTTCTTGGATGAAGTTGTATACCTTGGATAATCTATGGATGCTGTGCTTTGATTCGGGGTAAATGTATTGGCTGAAATTCCAGCAAATAATTCCAAAGATAAGTATTGAACTTCCTTTGACTACTGTTTGTGACGGCATTCCAAGAATAAATAATATGGGCAACATGACCATGAATTCGATATTTCCAACTGAGTAAACAGCGAAAATTATAAACAATAGAATGGTAAAAAAATAATCATTCTTAAAGGGCAGTTTTTTTAATGAAATAGACTTTTCTTTCAAATAAACCATCATACCTACGATAATGATTAATATGGAAACTATACCGAAACCGCTCAGAAGGGGATTCCAAATTCCCCAATAAATTAACAGGTCTGGATGAAGTTGAGTTATTGTTCTTAATATGTTAACGGCACTAAATACAATGTGCTTTTTAGAGAACGAAGTAGTAACTAAACCTGAATTTAAGTCATTAAAAACAATATCAAACAATGGAGTTTCTAACCAAATCGATGTTGCAAGATAACCGAAGACAGGTAGAGCAAAACCAAGTAATATTGGAAAAATATTTTGTTTTTTAGCGAGTTTGACAATAGCTAGCCCTATAAGCCAGAAAATATGAATTTGATGAAATAGGCATGCTGCTCCCAACCAAATTGCGGAAGTATAATATTTTTGCTTTTCAAAATATAGTGACCCGAGCAATGAAAGAAAAATTGGAATTGTATACGCTTCAACTTGGAATGAATATTTTAAAAACACAAAACTACCCATAAGGAATAAAGTGACAGTATTTATTGCTGCGAAACTCCAGGATCTATTTAATAGTATATTTTTTAAGACCCATAGCGATAGTATCGCAAATATTAGATTAATTGAAGTAAATACTAATATAGGGTTAATGGTCGTGTAGAAAATTGAAAAAAGTTGATAGATTAACCAAAAAATAGGTTTGTGAAGAAGATGATGGGGTGAAAAGAGTTCTCCTTTTAAAATTTCACTTGAATAGCCGTAAGAATCACCGGTAAATTCTAGAGGTAAAAAGATAAATCGAAAAGATATAAATATGAGTACAAGTAAAATCCAGTAACTTGGCTTTTTGAACATATAACAAATATAGGCAGTAGTAATAATTGTTTTCATTTTCAATCACTCTATCTTTGTGAATATTGAGTTTTCCCAAATTAGAAATATTTGACCTTTTGGCCGAGACTGCGAATGATCTTGGAGTCAAATCATATGTGGTTGGAGGATATGTCCGTGATTTATTGCTTAAAATTCCGAGTAAGGATATAGATGTCGTTGTTATAGGTTCGGGAGTTGAATTTGCTCAAGCATTGCATGAGAAGATGAATAGTGCATCTATTTCCGTATTCAAAAATTTTGGGACGGCTCAAATCAAGTATGAAGATTGGATTGTGGAAATAATTGGTGCACGAAAAGAGAGTTATCGAAGAGATAGTAGAAAGCCTTTAGTAGAAGATGGTACTTTTGAAGATGATCAAAACCGCAGAGATTTTACAGTAAACTCTTTTTATTTGGGATTAAATTCAGATAATTACGGCGTTTTAGAAGATCCTTTTGGCGGAATACAGGATCTAAATAATGGTATTATTAGAACAAATACTGATTCTAACAAAACCTTTTCTGATGATCCCTTAAGGATGTTAAGAGCAATTAGGTTTGCTGCTAGGTTTAATTTTACGATTGAAGAACAAACTTGGAATGGGATTGTAGAGAATGCGCATCGAATTGATATTGTATCTCAAGAAAGAATCACTGACGAACTTAATTCTATGATTCGGGATAATAAGCCATCTAAAGCTTTTAAGCTTATGTTTGATGCTGGTTTATTAAAATATTTTTTTCCGGAAATGGTTGAACTACATGGAGTAGAAACTATTGATGGGAAAAGTCATAAGGATAACTTTTATCATACCTTACAGGTGTTGGATCAACTCTGTGATTTGTCTAAAAATTTATGGTTAAGATGGGCTGCCTTATTGCATGATATTGCCAAGCCTTCAACCAAAAGGTTTGATCCGAAAGTAGGCTGGACTTTCCATGGTCATGAGGATAAAGGTTCACGTATGGTTAAAGGTATTTTTCGCAGATTGCGGTTGCCCCTAGATGAGAAAATGAAATATGTTCAAAAGCTTGTAGCTATGCATTTACGTCCAATAGTATTGTCTCAGGACAAAGTTACTGACAGTGCTGTTAGAAGATTAATTGTAGAGGCAGGTAATGACGTTGATGATCTATTGCTACTTTGTCAGTCAGATATTACATCTAAAAACCAATGGAAGGTAAAAAGACATATTGAGAATCTTAATAAGGTTCAAAAGAAAATACAAGAAGTTCGTGAAAAAGATGAATTGAGGAATTGGCAACCAATAATTACTGGTAATCACATTATGGATAGGTATTTGATAACAAACCCCAAGGATATTGGAGTTTTGAAATCAGAGTTACGTGAAGCAATTTTATCAGGTGATGTACAAAATACACTCAATGATAGTTTTAAGTTTCTCGATTTAATGGCAGGGAATAAAGGAATTCAATTGAAGAAATGATTTTACAGAACAGATTGATTATGGATAAGTTCTTTAGATAAAAAAATAAAAAATGAATGATAAACCTATAAAATTATTGATTTTTGCAGTGTTATGTTGTTGATATCAAGAATTCGCGAAAACCATAAGGAAATTATTGAAAGGTTAAAAATCCGTGGATTAGATGTAAGTGAAGAAATAAATAAAATCTTGTCCGTTGACTCAGATGCTAGATCTATTAGGACTGAAATGGAATCTGCTCAGGCGGAATCAAATCAATTAGCTTCTCAAATTGGAAAGTTAATGAAAGAGGGGAAAAAGGATGAGGCCGAAGGGATTAAAAACCGAACTTCTGAATTAAAATCAAGGGTTAAAGAACTTTCAGAAAAAGTACAAGAACTTGAAAATCAACTGAAGGATTTCTTATATAGTATTCCTAATACACCAGATTTAAGTGTGCCGGCAGGTAAAAATGCGGATGATAATAAAGAGGTAAAAAAAGTAGGGGTGCCAAAAGCACTTTCTCAAGCATTACCTCACTGGGAGCTTGCTTCAAAATATGGAATTATTGATTTTGATTTGGGTGTTAAGTTAACAGGCGCAGGATTTCCGGTATATAAGGGAAAAGGTGCAAGATTACAGCGTGCCTTAATTCAATTCTTTTTGGATGAAGGGTATAGAAATGGTTACACAGAGGTTCAGCCTCCGTTAATGGTGAATGAGGCTAGTGGCTACGGAACAGGGCAGTTGCCAGATAAAGAAGGTCAAATGTACCATGTTGGAGTTGATGATTTATATTTAATTCCAACAGCAGAAGTGCCTATAACAAATATGTACAGGGATGTGATGCTTAAGATGGAGGATTTACCGGTGAAGAATTGTGGTTATACACCATGTTTCAGAAGAGAAGCTGGAAGTTATGGAGCGCATGTAAGGGGTTTAAACAGACTACATCAATTCGATAAAGTTGAAATTGTTCAAATCGTAAAGCCAGAAAATAGTTATTTGGTTTTGGAAGATATGTCCGATTATGTCCAATCACTACTTGATAAATTAGGCCTTCATTACAGGGTTTTACTGTTATGTGGCGGAGATATGGGATTCACATCTGCAAAAACATATGATATGGAAGTTTGGAGTCCAGCTCAACAGATGTGGTTAGAATGTAGTTCTGTGAGTAATTTCGAAACATTTCAAACCAATCGTTTGAAATGTAGATTTAAGAATGAAAACGGT
>Ga0181576_10003668_pt1 | contig 11257 bp, 5 predicted proteins | sample 101ome_22_FD_132464 | JGI IMG/M metagenome (GOLD analysis project Ga0181576, IMG submission 132464) | Coastal salt marsh microbial communities from the Groves Creek Marsh, Skidaway Island, Georgia - 101412BT metaG (megahit assembly) | ecosystem: Environmental > Aquatic > Marine > Intertidal zone...
AGGCGATTTTCAAAGGTTTCCAATTCTTTGTTTTGAACGGATTTCGAAAAACGTTTATCCATTTTTTCAATTGTTTTGATGTCTTCTACCATGGGCACATTGACATGGTGTAAAATGGGTTGTGCAAATTGGCGCGCGTCCTTTTCACGATTCAAATAACTCAAATATCCGGCGTTGTCATTTAGGAACTTCTCGCGACCGTCTTTTGTGAATTTTCCCTGTTCATCCAAATACTTTAGGGAAAACGAATCGAATTTCGTGGTTAGTTGTTTGGACCAGGGTTTACAAAGATTTAGGAGTTTTATAATCTCCATCGGATCTTCTGTAATGGGTGTGGCGGTCATTAATAAGACGCGAACGCTGTTACTTCCTGAAACAGAATACGAATGCATGATGGAATTGTGCAGTTTTTTCATGTCCGGACGCTCTTGGGCAGATAGATCACCGCCACCATATAATTTGTGGGCTTCGTCAATAATCAAGAGCGTTTTACGTAAGGGATCTTCTTCACCATTGATATCTACTAATTTCCGATAATAGTCATTTTCCTTGGAAACGAGATTGCTGAACTGTTTATAGGAAAGGGGGCGGATTTTCCACGCATTTGATAGAAGACGCATGCGCTTGCTATGATCTTTAGGCAATTCAACGCCATCGCGAACAATTTTAAGGATTTGTTCATTACAGATTTGCCCAAACATGTTTTTCCAGATGTCGCTTTTAAGTGTGGTGCGCGTGACCCAAAGAATTGTATATCCTTGTGGAACAAAAGACGCGGTCGAAGAAGCAATGGCCGAACACGTTTTACCTGTTCCAACACTGTGCCATAAAAGCATGCCTTTTACGGGTGCTTGTGGTGTAAAATACTCTTGGACAAACCGTTGTGTAGGAGTGTATTCGATGATTGGATCGTCGTGTGTTTGTCCAGGTTTCTTTTCACATAGGTTTTCCATTTTCACATTTTTCCAAGAGCAATGTTGAAAATGACTGTTTACATATTTCCTCAATTCATCGAAATTTAGGTCACTGATCAATTGTCCCGGTACTTTTTTGCCGGATGGTAAAACAACGCTAGTTGGACCATCGGACAGAATGATCGATGGTTTTCCTTGAAGGATAAGTTTAGAGGGTTTTCTTTTGGGACCTCCTCCAAACATTACTTCTTTCTCTACGTCTTGTAATTTAAATTCGTGGATCGATTTGGTTAAATCGTGGTCGACGGCCCCGTAAATGAGGGTTTTTTCCAAGTCGTTTCCGAATTCAATTAATCGAAGATCTACATTTAGGGATTTCAAATATAAATCCATGGCGCTTTTTGCCCCTAAAAATTGGTCTTGTAGTTTTTCTTCAATTTCCAAGTCATAAACAAATACGTGAAGTGGCCAGCCTCGTGTGGGATGGAATTGCAGTCCTTTTTGACCACAGGTACGTGTTCCACGTCCAATTACCTGTTTTTGATCGGCTGCATTGATAGATGGTTCGAAAATATGGACATATTTGACGTCGAACAAATCAATGCCTTCTTTGAACCCGCTGTCCATGATAATAAACCGAATGGTTTCTCCATGGACGTTTTGAGGACGTTCATTGAACGTTTGTAAAATGTGTTTTTTATCCTTAACGGTGATCTTTTGGTCAAATACGTCGTTGGAACATAGCAAAAAGAAATTGTCGTTTTTCGTTTCCTTAAGTTTCGTATCACTTACGAATTTGATTTTCTGGTATTCCTTCTTTTTCTTGGGTTTCTCTTGTCCGCCTTTTTGTGTATCCTCTTCTTCCTCTTCGATGATTTCCATGGAGAACCCTTCTTTAGGCAATTTTTCAAAGGAAGTAACGGGTTTTGGGCGTGGGGTATCTTCCCTTACTGGGGGCGTTTTTTCTTTTGGTGTAGAGGGTTCATCCTTTCTCTTGGCATAATAACCAAGCGTTTTACCAGATGCAATCAGAGCCGACGCCAATAGTTTCGCTCCGTAAGAATTGGATTTAATATCACAGAAAATAAAGTGTTTGTAAAGATGTTTGTCCTTTTCCATGTCCATTTTGTCTAAACGTTGAATGTTTTCCAAGAGTTTATTTAATTTGGGAGAAACGGATTCCGCATCATTTAGTAAAACTTGCGGTTGAAAATCCGAATGATCGAACTTATAACGATCGCTTGCTTTACTTATATTCGATCGTTTTCTCACGCAGTCAGAATCAAATTGTAAATATATATTTTCCTTGGCTATTTCTTCCAGAGCATCTAAAGAATCCATTATAAAATGTATTTAGAAAAAAAAGAGGGTTTTTATTTCATATGAATAAATTGTATAGCTAATATATAAATGTCTTGTCCAGGTTCATTAAGTAATGCGAAAAACTCAAATGTTTTAGGAGGTCCTTTCAATGGATTTTCTGCGCGCCAAACAGTTTTAAATTACAAAGATAATAAACAAGCTATTACAAGAAAAGTCTTGCGTGACGGATGGAATACGGCTTTTGCTCAAAATGAATACAAAGGTTATGAGCGTAAAATCGGTCCTTTCCGTGCTGTATACAATGCAGGTGATTGGTTGGCTCGTAAAGATTATGCTTGCGGTGGACCTACACCTATGTCCAGCAATGCTCCCGGTTGGTCCCAAAGTCTTGTTTTCATCGGTAGTCAAAAGAACAATTGCGACAATACCGGTGTTCCTGCTTCCTCTTGTAACGTAAAGTATGTGTATGATTCTTCTTTGTATACACGTTTCTTGAAAGAACAGGCCATGAATCGTAACTACAACGATTTGAAGAATGGTGGCGATGACCACAATGCATCTCAAGTTGCATTGATGGCTATTCGTAGATTCTAAGTGTCTAGCATTAATTAAATAAAAGGTTGTATATATATCTCCAAAGCATATATATACAAATGCCATTGATTTCTATGACACCCATATTACAAAATACAAACAACGCCGTTTTGAACGGTTACAAGGCAATGCCAGCCAAAGATATTACTTCAAACGGCGTTAGTAACTTTAGTTTAGGTAGAATGAATTATGCGCGCGGGTTCCAGATTATGCAACCGAGTTTTGTCGCTTCCGCTGAACCTCAAAAGAAATGGATCGGTCGCAACCAAGACGCATCGACCATTACACAAGCACGTCGCATTACTACCATTGGTTCCGGAACATTTAACGAAAACGAACGCGCAATGTCTTTTACAGCGGGTAATCAGGTCAATACTGTAAACAATGCCCTTACACGTGTTCGTTCACAAGGATCCACTGTGCCTAGAAAAGTAACCGGTCCTTATAGAAGTCCGTTCCTATAAAGTCATTGTTCTTTTTTTCCTCTTATAACATATAGCATGTTGTATTCTTATTTAGCCGAATTTTTCGGAGCTCTCTTTTTGACATATGTCGTAATTGCCACCGGTAACCCATTGGCAATCGGCGCTACATATGCATTCATTTTGTTATTGACATTCCGTTTAAGCGCTTCTGCCATAAACCCCGTTTTGACCATTACGATGGCTGCCGCAGGTAAACTTGCGCCTAGCGAAGTAATTCCATTGTGTTTGGTCCAAATTTTAGGTGGTTTAGTCGCTTTAGAGGTTTATAAACGAGTAGCTATTTAAGCAAGCCCCATTTATTATAATGCGATTTATAATAAATGATTTACAAATACAAATAGAAACACAGCAAAAGAATCATTACCAGTACAACAAGGATCATAGTAATGTTTTGAGGAACCGGTTTAAACACCTGATTTTCGAATCCTTCCTTTAAACATCCTTCTGGTGGGCAATAGTCTTTTGGTGGACAAGAACCCAGTATAGTCGGATTGTCCAAGGTCATAATGGCTTCAATCATATATTCGCGATATGGCTCTAGTTTGTTCCAAAACGCAGTGTAATTTTCATTTACACTATTGTTGTTTGGTGTATACGTAATCGTGTTTCCAAAATATCCGTTATTTGTAACGTTTTTATCCATTTGACAAATGGTTTTCGGAGGAACATATTCCTTTGTGATGTCAACGCTTTGAGCATTTTCCCCTGATCCGCTGGGTACTAATTCGAATTTGTCTTCTTTTGGATGATAATAATTCAATAACGCATATCGTTTTACGGTGTCAATAAATTTTCCGGGACGTATTGTGCTATCATAATTCTGATCTGAACAGTTCTTTCCATCGGCATTCGTCATGTATACATTGTCAAATGATTCGGGAACTTCGTCCACTTTGCTCAATGTATAATAAATGCATAATGGTGTGATTGTTTCCTGTGAATTGCTAGATTGATAATTGATAAACAGGTCGAATAATTTGTCCATGGTGTAATTTGATTTGCTATATTGATTTTTATAGCTTTTGAGCAAACGCGCTTTCGCATTTTCTTGTGCCTTTTTCTTTGCAGCTGCGACTGATTTAATGTCATTTTCTTTCAATGTCTTTACGTTCTTGATTTTAGCCGCGTGCGTTTCCTTAATGGAATCGACTTTCTTGTTTTTGTTGCTGTTTGCTTCATTCATTTTGTTTATAGCAGCACTGTTTTTGGAAACGACCCCTGCATGTGTGCTGTTCATTGTGCCATACAAATGATCGCTTAGTGGGGTGGGTCCATCATAGCCTTCCTTTACACTAAATCCTTCGATGGCGGTTTGGTCGATTTTGTTAATATCGTCACTTGTCATATAAGCTTGGGCCAATGGTGCATTGTCAATATTTATTGCAGTTTTCACTTTAACCAATTGGCAATTGGGCAACATATCACTTCTAAGATGCACAGTCGACGAAACAGGTGCAGTCGAAGGAGTAATTGAAGGTGTTTTATCGATTTGTAAAGTACCTAAAGAAGCAAAAAACGAATACATTAATCCGCGCTCGTCGGAAGGGAAATTGTCCATGGTGGTTTCATTAATATTATCGATTAATACAGACCGGTTTTGAATGTTACCACTGTTATCTAAACATTTTGTTTGTGTGTTGATAAAATAGCGATTTCCGGGTAATTTTCCGGCATTATATTCGTCTTGGAAAACAATTTGAGAAATGGAGCTCCCTGTAAGTAAAGCATCACTATAATATCCCATAAGGTTTTGAGGTGTGTTATTGACTTCTCGGGGAGATTTGTACATGGTAGCATAATTAAGAAATCCAGAATTCATTTGGTCGTAAGGAGACATACCCGAACCATTTGGAGCGCTGCTGGGAGAACTAGACGACGGAGATGACCCGGGTATTGATTCTCCACTAACAGACGATTCTGTGTTTTCTGATTGACTGCTTATGTTTGCTGCATCTTCATTTGACATAGTTCCTCCGGGACCCCCTAAAATAGTAGCCATTGGATTGGACATAGATGAACTGCTTCCGGTTGTCGCAGTATTGTTTAAAATAGTTGCCAGATTTCCGGAATTTCCGAGTAATTCAGTAAGATCCATCGATATATGATAAGTTATAATATATCGATAAAAAATTATTGCATGTTCATTAAACCTTCGGCCATCATTTCAGAAATAGTTTCCATTTGAAAAAACACCATAAATATAAACAATAATACAATAGCAAAAAAGAGGGCTTTACTCCAATTATCCATTTTATAATATATATATTGGTATCATAATATCCTAAATTCCAAAAATCAAAAAAAGAATAAGAAGTGGGTCTTTTTTAGAACTATATTTTTGGTATTCGGATGTATTAAGTAATATTAGCAAAAAAAAAATATGATTATAGGTATAAGATATGGATTCAGAGGAACATTATACATTGCTTCAACGTTCCCTAAAAGAAAGTAAGGATTTTTATTCCAATGAAAATTTGTTATTTTATGTAGTATTTAATTATTTAGAGGAAAGTAAAATCGAAATTTTCGATTATAAAAAATACATCAATAACTATAGTGATGTAAGAAATATTATTAAGCAAAAGATGTCACTTTATTTCAATGATAATGAAAATAATGTAAAATGCTTTGAACATTTCAATTCTCATGGACGTAAAGAAAACAGGATAGCTTATGTTCTTGGAAATCCAGGAAAAATATACAATACATTCCCCCTAAACGATTACAAGAAAAATTGTTATGATGCATATAAAAATGATTTGAATACGGAATTAATGGGATACAGTCATTTTTTATTAAAAAACAATACACAGAAAATAGTGCAAGTAATAAATAACAAATTATTTACAAATGAATCGTTGAATTATCATTGGATTGTGTTTCTAAGAACCCAATGGACGTTATTTGATCCATGGATATTGGAAGAAAGCAGCAACAATAAAAACAATATTAAAGTTCTATTTTGCTTCTTTGTGAAAAAAAACATTGATCTCTTTTTCAAGTCTTATAATGAAAGAGTGGAAATCGATTTTTTCCAAAAAGACCTACATTATTCTGATTTGCCAAGCATTAATAAAAATATAAACGACTTTACTACTTTTATAAGACCCTATAAAAATATATTGTTTATATGCCATGATTACCCTGGGTTTGGAGGAGCTGCTACAAACTGTTATCATTTAGCCAGTTATTTTGAAAAAAAAGAACACAATGTTATACAACTCTATATTAATGATAATCAAAACAATGTTTTTAGTAAACAAAAAGTAAAATATGTATCTTTACAACATTTAGAAAGTGTTCTTCGAAATTTACCTTTTGCACCCGACGCAATTATATTAAAAAGTTGTTTGCATATTAATCTCAAACATTATGTCAAGTGTCCGATTGTTTTCTTAATACCCGGAATTTATAATAACCAGTTAAATAAGCATTGTTTCGAGCTAACTACATTGGAAGAACAAAACAAATATGTCAATACATATGTCTTGGAACAAATCATAAATAGTGATTTTAGTTTTACAAATAGTTCACATACGCGAGATATTTTGCAAAAGTGGTTTAAGTTGGATACTGCTTTGTTTTATAGTTCCTTTGTTTCTTTTTACAATAAAATGCCGGAAGAAGATTCCCAATTTTATAAAAGGAGATATGAATACGGCTTTATTGTGAGTGATTTTTTAAATCGTCCAGTTAAAAATATCGATTATACAATAAATTTCTTGAAATCCAGGAAAAATGTTATTTTAATTGGAAAAAATAGCACACAATTTAAAAAATATGGATTCCATTGTATTGATATTGTATCAAATGACAAAATGTATACATATTACAAGCAAATCAAACACGTTGTCCAAGATAGTTTTTTTGAATCATGTAGTAATGTGAAAGTAGAGTCTTATTTTTATGGTTGTAGAAATAAAATTATTTATTTGCAATATGACGAAAAAAAGACGTATGTATTAGATGGAAATCATTACTATATTATTGGAAACGTAGAAAATTCTTATAGTTGTGTAAATAATTATTTCGAAAAGGATGTTGTAAAACAATGTTTTATCGATAATACAGATGTGACAGAAATATGTTATTTGCTATATCCTTCTCAAAACATTACCATTCAATTGAAGAATCTCGTTGTAAATGAATATCTAGATTTGCGTGTTGGTTTCAATACAAAAAACTATAGTAATTCAGAAAAAATGGAAATGTATTATTCATACGGAAAAAGAAAAATGGATCTGACTATTCTAGGATTAAATACTTATTACAAAGATTATATTGAAAATGAAAACCGATGCTTTAATAAAGAGTTGTATATGTTAATAATGGCTTATTATTATGGAACGCAAAACAATGAACAATACAAGAAAGTCATCACAAATAAATTAACACAGCCTATTTTTCACAAAGAAACGGTCTTATTGCTTAGTAAACAAATAAATGGCTATGGGGGTGTTCAGAAAACCTCGTTGCAAATAATTGAAATGCTTGAATCGCATTACAATGTAAAGATCGTTTCGGCAAATTATTTCTATTCGTTAATTAATACAAGTCGTTCCCAAGATAAAAACTTAAATGACTTGGCTTTGTATGACTCAAATAAATATTGTGATGAATATGACTATGAATCAAACCAGTTGGTTTCTCAAATACCAAATACATTTATCATTCGAGAAAATGACATTACAAACCTGACACAATATATAAACAAACATCCTTTCGCCTTTATTATTAATAATAAATTAAACGAAGCATTAAAATGGGATATCGACCAAAAGCAAATCGTTATTTGTCATAATTCAATGGATCCAATGAACCAATTAATCATCGAATACCAGCAAAAAATCGAAAAATTATTTGTGATCAATCAGTTTCACAAAAACATGATGGTGCGCAATGGATTTTTATCCAACATATTCTTGTATAATAATTATTCAATCAATAAAGTCAAAATAAATAATAAACCAAGAACGTCATTTACGTATAATGTGGCCTTTATAGGAAGATTTTCCAAGGAAAAAAACGTACAAGAACTCATTGACGGTATTAATCATTTTAATAAAAAGAATAATTTAAATAAAATCAATTTTTATATACTGGGTGACGGTAACATAGAATATACAAACATCGGATCCAATGTTACTTTCCTTGGACGTATTTCTTTTGACGACATTGTGAAATTATACGATAATATTGATTATGTAATTTCTGCGTCATTAACCGAAGGAAAACCATTTTCAGTAATCGAAGCTCTTGCACATGGAATACCCTGTATACATAGCAATATAAACGGTATCGATGAGGTTATTATTCATGAGAAAAACGGTTTTTTGTTTGATTTTAAAAACAATAATGAACATTATAATAAAATACGTTATTATATGGATTTTTCCAAATTAAAAATTGTTTATAGTAGATCAAACAAATATATGATTGTAGATGTCTTGGAAAAAGCGTATAACATACCGATTAATCAATGGAATAATATGTCAAAGAATTGTTTTTTATACTGTGATAATCAATTTGAAAAACAGAAATGCCAAGACAAAAATTGGTATAACATAGAAAATCGCAAAATACCAAGACAAAAAAACAAGATTTTCGTCAATTTTAAACCGGATTTAACGAAACCCTATGGAGGCGGTAATATATCCGTTTTTTATTTGATTAACTATTTGTTCAATAATGCAAGTGACTTTGATGTTACATATGAATTAGAACCAAATACACTTATTTATATTGTGATCGACCCCTTTAAAGACAATGCTTTTAAAAAATATTCTTTGCAAGACATTGTTCACTACAAAGAAACAAACGGCGGTAACATTGTCATTCGCGTAAATGACTGTGACAAAACCCGTGAAATTAGTGACATCGAACGCTCACGCGAACATCAAATAGGCAAGTATTTTTCGCACATTGATTATTTCGTGTTTAATAGCGAATTCATTAAAAACTATTATTTCGAAAAATTCCAAGAAAAGGGATTGGAAATGCAAGACAATTACAAAGTCATCATAAATGGATGCGACCAACACATTTTTAAAAACAGTAGTCCAAATAAAGAAATCACCAATAAAATCAAGTTAGTAACCCACCATTGGAGTAGTAATATGAACAAGGGATATCAATTATATTATGACTTGTGGAAGTTCTCAAAAACGCATTCCGTTGATTTCGAATTTACGTTTATAGGGAAAAACGTGCCGTCTATGTTTACTGAAGTGCCTATTGTGGGACCTTATGTAACACATGAATTAAGCCAAGAATTAAACAAACACCATATTTATATTAGTGATTCGCGTTATGATTCTTGTCCGAACCATATTTTAGAGGCGATCTCATGTGGACTTCCATTATTGGTATCGAATTATGAAGGAGGTGCAAGGGAATTATGTAAAATGGCGCCATATAAGATCGGCGAAATCTTTTACTCGTATTCGGATTTGTTTAAGAAAATGAAGAAAATACAGGACAATTATGCCCTCTATCGAGAGAACATTCAAAAATCCCTTCAAAGCTATGCCATTGATAATAGTATAACAAAATATTACAACGTATTTTTGAATTTTCAATATAAAACCTGTAAAACCGTGAAATTAAAATACAACAAGACATATTGTTTAATTGATTCGCAAACAAATGACGGCTATGTAGTGTTAAGTGACAACAAAACATTCAAACTAATTAAAGGGCATAATGTCTTTTTATTGAATAAACAAACACACAAATCACTCACATTACATAACTTTGAAGGAAAGACTACAATGAATCATTTCCAAGAAAAAAAGGCATATAATAACAAGATAAATGTACTATTTTGTAGCGATGCAAACTATTTTGTAGGGCTATTTGCTTCTTTAAATTCGGTTATTGAAAATACGGAATATGTACATAAAGCGCATTTTAATTTTATCATACCCATTGAAACTAAGAACATGTTTTCAAATTTATTATTAGACTTTGAAGGGAAAAAGGGAATCACAATCAATAAAACGATTTTTTATTTAGACCCTTCAATAGTCGATCCCATTTTATTTGAATCGAAATGTTATAATGGATCCGGGCATTTGCTTAATTTAGGAAATATGAGTCGGTTATTAATTGGCGAAATTATGAATTACAAGAAACTCATTTATTTAGACAGTGATTCAATTGTGCAATATGACATTATTAAGAAATTGATACCCTTTTGTTTGGAAAAGGTAATGTACGCTTGTTATGCAAATAAATTTAACAAAAAACGGGAAAAACAAATTGTCATCAAAATGAGCTCATTATTAAATGAAAATGTAAATTGGAATGAAATCGTCGGAGAGCCTATACAAATGGATAATTATGCTTATATGGGTGCTCCATTTATAACAGATTGCTCGAAATGGAACAACATATATAGCAATATGGTGAAAATTATTCAAATACACAATCAAACACAAGGCGGTATTTACAAATTATTTACCATGTCCTTACAAAATATTTTGTTTTATAATGAAATCGGTAATATCAATGATGTACTCAATGTTTTGCAAGATTTAGGTAGTGATCGAAAACACTTTGACCAAGAAGACTTACTACATAGAGATGTAATCGATTGGTCGGGTGTATATAAACCGTGGTATTCGAATGGTCAATACAAAGAGTTATGGAATTATTATGATATTATGAAAATGAAAACCAATAGAATTGTTTCTAAAAACAAAGATATAATCGAACAATTTGTTTAAAACGCATAATAATAGTATGATTGATTATTATTATTATGGATATTTTAAACGTATCACATTTTCAATCCAATCAAATTGTATTGCAAAACTTTCGCATGTATATAAGTAAAATGAATAATTTACATCCAAAAGCTAAAACACAAATTTTATATGTATGCGATGCTCTTTATTTACAAGAAAAAATGTCTCGTGTTCGATTTTGGGTAATCGAAGA
>Ga0181576_10003669_pt1 | contig 11256 bp, 9 predicted proteins | sample 101ome_22_FD_132464 | JGI IMG/M metagenome (GOLD analysis project Ga0181576, IMG submission 132464) | Coastal salt marsh microbial communities from the Groves Creek Marsh, Skidaway Island, Georgia - 101412BT metaG (megahit assembly) | ecosystem: Environmental > Aquatic > Marine > Intertidal zone...
CAGGCCGCCGAAGCCGCCGGGGCTCTCGCCTAGGAAAGGTCATGCTAGAATCCGCGCCCGCGAGGGGCATTGGATCGTAGGCATGGCTGGCAATAGCTTCGGAACCCTATTCACCGTTTCTACCTTTGGGGAGAGCCACGGGCCCGCCCTCGGGTGCGTTGTGGACGGCTGCCCCCCCGGCTTACCCCTCGATGAAGCGCTCATTCAGCGCGATCTCGATCGCCGCCGCCCGGGCCAATCGCGCTACACCACCCAGCGCCGGGAACCGGACCAGGTCCGCATTCTGTCGGGGGTCTTTGAAGGACGCACCACAGGCACGCCCATTGGCCTTCTGATCGAAAACGAGGACCAGCGCAGCCGGGATTACGGCGATATCAAGGATCAGTATCGTCCGGCCCACGCCGACTTCACTTACGACGCCAAGTATGGCGTCCGTGATTACCGCGGGGGCGGCCGCTCCTCCGCGCGCGAAACCGTAGCGCGGGTCGCCGCCGGGGCCATCGCCCGGGCCTACCTCGCCCAGTACGGCGTGCAGATTCAGGGCTATCTCGCGCAGCTCGGGACTCACGTCCCCACGGCTTTCGAGGCCAGCGCCATTGAGGAGAACGCCTTCTTTTGGCCCGATGCGAGCACGGTGCCCGCGCTGGAGGCGGAAATCGACGCGCTCCGCCGGGCCGGCGACTCCATCGGGGCCAAGGTCACCGTGGAAGCCACGGGGGTCCCGCCTGGGCTCGGCGATCCGGTTTTTGACAAGCTTGATGCCACCCTCGCGTCGGCGCTCATGGGCATTAATGCCGTGCGCGCCGTCGAGCTCGGCGATGGCATGGCCGTGGTCACGCAAAAAGGCAGTGAGCACCGGGATGAAATGACCCCTGATGGGTTCCTGTCTAACCACGCCGGCGGCACCCTCGGAGGGATCTCCTCGGGGCAGACGCTGCGCGCGAGCTTAGCCCTCAAGCCGACCTCGAGCATCCGCATTCCCGGCCAAAGCATCGATCGCACCGGTGCACCGGTATCCGTGGTGACCAACGGCCGCCACGACCCCTGCGTGGGGATTCGCGCCGTGCCCATCGCCGAGGCCATGGTGGCCCTGGTGCTGATGGACCATTGGCTGCGCCAGCGGGCTCAAAACCCGACCCGCATCCCCGCACCCAAGCCTGCCTAGGGAGAGTTTCACCATGAGCGGACGGACCCTATACGACAAATTGTGGGACGCACATTTGGTCGCCGAGCGCGAGGACGGCAGCGCGCTGCTGTACATTGATCGCCACCTGCTGCATGAAGTGACGTCCCCCCAGGCCTTTGAAGGGCTCCGCCTTGCCGGGCGCAGCCCCTGGCGCATTGATGCCAACCTGGCCACCCCCGATCACAACGTGCCCACCACCGATCGGGCCGCAGGAATCGACGGTATTACCGATCCCATCTCCAGGATCCAGGTGGAAACGCTGGATGCGAACTGCGATGAATTTGGGATCCTAGAGTTCCGCATGCGCGATCCTCGCCAGGGCATTGTCCACGTGGTGGGTCCGGAGCAGGGGGCTACGCTGCCGGGCATGACCGTGGTCTGCGGCGATTCCCACACCTCCACCCACGGCGCCTTTGCGGCCCTGGCCCATGGCATTGGCACCTCCGAAGTGGAGCACGTGCTGGCCACCCAGTGCCTCACGGCGAAGAAGGCCAAGAATTTTCGGGTTTGGGTTGATGGAACGCTCGGAGTGGGGGTGACGGCGAAGGACCTCGCCCTGGCCATTATCGGCGCCATGGGCACCGCCGGGGGCACGGGCTACACCCTCGAGTATGCGGGGCCGGCCATTCGGGCGCTCTCCATGGAAGGGCGCATGACGCTGTGCAATATGGCGATCGAGGCCGGCGCGCGCGCAGGGCTGGTCGCTTTCGACGAGGTCACCGCCGCCTATGTTGAGGGGCGTCCCTATGCGCCCGCGGGCGCGCTCTGGGGCCGGGCGCTGGAGGCTTGGAGCGATCTCGTGAGCGATCCTGACGCCACCTTCGACCGGGAATTGGTGCTCGATGCCAGCGTGCTGGAGCCGCAGGTCAGCTGGGGGACCTCCCCGGAGATGGTGGCACCCATTACGGGCCAGGTGCCCGATCCCGCGCAGTGCGACGATCCCGTGCGGGCAGAAAGCTGGGCCGGAGCCCTGCGCTACATGGATCTGGCCGCGGGACAGGCCCTGACCTCCATCGCCCTCGATCGAGTGTTTATCGGGTCCTGCACCAATTCTCGCATCGAGGACCTGCGCTCCGCCGCCGCGGTGGCTCGGGGGCGCAAGGTAGCGAGCACCATTAAGCAGGCCCTCGTGGTGCCGGGGTCCGGACTCGTGAAGCGTCAGGCCGAGGAGGAGGGGCTCGACGAGATCTTCCGAGCCGCGGGCTTTGAGTGGCGTGATCCCGGCTGCTCCATGTGCCTTGCCATGAATGCCGATCGCCTAGGCCCGGGAGAGCACTGTGCTTCCACGTCTAACCGAAACTTTGAGGGGCGCCAGGGCCACGGGGGGCGTACCCATCTCGTGAGCCCCGCCATGGCGGCCGCGGCGGCCATCGCCGGCCACTTTACCGATGTGCGCGCCCTCTTAAGCGAGCAGGGAGACCAAGCATGAAGGCCTTTCGCAGCGTTTCCGGCGTGGTTGCGCCCCTCGATCGGGCCCATGTGGACACGGACCAAATCATTCCCAAGCAGTTTTTGAAGTCCATCCGCCGCTCCGGCTTTGGACCGAACCTGTTTGATGGCTGGCGCTACCTCGACGAAGGGTCGCCGGAAAAGACCGAGAACGAGCGGCAAATCAATCCCGATTTCGTGCTGAACAAGGCCCGCTACCAGGATGCCAAGGTGCTCCTGGCCCGGGAAAACTTTGGCTGCGGCTCAAGCCGGGAGCATGCCGTTTGGGCCCTGGAGGAGTTTGGGCTGCGCTGCGTCATTGCCCCGAGCTTCGCGGATATTTTCTACAACAACTGCTTTAAAAATGGCGTATTGCCCGTCGCCCTGCCTGCGGAGGCAGTGGATGCGCTCTTTGCCGCGGCCGATCCCGGGCCCCTGACTCTGACCGTGGACCTTGAAGCGCAGGAAGTGCGCACCGAGGCCGCCACCTACGGGTTTGAGATCGACCCCCATCGTCGCCACTGCCTTCTCGAGGGCCTCGACGATATCGGTCTTTCCCTGCAGTACGCGGAGCAGATCCGTGAGTATGAACGCCGGCGTCGCAGTGAGGCGCCTTGGCTCTTTGATGCCCTTCGCTAGCCTGAACGCTTAGGAACCCCACCATGGCACATTCGATTCTTCTTCTTCCCGGCGACGGTATTGGCCCCGAAATCATGGGCCCCGTGGGTGCGCTGCTTGAGCGCCTTGGGACGGTGACGGGGACGCCCCTGACCCTGGAGACGGCACTGGTGGGGGGCTGCGCCATTGACGCCGAGGGCACGCCCTTGCCCGCGTCCACGCTGGAAGCAGCTCGGAAAGCCGACGCCATCCTCCTGGGCGCCGTGGGCGGGCCGAAGTGGGACGCACTGCCGACGGCCCAACGTCCGGAGCGGGGGCTCCTAGGGCTGCGCTCGGGGCTTGAGCTCTTTGCGAATCTGCGCCCGGCGATTCTCTTTCCCCAGCTGGCGTCGGCTTCGTCCCTTAAGCCCGAGCTGGTAGCAGGCCTCGATATCCTGATCATCCGAGAGCTTACGGGAGGGATTTACTTCGGCGAGCCGCGGGGCATCGAGGGTGCGCCGGGACAGCGCCGGGGCTTCAACACCTATGTCTACTCGGAAGACGAGATCATCCGTATCGCGCGCAAGGGCTTCGAAGCCGCCCAAGCTCGGAACGGGCGCCTCTGCTCGGTCGATAAGGCAAACGTCCTTGAGGTGACGGCCCTTTGGCGGGAGGTCGTTTCCGATCTGGCCTCCGAGTACCCCGACGTCGAGCTTTCCCACATGTACGTGGATAACGCGGGTATGCAGCTCGTTCGGGCGCCGAAGCAGTTCGACGTGCTCGTCACGGGGAACATGTTTGGAGACATCCTCTCCGATGTGGCGGCCATGCTGACCGGCTCCCTCGGCATGCTGCCTTCGGCATCGCTCAATGCGGCGAGCCAGGGGCTTTACGAGCCGGTGCACGGCTCGGCGCCGGATATTGCGGGGCAGGACCTCGCCAACCCCCTCGCCACCATTCAGTCGGCAGCCATGATGTTCCGCTACTCCCTTGGGGCTCCGGCCATCGCTGAAGCGCTGGAAGGCGCCGTGAGCGACGTGCTGGACGCGGGCCTTCGTACCCGCGATATCGCGGGCCCGGAGACGGCGGAAGCCGCCCTGGTTGGGACGGTCGCCATGACGCAGGCGGTTACGGACGCCTTTGAAGCTCGGTGGGGTGCCTCGTTATGAGCGAAGGATTCTCCGTTGCGGTCGTCGGCGCTACGGGCGCCGTCGGCGAGGCCATGATCGAGATTCTCGAATCGCGCGCTTTCCCCGTGGCGAAGCTGTATGCCCTGGCCAGTGCGCGGTCCGAGGGCAAAACGGTCATGTTTAAGGGACGCCCCGTGCTGGTGGAGCGTTTGGACACCTTTGACTTCTCCAAGGTCTCCCTTGCGCTCTTCTCCGCCGGCGGCAGCATTAGCGCCGAGTTTGCGCCGAAGGCGGCCGCGGCGGGGGCCGTGGTGGTGGATAACACCTCCCATTTCCGCCGCGACGCGGACATCCCCCTCGTGGTGCCGGAGGTGAACGGGGCCGTGCTGGGGCGCCTGCCCGAGCGTCGCATTATCGCCAACCCGAACTGCTCGACGATTCAGATGCTCGTGGCGCTGAAGCCCCTCCACGACCTGGCGCGGATCCGACGCATTGAGGTGGCCACCTATCAGGCGGTTTCCGGTGCGGGCAGCAGTGGCGTCGAAGAACTCGCCCGGCAAACGGCGGAGCTGCTAAACGCTCGGAGCTATGACCCCTCCGTCTTCACGAAGCAGATCGCTTTCAACGTGATTCCCCACATTGATAGCTTTCAGGACAACGGCTTTACCCGGGAAGAGATGAAGATGGTCTGGGAGACCCGCAAGATCCTCGATGATGAAAGCATTCTGGTGAATCCCACCTGCGTGCGCGTCCCGGTGTTTTTCGGTCACTCCGAGGCGGTCAGCATCGAAACGGAGACGCCCCTTACCGTTGAGGCGGCCCGGGCGGCCCTTAGGGGCGCGCCAGGGGTCACGTTGATGGATGGGCAGAAGGATGGGGCCTATCCCACGCCGGTGCCCAATGCGGCGGGGGAAGATGCGGTGTTCGTGGGGCGCCTCCGCGAGTCCCTGACCGTGCCCGGGGGCTTAAACCTTTGGGTCGTGAGCGACAATGTGCGTAAGGGGGCCGCCCTAAATAGCGTTCAGATCGCTGAAGTACTGCAAGATCTTCTACCTGCACGCTAGGACGGCGAGGAGGGGAAGGCCTTGCCGCAGTATTAGGAGAGGCTAGGGGCCGTGGTGACGCGTGCTAAAGGGCTTGTGCTGCTGCTCGGGCTGTTCGGAGGGATCCCAGCGGGTGCCTCCGAGCGCCTGGCCGTAAACGTCCTCTCCGCGCTCGGAGAGCCCCTCCTTGCCACTTTAGCGCTGCCCCCTGACGCACCCCCGGGCCCCCTGAGCCTCGAGCTTCAGGGCGCGCCCTTCGCAATCGCTGTTCAAAGCGATTCGACGCAGCCGCGCCGCGTTTTCCTGCGCGGCGAGGGCGCGCTGCACGCGCCCATCGTCCAGGGCCTATTGCGGGTAGGGGAGGGGGTAGGGGCTGAGGGGTATCCCTTCACGCTTTTCCTCGATCAGCGCACCGCACCGGCGACCCTAACGGTCCCCGCAGGGGCAACGCTATGGCGCTTGGCCAACCAATGGCCGGGCCCCCCGGGGAGCACGCAAGCCCAACGCGTGGCGGCGCTGTTCCATCGCAATCCCCAGGCCTTCGCCGCCGGGGACCCAAACCGTCTTTTCGCCGGGGCCGAGCTTCAGCTGCCCTCCGCCGAGGCGGTGCTCGAGGGGCCAGGGCTTGTATCCAAACCTCGCCTTGAGGTCCGCCCCCCTGCGCCGCAGGCAGCGCCCAGGGCGCCAGATCCCCTCCAGATCGAGCTTGAAGAAGAACGGGCCGCTCTGGCCGCTGCCCTTGCCCGGGCAGAAGCCGATCGTCAGGCCTGGGAAGATGAGCGCGCGGCCCAGGCCGCTCAATTGGCGGCCTTAAAGGCTGAGCTTGCGCGTCAGCAGGAAGCTCTGGAGGCCATGCAGCAGGCTTCGGCGACCCCGCCACCCCCCGGGTCTCCTTGGGACGGGCGCCTCGGTCTTCTTGTGGGCGCGGCCCTGGCGGGCCTAGCGGGGCTCGCGGGCCTTGGGGGCCTTATGCTGCGCCGCCGGGAGTCACCTGCGGAGCCCTCCACCACCGCAGCTGCGGTTCCCGAAGCGGTTCCCGAAGCGGTTCCCGAAGCGGTTTCCGGTCTTCGAGCTTACGAACCCAGTCCGCTAGTCCAGCGCTTCGGGGCTCAGTCCCTTTTAAGCCAGCGAGATTGGAGCGCCGTGCTGGATCAGGTGGAGATGGCGCTTGCTTACGGACGGCTTGAGGAAGCGGAGGCCACGCTTGGCGCAGCTTTGGAGGAGGACCCCCATTCCGTGGCGCTGCGCCTTCAGAGCCTTGCCCTGGCGGTGGAGCGGGGGGATCGATCCCGCTTCGAGCTGGAGGCCGCGAGCTTGGCTCGGGGCGCAGACGCCGCCCTGGCGGCAAAGCTTGGAGAGTTAGCGGAGCGATTGCCGCCGCCCGTCCTCGGGCCCGAGGTACCCACCTTGGATGCGAGCTTTGTGTTGGAAACCCCGGGCGGCGACGGAACGGCGCTAGCCCCGGAAGAACCATGGACCGTAGAGCCTGCTCGGGATGAGGACCCTGGGCTGGCGCCGCTCGGTGCGGGCCTCGCCTTGGCGCCGGAAGGCGAGGGCTTAGACAGTCCGATACCGCCTCCCGAGGATGCGCGTCGTGGGTGAAACGGGCCCCCTGGCGCAGCGTTGGGCGCTAGCCGTGGAATACGACGGTAGCGGTTTTGCCGGCTTCCAACGCCAACCCACCCCGGGCCTGGCCACGGTGCAGGGGGCTCTGGAGGCGGCGCTCAGCCAAGTGGGCGCCGCGCCGATCCAATGCGCCGTCGCCGGGCGCACGGACGCCGGGGTCCATGCCACGGGGCAGGTGGTTCATTTCGATGCCCCCCAGCCCCGGCCGGCCACGGCTTGGGTGCGAGGCGCAAACAGCTTGGCGGGGGTCGGTATTACGGTTCACTGGGCTCACCCGGTCCCCGACCATTTCCATGCCCGTTTTTCCGCGCAGTGGCGTCGCTACCGTTACTGGTTGAGCGATGCTCAGCCGGCTCGGGCTCTGCTCCGGGACCGGGTCACCTTTGTTCCCGGGGCCCTGGATGCCGGCGCCATGCACGAAGCCGCTCAGGTTCTGCTTGGGGAGCGGGACTTTTCCAGCTTCCGTGCCTCGGGATGCCAGGCTCGCCATGGGCGCCGCTTCATGCGTCAGCTCAGCGTTCGGCGGGCGGGGGCTCTGGTCTCCGTAGAGGTAGAGGCTAATGCCTTCGTATTGCACATGGTTCGGAATATCGTGGGCGCCCTGATCGAGGTGGGGCGGGGCCGGGGGGACGGTGCCTGGCTCGATGCGCTTCGGGCTGCAGAGGACCGGCGCCTGGCGCCCCCCACCGCGCCGCTTCAGGGGCTTTATCTCGAGGCCGTGGGCTATGACGAGGCCTTTGGCTTACCGTCCTTTCCCGCCAGCCTGCCTTTTTGGGCGGAAGCGTTCTGCTAGACTGAGCGGCTAACGAGTTACGCTAGGGGACGGGCCCATGGTCCGGGTGAAAATCTGTGGCTTAACGCAACCCGCGGATGTCGCCGCTGCCTGTGCGGCAGGGGCCGACGCCGTGGGCTTTGTGTTCTACGCGCCGAGTCCCCGCGCCGTACCCCCAGGGCAGGGGAAGGCGCTTTTGAAGGCCGTGGCGCCCCTCACGCTGAGCGTGGGGCTTTTCGTGGATCCTTCGGAAATGATGGTGGAGGAGACCTTGCGGGAGGCGCCGGTGCAGCTTTTGCAGTTTCACGGCGATGAGCCGGAGGCGTTCTGCCAGCGCTGGGACCGACCCTATATCAAGGCCCTGCGCATGGCGCCGGAGCTGGATGTGGAAGCGGCGATGGCGGCCTATCCCTCCGCCGCGGGGTTTTTGCTCGACGCCTATGAGGCGGGGGTCCCCGGGGGCACGGGAACGGTATTTTCTTGGGATCGGGTGCCTGCGAAGGCCCCCGCGCCCATTATTTTGGCGGGCGGTTTAACGCCAGACAACGTAAGCTGCGCCATCGCGACGGCATGGCCCTATGGGGTCGACGTCAGCGGTGGCGTGGAGCGGGCGAAGGGCATCAAAGATGAGGGCAAGGTACGAGCCTTTATTCGTGCCGCGAAGACCGATAGGAGCACTCATGACGCAAGCTAAGGGGTCCCCCGCTTCCCCGGGCCCGGCCGGCTGGAGCCAATACAACCTTCCCGACGCGCAGGGCCATTTCGGCCAATTCGGGGGCCGCTTCGTGGCGGAAACGCTCATGCATGCCCTCGATGAGCTCGAAGCGGTTTACCGCGAGCGCATGGGTGACGAAGCCTTCCAGGCCCAGTTCAAGGAAGAGCTCAGAAGCTACGTGGGTCGTCCCACGCCGCTTTATCACGCGGAGCGTCTCTCCACGGAGCTGGGCGGCGCCCAGGTCTATATGAAGCGCGAGGACCTCAATCACACGGGCGCCCATAAGGTGAACAGCGCCCTAGGGCAGGCCCTCCTGGCCAAGCACATGGGTAAGCGGCGCATCATCGCGGAAACAGGCGCCGGGCAGCATGGCGTCGCCTCGGCAACGGTCGCTGCGCGCCTAGGCCTTGAGTGCGTGGTGTATATGGGCGAGGAAGACGTGCGGCGCCAGTCTCCCAACGTCTACCGCATGAAGCTTCTTGGGGCGACCGTGGTGCCCGTCACCTCGGGGTCGAAAACCCTTAAGGACGCCATGAACGAGGCCATGCGGGATTGGGTTACGAACGTCGACCATACCCATTACATCATTGGGACCGTCGCCGGCCCCCATCCCTATCCCATGATTGTCCGAGACTTTCAGTCCGTAATCGGCGAGGAAACCCGAGCCCAGTGCCTCGACACCCTCGGGCGCCTGCCCGATACGCTGGTGGCCTGCGTAGGCGGGGGCTCCAACGCCCTTGGGCTTTTCTATCCCTTTATCCGCGATGAGAGCGTACGCCTCGTTGGGGTAGAGGCGGGCGGCTACGGCATTGCTTCGGGTCAGCATGCTGCGCCCCTGTCCGCGGGGGTACCGGGGGTGCTTCATGGCAATCGGACCTACCTCATGGAGGATGAGGATGGGCAAATCATTGCGACCCATTCCGTTTCCGCCGGGCTCGACTACCCGGGCGTGGGCCCGGAGCACGCCTTCCTAAAGGATGCGCAGCGCGCGGAATACGTCGCCGTGACGGACGATGACGCCCTGGCCGCTTTCCACCATGTGACTCGCAAGGAGGGCATCATCCCGGCCCTCGAGACAAGCCACGCCCTCGCTTGGATTCTCGAGCACGCGCCGAAGCTACCGAAGGATCACGTGATCGTGGTGAACCTTTCCGGTCGGGGGGATAAGGACATCTTCACCATCGCCGAGCGCGAAGGCATCTCCCTATGAGTCGTTTGGAGGCCCGCTTTGCCGCGCGGAAGGCCGCAGGCCAAAAGGCGCTCGTCACCTATCTAGTCGCTGGGGATCCGGAGCCCCAGGCGACCTTGCCGGCGCTACGGGCCCTGGCCGCCGGCGGCGCCGATGTCATCGAACTGGGCGTGCCCTTTTCCGATCCGGAAGCGGAAGGCCCTGATATTCAGGCGGGCTGCGAGCGCGCGCTGCGCCATGCGGTAAAGCTCCGCGACGTGCTGGCCATGGCCAAGGCCTTTCGGCAGGAAAACAGCGAAACCGCTCTTGTGCTCATGGGGTATCTCAATTCCGTGGAGCGCATGGGCTATGAAACCTTCGCCGAAGCGGCGGCGGAGGCGGGCATCGATGGCCTGATCCTGGTGAACTTACCCCCGGAGGAGGCCGAGGCGTTGCAGCGGTGCCTTACGCCGCGGGACCTTGATCTCATCTTCTTGCTTGCGCCGACCACGACGGAAGCCCGGGCCCGGGCCATTCTTGAACGCGCCTCGGGCTTTGTTTACTACGTCTCCCTGAAGGGGACCACGGGCGCTGGGCACATTGATCCGGAAGACGTTGCGGCGCGCCTTGCGCCCCTTCGCACCATGACGGAGCTTCCCATTGCCATTGGCTTTGGGATTCGGGATGGGGAAACGGCGCAACGCATGGCGCCCCTGGGCGATGGGGTGGTGGTGGGCAGCGCCATTGTGCGTCGCATGGGGGCGCTTTCCCTCGAAGATCAGCCGGCGGAGCTGGAAGGCTTCGCTCGCTCCCTGCGGGAGGCGCTAGACGCTTCGTGCTAGACGCCTGGCTCAAGCGTCTCGAAACGCAGCATCCCAAGGCCATGGATCTAGGCCTCGATCGGCTGCGCGAAGTTTGGCAAGCCCTCGGGGCCCCCTGGCCCGGGGCAAAGGTGGTCACCGTCGCCGGGACCAATGGCAAGGGCTCGGCCGTGGCCACCCTTCGGGCGTTGGCCCTGGCCCAGGGCCTTCGGGTGGGGGATACCACTTCCCCCCACCTCCATCGCTTCAATGAACGCATCCAGGTGCAGGGGGTGCCCGCGAGCGATGGGCAGATCGTTGAGGCCTTCGAGCGTATCGAGGCCGCCCGAGGAGCCCTCACCCTGACCTACTTTGAGACGGCTATTCTGGCTGCGCTCGTGATCATGGCCGACGCTGCCCTGGATCTAGCCATCCTCGAGGTGGGGCTTGGGGGTCGCCTTGATGCCGTGAATATCATCGACGCAGATCTGGCTCTCCTGACCCCCGTGGATCTGGACCATCAGAGCTGGCTAGGATCGACCCGGGAGGCTATCGGCCTCGAGAAGGCGGGGGTTTTTCGACCGGGGCGCCCCGTGATCATTGCCGATCCCAACCCGCCGTCGTCGGTGCTGGAGCGGGTCGCGGCCCTCGGCTGCCCCAGCGCCCGGTGGGGTCTAGACTTTGGCCTGCGAGCCCAGGCCACAGGGCCGGAGGCCTTCCTTACGGGCTTTCAGCAGTCCCTCGCCTGGCCCGTGCATGCCCCCCTGCCCGTGGCGCCGCCGAGCTTTCTC
>Ga0181576_10003670_pt1 | contig 11252 bp, 6 predicted proteins | sample 101ome_22_FD_132464 | JGI IMG/M metagenome (GOLD analysis project Ga0181576, IMG submission 132464) | Coastal salt marsh microbial communities from the Groves Creek Marsh, Skidaway Island, Georgia - 101412BT metaG (megahit assembly) | ecosystem: Environmental > Aquatic > Marine > Intertidal zone...
CCTCGTCCGTGGTCCGTGGTCAAGATAAAGCAGGTTTGATCGCGGGTAGTGGGGTTAGACTGATAAGCCTCCCAAAGGTTCTGGATATATCGATCGGAGCGTTCAAGGTTCTCTAAGACACGATCGTAGCGACCATCGTGGGCCCAGTCATCGGTTTCTCCCAGTGAAAGGTAGAGAACCCTTGGCAGGTTGCGCTGGATGTGGTCCATGCAGAAGGCGAAGGTGTAGGCATCGTGCCGAACTGAATTCCAGGGTGTGGTCGTTTCAAATTGAAGGCTAGATAGCCATTGAACCCTTGGCTTGATGCTTTCATAGGGTTGAAACCCGGCATTGATGAATAGTGATCCTTTGCTGTGTTCAGCAATAAACTCCATAGTATCCCACGAAGCAAAGACCCCTGTTTGCTCTTTGGGGAGTTTCCATTCTGATTGGAGGAATTCCAGCAGCGTGGGGTGGGGGTTCTGAATCTTGTCGTTGCTTGTGATAAGCTTGTCTCGGGCCGTTCCAGTCAGGATCTCTGAGTAGCCAGGGTAGGAAAAGCGATGACGGTTTCGGAGGTTCATCTGGCTACCCTGCCGGCGGTTGCCGATAACCGATCCGTGATCGACCATCCACTCCCTCCAGAAAAACGGCATGAGCTTTTCCCTGCGCTCTTTTGGGGTTTCAGCCCAGAACCTCTTGTAGGTTTCTTGCGATTCCCAGGCCTCGGACTTGGCGGCCGCTTTGTAGGTCTCTTGATCAAGGCCCCCAAATAGTTCCTCGGTGCGAACCCCATCGAGGGTGATGAGAACGAGAAAGTGGGGTGCCTCAGCCCTAACGAGGATCAAGGATTGCCCTGCCATCAACCACAGCCATCCGGCAATGAGGCCCCGAAGGAAATTGAGCCGATTCATGACGTCACAATAGCCTTATCGGCAGGGCAGGGAAAGCGGCAATCCAGTTGGATGACCCTTTAGCCAGGGTCCTCATGTGACTCCATCATTGAGGTGGTACCTGATGGTAGGATATGCGTCCCTGGTGGGTTGCCCGTCAGGGATTGAATGGCTTGTCCTGCATGAGTTTAACCATGGCTGCCCCCATGGCTTCGCCCACATTCATGTAGGTTTCGGCATGGCCTCCGTAGTGACTACCCGACTGGCCACCTTTGGAAAGTGGATGGGTGTAGACGGTTGCCACATTGCCCTGAAATTCTGGGTATTTTCCTGACTTCCCATCCACAGCCATCATGGCCTCCAGGATTTTGCCCCCATTATCCGATGCCCCTTTTTGGGTTTGCCCCAATGAAGCGCAGACAAATTTGGCATCCGGGGCGTTGAAGTCCTTTCGCAGTTGTCTAATCAAGTGGGCAAGGTTTTGTTCATAGCGACTGGCGAGAGCGGCGCTTCGACTATCACGATCTCCCTGCCACCAGAAAAAACCAGCGATCTCATACTGTTTGGCTCCGGGGTAATGTTTGGGCAGATCTTTGAGAACGTCCTTGGCACGTGAGACATCACCATCGTATTGCATGCCCGCATACCAGTTGATTTTCTCCGGATCAGTCCCTTTCTGCCATTTTTCCGGAGTTCCTTTGTAACCAGGGTGGACCCATGTCACGCCCTTTTCATCAGTGAATTCGAACCCTTCACTGCCGGGGGGCAGGAGGTCCCAGCCTAATGCGCGGTTGCCGATGCAGCTTTTGAGCACCATGACCGGAGCATCAATGGCCTGGCCCAAGTGGTGTCCGATACCGATTTCGGGTCCTATATTGCCACCTTGGATGGTCATCCACTCGTTGAGCAGGAGCCTGGATCCACCGAGGCCGCTTCCCATGACCCGCACGTTCCGCACATCCATGCGCTGAGTCCACCTTCCCTCATGATCCACCAAATAGGGATAAAGCGCTTTCTTGCTGGTGGCGTATTCCAGTGTCCCATCCTTGTCTCCCTTGACCTTACCAAAGCCCAGCATGTTGGATTGTCCCAGTAGAATGAAAACTTGGACGGGTTGACCCATGTCGGCGGGTAGGCCATCTGGGTCAGGTAACACATGGGTCGATGGCTGGGCGACTAGAGGGGATGGAATCAGGCAGCTGAGCAGCCATGTCAAAGCCATTGCAAGGAGCGGTTTCATATGGAATTTGGAAGCTGTTCTCTTAAGCATGAATCATGGCTCGGCATCTGTCCAGCCGGGGTGAGACCTACCTAAAAATCGGGGCCCATCGATCACTCGTGCCATACCACATGGCTCTTTATCCGGGGCGCTTGGATGCTTAATGCGGACAATGCTGAGACCATAGGGTCATCGACCTCGGCCTTGGGGGATACATGGGATTGGGGGCAAGGAGGCCAAGCAGCCACTAGGTTAATTGGCACGAGGTCCAATAAGTCATTGGAGTCATTGGATTGTGGTACCGGCGGAGGGGCTCGAACCCCCACTCCCTTGCGAGAACCAGATTTTGAGTCTAGCGCGTCTGCCAATTCCGCCACGCCGGCACCAAGAAGACGTTATTTAAATCCCTCACCAAGTATCATTGCAAGCACTGTTTCCCAGCTAGGGAGGTAAGGCATGCAGTCTCTCTTAGATCAGAAAAGAGACTTGGCCTCGGTTGCTGGCAACGGCATGATTTAAGAATCCATGAAACAGAAAGCTTTCACCTTGATCGAACTCCTGGTGGTGATCGCCATCATCGCAATCCTTGCCGGGATGTTGCTTCCAGCACTGGGTCGAGCCAAGGCTAAGGCTAAGGCCATCAAGTGCGTCAACAACCTCAAGCAGGTATCTCTGGCGACCATCATGTATGCGGATGATCATGAGGACAAGGTGATCCCAGTTCTAGGGCCAAGCAAACCATATTGGTTTCATGTGATCTCGCCCTATATGGGGGATGCCGCCTACGCCAACGATCCCCAGAGCAAGTATGGTGGCTCCATGCAGACGATCATCTGTCCATCGATCAAGAAGCGCTCCACTCAGGAAGGCCCAGGAGACAGTGTGACTAACTGGAGTTACTGGTGGGGCCAGTATGCCAAAAGTAAGGCCGAAGGCAGTTATACCATCAACTCCTGGATGCAGTGGCCCATGGGAAGCTACTACGAGCCATCCAATGCAGAGGAGCGCAACCGATACTGGGGCATGTACTTAAACAGCAGTGCCAATGTGCCTCTCTATGGCGATGGCAACTGGGTGGACGCTTGGCCACGTTCTGAACATACCCCGCCCCCTAACTATGAAGGCGGTGATCACACTCAGGGCATGCGCCGCTTTTTTGTTGATCGTCATAGCAGGGGGATCAACCTCGCCTACACTGATGGCCATGTGGATGCCATCCGACTCGAGGCACTCTGGGTCCAGAACTGGCACAGGGGGTATCAGCCTCGGCAGGATGTTAAGATGCCGGTCAGTGCCCGCTGATGGATTCGGACAGAGGCAATGATTGCACTGAGTGGCGAGGCCTGACAAGGTGCGAACCATGACAGGACGGAAGGAAAACTTGCTGATCTGGGGGGGGACCCTTGGCTTGATAGCTGCCTTGACCCTTTGGCGTATGAGTGTCCTGACCATGCAGGAAGACACGGGGCCTTTGCCGGTGGGTCAGCGATCGCTCAAACCTGTTGATCTTCATGCCGTGGAGTCTCTCATGCCTACGCTGGAGCCCATGGTGATCGCCTTCGAATTAGCTCGTGGGGTTCAGGTTCGTCGTCACACAGTGCCTGCGGGAGATGGCACCTCGGAATTGTCCCTGCCATTGCCAGCTTCAACCCTCTGGATCCTGCCTCAAGAGATTAAGATGTCGGGCAGTGCCCAAGAGCCCCCTGTGATCCACCCATTGATGGCAGAAGGAGCTAACGCAGCAGATCTGTCATTTCAACTGATGCATGCTGCCGCCGATCTGGCTGAATCCAATGTCATTGATCTGGCACAATACCTCACTCAACCTGATCAGGTGACTCGGCTCTTGGGTGTTTCCGAGGGTCACCCTTGATCAGGTAGCCCCCTTGTAGGAATCAGTCGTCAAGCCCTCATCCTGCCTCTTGATTTTGCCCACTTAATCTGGCATACAGAGATTGGTTCTGCTGGCCGCCTTCCCAGGTTTCTGCATCCTCGATTCACGCCTTCACTCATCGGTTCCGCGGTGGTTGCCATGTCTGGAATCCTCGATCGCAGCCTGGTGGTAACCGCAGCGCCATCTTTGTTGGGCTAGCCAAATCAAAGTATGCCTGGTTGCCAGGTCATGCTGACTGGCCCCACATCCCCCGTGAACCTGGAAACTGAACATTGAGGAACTGAATAACATGACAACAAAACCACTTGGCTCAGCTGAGCTAACTGACTTGATACATGGGTTAAATCGTCTGGCCCGCAACCTCTGGTGGACCTGGAATCAGGAGGCTCAGGAAATCTTTCAAAAACTTTCCCCGCGAGCGTGGCAAAATCTCTACCACAATGCGGTGGCAGTCCTGCATGAAGTCTCGGATTATGAATTGCGCACCCGACTTCAAGAGCCTGCGTTTGCCGATGAGGTCAGGACGGTTCTCAATCGTTTTGACGCTTACCTTGAGGCCCCGTCAACTTGGGCATCTGAACACGCCAGCAAGCTCTCGGGAAACCCTGTTGCTTATTTTTCAGCCGAATTTGGCCTCAGTGAAACCCTCCCCATTGCGGCTGGAGGTCTTGGGGTTCTGGCGGGTGATCATGCCAAGGCAGCCAGTGATTTGGGACTTCCTTTTGTAGGTATTAGCCTGTTTTACAGGCAGGGCTACTTCATGCAGTCGATCAATGAGGATAATTGGCAGACTGAATACTATGCCATGCTTAATCCCAGAAACCTTCCGATGGAACCCGTTTTGGATGCCAAGGGAGAGCCCCTCACCTGCTTGGTTCAGATTGCGACTAGCCAGGTCCGATTCAGGGTTTGGCGGGTTAATGTAGGTCGCATTGCGCTCTACTTGTTAGATACCAACCTCCCTGAAAATGAGGAGCATTATCGTGACCTGACCATGCGAGTCTATGGAGGAGATAGCACCACGCGTATCATGCAGGAAATCCTTCTTGGCGTGGGTGGGGTGCGTCTGTTGCGTGCTCTGGGGATTCAGCCTTCGACCTTCCACATGAATGAGGGCCATGCTGCCTTCCTGACCTTGGAGTTGATGCGTGAAAAGCTGGCACAAGGTTCCTCTTTGCAGGAAGCCATGGACGCCACGCGAAAGGAATGTCTTTTCACCACACATACCCCCGTGGAGGCGGGACATGATCGCTTCACTAGTGATTTGGTGCAATATGCCGTGGGTTCCATGGCCAGTGATTTGACCCTTTCGCATCAATCCTTCATGGATTTGGGACGTGTTAAAGAGGGTGATGAGCATGAGCCATTCTGCATGACTGTGCTGGCCCTCAAGCAATCGCGTGCAGCCAATGGGGTGAGCGAACTGCATGGTCAGATTAGTCGGCAAATGTGGCAAGGTCTCTACCCAGACCGACCGGTTGAGCAAGTGCCTATTGGGCATATCACCAATGGCATCCATGTGGCCGGTTGGATGAAAGGGCCTCTGCGGCGCTTTTTCCGTTCCAAGCTTGGTGAGGATTGGGATCATGATCTCAATAGCCCTGGGTTTTGGCAACGGATGGAGGATCCTGATTTTGTATCGGACGAGGAACTCTGGGCTTTGAGAGCTAATCTCAGGCGCGAACTTATTGAGTTTGCTCGCCGTCGACTGCTGCTCCAGAGTCAGCACCTTTATCGAGAGAATTTCATTACCTATGATCAACTTTTAAAGCCTGATGCATTGACCATTGGCTTTGCCAGACGGTTTGCTACCTACAAGCGGGCACCGCTTGTGTTCCAGCAATTCGAACGCATTGTGCGACTGGCCAAGGACAAGCAGCGGCCCATTCAATTCATCTTTGCAGGCAAGGCACACCCTCGCGATGATGAAGGCAAGCGTTTCATCCAGCACATCATTCACCTAAGCAAGCACACCGAGCTGCATGGGCATCTTGTGTTCCTTGAAAATTATGACATTCACATCGCTCGACAGATGGTTTCTGGGTGTGATGTGTGGTTGAACAACCCTCGTCGCCCTCTGGAAGCATCTGGGACCAGTGGCCAGAAAACCTCGGCGCATGGATGCCTCAACATGAGCATCATGGACGGTTGGTGGCGGGAAGCCTATGATGGGACCAATGGATTTGCCATTGGTGGGGATGAGCACCCTGATTCGGTTGAAGAACAGGACCGTGTCGACAGTGAAAACCTTTACCACGTGCTTGAGAATGAAGTCATTGCCTCCTACTACCATCGAGATGCCGATGGCATCCCAAGGCAGTGGATTAAGAAAATACGCCGCGCCATGGCCACCATCACGCCCGAATACAGCACCTGGCGTATGGTCCAGGATTATACCAACCAGTATTACCTGACGGGTCATTGATCTGTTTCAACTCACCCCTGCAGTTTGCCCAGCCCATGGCAAACTGCAGGGCAGCTCTCTCAAAACCAAAGCCATGCTCCCCTCGCTGCAATCAACGACTCCAGAGCAACTCCAGTCCCAACTCAGTCAGTGGGATCAGCCTTCCTACCGATCCCAGCAAATACTGGATTGGGTTTATCGCAAGCATGTGGCTTCGGTGGATGAGATGCTCAATTGCCCCGCGTCTTTGCGCAATCAGTTACGAAGTGCTTACCGGCTTGGTTTGCCAGGCTGTGAGCAGGTTCAGGGATCGGCTGACACAACGCGCAAGTATCTCTGGCGACTGGAAGACGGTGCCATGGTGGAAAGCGTACTCATTCCTGCTAATCCCGCTCTTTATGGTGAAGCCAGTGATCGACACACCCTCTGTGTGTCCACTCAGGTCGGGTGTGCCTATGGCTGCCGTTTCTGTGCCAGCGGTCTTGAGGGCTGGAAGCGTAACCTAGAAGTCCATGAAATCGTCGGGCAGCTCTTGGCGGTGGAAAGCCATTGCGCCCAAGAGCTGAATACAGGGCAGGATCGAAAGGTGAACAACCTGGTTATCATGGGCATGGGTGAGCCTCTTGCCAATTATGACCATTTGATGAGGGCCCTTCAGATCATCAATGCACCGTGGGGGTGTCAGATCGGAGCACGGAAGATCACCATTTCTACGAGTGGCCTCGTGCCTCAGATCGAACAGCTAGCTAGGCAACCCATTCAATATCGACTTGCCATTTCCTTGCACGGTGCCACTGATGAGGTGCGTTCTCAGATCATGCCAATCAACCGCAAATACCCTTTGGCTACCTTGATGCAGGCCTGCGAGCGATACGTGCAGGAAAAAGGCAAGATGATTACTTTTGAATACATCCTGATTGAGGGAGTCAATGATGGGCTTGACCAAGTGGCCCCCCTGGCTAATTGGGCCCAGCGACTCCATGCCAAAGTCAACCTGATACCTTACAATCAGGTGGATGGCCTGCAGTGGAAACGCCCAGAGCTCGCGGTTCAGGAAGCCTTTCTCAAAGGGCTTTTGAATACGGGAATCAAGGCCACTTTGCGACGAGAAAAAGGCCATGACATTGACGCTGCCTGTGGCCAGTTGCGGCTAAAAGTGCAAAGAGAAGCCCCCCAGCCAGGAACAGCGGTGTGAAGCTTTGCTAAACTGGCCTGAATCAAGGACCTACAAGTTGCCAACCCAGTCAGCGGATTGGTTTGTCCTGCTGGATGGTATGCGCTCATCTAGCCGATGACCCTCAACAGCTAGGATCCGATGTCCATTCGCCCAGAGCAGTTGGCGAATTTCCCATGCTTTTCACGCAGTCCGGGCCAGTAAGCATGGGGTAGGAAGAGAGACGCCGCATCCAGCTCGCAGGTGATGGTGATGCGGCAATGAGTCTGAACAAACTCTGCCACCCCGTAGTCTTTTTAAGCTGGTGTGGCCTCAACCACCTTAACTTGCCGAGTCTGTGAGGCTCTTTTGCGAGCGTGTTCACAAAGGATTTTCTTTCTCAGCCTCAGGTGGTTGGGAGTCGCCTCGACATATTCGTCATTGCTGATGAACTCGATGGCCTTTTCCAGACCCAGCAGCATAGGGGGCTCCAGCTGGATGCCCTTGCCATCCCCACTGCTACGCATATTGGTGAGCTTTTTGGTGCGTGTCGGGTTGACTGGTAAATCCTGATCACGGGCATTTTCTCCGACCACCATACCTGCATAAACCTTTTCACCCGGGCCGATGAGCAATTTGCCCCGCTGTTGAATCTGGTCGAGTGCATAGGCTGTCGATTCTCCGTTCTCGGTGCTGATTAGGGAGCCAGTCTTGCGGGCTTGTAATTCCCCGCGATCCTCACCGTAGGCGTGGAACAAATGACTCATGACGCCCATACCCCGTGTCATGTTGATCATGTCCGATTCAAAGCCAATGAGTCCTCGCATCGGGATGAGCGCTTCGATGATGATGCTATCGTTTCGGTGCTCCATGTTTTGGATGTCTCCCTTGCGGTTGGCGAGACTTTCCATGACAGGTCCCATGTGTTCCTGTGGGGTTTCAAGATACAGTCGCTCAATGGGTTCCAGCAGCTTGCCGTTCGCATCTCGCTGGTAAATGACCTCTGGGCGCGAAACAAGGACTTCAAAGCCTTCTCTTCGCATTTGCTCGACCAGGACGGCAATCTGCATTTCCCCTCGGGCTGTCACATCGAACAAGTTGGGTGCGTCGGTTTCCTCGACTCGCAAGGAAATGTTGGTGCGGGTTTCACGAAACAAGCGTTCCTTGATGTGCCTGGCCGTAACCAACTTGCCATCGGTGCCAGCAAATGGACCGTCGTTGACGGCAAACTGCATGCAAATAGTCGGTGGATCGACAGGTACAAATGGTAAAGCCGGAGCCTCCTCTGAGTCGGTAACCGTCTCTCCGATCTCGGCATCCTCGAAACCTGTTAAGCCAATGATGTCTCCAGCCGAAGCCGATTCGACCTGGATACGTTTGAGTCCTTCAAAATGAAAAATGGCACTGACCTTGCCTGTGATGCGCTTGCCATCACCTCGGACCCGAAAGATTTTCTGACCGACGGCAACTCCCCCGGAAATGATTTTTCCAAACACAATCCGCCCCAGGTAGTCCGAATAATCCAAGTTGGCCACCAAAAGCTTAAAGTGTGAATCATCGGTAATACGAGGAGGTGGGGTGTGGGCGACAATTGCCTCGAAAAGTGGTTTCATGTCCTCCGCTTTGTCTTCCATGCGGTTCATGGCAACCCCATCCTTGGCACTGGCATATACAACGGGAAAATCCAACTGTTCATCCGTTGCATTCAGGGTGAGAAAGAGATCAAAAACCTTATCCAAAACCCCTTCAGGATCGGCATTTTCCCGATCAATCTTGTTGATTACCACGATGGGTTTGGCACCTGATTCTAAGGCTTTGCGCAACACAAAACGGGTTTGCGCTTGGGGACCCTCGACTGAATCCACCACCAGCACGACGCCATCGATCATGTTCATGATGCGTTCCACTTCACCGCCGAAGTCTGCGTGCCCTGGTGTGTCGACGATGTTGACATGGATGTCCCCATAGCGGAAGGAGGCATTCTTGGCCTTGATGGTAATGCCCTTTTCTCGCTCTAGGTCCATGTTATCCATCATGCGCTCCTCGACCACTTGGTTGGAGCGGAAAAGCCCTGATTGCCTTAGCAGGCAATCCACCAGGGTCGTTTTTCCGTGGTCAACGTGGGCGATGATGGCGATGTTGCGAATGTGTTGCTTCATATCGGGAGGCAAGATTCTCACTTCAGGAGTGAGAAGGTTGCGTAGTCTGCAATCTTTCAGCCAAAGGTCAAGCAGACATGTCGAAACCATACAGCCTTGTATGGGAAAAAGTGCTTGGCCCCCTGCCAAGGCCCATGCGAAAAGGATGTCAGATGATCGTCAGGATCACACTAGAGATTGCCCTGGGGAAAGAATTTGACTACGAGGTGCCCTCTGAGCTCGAGGAGCGGATTGCCCTGGGTAGTCGGGTTAAGGTACCTTTTGGAACCAGGCAACTCATGGGCGTGGTGACGGCCCTGCCGGCCACATCCTCCTTCCCTGTTCTCAAGCCTATCATTGATGTGGTGGGTCAGGGCAGTTTGGTCACCCCCAAGGTTCTGGACCTTGCCCGCTGGATGGCTGCCTATTACTGCTGTCCGATCGAAATCGCTCTCAAGAGCGTCTTGCCAGTTGCCGTGAGGAGGGATCGAGAGGGCTGGAAGAAACAACTTCATATTCGAGCCGTAGAGCCCACGGGTCAGGTCCCTGCCTTAACCGAGCGCCAGGCTGCATTGCGATCCATCTTGCAGCAATGGAAGGAGCTACCTCTTCAGGAGTTCCTCAAACTAACTCGATCCACCGCAGCGACAGCCAAGAAACTTGAAGATGCTGGGGTTGCCTTGATTTGCAGGGAGGTAATGGAACGCGATCCACACGCTCACGAGCATATCCTGCCCAGCGAACCTCTTGCTCTGAATCAGGAACAGGCCAGGGCTCATGCTGCCATCTTGGCTGCCATGAATCAAAAAGAGGTTCAACAAAAGCCAAATGTATTCTTGCTCCACGGGGTTACCGGAAGTGGCAAGACTGAGGTTTACCTTCAGGCCATCGATCACGCCCTCTCTCAGGGTCGAGGCGCTATCGTGCTGGTCCCTGAAATATCCCTGACACCCCAGACGGTCGAACGCTTCAAGGCTCGATTTGCTGTGGGTAAGCGAGCGACCCTTGTCGCCGTCCTTCATAGTCATCTATCCGATGGAGAGCGTCATGACGAATGGCATAAGATTCGAGAAGGTCGCGCTCGAATTGTCATTGGAGCTCGGAGTGCGGTGTTTGCCCCGGTTGATCCATTGGGCTTGATCATCGTTGATGAAGAGCATGAACATTCCTACAAGCAGGAGGAAGCTCCTCGTTATCATGCCCGGGATGTTGCGGTGGTTCGAGCCCAGAAGGAGGGTGCAGTGGTGGTGCTGGGTTCAGCGACTCCAAGCATGGAGACCTACCACCATGCCAAAGGCGGGAAATACCACCTGCTCGAAATGCTTTCACGAGCCGATGACAAGAGCCTGCCCTGGGTCCGAGTCATGGACATGCGTGGGGAAGGCCGCCATGACAAGGGTATCCCCATCCTTTCGCAGCAACTCAAGGAAGCCATTGACCAGCGACTGGAGAAACGGGAGCAGACCATGTTGTTTCTCAATCGAAGAGGCTACGCATCCTCTTTGCAATGCCCTCAATGCGGCTATGTTGCCGGTTGTCCTCAATGCAGCCTTTCGCTGACTTACCATCGTC
>Ga0181576_10003672_pt1 | contig 11249 bp, 10 predicted proteins | sample 101ome_22_FD_132464 | JGI IMG/M metagenome (GOLD analysis project Ga0181576, IMG submission 132464) | Coastal salt marsh microbial communities from the Groves Creek Marsh, Skidaway Island, Georgia - 101412BT metaG (megahit assembly) | ecosystem: Environmental > Aquatic > Marine > Intertidal...
GAATCCAAGTGACCACCGAAAGTAATTATTTGTTCTGGAGAAGTTATGCCCTGGAGTTCTCCGATAACGTTGTAGGATAATTTATCTTCAAATTGTTGACAATTCATATCTAGTAAAAAGATAGTCTTTTTTTGATCGAGAATGAACTGTGCCAGCATATCGGCGTCCTGAGTGGAAATAGCTGCAGCAGGTATTTTTTCGACTCCTTCTTCATATTGCATAGTACCCGTGTGTGGGTGAGGATGATTGGAAAGACTCAATGAGCGTATGATTACCGCCTTGGCACCTAATTTACTTGCATCAATTGCACTGTATCCACGAATCGGATAGCAACCACCGTAAGCGTTAAAAGTGGTAATTAGTTTACTGTCCATCGGTTGATTTACGAACACGATTTTTCCTTCCACATCCTTTCTTCTAGCGGAAAGTAGTTCTTCACGTGAATTAAAGAGAACGAGTTCTCCTTCAATTAGGCCATCCGTTCCGATTGAACCTCCCAGTGCCAACACAGAAATTTTGTGAAGTTGTTGATTTTTGCCTTTAAACCATCCAGCTTCTTTGGTACCTCTTTCCCAATGAGGAACCATTACTTCTTGAAGATAAACCCTGTCAAATCCATAACTTTCCATTTTTTGCTTACTCCATTCAACTGCCATTGCTGCTTCACCAGACCCTGAGAGTCGGGCGCCAATATCTTTACACAAGCTACGCAAGTCTTCATAGGCTTTTCCTCGTGTGAGAGATTTGTCAAAAAGGGTCCGAATAAATACGCTGTCCGAAGTATTTCCTTGACTGTGCGAAAGGTTAGTCAAAAGAACAATGCATAGAAAAATTAGAGTGCGTTGCATGAGCTATCGTTTAGTTTTTAAACACGCTAAATTAGGTAAAGTTTAGCGGATAAGAATAATATTAGAAATCAGGTTCCAGCAATACGTTTAGTTGTCTCGCTGTTCAAATTTTTCCTTCTTTTTTTCCTCCACGCGCTGAATAACAGCATAAATCAATAGTGCCAGCTTCAATGCCCCTAAAAAAGTAAGTATGCATATTGCGGTAATACTTAATCCCCACCACATTTAGCTCAGTTTTACGGCTGTTCCATACGCCAAGATTTCAGATGCACCCTGCATAATGGTCGAGGTCGTAAAACGCACATTAACTACGGCATCAGCCCCAAGTCGAACAGCATCATCAATCATCCGGGTAAGGGCTTCCTCTCTTGATTGTGCTTGCAGTTTTGTGTATTCGGTGATTTCACCTCCCACGATGTTCTTTAATCCTGCAAAAATATCACGACCGAAATTTCGTGCGCGGACCGTACTCCCTCGGACTATTCCTAAACTGCTGCTGATTTCTTGCCCAGGTACCGTTTCTATGGTTGTTATAATCATGGTATTATTTTTTGAGGAAAGATACAAAAAAAGGGACACAAAATAGTGTCCCTTTTTAGCTTCGAAAACGAATGTTTTAAGCTACTACCTCAGAAGAAGCGAAGTGAAATTCACCTTCAATTGCTGCGTTCTCATCTGAGTCAGATCCGTGAACTGCATTTTTAGCTTTAGATTCAGCATACTTCTTACGAATAGTTCCTTCAGCTGCTTCTGATGGATCGGTTGCCCCAATCAATTTTCTAAAGTCTGCAACTGCATTTTCCTTTTCAAGAATCGCTGCCACAATAGGACCTGAAATCATGTAATCAACAAGTTCTTGGTAAAATGGTCGTTCAGCATGCACCTCATAAAATTTCTTCGCTTGCTCTTCGGATAATTGCGTGTATTTCATTGCCTTGATAGCGAAACCTGCATCGGTAATCATTTGAATAATATTCCCGATGTTTCCACTTTCAACCGCGTCTGGTTTAATCATTGTAAATGTTCTGTTTCCTGCCATTTTATTTTTGTTTATTCAAATTTTTGCGCAAAAATACATCAAACAAATCAACTGGGCGACCTATTTCTGTAAAAAAAACACAAATCTTTACGTTATGCTAGAAATAACACTTAAGAATCAAGTTGATGTGTAACATATTCACTTTCTGAACAACAAATTTGGATTATTATACGTATTATCTTCAACGATGTTGGCCACTACCAGAAGGTGAGATTCTAGTCCATTTAACCATTTTTTTGCGTATTTCACATCCGTATTGACTTGGAAATAGGACGGTATGGCGTATTTGTTTAATGCTACTCCTCTAACGGAAAGATTGAATCTAGCTCCCAATGAAGCGATCAGAGTCTTTCCTTTTCAGGGAACGCAAAGGTGTATGCCGGTAAGTGTTTTCAAATAAAAATGCTAGCGCACTAGGTTTTTCAGAATTTCTCCGAATTCAAAATAGAAAGCATCGAACTCAACTAGAACTGTGCGGAAAAAATGGATGATGGCCTTCTCATCTTGTTTCGAATAAAGTGAAACGTTTTTTAACTCCCATCGAATTTGGTAAATAGGTAGTCCTGCATCATTCGTAACCGTTTTATCCCAAGCAGGAAGTATCTCCATATTACTTTCCATTGCTTTTTTGAGTTCTTTCAATTGTTCCCAAATTAATTCGCGAATACCTTCGTCGGCAGATTGGATATCAAGTGATACCATTGCTAGTTCATTGTTGACCTTTAGGCGTAGAAAGACATCCTTAATTTTGATTGGGTAATTAAGCCATTGAATGAATCTTCCCTCGGCGTCAGGAGTTTTGTTAAGTTCTTTTTTAACGATTCCCCAAAATGCAGTGTTGATTTTTTTTTGTTCTTCTTTAGAAAACACGTTTTAGGCATTAATCGTTTAACCAATGTAAGAATTTACCCCAAAGGGAAGTTGGTTTGGATTTTTTTTGCGGTTTTGAGGAGGTTGTTTTTTTCTTTTTTCCTGAAGAAACTGTTTTTTGAACACTTTTCATTTCCTCATTATAGGTTTTTCGCCGCTGTTCCTTTTTCGCCTGCTGCTCAGCAATTTTTTTCTTTTGTACTTCTTTTAACTGAATTCTACGTTCCTCCTCTGGTGTTAGTAATAGCTTTTCAACTCGTTTGGGTCGACTTTTGAGTTCACGACGCTTTCTGTCAGATGTTCTTTTATTTGGGTTTTTACCTTGTTCCTTAGGTATAATAGTGGCAGTTACTATGTTATCTGTTTCCTCATCAGAAGAAGTTTCTGATTGCTCAATATTCAGTTCTGAGTTCTCATCCTCAATAACTTCGTTTTTCTTTTCAGGTAATTCTATTTTCCCTACTACTTTGATTCCTGCAACTTCAACCTTGGGCGCTTTGATTATTCCGTCTACAATATTAAGGTCCGCATCAGTATGGATATCTTCTACAGGGTTATCCTCCTTAACTGTAATATCTTCTTGCTCAGGATTATTAGCCTCTTCTATTAACTTGGCTTCCAATTCTCCTTCCGGGGCTGTTTCTTTTTTGATAGATGCCGTAGCTTCTTGATGAACAGGCTCAGAATCGACAGTACTTGTCGTTGGTTGCTTCACTTCAGAAGTAGAACCATTTTGATGCAATAGTTTTTCAAGTTCAACCACTACTTCATCTGGAACTTTGCTGTTTGGATGGTTGCTAATGAAAATGTCAAAGTCTGATTGAAGAACCTCAATGATTTCGGCTGTTTTAACCTGTAGTTTTCGGGAAAGTTGACCTAGTCGCATGGTGTTTTTTTTTTGGGACAAATATAATAGCTTCTAGACAGATGGGCAATGCAGTTGCCAATAAAAAACGCAAATGGGAAGAAGACTGGCGTCTACCTCCCATTTACTAATCAACCTAACCTAACCACCTAAATCATCACAAATTTAGTTGGAGAACTTCAGAAACCATAGAATTAATTGTTTTTTTCGACTAATCTGTCTATTTCTTAGATGAAAAACACTAGGGATTTAAAAGTTTATTGTTTGCAATTAATTCGTGCTTGATTGTTAATAAGTCCGTGGAAAACGAAGTGTTTTAAAGATTTGATGACCGGAATTATTGCTAATTTTGCTAGTCGTGTTTTTTTGCAATGAAAACAGATCTATTGGAAATGCTAGATTTAATAAATATTAATAAAATACTATGAGTGAAGAAGTAAGTAGAGATCAATACTCAGCGGATAATATCCAGATTTTAGAAGGTCTTGAAGCGGTTAGAAAGCGTCCAGCCATGTATATCGGTGATATCGGTGTGAAAGGTCTGCATCACTTAGTGTATGAGGTGGTGGATAACTCGATTGACGAGGCGATGGGAGGGTATTGCGATACAATCGATGTATTCATTAATCAAGATAATTCGATAACTGTTGAAGATAATGGTCGTGGTATTCCAACGGCTATTCATTCAAAGGAAAAACGTTCGGCCCTAGAAGTTGTAATGACTGTCCTTCATGCTGGGGGTAAATTTGATAAAGATACGTATAAAGTATCCGGAGGTCTCCATGGGGTGGGTGTATCGTGTGTGAATGCGTTATCTACCGATCTAAAAGCAGTGGTGCACAGAGATGGAAAAATATACCAGCAACAATATAAAATTGGAGTTCCTCAATATCCAGTAAAAGAAGTTGGTGTTTCTGATAAAACAGGAACCATAGTGACCTTTAAACCGGATAGTAGCATTTTTGAATCGACTGTTTATAGTTTTGAAACGTTAACAGCGCGAATGCGTGAGCTAGCTTTTCTAAATAAAGGAATTACAATTTCAATAACAGATCTTCGCGAAGAATCAAAAGACGATGATGGTAAGTCACCAAGTCATGTTTTTCATTCAGAAGGAGGATTGAAAGAATTTGCTCAATACTTGGACCGCAATAGAGAGGCGCTCATTGAAGATGTAATTTATATAGATGGAGAGAAGGATGGTATTCCAGTCGAAGTAGCATTGACATACAATACATCATATACGGAAAATATTCAGGCGTATGTAAATAATATTAACACCTATGAAGGTGGTACACACTTGTCTGGTTTTCGTCGAGGTTTAACAGCTACACTTAAGAAGTATGCTGATGACAGCGGAATGCTGGCCAAAGAGAAAATAGAAATTACAGGTGATGACTTTAGAGAAGGGCTTACTGCAGTTCTCTCTGTGAAGGTACAAGAGCCTCAATTTGAAGGTCAGACAAAAACCAAATTAGGAAACCGTGAAGTTACGGCTCCTGTCTCACAAGCAGTTTCTGAAATGTTATCAATCTACTTGGAAGAGCACCCTGCTGATGCTAAGCGTATAGTAGAAAAAGTGTTGCTGGCTGCACGCGCTCGCAATGCTGCGCGGAAGGCCCGTGAAATGGTACAGCGTAAAAACGTTATGGGTGGATCTGGATTACCAGGTAAACTAGCGGATTGTACGGAGAAGGATCCCGCATTATCAGAAGTATTCTTGGTCGAGGGAGATTCAGCAGGTGGAACAGCAAAACAAGGTCGAAATAGATACTTTCAGGCGATTATGCCATTGAGGGGTAAAATTCTGAATGTAGAGAAAGCTATGCAGCACAAGATCTTCGAAAATGAGGAGATAAAAAATATTTACACAGCTCTTGGTGTAAGAGTTGGTACGGAAGAGGATTCGAAAGCACTAAATACCGAAAAACTACGCTATCACAAAATTGTTATTATGTGTGATGCCGACGTCGATGGTTCGCACATTGAAACGTTGATTTTAACTTTCTTCTTCAGATACATGAAAGAACTGATTGAACAAGGTTTTATTTATATTGCTACTCCTCCGTTGTATCAAGTGAAAAAAGGAGCCAAATCAGAATATGCTTGGGATAATGATCAGCGAGATCGATTGATTGAGCAAATGAGAGGAAATTCACCAGCATCTTCTGTGAGTGTTCAACGTTACAAAGGGCTTGGTGAAATGAATGCGGAGCAGTTGTGGGATACAACTATGAATCCGGAGAATAGAACTTTGCGTCAAGTAACAATCGATAATGCAGCGGAGTGTGATCAAATATTTTCTATGTTAATGGGGGATGAGGTTCCTCCGAGAAGAGAATTCATTGAGAAACATGCGAAATATGCGAATATAGACATCTAACCAAGAAACTCGTTATATTTGCAAAAGGTTATTGAAGATTCAATGACCTTTTGCTTTTTTTTGACCTTATGAAGAAATTATTTATTTGTACAGCAATTACAGGAGTTCTTCTCTCCTGTGGCCCGTCTCGATTTGTTGATCCATTGAAAAGGGGAGAACAAGCTTTTAGCGGTTCATTAGGAGGACCAATTATTAATGTTCCTGGAATTGCTTCAATTCCGATCCCGTTTACTTCGCTCACCTATGGAAAAGGTTTGACCGATAAAACCACTTTATATGGGAGTTGGTTCTCAACAGCAGCAATTTTTGGGACATTTCAGTTCGAATTGGGAGCTACACATCGCTTATGGAAAGATGAAGAAAATACTAGGGGCCTGTCGATTACTCCAGCATTTAATATTGGTACGGATAAATTCGAATGGAATACAAAGATTTGGCCTCAGTTGGATATGAATTATTATTGGAAATATAATTGGAAGCATCAAACTCAAGATGAGTTACTTAACCATGTGTCAAAAGTTCCAAATATGCTTTACGCCGGAATTGGAAGCTGGTATGAATTAGCCGGAAAACGTGCACATGATCTCCCGCAATCAACAAGAGTTATTCCAATGCTTCAAGTCGGGCACGATTTAAATTGGAAGAGTTGGACGTTTTCAACAGAACTTAAAGTCCTAGCACCATTCACTTCCAATGAAAACGTGGTAACAGACTACAAAAGTATTCTTGGTCGCTATGGAGCAACTGGCTTATACATTGGATTAACAAAAAGATTTTAACTATGAAGAAGCTATTATTTGTACTTGTGATCGTATCGATTGGTATTCAGTTGTCTTGTTCCAAGCGTTTGGATGATTTTTTGTTTAATCCAAACAAGTTGGATGAATATAGATTAGATGATTTTGATGGTCCTGTGAGCTTAGATTTAGATACGTTTTTTGTTCCTGAAAGCATGATCACTAAATTTGATTTTCCGATTGAGTATGAAGGAGAAACATTAAATATTCATGCAATTTTCACTGGTGATATCAACACGATTGATACGGATACAGTTATTTTATTTTGCCACGGAAATCGTGATCACATGGATTTCTATTGGCCTCGACAAAAAATTTATAGTCACCTAGGTAATATCTCACGTTTTGGAGTACTTATGATTGATTATCCGGGTTATGGAATGTCTGACGGTCAAACTACTGAGGAGAATATGTATGCCTCCGTGGATGGAGCGCTTAATTGGCTAAAAGAAAATGGGTTAACCAATGATCGATTGGTTATGTTTGGCTTTTCATTGGGGTCTGCGCCTGTATGTAAAGTGGCTGGTGAAAATAATTTTTCTATGACTCCATCTAAGATTATTTTAGAAGCACCTTTTGCAAGTGCAGAAAAAATGATTCAAGATGCTGCATTACTGGCTATGCCAAGTTCTTATTTTGTTAATGTTAAAATCGACAATGCTGAACAAATTAAAAATGTATCTGTTCCTTTACTTTGGATTCACGGTGAAGCGGATGACTTTTTAGAAATTTCTAAGCACGGTGAAGTAGTATACAATAATCATTCAGGGACTTCTAAAGTTGCTGTTAGAGTTCCAGGAGGAGGACACGAATCTACTCCGTTTGTTTTTGGGTATACCAAATATTCGGATGAGATTCTAGATTTTATTACACAGTAATAAACCTCTCCTAGTTATTATCTTTTCACTAGGCAACCTTTTACCACAGATTCGCGTTTAATTTGCAAACGGATAATTTTTCTTATGTTTTTAGCAAAAACAAAAACATTACTAACAATTGTTTTGGTTGTTTTTACATCTCTAATATCAAATGCCCAAAATACTGTATGTTTAGGCGATAATGCAGCGATTTGTCAAGGTGAACAAATTACTATAGAATTATGCACCGGTGGAGGCGTCTCTCCTGATACCAATGTCGTTTTTTTAGGTAATATCAACGTCGTTAATTTAACAGATGATACTCATTCACCACTTATAAATATTGGTTTTCCATTTACTTTTTATGGTGTTAATTATAACACTGTTGTTATTTCATCGAATGGCTATTTAACCTTTGATGCAGGTAATGCGAATGCGTTCTCTCCGTGGGCCATTAATCTAGCTGCTCCTAATGCAGGAATACCTACAAATTCGATTATGGGACCTTGGCAAGATTATAATCCCGGAGCAGCAGGAACTGTAGGTTGGAAAGTCATCGGTACAGCTCCTAATCGAAAATTTGTAGCGGTTTGGAAAGATGTTTTTATGTTTGGTACGCAGCAAGAAGCTTGTTCTGCAATAGTGCTTCATGAAACTTCTAATCGAATAAATGTATTTCTCGATGAAAAGCCTGTTGTAGCTTGGAACGGTGGAGCAGCAATTGAGGCCACTCACAATCAGCTAGGAACCATAGCCCATGTTGTTCCTGGACGTAATTTCCCTGCGCAATGGACAGCTAGTCTTGATGGTCAAGAATGGATTCCAAATGGTGCTTCAAACTATACTCAAACCCCCATTCCCTACAAAGCCTATGTAATAAGTAATGGTAATATTTCATGGGGAGATACAGAGGGATTGACCTATTCAACCACTGGTACCTCGCTTACCGTTACCCCAACTCCAAATCCTCCCTCTGATTCAATAGGTTATTTTATCAATTATTCTTCATGTGCTGTAGGTGCAATGTTGACTTCGGATACGACTTGGGTAACGGTTAATAATGTTGTCGTTAATGCTAGTGGAGAAGACGACGTTTGTTCTGCTGCCTTAGGTGAGGCAACAGCTATTGGATCTGGTGGTTCTGAACCGTACACTTATCAATGGAATGACCCAATGAATCAAACGGGGCCATTTGTGACTGGTTTAATGCAAGGTGTTTACACCGTAACTGCAACTGATGCAATTGGTTGTGTGGCGACGGCAAACGTCAATATCGGTGACACACCTATTTCACTTTCAACGGTATATACCCAAGTTAGTTGCCCAGGTGGTAATGATGGAACTGCAACAGTCACAATATCACCAATACCTGTATCAGCAACCTACAACTGGATTGATGCTGGGGGGCAAACTACGCAAACGGCGTTTGGATTAAGTGCAGGCACATATACCGTTGAAGTATTGACAGATAATGGCTGTACTGACCAAATTGATGTTACAGTGGATGAATTACCCGGAATGGTTGTTAATCTTGTTTCTTTATCAGACGTTACTTGTAATAGTGGCAATGACGGTGAGGTTGAGCTAGAAGTGGCGCTCGGAACACCCCCTTATAGTTATAGTTGGACAAATTCTTCATCGAACACAGATGTAGCTAGTGATTTACCTGCAGGTAACAATACTGCAACAATTACGGATGCGAATGGGTGCGTAGTTACGTATGACTTTACACTAAATGAACCACCTGCATTGCAAATAACTTCGATTACCGACAATATCATTGTATGTATTGGAGACTCAGTTCAGCTTTCCGCAACTGGTACTGGAGGAAGCAGTCCTTATACGTTTTCGTGGTCCATGAATGGAGCTTTTGTTGGAACTGGTTCTTCAATTTATGTTACTCCCACACAGGCGAATTCTGAAGTGTGTGTCACTTTATCCGAACTTTGTGGGTCTCCTGAAGCGGTAGAATGCATTATAATTGAATTTCCAGATAATATTGATCCAATGATCATTCCAAGTACCACCGGTGAGTGTGTGCCAGTAGAAGTAGCGTTTCAAAATGTATCGAATTCTGCCATTGTAGATTATACAGTGTGGCATTATGGAGATGGTACAATTGATACTATTCAAGGTTTAGGTGACGCATTTAATATCTACGAAAACGTTGGTCTTTATGATGTGTCTCTTGAGATAGTGAGTGATTATGGATGTAGTTATTTTAAGGATTTTAATGACTTAATAAGTGGTTTTGATTATCCTACGGCAGGATTTTTTGTAAACCCATCTCCAGCTTCGGTTTTTGAGCCAAACGTCATTGCGTATAGTAATTCTTCGTATGATGTAGTGAGTTACCAATGGTTTGCAGATGCGGCAACACCTTCGCAGAGTTTCCTTCAAAATGTTCCTTTATCTTACCCGAATGAAGTAGGTGAGTATCCTGTGACGTTAGTTGTAACGAATGCATATGGATGCACAGATACAATTACACGACCAGTGATTATTGAAAATGAAGTAATTCTCTACGCACCGAATACGTTTACACCTGACGGGAATGAATTCAATGAACGCTGGAGAGTATACATTGAAGGAATAGATATCTATGATTTTCAATTGGATTTGTACAATCGATGGGGTGAGTTGATTTTTGAATCGAGAGACCCTGAAGGTTCTTGGGATGGAACATATGGTGGGAGAATCGTACCAGAAGGGACCTATGTTTGGACCATTCGAGCTTCAGATTCACAGAATGACAACAAATATGAGTTTAATGGACATGTTACTATTCTGCGCTAGATAACACTTAAGACTTCTAATTCATAATAAAGAATTGAATTCGGTGGAATCAATCCAGTTTGTTTATCACCGTATCCTAAGTAGGGAGGAATAATCACATGAATTTTACCGTTTTCTTTCAACAACATTAGAGCTTCTTGCCATCCAGCTATGAGTTCTCGTACTTGAAATGTAATCGCATCTTCCGCTGTGATTATTTGAAAAACCTCGCCTGATAGAAAAGTTCCTTTATACGCGAAAGTTACTTCATCTGTAATACGAATATAATCCTCTCTTGCCCCTTCTTCTATAATTTTGTAGTACAATCCACTTTCAGATTTTGTAAAGTCATCAGCTTTGGATGCGATAAACGTTTGTATTTCTTGATCGAATTGTGCTAAATCCCCTTCATTATAGGTTTGACAGCCGCTGAAAATAGCAGCGGCAATAGTCATGCAGAATATTTTTTTCATGGATGGATTGATTTCAATAATACGGGTTCTACGATAAATCCTTCTTTTCTTAGTAAAGCGACTAAACCATGTGGTCCTCCGAGGTGACCAGCGCCAACGGCTATAAAACAATTGTTTTTCTTGATGTAGGTTTTTATTTGTGGAATCCAATCAACATTTCTATTTGTTAGGAATTCCTCTTCAAATGAATCCGAACCCATTTCTGAACCTGTAATAATGGACGCTAAACTATCAATGTTTTGGTCTAAATAAAGGGCGATAAGTTTATCCGTTTCTTCTTTTGAATTGTCTGTATTGCGAAGGGCTGTCATGACCATCTCAACTTGCTCTTCCATGGTCATC
>Ga0181576_10003680_pt1 | contig 11243 bp, 6 predicted proteins | sample 101ome_22_FD_132464 | JGI IMG/M metagenome (GOLD analysis project Ga0181576, IMG submission 132464) | Coastal salt marsh microbial communities from the Groves Creek Marsh, Skidaway Island, Georgia - 101412BT metaG (megahit assembly) | ecosystem: Environmental > Aquatic > Marine > Intertidal zone...
CCTGGGGCTGCGGGCGGCCGCAGGGGCGGGTCGATGCCGGGGAGGGGTGGGGGAGGTGTCGGCGCCGGCCGGGGCCGGGGCCGGGGCCGGGGCCGGGGCCGGGGCCGGGGCCGCGGGGCGGGGGGAGGCGGGGGCGCCGGGGGGGGACCGGGCGCGGCGCCCGGCGTTGGCGGCGGCCGCCCGCTGCCGCCCGCCGCCCCCGCCCCCCGTCGCCGGACACCCCTCCGCCTCGCCGCCCCCCGTCACGGCCGACGGCGCTCTCGCCCGCGCCCTCCGTCGCCTCGCCGAGCGCGAGGCGGCCGAGGAGGCCCGCGCCGCCGCCGCCGCCGCCGCCGCCGCCGCCCGCCGCGCCCTCGCCCGGTCGGTCGAGGCCGGGGCCGCGGGCGCGGCGGACGCGGAAGACGCCGCCGAGGCCGCCGACGCCCTCGCCGCGGCCGACCCCGCTCTTCTGCTCCGCTCCTTCGACTACGTGCAGGCCCTCTTCGACCGCCGGGACGCGGGGGCGGCCGAGGCGACCCCGTCGGGCGGCGGGGGCGGGGCCGAACGCGGCGGCGGCGCGCCGCGGGGCGCCCTCCGGCCCCTCGCCGACGTGGCCGCGGCGCTGGCCGCGCAGCACCGGCGGGGCGGGGGGAGGACGTTGGGGGCGGCCGAGGCGGTCGGGCTGCTGCGCGCCCTCGCGGCGGCGACGGGGGCGGACGGCGGCGGCGGTCCCCCCGCGGCGCGGCCCTGGCTCGTCGTGCGGGGCTCGGACGCCGCGGGGACGGTGCGGTGCGACCGCGCCCGCGCCTACGGGGGGCCCAGCGACCCGGGGGGGGGGGCGCGGGCGCGGCTCGAGGGCTACCTGCGCAGTAGGAGGTGAGGGGGTGGGGGAGGCGAAAGAGCGAGGCAGGTTGACCGAGTCGCCCCGACACAGTGACTACCGACGCCCTCGCGGACCCGGCCGCCAGCGGCATTCCGTCGGCCCTCACGATGTCGGGTCTGGCCAGGGCGAGTTCAGGGGAGGACCGTGCGGCGCGGCGCGAACTTGGCTGACCCCTCTCTCTTCGCTCGGCGGTTCCGGCCGCCCGTAATTCGGTCCCACCTGTCGGATATCGACATCAGTGCGCTGAAACGACGAGGAATCGCCCGCAGAGCCCGAGCGACGACGTCGCAAGCGGCCCGGAAGTCTCGCGTCTCGCGGAGGCCGCGAGCACACGTACCGCTCGTTGTTCGCGAACCATTTCGCGCCGCGCGTCTAGAAGTGCCGCGTCGCTTCGTCTGACCTCGACAGACGACGCCTGAGAGCGCCGGTGCGTCCGCACCCGTGCCGGCCACCCCCGTCCCGACGTCTCCCGCCCTGTCCCGCCCCCTCCCGCCCCACCCGCTATCCCAACTCCGATTTTCGCAGCGCGCCGCCGAGGTGGCCCTCGCCGCCCGCAGCGGTCGCCGGATGACGACGCTCATTCCCCCCGTCATCGACGCCGCGTCGAAGGCGGAATACGCCGCAGGCGTCCTCGCGGCGGGCCCCGCGACCCCCGCCGTCGAGGTCGCCTGGGCCACCCGCGCCCTCGGCGTCAAATCTTCCTCGGACCTCACCGACGCCGACGTCTCGGCCGCCGACACCCCCGCGACGCCCGAGGCCGAGCGCGCCGCCACGGCCGCGGCGTCCCTCCGCGACGAGTACCCCTTCCTCGGCACCTTCCGCGCCGGAGACGTCGACCTCGCCTCCGTCCTTCCCGGCCGCCCCTCGGCCGAGGCCCTCGAGCTCGTCCGCAGGGGGCCCGTCCGTGGGTCCCCCGTCCCCGACGACTGGAGGGACTTCAAGCGCGGGAAGCCCGTCGACGTCCCCGCCATGCTCGCCTCCCTCGAGGCCGCCTTCGTCGGTCCCTCGACCTCCGGGTCCTCCGCGGGCGACGCCCCCGCCGAGGAGGAGGGCGAGCGCGCCGCCGCCACCCGCGAGGCCCTCGCCGACCTCCGGTCGCGGTGGGCGGCGGCCCGCGCCGCAGAGGCCGAGGCCCTGAGGCTACCGGACGCCCCCGACTGGGCCTCGCTGTCTCGCGTCGGCGGCCCCGCCTTCGCCGACTTCCTCGCGGGCGTCCGCGGCGTCTACGAGGCTGAACGCGACCTGAAGGCGCCCGACGCCGACGCGCTGCTGGCCGCCGGCGAGGCCCGGTTCCGGGCGGAGCGGGACGCGGCGGCCGCGCAGCAGAGGGCCTTTTGGGCGGCCCAGGACAAGGTCGTCGGCGCCGTCGCCGCGGGCGTCGTCGAGATTGGCAGCGCCGAGGAGCTGTTCGACCGCATCGCGGCGGACGAGCCCGTCAGGGTGGACGAGGTGCTCGTCCGGGCGCCTGGAGCGCAGCGGCAGATCGACGCGGAAATCTCCGACTTCGACTTCGGGCCCGCCACGAAGGCCCGCCTGGTCGACGTCGACCTGTCGTCTCTCGAGGGCTTCTACGCGACCCTGATGGGGGCCGTCAAGGCCAAGGCGGCCGCGGCGACGGCCTGAGGGGTGGGGTCGGGGGGAGGGGTCGAAAGGCCTCCCGCTGCCGCGCCTCGGTCAATCCAGCTGTCGTCCCGCCGCCGACGTCGCTGCCGCCGCCGCCAGGCTCGACTCCGCTGCCCCTCGCCCTCGCCAAACCCATTCGCAAGCTTCCCACGCCCCCCCCCGTCAGTCCTCACCCCCACGTCAGTAGAAGAACCCGACGACCTTGCCCCCCAGGTGCCTCCGCTTGGCCTCCTCGTGGCACATGAGCCCCGCGCTCGTCGTGAGGACGACGTGGCCAAACAGGCGCGACGGCAGGAGCTGGCTCGTCACCTTGTCGAAGTCGCCCAGCGTGACGTCGTAGCGGGGAGACACGCACCCGCACTTGTTGAGCCGACCCGTGAGCTGCACGACGACCTTGCCCGCCCGGTGGTCGTCGACGAGCTCAAAGTCGCCGATGTAGCCGTGGCGCTGCATCAGCCGCAAAAACTTGACCACCACCTTGGACACGGGCCGCACGAGCACTTGGCGCTTCCCGCGCTTCTCGGCGTTGTAGAGGGTCTTGAGACAGTCGTGGAGGACCGAGATTCGGACCATGGCGTTCGCGGTTGGCTGTTGGGAACAGGGGGGGGAAGGGGGGGCGGAGGGAGGGTCGGGGGGGATAGGAAGGCGGACACGGGCCTGTCGGCCGCGGTGTCCGAGGGATCGGGCGCCGGGGCGTCGAGACCCGGGCAGGGCCTCCATCTCCGAGCGACGGCGGCGGGTCCCGCTGCTGCCATGGTCGACGGCCTCTTTCTGGTGTCGGCCCCCGACGGCTAGAAAAGGTACATTGATGAGCGAGAGTGATACAACGCGCGAGAAGACGTCGTGGAGCTTCCGCGGACCCGGTCAGAGAGGTCGCGTGGGGCTCGGGCGACGAGGCAGGGCCGGCGGCCGGGGTTGGCGGCCGGCGCGGGCGGTCCCGCGAAGCACTCGGAGCGTTTCGAGGCGTTCCTCGAAGCATCAGCGCCAACATGATCAACGTTCAACCCTTAGAATCGATCGGGGAGACCGGAGATCAACCAGAGAAGCGACGCCGCCGGTCCTCGGGCTCGACGGGAGCGCGACGACCGCTTCTCGGTTCCACGAGGCGGGAGCTAGAATGGAGCGTCGAACCCTCGCGGATGGCGTCACCGGAACGCCGAGCCGAGTCGTCCACGAGGAAGGCGGCGCGGAGAGGAGGGCTAGCCGAAGGAGGCGCTCAATCGATTTTTGCGGATGACGCGCGGTACCTCGGGATATTAATGGTGAGAAGTTTCACCCTTTGCCGATGGCGAGGCCGAAAAATGACCAGAAGCTCAGCTAAGGGGACGCCGCCGGCCATCGCGGTGGTCGGCAGCCTCTCTGGGTCTTTGGGCGACGCGGCGCGGCCTCCGATCTCGCTCGCCTGGTGTCTGACCGGTGGTTCGGGTCAAGGTTCCAACGCCGTCCTCGTCGGAGGTCGGTGGCTCTTGAGCAGTGAGAAGGTCCAGGTGGAGGGGCTTCAGGAGGGCAGCGGAGAACGGGGTCTCAGTTTGTTCGCTCCCCCGCCCCGACTCCAGACACCCTCCGTTTGCTGTATCGCCCATTGAAGATAACCATCATGATCAGCACCCGCACTACCTCACCCACGGCCTCGACCTCGGCTCCCCGCTCCGTCATGGCGAGCAGTGCAGAGCGCCGCGTGAGGCCACGGCTGAGGCGACTGCCAGAACTGCCTTTCCGCCATCGTCAATCTCGCACCGAGCATACGATGATTGAAATGAGTAGTCAAAAACTCACTCACTTCATTCGGAGGCGGTATCGATGGCTTGGTCGTCGCACAGGGCTGCAGAGTACAGCGGTTGGCGCTCGTCGTTTCGATCCCTCCGCGGTCGATTGCGTCTCTAATCGGCGCCGCGCTGGATCAAGAGTGATGTTTAGCTCAATTATTCCCCATATCCTCCCCAACACACTGCAGACGCGCGCCCTCTTCACCCGGAAGCGCGCCGACGCCCCCCCCAAGGAGACCACCCCCAAGCCCGATCGCTCCGGCCGCGTCGGCTACAAGGCCGCCACCACGGAGGCCGAGCGCCGCAAGCAGGCTGCGATTCTCAACACGGCCGCAAAGAACCGGGGCGCCCAAGACCGCCGGGCCCTTGCCGAGGCCCGCAATCTGAAGAAGGGTCAACGTATGAGCCCTGAGGCCGAGGCGGCTTTGACGCGGAAGGTTGGGGGCACTGCGCGGGACTACTTTAAGGATTACGTCGAGGTCGAGGGAAAATACATTGAGGGCGGCTGGACGGACGGGGCAGCGACGTCGAACGGTACGGGTGCTGTGGCGGCGCTGGGGGGGTTGACGTTGTTGGCCGTGCTGGCGTTCACGGTGGCCGAGTTCGCGTGATGGGGATGGATTCGCAGGTTGTCGGTTGGGATGAAGAGATGGGGTCGCTTCGCCTGTTGTCGTGCGCCTTCCCTTATTTCCTCAAGTTTCCCTCGTCACGTCAGCCGATACTTCTTGGCCGGTGGCGCGCCGCGGGAATCGGGCACGCCCCCCCGCCATTCGCCCGGGGTGTCGCCGTGGCCCGAAATCCGGTCGGCGGAGTTGATCCCTTGCATCGCGGCGGCGATGGCGGCGCCCGGCCTCTCGAACGCCGCCACAGAGCGCCCCAGAGGGATGACAGCACCTCCCCCGTGGGGCCCGGGCCCCGCCCCAACCGAGTGCGCGGCGCCCTCCGCCCCGGCATTGGCTCCCCACTGGTGCGAGAACAGCGGCCCGGCGGTGGCGGCTCCCAGAGAGGGGCCGGCCGGCCCCCGGACGCCCCCCCCCTCGGCGCCCGACTTTACCGAGGGCCGCGCTGACAGAAGCGGGCTGACGAGCACCCCCGCGGCCGCGCCTGAAGACCGCGGCGGCGACGGCAGCGGCACGGACCCTATGATCCCCGCCGCCGCGCCCCGCTCGGTGGCTCGCTGTGCCGCCTCGGCCGCTTCCACAGGCCACGCCGGAGCCAGCCGCTGCGCCGTCGTTCCCGGCCCGCCGTCGCCTCCGCTGGGCCCGGTCCCCGCCGCCGCCTCAAGCAGAGCCCCCTTCATCTCCGGCATGAAGACCTGGTTGTAGAAGCGAATTACGTCCCCCCGCTGCGTCAGCGCCGGCTCGAGCGCCGGCCCGACCGCCAGAGCCACGCTCCGGCAGTGGCCCGGCCGCGTCCCCGGCAGACTGCTGTGGGCCTGGACGAGCCGCCGAAATGACAGTGGCGCCCCCCCCGCCCGGGCAACGCCGTAAAGCGAGCAAAGGACGACGTGATCCAGGCGGCGACCGTAGAGGAGAGAGGTGTGGGAGGCGAGGGCTCGACCAACGACATCGAGGACGGCGGGGGCGAGGTCGTGCGGGGTGGGACGGCGGGACGAGGGGGTCCCGTCGAGGGCCGTCGGAGGTGGGTTGGAGTTGGAGTGAGGGTGAGGGGCGGTGTCGGGCTGAAGGAGCAGGCGGTCGCAGAGGGACTGGAGGCGTTCGGCGGCGAGCTTGATGCCATCTCTGCATGCGTCGGCGCAGACGCGCCACGAGGCGCGGCGGCTGGCGCACTCGGGGCAGTCGTCGTGGGGGGGTGGGCACCGTCCGCAGGCGCCGGGTAGGGGCTGCGACCCAAGGCACGGTGGAAGGGCCGTCGCCATCGACGCTGTCGGAGTAACCGGACCCGTCGCTTCCACCGCCGGGGGTGGGGGTCCAGGCGTCCCCGCCACCCCCGGAGGCACAGGTGCCCCCCGGGCTGCGCAGAGATGGAGATAGAATGTCGATCCCCGTTCCCAGGCCCGAACCTGGACGCAGTCGATGAGAACGCTCGCCAGACGCCGGTTGACGTCGTCGGGGACGGCGCCAAGGTTGGCGGCGGGGCCGGAGGCAGCGGCGGCGGCGGCGGCGGCGGTGGTGGGGGGTTCATCCAGGGGCTGGCGCGCTGCGGCCGCCGCTGCTGTGGAAGACGCGTCCGGGAGCAGGGGCAGGTACAGGCTTGACAGGGCACGCTGAAGCGGCTTGATGATCTTGTATATGTCGAAGGCGGAGACCCCGATGCGGGCGGGGAGGGAGAGGGAGGACCTGCCAGGGGGCCCTCTGCCACCGCCGTCGTCGTCGTCGTCGCCACCGCTCCAAAATACGTCGGCGAGGCGCATGGCCCCTGCGAATATCTCGAGCGCCCCCCCAGTGAGGACAGCGAGGGCGTGGGGCGAACGCGCCACGCGCTCAGGCGCGCCGGGATCGACGGCGTAAAGGGCACGGAGGCACCGTGCCCACACCCGCAGCGCCTGGGCAGCACGCAGGGGCCTCCTCGCCGTAGGGTTCGAATCCTCCGCCGCCGCCACCGCCGCCGCCGCCGCCGCTGCCGCCGACGTCGACGGGTCTCCGCTCCCGCCCGTGCTGCCCTCCTCCTCCTCCCCCAGCCCCCGACGGCATAGCGTCAGCGCACGGCTCACGCAATTCTGCGCCGCCTCGGGACCGACGGCAGCGACCAGGACATCAGGGGCCGAGACCGAGGGGTCGGGCTCTGCGGCCACGACCCGGGCGAGCCACGCGGCCCCGCGAATGCCGCCGCCCTGCGTGTCGGTATTGGCATCATTTTCGGTGGCGGCTCGGCCAGGAGTTGGCGTGCCTCCGAAGAGGGGGTTGAGAGATGCCGCCGCGGGCCAAGAGGGCGTGGACAGGAAGAGAGGGCCTCCGAGACCCAAGTCACCCGGGGCGCCGCCGCCACCGCCGACGGCCCCCGTGGCGCCGACCCCCCGCCGGGGCGTCAGGGCCGACAGGTCCCCCGTGGCGCGGGCATCGTCCCCCGATGAGGCCCATGCTAGTCGCTCGTCCACCTCCCCCCGCGCCCGCCATCCCTCTTCGGTTCTCCGCGCCGCCTCAGCCGCGGCATGCATGAGACGAGACGCGAGCGTCGCCAACCCCGCCTCGTCCCCGCCCCCGGGGCCATCGGCCAGGCGCCTCCGAAGCTCCGCCGCCCCCGCCCCCGCACCCGAGACCCCCGTCACCCCCGCCGCCGCCATTTCGCCCCGCGCCGCGGCCTCGGCCGCGTCATCGGCCAGCAGTCGGAACGCCGCGCAGGCCGCGTTTGCGTCGTTCGTGCCCGGCAAGGCCGACGCCACGACACCAGCACACCCCGCCAGCGTCATCCACTGGTCGCGCTGGTCTGCCACCCGGGCGTCCCCCCCGTCAGTGGAACGGGTCCAGCAGAACAACGCCCATGTCAGCCGGGCCGCCGCCTCGGTGACCTCGCCGCTGCCGCCGTCGCCCCCGCAGTCGCCACCGTCGCCGCCGCCACCACCAAATATGGCCGGCGCCCGTCGCCGCAGGGCGGAGCGAAACGCCCCGAGAAAGAGGAAGCGCTCCGTTAATGCAGCGAGACTGGCGTTGAGCCGTCCCGGCGCCAGTTCGTCACCCCCGAGGGCGGCGCTCACAGGGCCGCGGGCGGCGAGGAGGACGTCGGGGGCAAGGGATAGAAAGGCGACGACGGACACACCGGCGGCAAGGGCGAGGGCACCGACGGGGTGCCTGGTAGGGGGGGGCGGGTGACCACCGCGCGCGAGGGCCCAGGCGGCGAGGACGAAGCATAGAGCCTCCGCGTGTCGCCTATCTGGGACAAGATGAGCGCGGGCCTGCGGACGGTGGGGGGGTAGGGCAGGGTCAAGGGCCGGAAGGAGGCCGGCGCCGGAAAGGGCGGGAACGCCGGCGGGCGAGGGGGTTTCGCGCTCTTGTGGTCGATTCGACGTCACCTCGGCGATAACTTCGGGTATCTGCGAGAAATAGGGTCCTGAGACACCCCTGATCCGCTTCTGCGGCCTCAAGATCCGCGGAGGAGCTCGGCCAAGAGGCGCGCCACGTTGGGCGTGTTGGCCACCTCGTTGCCCCTCAGCCCTCTAACAACTTGCCGCCTCGTCGTCTCGAGACAGCGCCAGGCACTCAGGGACGAGCTGTTTCGCGAGATGCGCAACCTCGAGGTGCTGCTCTCCCAGCAGAAGGAGCAGGCCAGGAGGCGGGCGAAGCGATGGAGGTGGCAGTGCCAGGGGGGGCGGTGACGCCTTCGCCGCCGACTGGGCGGCCTCCATACCGGCCGAAACAGCAGGTAGAGATGTGCTAGGAATGGTGGTAGGGGCGAAATCGAGCTCTCGAGAGTGCTCGAGTGCCGTCTTGGCCAAGTTGGAAACGGCGGCACCGATACCGAGCTCGTAGGGGCGCGCCAAATGGACCCCCACCCGACAACAGTATCTGCGAGACCGCCATGGTTTTCACGGCCTCCACCACTGTGTTGACCCTCGGGGCGAAGGCGGGACGGTGACAATGCCGAGGCCGCGCCGCCCAGCACGCGCAGGCCTCCGCGTCTGCCATGAACGCCATCCACCATCACCACCACCGTCCGCCATCACCACTACCATGAACGCCATCCACCATCACCACCACCGTTCGCCATCACCACTACCATGACTATCGACAGCCCCCCTCCTTCTCCCTCCCTGAGCCCGCCACTGGCCGCGTTGTCAGCCTTGCCGACGTCCGCGGGTCGGGCCCCAAGGGCACCCTGGTCGTCTTCATGTGCAACCACTGCCCATTCGTCAAGCTATTGCTGAACCAGGACCCCGCGCGCCCCTGCGGCGACCACTCTTTGCAAAAGGTGGCAGCTGAGTACCTGTCACGTGGCGTATCCACCGTCGGCATCAGCAGCAACCCGGAGGAAGACTACCCGCAGGACGGCCCCGCGGCGATGGCCGAGCTAGTCAAGACCGAGGGCGTTGGCTTCCCTTACCTGTACGACGCCGACCAGAGCGTGGCGCGGGCTTGGGGAGCAGCTTGCACGCCTGACTTTTTCCTCTTGGACGCAGATGGTGCTCTCGTCTACCATGGACAGTGGGACAGCAGTCGTCCAACCAAGTACGTGGAGAAGGCCATGCCCGTCGACGCGGCGTCGATTCGAACGGCGCTTAACGCGTTGTGTCTCGATGACGCCGCCGCACGAACGGCAGCGATGCCGACCGCTGAACAGCAGCGGCCTGCGCTAGGGTGCAACATCAAGTGGCGGCAGGAGGGGACTCCTGCGTACTTCAAGCCGCGCGGGGTGATGATGGACTCGATGGGGGGGCTGCTTGGGGACGCTTGAGGGAGGGACCGATGGGACGAGAGCCAGGGTGGGGGTTCAAACCAGTGATGGAACCGGGCGCCATTCCTCCCTTCTCGTCGCGTGCGACCGGCTTCTAACGGGCGCTGCCTCCGCCTCGCCGGGGGAGCGGGCGAGCATCCGAGGCGGGGGGCTCTTCCGAAGACCCTCCGCCACGACTGCTCCCGCCGCCACGCCGGGGCGCGGACGAGGACGACGAGGAGGGGACCTCGGGGTCTGGCGCGGCAGCGCCACGGCCACTGCCCCCGCCACGCATGAGGGGCGCGGTGTCCGACCCCCCCGAGGGGGTCGCTGTGGCGCCACGACCGCTGCCCGCGCCACGAGGCGGCGCACTAGGGCGCCCGGACGAGGACAAGGATGAGGACGACGACAGCAGCGTCCGCTCCTCGGCCGCGGCATTGGTGTCTGCCCGCACCGCTGCCGCCGCGTCAGCCCGCGCAGCTGAGTCTCCAGCCCCAAAGCCCTGCGATGACGCCGCATCTGCGGAACCCCCTGCCGCTTCCTTCCTCTGCCGTGCCTGCTCCGCCGTCGCGGCGCTGTACAAGTAGGCACCTCCCAAGGCCAGCGCCGATCCCGCCCAGTTGAGTGGCGACACCGGATTACGGAACACAGCGACCGTGGCAAGGACGATGGCAACACGCTTGACCGCATTGGCCACAGAGAAGGACACGGGGGTAAGGCCCGTGTCGAGCACCTGATAGCTGCTCTGGTTATACAGGTGGTAGAAGAGCCCGCCGAGGAGCAGCAGGCCGAGCCGGCCCTCGATCGCGCCGAGTCCGCCCAAGACACCGGCCCAGGCATAGCCCGGTGCTCCACCCGCCGCACCCCACGCCGCCCATGCGCCAGACCACTTGGCCGATTCCACAATCCACCCCACCGGCAGCAGGAGCAAGAAGGACACGCAAGTGATGGCGCCATACAGGTGGAGACCAGTGACCTGCCCGGCGTAGTCGCCTAGAGCGCGCTTGCTGTAAAGGTTGCGCAGGACAAAGCCCAGGTTGGACAGCATGGCGTTGTTGAACCCTCCCCAGGCAAAGCTCGTCTCCTTCATGGCGCTCAGGGAACATCCGGCAACGATGGGGATGAGCGACATCCAGACCAGCGGAATGTACGTCTGGCCGAGCAAAGGTCCCGACAAGAGGACGGAGAAGACGGGCTCGGACGCCTTGACAACGTGGGCAAAGCTCACGGCGACCTGAGAGAAAGCGACGCAAGCGCTGACGTGCCCGACAAGGTGGAAGATGGACACGGGCACCATCAGCAGGAGAAACTTGGGGTTGAACAGCGCCTCGGGCGGTGGCCCAACGCCGAGCTTGGCGAGCGCGCTGGTAGGTGCGAGGAGCGAGGGCTTAAGCCTCGCCACCACAACTCCGCACGTCCAGAGGACAGCCATGAACAGCGCTCCGCACCCCAATTGCAAGGTCGAGAGCAGCCACGGCATGGGGAAAGCGTTCAGCGTCGTCTTATTCAGGACGTTGAAGACGATGTTGAAGCCGTACCACAGTGCGATGTAGAAGGCTTGCACGAGGGTGAGGCCTCCGGCTTTGCCGCCTGACAGAGCAGCGGGGGCAGCGGCGGACTCGGCAGCGGCCGCTACGAGGGCGCGGGGGGGGCGGCGGGGAGCG
>Ga0181576_10003701_pt1 | contig 11208 bp, 10 predicted proteins | sample 101ome_22_FD_132464 | JGI IMG/M metagenome (GOLD analysis project Ga0181576, IMG submission 132464) | Coastal salt marsh microbial communities from the Groves Creek Marsh, Skidaway Island, Georgia - 101412BT metaG (megahit assembly) | ecosystem: Environmental > Aquatic > Marine > Intertidal...
CTTGGGGCTGCGCACCATCTTGATCACTTTCGTGTGCTGACGACCTCCTCCGGTCTGCAGCGATGCCACTGTCTTCTTAGCCATGCTTTCTCGTTATCAGAGGTTTAGGTCGAATTACTTAATCTCCTTGTGCACCGTGTACTTGCGAAGCACGGGGTTGAACTTTTTGATCTCCATGCGGTCTGGAGTGTTCTTGCGGTTCTTCGTGGTGACGTAGCGTGACGTGCCTGGCATGCCGGATTCTTTGTGCTCCGTGCATTCCAAAATCACCTGAACGCGGTTTCCTTTCTTCGCCATGGTTTCAAGAATTGGGTCGCAAAGATAGCGAATTCCCGCAATTCGAACAACGCCTTTTGCACACCCCCGCGTGAAGAAGCCTTTTGAGCCCACAATTCCCACGTTTCAAGGGCGTTTAGATTCGTAGAACCCATGGCAAAGAACATTCTTCTCAAAGATACCGACGCCTCCCCTGCGGACAAAGGCACCTCATCCAAGCGCAAAAAGCGCGGAACAAAGCCTCAACCCGACTCCAAGTGGAACCTCGCGATGTTCTCACAAGTCGGCGAAACATGGCACGACGAGCGGACTCGTTCGGTGGCGGGACTGGTGTCGCTGGGCCTGGCCTTGGTGTTCGCCCTGGCTGTGGTGTCGTCGTTTTTCACCGGGAGCTTGGACATTCGAATCCTTCAAAACGAGGGCGTCACCGACGAATTGGAAGCGTACCACAACGTCCTTGGAAGCTTGGGCGCCCACATCGGCTTCTTCCTTGCCCGTCAAGGCCTGGGCCTCGGTGCGCTCAGCATTCCTTTCCTGCTCGGGTTGTTGGGTTTGCGTTGGCTGACGGACCGCCCCTTCTTGCCCTTGGCCAAGACCCTTCGCCTTTCCGCCTTCCTTGCCATGTTTGTGCCGTGGGCGTTGGCTTTTTTGACCCACACCGCTCCGGAAGCCAACCAACCCGCCGTCAGCGCGCTCAACGACCATGTCACGGGTGCTGCGGGTTTGTGGCTTCTTGGGCAATCCCTGCATTGGGGCGGCGCACTCGGCTCGTCGCTGTTTTTGATGCTGACGGTGGGCGTCATGCTCGCCTTCAACACCCCTGCACTGTGGAAGCGGTTGGGTCAACGCCTTGGCGCGTGGTTCAAGTCTTCGGAAGAGACCATGATGGAGGAGGACGCCCAGGACGAGGCTGCCGTGAAAGAGGCCGCTTCTGGGGACGATGTTGTCGCTTCCGGCCTGGCCGCCGGTGCGGCGACGGGCAACGTTCTTCTGCGCAAGGACGAGTCAACCGTGATGGAGGATGACGTTCCGTTCGAGGTTTCGCCTGAAGCCGAGACCGCGCCGGAACCGGCCGCAGCTGAATCGCCGGTGGCTGCACCGGAGCCGGAGCCCGAAGCCAACCCGAGCGCCAACAACGTCGAGGAGCAGGTCGCGGCGGAGCCGGTTGAAGACGAGCCTGTTCAAGCTGAGACTGCCCCCGCAACGACTGCTTCGGAAGACCCAGGCGGGGAAGGCGACGTGGAGTTTGAGGTAAAGGAAGTTCAAGAGGAGGAAACGCTCAGCAGCGAAGAGCTGGAGGACTTGGCCGAAGAGTTTGGGGAGGAATACGACCCGACTTTGGATTTGGGCCGATTCCAACTCCCCAACTTGGACAAACTCGTGAATCACGGCGACGGCAAAAACCGCGTGACGGACGAGGAATTGCAGCAGAACAAGGAGAACATCCTGCGCACCTTGGCCAACTTCAACATTGAAGTCAGCAAGATCACCGCCGAGGTGGGACCCACGGTGACGCTCTACGAAATCGTGCCAGCGCCTGGCATTCGCATCAGCAAAATCAAAAACCTCGAAGACGACATTGCCTTGAGTCTCGCTGCGCTGGGGATTCGCATCGTTGCACCCATTCCAGGCAAAGGAACCATCGGCATCGAGGTGCCCAATTCGAACCCCGACGTGGTGAGCATGCGTGCGCTCATTGCCAGCGACAAATTCCAAAACTCCGACGCCGCGCTCCCGATTGCGCTGGGCAAAACCATCAGCAACGAGACCTACGTCTTCGACATGGCCAAGATGCCGCACTTGCTGATGGCGGGTGCGACGGGGCAGGGAAAGTCGGTTGGACTCAACGCCATGCTCGTCAGCATGCTGTACCGGAAGCATCCGTCGCAGCTGAAGTTTGTCCTGGTGGATCCCAAGAAGGTGGAACTGACGCTTTACAACAAGATTGTGCGTCACTACCTCGCGCAACTTCCCGACAGCGAGGACGCCATCATCACCGACACGTCGAAGGTGGTGTCTACGCTGAACAGCCTCTGCGTGGAGATGGACCAGCGCTACGAATTGCTCAAAGCAGCACAATGCCGGAACCTCAAAGAGTACAACGCCAAGTTCATCAAGCGGAAGATCATTCCCGGCGCGGCAGTGGGGCACCCCGACAACGGGTCCGACCTGCACCGAAACGGGCACCACTACATGCCCTACATCGTGCTGGTCGTGGATGAGTTTGCTGATTTGATCATGACGGCGGGGAAGGAAGTGGAGACCCCGATTGCGCGTTTGGCCCAACTCGCTCGAGCCATTGGCATTCACCTGATCATCGCCACGCAGCGCCCCTCGGTCAACATCATCACGGGCACGATCAAGGCGAACTTCCCGGCACGGGTGGCTTTCCGGGTGACCTCGAAAATCGACTCCCGCACGATCCTGGACGCAGGAGGCGCCGACCAGCTCATCGGCCGCGGGGACATGTTGATGAGCACGGGCAACGACCTCATTCGCCTGCAATGCGGTTTCGTCGACACCCCTGAAGTGGAAGAAATCTGCGACTTCATTGGGTCACAACAAGGCTACCCCACCCCGTACGAATTGCCGCCACCGCCCGCGGAGGCGAGCGAGTCTTCAGGGTCCCTTGACGACGACGAGCGCGACCCCATGTTTGAAGATGCCGCACGGGTCTTGGTGATGCACCAGCAAGGGTCAACATCGTTGCTTCAGCGCAAGCTCAAGCTCGGGTACAACCGCGCGGGGCGTTTGATCGACCAATTGGAGACCGCCGGCATCATTGGCCCCTTCGAAGGCAGCAAGGCACGAAAGGTGCTCGTGCCCGACGAAGCAAGTTTGGAACAGTTGTTGCAATCGAGCTCGACCACAACCGAGTAAGTTTGCATCATGCGCAGAACGACGTCCCTTTTCCTCAGCCTCGCCACTGGCACCCTCCTCTCCTCCACTGCTCTTGCCCAAGATGCAGATGCGCTGCTCACCAAGTTGAGCGACAAGGCAAAAACCTACACAGCGTACGAAATTGCGTACACCAGCACGTTGGTGGACTTGAAGAACGATTTCGAGCTCACGCAAGAAGGCGTGGTCCAAATCGAAGGCGACCGCTTCCACCTCGACCTCGGAGACTACGTGATCTACTGCGACGGAGAAACCGTTTGGACGTTTGAGCCTGAAATGAACGAGTGCTATGTGGACGACACCGAGACCATGAAGGAAGAGGGCATGGATCCCGCCAAGCTCTTCACGGTTTGGGAGGAGGACTTCCGCCGCGAGTGGATTGGGCGCGCTGCTGTTTCAGGCCGCGATTGTGCGCACATCAATTTGTACGCCGGCGAGGACAAGCCCTTTCACACCATGCAACTCTACCTCGACGACAAAGCCCTCGAAATTGTCCGAATCGTAATGAAAGGGCGAGAAGGCAGCGACGTGACCTACACGGTAACTTCCTTCTCCACGACGTTGAACGTCGTGCCTGGCATGTTCACGTTTCCTGTAGAAAAGCACCCGGGAGTCGACCTGATTGACAACCGCCTTTGATTCGAAGGCGCGGACTTGTCTGGATTGGCCAAGGTCAACGAGGCGAACCTGCCCAGTCCACCCCCTGCCTCAACCAATTCAGGGTTGCGCGTTCACGCTCTCCCGGCTGGTGGTCGTACGTCCACTTCACTTCAGGTGGAAGGCTCATCAGGATGCTCTCCGTGCGGCCGTTGGACACCAGGCCAAACCGCGTCCCCCGATCCCACACCAAATTGAATTCGGCGTACCGTCCGCGTCGGTGCAGTTGCCAATCGCGCTCCGAGGCCTCGAATGGCCTGCCGACGTTGGCTTTCACAATCGGCAGGTACGCGGGCAAAAACGAATCCCCCACGTCCAGCACAAACGCCTTCAAGGCGTCGAGCTCTTCGCGGCTCGCGCCGTCCCGTCCCAAGTGATCGAAGAAAATCCCTCCCACACCTCGCGTTTCGTTTCGGTGCGGAAGAAAGAAATACCGGTCCGCCTCCTCTTTGAATTCCTGGTACCGACCGCACGAATGTGCCTCACAGACGCCTTGAAGCTCACGGTGAAATTGCGTAGCCTCTTCCGGGTTCACGTAGTGAGGCGTCAAGTCAATGCCTCCGCCAAACCAGCATGTCCCGTCGCTCAATGCAAAATGCCGCACGTTCATGTGAACAATGGGCACGTGCGGGTTGGCCGGGTGAAGGACCAAACTCACGCCTGCCGCCCAAAACCGGTCTGCATCGGTGTTCATTTGCGCCTTCAGGGCTTGGGTGGCCTCTCCTTCCACTTCGCTGAAATTGACCCCGCCACGCTCCCACACCGCGCCGGAAGTCAACACGCGCGTGCGCCCGCCACCGCCTCCTAGACGCTCCCAAGCGTCCTCCACAAACGCCGCTCCGCCGTACGCCCTTTCCACCTCCTCAAGTCCCGAACAAATGCGGTCTTGTAGGTTTCTAAAGTCGTGGGCCAGAGCTTCTCGCCAGCGTTGCAAATCGTCGTTGGGTTCCACGGATTCAGTCGTTGGGGTATTCCTCCGGGAAAAGGTAACGGTAGGAATCCGGCACGGGGATGACGTTTTCCTCTTCGTCGTAGAACAAGCGAGGAACGAAGGGAAGCAGCTGCGGCAGCGTGTCCAAGCGAGCCCATTGCAAATCGGCAAACCGCGACAGCGTCCAAGCCTCGTTCAGCCACTCTCCAGTGGAATCCTGCTGAGCCCAAACCAACGGCTCCGCCCACGTCTGCACGGCACCTCGCAACCACGGTTCGAGCCGAACCCCGGCGTCAAGCAGGGCGTCGTGTGCCAACGCTGCGTATTTCTGGGGCTCTGTCCCCGTTCGCAGTCGGTAACTTTGCAAGCTCTCGTGACGCGTCGAATCCCCCCATTGAACCGCGGCCGTTTGAGGGAGGGTCAAGTGCCATTTTTCCATCAACTCGCCCTCGACAAAGGGCATCTCAGCGAGCTCAGGGTGGGCAAACAGCACAAAATCCGAGCTGTCGTTCATTTGGAGTTCCGTTTGCAATGCCGCCCACATCGAACGCGCAGAACGTCCCGCCATCGACACCACCACGTTGCGTTCGTAAGGCGTGACATGCAAGGCAAGCTCCCCAACCGAACGGGGATTTCCAACCACAGTGTCCAGCATGGGGTACCTCAACGAGTCCATCGGAGAAAACCACTTCGCCCGTTGCGCTGCGTTGAAGACCTCTTCAAAACGGGCCTCCAAAGCCGCTTCGCTCGCCCCTGTCACCACCAGCACAACGTTGTCGGTGTCGTGCTTGGCCGCCACCCACCGCGCCATTTTTTCTGCAGCTGCCAGATCCGAAGCCACGCATTGACGAACGCCAGGACCCCGAGCCACGTAGCGCTCAGGCTGTTCTGTCAGCAAGAGTTGTTCGCGACCGAACCGATCCACCTTCGGCGCAATCACCCCGACGTTTTCACGCATCAACGGCCCGAGAACCAGGTCACACCGTGCAATGTCCAAATTGCCGACCTGAGGCCTTCCAAGCGAATCGGGCACCTCGTCAACCACCTTCAACCGCACAGGCAACCCGGCCCCCGCCAATTCTCGTGCGGCGGCCTCTACACCGTGAAGGCTCTCCATGGCAATCTCGCGCAACCGACCGGCCTTCCGAGGCAAAAACCCTCCTGGCAACGTGTCCACCTGGAGGCCAAAGGGCAACAAAACCAGGACATCCAACGTGTCCACGTTCGTCTCGGAATCGCCCCAACTTTCTTGCGCACCAGCCGGCAAAGAAGTCGCCAAGCCCACCGCAAACATCGCCACCCCGAGCACCGTCGCAACGCAATTGCGATACACCGTGGTTGCGTGTGAGGCGATCATTCCCATTCGATGGTGGCTGGGGGCTTGGAGCTAATGTCGTAAACAACCCGGTTCACGCCTCGGACTTTGTTGATGATGTCGTTGCTCACCTTGGCCAAGAAATCATAAGGAAGGTGACACCAGTCGGCGGTCATGCCGTCGGTGCTGCTCACCGCGCGCAAGGCCACGGCGTTCTCGTACGTCCGCTCGTCGCCCATGACGCCGACGCTTTGAACAGGCAGCAAAATGGCGCCCGCCTGCCACACGTCGTCGTACAAGCCTGCATCCTTGAGCCCTTGAATCCAAATGTGATCCACCTCCTGAAGCACGCGCACCTTCTCGGCCGTGATGTCGCCCAAAATGCGAATCGCCAGTCCCGGTCCCGGGAACGGATGCCGTCCCAAGATGCGCTCCTTGATGTTCATGGCTCGCCCCACGCGACGCACCTCGTCCTTGAACAGCAAGCGCAACGGCTCAACCACTTCGAGCTTCATGAAGTCCGGCAACCCTCCCACGTTGTGGTGGCTCTTGATGGTGGCCGAGGGGCCGCCCGTCGCACTCACCGATTCGATGACGTCGGGGTAAATCGTTCCTTGACCGAGCCACTTCGCGCCTTCCACTTGGTGAGAAGCCTCGTCGAAAACCTCGATGAAAACCCGGCCGATCGCCTTGCGCTTCGTTTCGGGATCCGATTCCCCAGCGAGGGCGGCCAAAAATTGGTCTCCTGCACGCACGCCGCGCACGTTCAGTCCCATGTCTTGGTAGTCCTCCAGAACCTGTTCGAATTCGTTCTTCCGCAACAACCCGTTGTCGACGAAAATGCAATGCAACCGGTCGCCGATCGCGCGGTTGAGCAACTCCGCGGCCACCGTGGAATCTACGCCTCCGCTGAGCCCGAGGATGACCCGGTCGTCGGGGCCGATCTTGGCCTGCAGGTCCGCGACGGTCGCCTCCACGAAGTTGTCCGGTGTCCAGGCACCGTCGCACCCGCAGATGCCCATCACGAAGTTTTTCAGGAGGATGGGGCCTTCCGTGCTGTGCCACACTTCCGGGTGGAATTGGATGCCCCAAACGTCCTGCCCCGTCGCGCGGAAGCCTGCGTACTTCACATCCGAGGTGCTGCAAAGCGTTTCAGACCCGTCCCCGATGTCCAGGATCGTGTCGCCGTGGCTCATCCAGACTTGGGATCCCTGGGTCATGCCCGCGAGCAACGGGTCGTTGCCGTTGAGCGAAGCGAGGTTGGCACGGCCGTACTCGCGGGAGTCGCTGGCTTCGACCTTGCCGCCGTTTTGGGAGGCCAAATACTGCGCCCCGTAGCACACCCCAAGCAGAGGAACGTGCCCCAGGATGCCCGTCAAATCCGGCTGCGGGGCATTCTCGTCTCGTACGCTGTGGGGACTGCCTGAAAGCACCACGCCTTTGCACCCTTCAGGCAAACCGGCAAAGGCGTGCCAAGGAATGATTTCAGAATAGACGTTCAGTTCACGCACCCGGCGCGCAATGAGTTGGGTGTACTGCGACCCAAAATCCAAGATCAAGATGCTCTCCTGCATGGCCGCAAAGGTATTGCCCTCCTTTTCAGAAGCGCCCTTGGCGTGAACGCTACTTTTGCACGGAAACCCAACATTTGCATGCCCCACCTCTACCCCCACCTCGAAGGACGTCGCGTCGTGCTGGCGAGCCAAAGTCCCCGCCGTCGTGAATTGATGGGATTGTTGGGCCTGGACGTGGAATGCATGTCTCGCGACGTGGACGAATCGTGGCCTCCCCAAGTCGAGGGCCCCGGCGTGGCCGAATTCGTGGCTTGCAAAAAAGCAGAAGCCTACCTCGACGTGCTTTCTGGCGACGACATTCTGATTACTGGCGACACCACGGTCGTCCTCGAGGGCCGGGTGCTCGAAAAGCCCGAGAACCACACCCACGCCCGCGAGATGCTCCGTGCACTGAGCGGCAAAACCCACACCGTGGCTTCGGCCGTGGCCGTCACCACGCTTGCCCAAGGCACGCGATGTTCCTTGGATTTGTGCAACGTGACTTTCGCCGAACTCCCCGAAGCATTCATCCAATCGTACGTCGCCACAGGCTCTCCTATGGACAAAGCAGGCGCGTACGGCGTACAAGATGTGATGGGCTTGGTCGGCGTCACGAAGCTCGAAGGGTCCTTCTACACCGTGATGGGAATGCCCACACACAAGCTGCACACGTTGCTGCTTGAAGCAAAGTGACGGCAGCCCCAAAGACGCGTTAATTCGCTGACAATGAAAATCTTTTTTTTAGCCTGAAAGAGGCACAAGCAGAGCGAATTGGGGTGCAAAGTGCAATCGCCTTGCAAACAAAAGTGAAAATGGATTGAACAATCGTGACGTCCAGAGGTTAGAGGTGTGTTCACAGGACACATTTCTATGTTCTCATCAAAACTTAAGTTATGATTTCTACCATTCTCTCGACGGTTCAGGCCATGGCCTCGGACGACTACGTCGGCTTTACTTTCTTCGTGGGCTGCATGGCCATGATGGCTGCGTCTGCGTTCTTCTTCCTTTCCATGAGCTCCGTGGAAGGCAAGTGGAAAACCTCACTTCTCGTGAGCGGCTTGATCACCTTCATCGCTGCCGTTCACTACTACTACATGCGCGACTACTGGGCAGTCGTCGGTGAATCACCAACGTTCTTCCGCTACGTGGACTGGACGCTCACCGTGCCTCTGATGTGCGTGGAGTTCTACCTCATCTTGAAAGCCGCTGGCGCCAAGACCGACCTCTTGTGGAAGTTGATCTTTGCCTCTGTGGTGATGCTCGTGACCGGGTACTTCGGCGAAGCCGTGTACACGACGGGCATGGGCCCTGCTGTTTGGGGTCTCATCTCAGGATTGGCGTACTTCTACATCGTGTACCTCGTCATGGCAGGCGAAGCCAAGCAATTGGCCAACGCTTCTAGCCCTGCAGTCCAAAAGGCACACGGCATTCTCTGCAAGTTCGTGTTGATCGGTTGGGGCATCTACCCACTCGGCTACATGATCGGCACGGACGGTTGGTACGACTTCTTGGACGCATTGCCATTGAACATGGACGTCGTCTACAACATCGGTGACGCCATCAACAAAATCGGTTTCGGATTGGTGATTTACTCTCTCGCTGTAAGCAGCGACAAGTAATTGCCTGTACCCTCACCCCTGAAATCGTGACCTGTGAAGGGCCGGAAACAACACGTTTCCGGCCCTTTCTCTTCTCCTCAAGTCTCCTCCCGGAATTTTTTGGCGCCTGGAAACAACCTGGAGCCGCCTTTTTCGTTCACTCAACAACAACTTCACTTTGACGAACTGACTGACGCCATGAATGCCGCCCTTCCCTACCTCAGCCACCGCTGGTTTGCCCCCAGCCTTGTGATTCTCTGCGCCGTGTTCGGACCGTGGATGCACACCGACTCCGTGTGGACGTGGGCGGTGTCTGCGCTGCTGTTCGTGGCGCTTGGGCTGCCGCACGGTGCCGTGGACCACATCACGTACCACCACGCCATGGGCCGGACGGAGAGGGGCGCGCCGTGGCTTTTTGTGATGCCCTACCTGCTCAGCCTCGCCGCGTTTGCCGGACTCATGGTCGTGGCCCCGACGGCCGCGACGTGGGGGTTTTTGGCGCTGGCCGCCTGGCATTTTGGGCAGAGCCACGTGGAGGTGCGCACCGAAGAGTGGCTGGACCGCTTGCGCGGGTTCGCGCTGGGTGCGGTGCTCATTGGCACCCTTCTCGGCACCCAGAGTGAGGCGTCGCTCGAGATCCTCCGCATTTGGCTTCCTGAAGCCAACGCCATGCACCTGCTCGGAATCCTGGAGCACGGGACCGCGTGGATGAAACTTATTTGGACCGTGACGGCTGCTGTGGCGTGGAAACGCGCGCCCAACAACCGCCGCATGAGCATGCGCCTGTTGCGGGAGGCGTCCTGGGTCGTGGCCATGTGGATGCTGGCCTCAAGCGCTGAGCTGCTGTGGGCGTTCACCGCGTATTTCTGCCTGGGACACGCCGCCGACTCGTGGCGTGGCGAATTCTTGTACCACCAAAAAGTGTCCAAAACGTTCTGGCGGTATTACCTGCTCGCCGTGCCCTTCACGCTCGTGGCCTTGGGAGGCTGTTTGGCCGCCGGATGGGCGGCGTACGCCGGATGGATTGACGTACGCTGGGCGTGGGCTGTGCTTCTGGCTGGCACCGTGCCCCACATGGTGCTGCTGGACCATTGGGCGCCGGCGAAGTTGCGCGCGGCCTCAGCGTGAGGCCGGTCGGTACGTGACTGTCGGAGCGCTGTCGTCCTGAGACTCTTCCGCGGACTTCATGCGCCCGACAGGGCGGGATGGCAACCCCCGATCGTAGAGCAGAGCGGCAACGGCGTCGGCATGTTCTGGCGCCACCGCGACGAGGAGGCCGCCCGACGTTTGGGGGTCGCACAAGAGATCGCGCAGGTAGCCCTCGGGAAGGTCGAGGTGCTGGCCGTAGCTGGCGTAATTGCGGCGGGCGCCTCCGGGAACCATGCCCTGAGCGTGGTATTCGGGGACGCCGTCGAAGGTTTGGACTTGGTCGCCCCACACCTCCGCACGGGTGCCACTCCCCTGACACATTTCAAGCAGGTGCCCCATGAGCCCAAACCCCGTGACGTCCGTCATCGCATGCACGCCCGCCATGGCCGACAATTCCGCCCCGACGACGTTCAGGGATTGCATCGAATGCACGGCAGCGGCAAGGTGGTCGGGATGAACGTTGCCGCGCTTTTGGGTCGTGGTGACAATCCCCACGCCAAGCGGCTTGGTGAGAAAAAGCATGTCTCCTGGACGGGCCGCGGCGTTTTTTTGCAGGTGCTCGATCGGCACGCGGCCCGTGACGGCTAGCCCAAAAATCGGCTCCGGACAATCAATGCTGTGTCCTCCCGCCAAGGGAATGCCCGCCTCTTCGCAGATGCTGCGTCCCCCTTCCAAAACTTGCCCCGCCACGTCCTCGCTCAACTTGTCAATGGGCCAACCAAAGATGGCAATGGCCACAAGGGGCGTGCCCCCCATGGCGTAAATGTCGCTGATGGCGTTGGCCGCGGCGATTCGGCCGAACGTGTGCGGGTCGTCCACGATGGGCATGAA
>Ga0181576_10003708_pt1 | contig 11201 bp, 6 predicted proteins | sample 101ome_22_FD_132464 | JGI IMG/M metagenome (GOLD analysis project Ga0181576, IMG submission 132464) | Coastal salt marsh microbial communities from the Groves Creek Marsh, Skidaway Island, Georgia - 101412BT metaG (megahit assembly) | ecosystem: Environmental > Aquatic > Marine > Intertidal zone...
GAGGAAGGGCGGATTTATCAGCGGCCTTTCGGCGGACAATCAAAAAATTTCGGGGAGGGCGGGCAAGCTGCTCGGACCTGCGCCGCAGCCGATCGGACGGGGCACGCGCTTTTGCACACCCTTTACCAGAACAACGTCAAAAACGAGACGGTGTTTTTCAACGAGTGGTTTGCGATTGATCTGGTTAAGAACCAAGACGGCGCTGTTACCGGCGTTACAGCGATTTGCATTGAAACCGGCGAAACGGTCTATGTGAAATCCAAGGCTACGGTTTTTGCTACTGGCGGAGCAGGACGGATTTACGCCTCCACCACCAACGCACATATCAATACTGGCGATGGCATGGGTATGGCGCTCCGAGCAGGAGTGCCGGCCCAGGATATGGAAATGTGGCAGTTTCATCCCACGGGTATTTACGGCGCGGGAACATTGGTCACAGAGGGCTGTCGCGGCGAGGGGGGCTATCTTATCAATAAAGATGGCGAGCGCTTTATGGAGCGCTATGCACCCAATGCGAAGGATTTGGCCGGCCGCGACGTAGTCGCTCGTTCAATGGTCTTGGAGATCCTCGAAGGTCGTGGGTGCGGTCCGGACGGCGATCATGTGAAACTAAAACTTGATCATTTGGGTGAAGAAGTACTGGAATCAAGGCTTCCCGGAATTTGTGAATTGAGCCGTACGTTTGCGCATGTAGACCCGGTGAAAGAGCCCATTCCTGTTGTGCCAACCTGTCACTACATGATGGGTGGTATTCCCACCAACATCCATGGTCAAGCGCTCACTGTGGACGCTGATGGCAACGATCAAGTCATCCCGGGCCTGTATGCTTGCGGTGAAGCCGCCTGTGTATCTGTGCATGGTGCTAACCGTTTAGGTGGTAACTCGCTACTCGACTTGGTGGTGTTTGGTCGGGCATCAGGTATTTTCATTGAGAACGCCCTACGAGACGGTATTGAGATGCGTGACGCTGGTCAGTCCGATATCGAGCAGGCTAGCCAACGCTTAGTTGCGCTGAATGAACGAACGGATGGTGAAAATGCCGCCGACTTGCGCAAAGAACTTCAGAACATTATGCAAAACCATTTTGGAGTTTTCCGCAAGGGTGAGTTTATGCAGGAGGGCATTAAAAAGCTTGAATCCCTGCGTGGTCGCATCGAAAACGTAAAGTGTGGCGATAAGTCTTCGGCGTTCAATACAGCGCGCATTGAATGTCTCGAGCTTCAAAACCTGTTTGAAACCGCTGAAGCAACCGCCATCGTTGCTGAGGCACGTACAGAGAGTCGAGGCGCTCACGCCCGAGAGGATTTCACCGAAAGGGACGATGAAAACTGGTTGTGCCACTCGATGTACCACCGAGACGGCAAGCGCGTTGGCAAGCGAAGCGTCAACTTTACACCCAAAACCGTCGATACTTTCCAGCCTAAAATTCGTACCTATTAAAAATTGTTGTTAGGAGATACAGCCGTGTTGCAGGTCAGTGTTTATCGCTACAACCCTGAGGTTGACAGTGCCCCCTACATGCAGGACTTCCAAGTGGATACCCAGGGCAAAGACGTCATGGTTTTGGATGTTTTAGAGATGATTAAAGCCGAGCAGGATGCCACTGTCACTTACCGACGCAGTTGCCGAGAGGGCGTTTGTGGCTCAGACGGCCTCAATATAAACGGTAAGAATGGCCTAGCGTGCATCACTGCGCTGTCTGACACGGTCAAAAATGACAAGTTGGTAATTCGACCGTTGCCTGGGCTGCCGGTGATTCGAGACTTAGTCGTGGACATGAGCCTTTTTTATGCGCAATACGAAAAGATTCAGCCGTTTTTGCAAAACAACACACCCGCCCCAGCGATTGAGCGGCTCCAGACACCAGAAGACCGGGCTAAACTCGACGGCTTATACGAGTGCATCTTGTGCGCATGTTGCTCAACGAGTTGTCCATCATTTTGGTGGAACCCTGATCGCTTTATCGGCCCAGCGGGTCTTTTGCAGGCCTATCGGTTTCTAGCAGATAGTCGTGATACGTCGACTGACGCGCGGTTAGCAAGGCTAGACGACCCCTTTAGCGTATTTCGATGCCACGGTATTCAGAACTGTGTCAATGTTTGCCCTAAGGGCCTTAATCCAACCAAAGCCATCGGTCACATCAGGACCATGCTTCTCAATCGTGCAACCTAGTAGCTGAAGCCATTTTAGAAGGGGCGCCGCGCGCCCCTTTTTAGTGCGCATCTTTTGCGCATATCCAGAAGTTATATACTCCAGTCTTTAAACGACTATTGTGACAAAACCCCACTAAAATTCGGTCAAAATCCACGTATTTGGCCCTTTTAAAGGTACAAGCTTGTAAGGTTAAAAGGTAAACTATCCTCACTCTGTCTTTGGGGGAAGACGAAACACTGCGACCAGCAACCCTGCTTAGACGAAAAAGTCATAAACAAGAAGATAACGGGGGCGAGCATGACGCAAGCTTCAGTACTACCAAGCATGCTCGAGCTGTGGGGCACGTCTCACATATCGGGCAGCAATGCCGATTATATCGAGGTTTTGTACGAGCAGTATCTCGCTGATCCCAATGCGATTGATCCCGAATGGCGGGACTTTTTCGATCGCCTTCCCAAAGTACGGTCAACAACACCAAATCTTCACGATGTTCCCCACTCGGTAGTACGGGAGCAGTTTGCCAAAATATCCAAGATGCGGGTTCGGACTGAGGCAACCGTAGCGCATGACGCCCAAGCAACGGAGTACGAGCGCAAGCAGGTGCGCGTAGTCCAGCTGATCTCGGCCTATCGTCAGCGCGGCCACCAAAAAGCCTCTCTCGACCCCCTGGGAATCGCGGTGCGCGATGCCGTGCCCGACTTGGACCTCGGTTTTCATCAGCTGAGTGAGGCCGACCTAGACACAATCTTTCAGGTTGGCTCGCTGTATTACGGCGCGAGTGACGCGTCGCTAAAGCACATCGTCGAGGCGTTAGAGCGCACCTATTGCCATACGATTGGCGCTGAGTTCATGCACATTGTTGATACTGAACAGCGCCACTGGATTATGAGTCGGATGGAATCGGTAAGATCGGCGCCTGAAATGTCACGCGAAGGGCGCATTGAGGTTTTGCGTCGCTTGATCAAAGCCGAGGGCCTCGAGAAATCCCTTGGTAGCAAATACCCGGGCACCAAGCGTTTTGGTCTTGAGGGAGGGGAAAGCCTCATTCCAATGATGTCCGAGGCCATTCAGAGAATTGGTGGCTACGGCGCCAAGGAAGTCGTTATTGGCATGGCTCACCGGGGCCGGCTGAATGTACTTGTGAATATTCTTGGCAAGAATCCAGGTGAGCTCTTTGATGAATTCGAGGGGCGGGTAAATTTTGAGAATTCCGGCGATGTAAAATATCACCAAGGTTTCTCATCTAATGTCATGACCCCGGGCGGTGAGGTGCATCTAGCTCTCGCCTTTAATCCGTCGCATCTTGAGATTGTGGCTCCGGTTGTGGAAGGCTCTGTACGCGCGCGACAAGACCGAAGAAAGGATCCGGTCGGTGACACGGTTGTGCCGATTGTCATCCATGGCGATGCGGCGTTCGCGGGGCAAGGTGTGGTGATGGAGACATTTCAAATGTCTCAGACGCGAGGATATAAAACCGGCGGCACACTGCACATTGTGATTAATAATCAGGTTGGTTTTACAACGAGCCGACGAGAAGACGCGCGCTCTACAGAGTACTGTACGGATGTTGCGAAGATGGTTCAGGCGCCCATCTTCCACGTCAATGCCGATGACCCCGAGGCGGTTGTATTCGTTACGCAACTTGCCGTTGATTTTCGTAATACGTTTAAACGTGACGTCGTGATTGATCTTGTGTGTTACCGACGTCGCGGCCACAACGAAGCGGACGAGCCATCGGTTACTCAGCCACTGATGTACAAAACCATTAAGTCTCATCCGTCGACACGGGATCTGTACGCCCACAAACTTATTACGGACGGTATCCTGACGGAAGAGGAGGATACCGCCCTGCAGGAACGCTATCGCGAGTCCCTCGACAGAGGCGAACCGTTGGTCAGCACGCTTGTTATGGAGCCAAGCAAACAGCTATTTGTCGATTGGACTCCGTATCTAGGCCACTCATGGACGGCTCACTGTGACACCAGTTTACCCTTGCCCCAACTACAAGCCTTGGCGGAGCGGTTAAACACAGCACCTGAAGGCATAAGCCTGCAACGCCAAGTAAATAAAATACTTGAGGATCGGCGCAAAATGGGTGCCGGTGCTTTAGAGATTAACTGGGGTTTTGCCGAAACAATGGCATACGCCACCCTGTTGGTAGACGGCTATCCGGTGCGCATGACAGGTCAAGATGTTGGCCGCGGTACTTTCTCGCACCGTCATGCAGTACTACATAATCAACGGGTTGAAGAGGCCTATGTACCACTGCAGCACTTAGGTGAGGACCAAGCAGAGTTTCGAATATTTGATAGTTTGCTATCAGAAGAGGCCGTGCTTGCCTTTGAATACGGATACGCGACTACTGCACCCGGTGGTCTTGTAATCTGGGAAGCGCAGTTTGGTGATTTTGCGAATGGCGCCCAAGTGGTCATTGATCAATTCATAACGAGCGGAGAGCACAAATGGGCTCGGCTGTGCGGATTGACGATGCTGTTGCCTCACGGCTATGAGGGGCAGGGTCCCGAACACTCATCTGCACGCCTTGAGCGGTACCTGCAGTTGTGCGCTGAACACAACATTCAAGTGTGCGCGCCAACAACACCAGCACAAGTCTTTCATATGCTAAGGCGGCAGGCTATCCGGCCTCTCCGTAAACCACTGGTCGTTATGTCGCCAAAGTCTTTGCTACGTCACAAAGAAGCGACTTCAACGCTCGAGGATTTAGCTAATGGCCGCTTCCAGTCGGTCATTGATGAAACGGACGGTCTCGATCCCAGTACTGTAAAACGTCTGATTATCTGTTCAGGTAAAGTGTTCTACGACCTACGTGCCGCGCGACGTGAGCGGGGAATCGACGATATTGCGTTGGTGCGCATTGAACAACTTTATCCCTTCCCAGAAGAAGATCTTGCAGAAGTCGTGTCTCGATACCCAAATCTCGAAGACACCATCTGGTGCCAAGAGGAGCCTATGAATCAAGGCGCTTGGTACGCCAGCCAGCATCACATGCGGCGGGTCATTCAACGTCACAAGGTTGACGTTTATCTTCGTTATGCCGGACGTGAGGCTTCGGCCTCCGTGTCTGCAGGTTACACGGCATTGCACCTGCGCCAGCAAGAACAATTTATTAATGAAGCCCTGGGCCCAATGCCCTGGGGTCACTGATACCAGCCAACGATAGGGACTAAAAAGGCATGGCTATACAGATAAAAGCACCCGCATTTCCTGAGTCAGTTGCCGATGGCGAAGTCGCCACTTGGCACAAAGCTGAAGGCGATAGCGTCATGCGTGACGAATTATTGGTTGAAATTGAAACCGATAAGGTGGTGATGGAGGTCGTGGCTCCAGAAGATGGCACGCTGACCAAAATTGCTGTCGCAGAGGGAGAAACGATTGAAAGCGAGGCGCTACTCGCAATTCTTGAGCCAGGCGCGGTAAGCACCAAAGCGGCTCCTGTTTCTCAGAGCTCAGAGTCCGAATCTACTACCTCGACTGAGGTTTCGGCAGGACCAGCGGCCCGTCAAATGATCGAGGAGCATAAGCTTGATACTGCCGCGATCAGTGGCTCTGGAAAGGGCGGTAGGATAACCAAAGAAGACGTTGTGGCACATGTATCGGGCCAGAGCAAACATAAGAGTGAACAGGCGCCTGTTGCATCTACTGACGTGTCCTTAAGTGAGGGTCCGAGTAGCGAGCGTGTAGAAAAACGCGTACCGATGACGCGGATGCGGGCACGAATTGCGGAACGGCTCTTAGATGCCTCACAACAAACGGCCATGCTGACTACCTTCAACGAGGTCAACATGGCGCCGTTAATGAAGCTAAGGTCGCAATACAAAGACCAATTCGAGAAGACCCATAACGGCACTCGACTTGGTTTCATGGGCTTTTTTGTAAAGGCCTGTTGCGAAGCACTTAAACGTTTTCCTGAGGTCAATGCCTCGATTGATGGCAATGACGTGGTTTATCACGGTTATCAGGATATTGGTGTTGCGGTCTCTACCAACGATGGTTTGGTAGTGCCAGTGCTCCGAGATGCTGATTTTATGAGTATTGCAGATGTTGAGGCAGCGATTCGAGATCTTGGTCTCAAGGCGCGAGACAAAAAACTAACCATTGACGAAATGACGGGCGGCACATTTACGGTGTCTAACGGGGGTGTCTTTGGTTCACTTCTCTCAACACCGATTCTAAATCCACCCCAAACCGGCATCCTAGGCATGCACACCATTCAGGATCGCCCGGTTGCGATTAACGGCGAGGTGGTTATTCAACCCATGATGTACTTGGCATTGTCCTATGATCATCGACTCATCGATGGCAAAACGGCTGTCCAATTTTTGGTCACCGTGAAAGGGTTTATTGAAGATCCGGCGCGCATTTTGTTGCAGCTGTGATTCACTGACAGGACGGAGACTGAAGATGTCTGCAAATTATGATGTTGTAGTGGTAGGCGCTGGCCCTGCGGGTTATGTATGCGCTATTCGTGCCGCTCAACTGGGGCAAAAAGTTGCGGTAGTGGAAGCTTGGACGGACGAAAAGCAGCAGCCGGTTTTTGGTGGAACCTGCCTTAATGTTGGCTGTATACCTTCGAAAGCCTTACTCGATAGCTCCCACAAGTTTATTGAAGCAAAAGAACATTTTGCCACCCACGGTATTAGTGTTGACGGACCGACGATTAATGTAGCCGCCATGATGGGACGCAAAAATAAAATTGTTACTCAGCTAACGGGTGGTGTAGCCGGTCTTCTTAAGCATAACGGTGTTGATGTTGTGCAAGGCCATGGAAAACTATTGGCTAATCGCAGAGTCGAGGTTACCGCTGCAGATGGCAATACTACGACGCTTGAGGCTGCCAATGTTGTTTTGGCGTCTGGCTCTGAGCCCGTCACCATTCCCACGGCGCCTGTTGATAATGATCTGATTGTTGATTCCACTGGTGCACTTGAGTTTAGTGCCGTGCCCGAGCGACTTGGTGTTATTGGTGCCGGTGTCATTGGTCTTGAGTTAGGCAGTGTTTGGGGGCGCTTGGGTGCCGAGGTGGTGTTACTGGAAGCACTAGAAAACTTCCTTCCTGCTATGGACGAGCAAATTGCGAAAGAGTCTCAGAAGATCTTTAAAAAGCAGGGATTAGATATCCGCCTCGGCGCCCGAGTAACAGGGACCGAGATCAAGGACAACAAAGTTCACGTGACCTACACCCACGCCGATCAGACGTTGACGGAGGTATTCGACCGTCTGATCGTCTCAGTTGGCCGAAGACCAAGAACGAATGAACTCTTTACCTCTGACTCGGGCGTAACAACCGATGAGCGTGGTTTCGTTTACGTCGATGACTACTGTGCCACAGAGGCACCGGGAGTTTGGGCCATTGGGGATATTGTTCGTGGCCCGATGCTTGCACACAAAGGATCAGAGGAAGGGGTGATGGTTGCCGAGCGAATCGCTGGCAAACCCAATCAGCTTAACTATGACTGTATCCCTTCGATCATTTACACGGACCCTGAGGTGGCAGCAGTAGGCAAGACCGAGCAGGAACTCAAATCTGAGGGCGTTGAGTACAAATCGGGAACCTTCCCGTTTGCGGCCATTGGGCGCGCGTTGGCATCTGGTAGTACAGACGGCATGGTGAAAATCATTGCTGATAAGAACACAGATCGCATTTTAGGCGCCCACTGCGTAGGTCCGTCGGCGGCCGATTTGATCCAGCAAATGGTTATTGCCATGGAATTTGGCTCAAGCGCCGAAGATATTCAGCTGATGGTATTTGGTCACCCCACTTTATCGGAAGCTGTGCATGAGGCCGCGTTAGCGGTAGATGGACACGCCATACACATGGCAAATCGAAAGAAGCGCTAGGGACATAGCGCAGTGCCTCGGCACCCTGTGGGTTGAATACAGCAACCCACCCCATTCGACTTTTATTAACGGAAAAAAGCTATGAATCTTCACGAGTATCAAGGCAAAGCGCTATTTGCCCAATACGGCTTACCAGTTAGCTCTGGGCATGCCGTGGACACGCCTGAGGAGGCAGTCAAGGCTGCACAGCAAATTGGGGGCGACATGTGGGTCGTTAAAGCTCAAGTGCATGCAGGCGGTCGCGGTAAGGCAGGTGGTGTCAAACTAGTTAAAACCACTGAAGAGGTCAGGGATTTTGCGGCCAATTGGCTGGGTAAAAATCTAGTGACCTACCAGACCGACGAAAAGGGCCAACCTGTAGCCAAAATTCTTGTTGAAGCCTGCACCGATATTGCCGAAGAGCTGTATCTGGGTGCTGTGCTTGATCGGGCAACGCAGCGAATTGTCTTTATGGCGTCGACAGAAGGCGGTGTGGAGATTGAAAAGGTTGCTGAAGAAACACCCGAAAAGATACTCAAGGCAGAGATCGACCCTCTAGTTGGTCCACAGCCCTATCAGGGACGCGAGCTTGCATACAAGCTCGGTCTCACAGGCGTACAGGTCAAACAATTCGTCACTATCTTCACGGGCTTGGCTAACTTGTTCAAAGACAAAGACCTGGCACTGATCGAGGTCAATCCGCTGGTGATTACTGACGAGGGCAACTTGCATTGCCTGGATGCCAAGGTCGTAGTCGACTCCAATGCGCTTTATCGGCATGCCGACCTTCAGGCCATGCGTGATCCGTCACAAGAAGATGAGCGAGAAGCCCATGCCGCGCAATGGGAGCTTAACTACGTGGCGCTGGATGGCAATATTGGCTGCATGGTTAATGGTGCGGGTCTCGCGATGGGCACCATGGATATCGTTAAACTGCACGGAGGTGCACCGGCAAACTTCTTAGATGTGGGTGGTGGCGCCACTAAAGAGCGTGTCACCGAAGCATTCAAGATCATTCTGTCTGATGAAAATGTGAAAGCCGTACTGATTAATATTTTCGGCGGCATCGTTCGCTGCGACCTGATTGCGGAGGGCGTTATTGGTGCTGTCGAGGAAGTGGGAGTGACCATTCCTGTGGTCGTGCGCTTAGAAGGTAATAACGCAGAACTTGGCCAGCAGGTCTTGGCAGATAGCGGCCTTAATATTATTGCCGCCACCAGTCTCACGGATGCGGCCCAACAAGTTGTAGCGGCTGCTGGAGGTGCACAATGAGCATTCTTATCAATAAAGATACCAAAGTCATTTGCCAAGGCTTTACCGGCTCACAAGGTACCTTCCATTCGGAGCAAGCCCTTGCTTATGGCACTAAGATGGTGGGTGGTGTTACCCCCGGTAAGGGCGGTACTGAGCATCTTGGATTGCCGGTATTTGATACGGTGGCCGATGCGGTTGCCGCTACCGGTGCAACCGCATCGGTCATTTACGTGCCCGCGCCGTTCTGTAAAGACTCGATCCTTGAGGCCGCGAATGCGGGCCTTGAGCTGGTTGTTTGTATCACCGAGGGTATTCCCACGCTTGACATGCTTGAATGTAAGGTAAAGTGCGACGAATTGGGTGTTCGACTCATTGGACCGAACTGTCCGGGCGTAATCACCCCTGGCGAGTGCACGATTGGGATTATGCCAGGCCACATTCACCTCCCTGGGAAGGTAGGCATAGTCTCTCGTTCGGGAACCCTCACGTATGAGGCAGTCAAGCAAACTACCGATGCTGGCTTTGGCCAGTCAACCTGTGTAGGCATTGGCGGAGACCCGATTCCCGGCTCCAACTTTATTGACATATTGGGCATGTTCCAGGCCGATCCCAAAACCGAGGCCATCGTCATGATAGGCGAGATTGGGGGTACGGCTGAAGAAGAAGCCGCGGCATTTATCAAGGCCAATGTGACTAAGCCGGTTGTCTCCTATATAGCAGGTGTGACGGCACCCAAGGGTAAGCGAATGGGACATGCAGGTGCAATTATCTCCGGAGGTAAGGGCACCGCCGATGAAAAATTTGCCGCTCTTGAAGACGCGGGAGTGAAAACCGTCCGCTCTCTCGCCGATATTGGCGCCGCACTCGCAGAGATCACCGGCTGGTGACATCATAGCCAACTTCCAGAGCCCGCCATGTGCGGGCTTTTTTAGTTTTTAAGGGCGGTCACAATTGCCCATGGCAATCTATGCACCGATATCCCTATTGCTCGCCATAGAGAGAAAGGGAGTTTGCGACGCCTAAATAGCTGTAGGGGTTGAAATTCATTGCACCCAACCCAATGTTCACTCCACCGTTAGACAACCGGAGTGTTTGAATGACCACACCAGCGAAAGAGACAATGGGGTTTCAAACGGAAGCGAAAAAGCTTCTTCATTTGATGATCCACTCACTGTACTCCAACCGAGAAATCTTCTTACGTGAGCTCATTTCCAATGCTAGCGACGCGATAGATAAACACCGCTTTGCGTCGGTTCAAGACAGTGCACTTGCGCAGGGAGTGGGTGAGTACAAAATTTGTGTCAGTGTTGACCCAGAAGCGAAGACTATAAGCATTGAGGACAATGGTATTGGCATGACTCGTGAGGAGGTCATAGAGCACCTGGGCACGATTGCTAAATCGGGCACTGCAGCGTTTCTAGATCAGCTCAGCGGTGATGATAAAAAAGACAGCCTGCTTATAGGTCAATTTGGGGTAGGATTTTACTCCTCCTTCATCGTCGCTGACCGAGTAGAAGTGATCACTCGAAAGGCGGGGACTGATGGAGCGACCCATTGGGAATCTGAGGGTGAAGCTGAATTCTCGGTTGCCTCGACCGAACGTGACGAATCGGGCACAACAGTGATTCTTCACTTAAAAGATGATGCCGAAGAGTTCGCTAACGACTGGCGGGTACGCAGCGTTATCAAAAAATATTCCGACCACATTGCAGTGCCGGTCATGATGCAAAAATCTGTCCCCCCGGCTGATGATGGCGATTCAGACACAGTCGTCGAGTGGGAAGCCATTAATGAGGCAAAAGCACTGTGGACACGCAGTCGCTCGGACATCAGTGATGACGAGTACAAAGCTTTTTACAAACACGTGAGTCATGACCCTGAAGATCCGATGACCTGGAGTCATAACCGCGTTGAAGGCAAACTTGAGTACACCTCATTGCTCTATGTGCCCGCAA
>Ga0181576_10003712_pt1 | contig 11195 bp, 9 predicted proteins | sample 101ome_22_FD_132464 | JGI IMG/M metagenome (GOLD analysis project Ga0181576, IMG submission 132464) | Coastal salt marsh microbial communities from the Groves Creek Marsh, Skidaway Island, Georgia - 101412BT metaG (megahit assembly) | ecosystem: Environmental > Aquatic > Marine > Intertidal zone...
CTGACAGAGCCAGCAGTTGTTCCGTCACAGTGCGTGCGATTTTCTCGTTAATCTGGCCGAAAATAGAGATCGACCGGGACTTGAACAGTTTCTCATCCATGAAGCTCATGGATGGCAGTTTCACGTCCTGTTGCTCTTCGTTCATCACGATTAAAAAACCTCAAATTTGTCTGTACGCATGCAGGCGCGAATGTTACCACTTTGGCGCGCCTTGAACACGATATTAGCGTGGCTACCACGGTATAAATGGGGCGCTATAAGACTGATTTCAACCCGCAATTATCCCTGCTTTTTGTAGGCTTTTGTAATGTCCGGGCAGGAGGCATATGATCCCTGCTCTGTTTCATGACTGAGGGACCTAAAAAATGAGTGAATTCGAAGGCAAGGTGGTCGTCATAACGGGTGCTGGTGGTGGTCTGGGCAAAGCTCATGCCCTGGAATTTGCCAGCCGTGGCGCAAAAGTCGTGGTCAATGATCTTGGAGGGGCCGGCGATGGCACCGGTTCTGGCGATGCCGCGGATGCCGTGGTCGAAGAGATCAAAGCGGCCGGTGGTGAAGCCATTGCCAATAAAGCCTCAGTTTCTGACCGGGCCGGCGCCCAGTCGATTATCGACGATGCGGTCAGTGCTTTCGGTACTATCGACATTCTTGTCAACAATGCCGGTATCCTGCGTGACAAGAGTTTCAAGAACCTGTCCATGGACGACTGGGATGTTGTCATGGATGTGCACCTGAACGGTACGGCATACGTTACCAAGGCAGCGTGGCCAGTCATGTACGAAAAGAATTACGGCCGCATTGTCTTTACCAGCTCAACATCTGGCATTTTCGGCAACTTCGGCCAGACCAACTATGGCGCAGCAAAGATGGGCATGCTTGGTTTTATGAATGTGCTCGCGATCGAAGGTGCGTCGAAAAACATTCGGGTCAATTGCCTCGCACCAGCAGCAGAAACCCGGCTGATCGGCACGATTCCAGGCCGCGATGTCGACCCGGACAATCCCGACCCGATGCGCCACCCGAAACTGGTGACCCCGGTCGTGCTGCTGATGTGTGCTGATGATGCGCCCACCGGTATGACGTTTCATGCGGGTAACGGTCGTTTCCGCCGCAGTGCAACCTTCGTGAACGAGGGACTGCAGTTTGATGCTGGTGTGACCTACGAGGATCTCGTGGCACAGAAAGATCAGTTGCTTGATCTGGCAGAGGGTCGGGAGATGTCAGGTCTTATCATGGCGCGCCGTCGTCAGGAACAGCAGCAACAGCAGTAAACACTGTCGACCAGGTCAATGCAGGTCAAAGACCTTGCCGGGGTTTATGATCCCGTCAGGGTCGAAGACCTGCTTTAATCCTTTCAGCGCGGCAAGCTCAGCCGCCGATCTTGAATAGAGCAGATGAGGTTTCTTTAAGAGCCCGACACCGTGTTCGGCGGAAACACTGCCGCCCATCTGCTGGACAATCTCCAGCACCTTCTCACTCAGTTTGTCACAATCCTGCTTGAAGGTGGCGACGCTCTGGGATTCCGGTCGAAGCACGTTCAGATGCAGATTACCGTCGCCGATATGACCGAACCAGACAATTTCGAGGTCTGGATACAGGCTCGAGGTTGCCGCCTCAACCCGCTGCAGCAGGGCCGGTGTATCTGTGACGCGAACCGAAATATCGTTCTTGTAGGGCGTGCGTGGAGTGATGGCCTCAGAGATGCGTTCCCGGTATTGCCAGAGATTCCGGGACTGCTGCTCACTGCTGCTGAGAACGGCGTCTAAGCAGTAGCCGGCATCAAGACAGCGGCTGAATGCAGTTTCGATCCTGGTATTTGCGTCACCGGATGTATGCGCCACTTCGATCAGGACGTAGTAGGGGCTGCGAGCAGCGAACGGGGCTTCCAGGTCGCTGGTCGCAAGGACATGTGACAGCGCATTGTCCGAAAAAAATTCGAAAGCATTGATTGTCAGGGCCTGCTGGAAGGCCTGCAGCAGCGGCAGGCAGTTTGCCATCGCGTCCGTTGCCAGCAGTAGAACCGATGTAGGCTCGGGTGGTTGCGTCAGTCGCAGGGTCGCTTCAACAATAAACCCCAGCGTGCCCTCGCTGCCAATAAACAGATGGCGCAGGTCATAGCCCGTGTTGTTCTTGATGAGGCCGCGATTCAGGTCGAGGACCTCGCCAGTCCCCGTCACAACCTTCAGTCCGGATACCCAGTCGCGGGTCATGCCGTAACGAATGACGCGAATACCGCCCGCGTTGGTGGCAATGTTGCCGCCAATGTGGCTTGAACCACTTGAGGCGAAGTCGACTGGGTAATAGAGATTGCTGTCACTGGCCCGTTGTTGCAGATTGGCGGTGATAAAGCCGGACTGGACGGTGGCCGAAGGCTCCTCAGTATTGAGTTCCAACAGCTCGTTCATTCGCTCAAAGGAAACGACGATTTCACCATGCAAGGCGCAGGCGCCGCCTGAAAGACCCGTTCTGCCACCGGAAGGTACAAGGCCGATTTTCTCCTGCCTGGCATATTGGACCAGTGCTACAACGTCCTCTGTTGAACGAGGGAAAACCACCGCTGCAGGTGCTGGCTGATAGAAACGGGTCCAGTCCAGGCCGTAGGTTTCAAGGTCGTCCGCTTCTGTCGAGACTGATTCAGGCCCGAGCAGGGATGCCAGTGCAGACGCTAAGGACATGATCAGCCGCGACGCTGACTCACTGCCTTTGCCAGATCGCGGAGCAGGGTGTCAGTATCTTCCCAGCTGATGCAGGCATCGGTGATGCTTTGACCATAGGTCAGGGGCTGGCCCTCGACGACATTCTGGCGCCCTTCGACCAGGTGGCTTTCCAGCATGATGCCGAAAATGTCCTGGTTACCGCGGGCGATCTGGGTTGCGATATCCTGAGTCACGTGTATCTGGCGCAGCGGCAGTTTGCGACTGTTGGCATGACTTGCATCAATCATGATGCGGGCCGGCAGGCCGGCTTTATCGAGCAGGCCGGCGGTGTCTTCAGCTGAGAACATATCGTAGTTCGGTGTTTTCCCGCCGCGCAGAATCAGATGGCAGTCCTGGTTGCCGGCTGTCTTGAAAATCGCAGAATGACCGCCCTTGGTGACCGAGAGGAAGTGGTGAGGTTGCGAGGCCGATTTGATGGCATCAACAGCCACCTGGATGTCACCGGCGGTGCCGTTCTTGAAGCCGACAGGGCAGCTCAAGCCAGAGGCGAGCTCGCGGTGCGTCTGGCTTTCTGTCGTCCTGGCACCGATTGCACCCCACGAGATCAGATCAGCCAGGTACTGCGGGCTGATCAGGTCGAGGTACTCGGTGCCACAAGGTATCCCCATTTCGCCCAGGTCGAGCAGCAGCTGGCGTGCCAGATGCAGTCCCTTGTTGATCTGGAAGGTGTCGTTAAGATCGGGATCATTGATCAGTCCCTTCCAGCCAACGGTTGTTCTCGGTTTCTCGAAGTAGACCCGCATGATGATGCAGAGGTCTTCGCTCAGTTCATCGGCGAGTGGCTTCAGGCGCGAGCCGTATTCGAGTGCAGCCGCAGGATCGTGGATCGAGCACGGACCCGTGATCACCACCAGACGATCATCCTCGCCGGCGAGAACGCGATGAATACCCTCGCGCCCGGCGGAGACCGTCTCGCTGACGGTACTGGTGACGGGTAGTTCCTCGATCAGAGCGACCGGCGAGATCAGTTCCTGGGTTTCCAGAATACGCAGGTCATCGGTATTGGTGGTCATGACTTGAAACACTTGATTGAATTTGGCGGGCGCGCATCTTACCACGAACTGGTGTCAGGTGTTGACCGGACCATGCTAGGCTTTGCCTCGTATGTCTTACCCGAATTGTCACACTCTAACTCTCATACTGCTGATAACCTTGGTGGGCTGTGCTGTATCACCGCAGACTGAAATCAGCCTGTTCGACGGCCAGAGCCTCAGTGGCTGGCGCTCGCTCGACAATGCCAAATGGTGGGTGGCAGACGGTAGTATCGTGCTGCAGTCCGGCGAAGACGGGTACCTTGTCTCGGATGCTGCGTTTGAACAATACCGACTCAACGTCGAGTTCTGGGTCGACCGCCAGGTCAACTCCGGGATCTTCGTGCACTGTGCTGACCCCGCTGATATCAACCCGATGACCTGCTACGAGATCAACATCTGGGATGACCATCCGCGCCAGGAATATCGTACCGGCGCGATCGTTACCCAGGTCAGGCCCAAGGTCCGACTGGATACCACCGGCCAGTGGAACCGCTACGACATCCTCGTTACAGGAAAAGCGATTGTCATCACACTGAACGACGTTGAGGTGTCGCGGCTTGAGCCGCCAGAGAAGCAGCATGGCTATCTCGCGCTGCAACGTGCCAACGGTGGAGAGGTAAGGTTTCGACACATCAGCCTGCAACCACTCGGGCCCTAGGCGTCAACTTAGATTGAACAGTGCCCTGGCGTTGCCACCCAGTACCAGGTTGCGTCTGGACTCCGCCATCGGTGCGAGCGAAGTCAGCACCTCGTCAACGGCGTTTGCATGTGAGTCGATATGCGGGTAGTCGCTGCCCCAGAGAAACTGTGTTTCACCGACCAAATCACACTGGGCGTCAATGGAACGCTCGCCGGGGTCCATGACAAACCAGAAATTCTCACGAATGTATTCAGACGGTCTGCGTTTGATCGGCGTGACGTCGCCGAACCGGTCGAATTTTTCGTCGAGTCGGTCCATCAGGTAGCTGGCGTAGCCGGCACCGGATTCGACCATCGCGACTTTCAGTTTCGGGAAGCGGTCGAACAGGCCATCGCAGGCAAGAGCCGCTGTTGCCGGGAGCAGCTGCATGGTGCCGCCGAGGCCGAAGCCGAAGACCACATTCATGGGCTCGACTGCACTGTTCCACCAGCTGCTGGCTGCATTCACCGACCGGTTAAAGCGCACGATCAGGTGCACACAGATTGGCAGGTCAGCGGCGACGAGTTCCTGCCAGAGAGGGTCGAAATCGGGGTGTGACGGACGCTTGCCGCCGACCGGTTCCGGTGCCAGGAACATGCCCTTGAAGCCCAGTTTGATGCAGCGCCTCAGTTCGCTCAGTGCCAGGTCAACGTCATACAAGGGGACATGGGCGATCGGGATGATGCGATCCAGCGCCGGCGATGCGAAGTCCCACTGCCAGTTGTTGTAGGCGCGGGCGTAGGCCATGGCCAGCTCAGGGTCCTCCTCTTTGTCCCAGAGAATACCTATCGTCGGGAAGACCACGCCGGCATCGACCCCCCACTGGTCCAGCAGTGCGACCCTTGCACCCGTGTCGTAGCTCGCTTTTGGGCAGCCTTCGAGGTACGGGATCTCCGGTTTCATGAATAGTTCGGGCGCGTAGTGATCAACGCCACCGAGCACGGCGAGCCGGCCTGCCAGCAGTACCTGGCCGTCGACAATCAGTTCCTCGAGGCCATCGGCATTCAGCCTGATGTGAATGCCACGTTCCTGGTATCGGGACTCGAGGTAATTTTCCCAGAGATCCGGTGGTTCCATGACATGGGAGTCCATGTCGACAATAAAGGGTTTGTTCATGGGCGCAGCCTTGGCAGTACCGCATCTGCAATATACTGCAGCCGCCGATTGCCGGACTCGACGGACTCACCGGGGAACTGGGCCCAGAAGTGGATATCGCGAATGTTTGGATAGGTCGCCAGCAGTTTCGACAGTTCTGTCACGGCCGTGTCGGCATCCCAGAGTTCATACAAACCGTTTTCGATCGCACTCATAGGGTCTTCAAACAGGGGTGTTTCTTCTGGCGGACCGAAAGCGCCCCACTTAATGTACTCATTGATGTGGTAGAGCACATGCTCGCCGATGGCGGCGGCTTCCTTTTCGGGATCTTCAGCAATAATGGCCCAGCAGCCAAGGATAATATCGCCGTCGTTGATCGATTTGCCCTGATTCAGCAGCGCCTCGTTATAGATGTCGAGGCCGATGCCGCCGGTGCAGAGGAAGCCGTCTGCGATGCGAGCAGCGCGCTGAATCGCGGGTTCCACCATGCCGCCAAGGTAAATTTTGGGCTCGGTTTCGGGGGCAGGTGTCACGCGGACATCACCGATGTCAAAACGTTTGCCGGAAAAGTTAATGGGTTCACCACGCCAGCTGCGGCGCAAAATCTCGATGCCTTCTTCGACAAGGCTGGGGCGGTGCGACAATTTACGTCCGAAGTGGTCGAACTCAAGCTGGCGGTAACCGATGCCGATGCCAAGATCGAAACGACCGGCACTCAGGAGTGACAAAGTCGCTACATCCTCTGCCATCCTGACGGGGTCATGCAGGGGCAACAGCATCAGGTTGGTGCCAACCCGCATCTGCCGGCTTCCGGTTAAAATCGAAGCGGCGATCACCAGCGGTGAGGGCGTGTAACCGTCTTCACAGAAGTGATGCTCAGTCAGCCAGCAGGAATCGAAACCGAGATCTTCCGCTGCGCTAATCTGTGCCAGGCGCTCAGCATAGAAGGCCTCAAACGGCATCGCCCATCGGGCTGGATTGCGAAAGTCGTACCACAGGCCATAGTTTACAGTTGCCGTCATGCCGGGCCTCCTTCAAAGGTGGGCATCGATAAATGCCGTGAGGTGCTCATGGTACAGGTCAGGCTCCTCGATAAATGGCGCATGACCCGATGCCTCGCACTCCACCAGGACTGTGCCATTGTTGTAATCTGCGACGGAACGGCAGACGTTGGGATCGACCACCGCATCATTAGCACCAACAAACGATAGTATCGGCATCGACAGCTCCGCCAGGATCGAGCGCTGGTCCAGCGGCCCGAGTTCCCCGAGCGCCTGGGCAGCAAGGGGAGATGCTTGCATAAAAATTTCTCGCATCCATTCGATCACCGTGTCAGATACCTGGGCGGCGCAGACGCCGGCAGCGAGTCCCGAGAGGAAGTTAACCCGGTCCGCAGCCATGGCTGCCAGCGTTTCTGCGAGGGCGTCTTCGGTGCCGCCGTGAGGGAAGCCGTCTTTTTGCAGATAGCACGGGGTAGCGGCACAGGTGAGCACCAGGCCGGCACAGGCATCGCCCAGCTGGTGTGCTGCCTCTACTGCGACGGCGCCGCCCAGAGACCAGCCGTTCAGGACGACTTTGGTGAGTCCGAGGGAGTCAATAAGCGCCACGACATCATCGGCGATAGCTTGCACACCCATGTCGGCAAAGTCTTTGTCCGACTGACCGCAACCCCGGTGGTCGAGCAAGACGATGCGCTTGCCCGCACCGGCCAGGCGCGGCAGTGTGTAATCCCAAGTGCGAACGCCCATGCCCCAGCCATGAATCAGGATGAGCGCAGCGTTACCGTGGCCGTAATCCTCATAGTAGATGTGCTTGCCGTTCTCCCTCGCCAGGTATCCCATGCCGTCTCCCCTCGCTTGTACTCAGCGCTTGCTTGAATTTTAATCAACCTAGGAGTTCGCCAGGACTAAGTCAAGAAGAGGGATGTGGCGTTATGAGCAACAAAAAGAACAGTGAACCGGATTTCGATGCGATCGCCATTGGCGCGGGTTTTGCGGGGCTAGGCCTCATTCATTACCTGCGCGAGGCCGGCTTGTCGATCAGGGTCTTTGACAAGGCATCTGATGTCGGTGGTACCTGGACCTGGAATCGTTATCCCGGTGCCGCGACCGACAGCGAGGGCTATTACTACTGCTTGTCTTTCTCGAAAGAACTTCTCCAGGACTGGACCTGGTCGCAGCGCTATCCCGGCTGGGAGGAAACCCTCCGCTACATGCATTTCGTTGCCGACCGTTGTGATATGTGGCCCCACATACAGCTGAATACCGAGATCGCCAGTGCAGCCTTTGATGCGGCAGCAGGCATCTGGACGGTGACCAGCAGTGGTGGTGAAGCCTGGACCTGCAAGTATTTCATCAGTGCCATGGGCATGATCTCAGAGCCCAACATGCCGAAACTGCAGGGTATGAATGACTTTGCAGGACCCTGTTTCCACTCCTCCCGCTGGCCCCAGGAAGGCCTGGACTATGCCGGCAAGCGCGTTGGCATTATTGGCGCTGGTGCGACTGCGGTGCAGATGTTGCCGGTCATGGCCGAGACCGCTGCCAGCGTGACGCTGTTCCAGCGCACACCCAACTACGTGCTGCCTGCTGTCCAGAAGCCGATGACACCCGAGTGGGAAAAAGAGATTAAGGACAACTACGACGAGATACTTAACAAGTGCCGGCATCACGTCTTCGGTATGGCATTTGACAGCCCGGTGGGGCGGACGGTGGCTGATACGCCGCCCGAGGAAGTGCAGCGGGTGTTCGAAGAACACTGGCCCCGCGGCAGTTTCAGGTTCTGCTTTGAAACCTTCGATGACCTGCTCGCCGATGCTGACTCCAACGAAGCAGCGGCGGAGTTTATTCGCAGTAAGATCCGCGAGAAGGTTAACGACCCCGATACGGCGGAACTGCTGACGCCGCGGGGCTATCCGCTATTTGCCAAGCGGCCTCCGCTGGATCACGGCTTTTATGAAGCCTTTAACCGGGACAATGTGAAGCTGGTGGACATCAAGCATCGTGAGCCCATCGTTGCGGTCACTCCAACCGGCTTAAAGACCACGGAGCAGGATTACGACTTCGATATCATTGTGCTGGCGACTGGTTTCAAGGCATACACGGGCGCGCTTGAGGCCATTGAGATTCGCAATTCGCAGGGCGCCACGCTCAGTGGCAAGTGGCAGGAAACATCTGCTTCGATCATGGGCGTGTGCGCAGCGGGCTTCCCGAACCTGTTCATCATTACCGGCCCGCAGGCACCGTTTGCTAACCTGCCGACCTCCATCGAGCAGAATATCAAGTGGATCGCGGACTGCGTCCGCAAGATGGAGCAGGAGGAATTCGATGTTTTTACCCCACAGCAGGCGGCAGAAGATGCCTGGGCGGCGCATACAGAGGAGATACATGCCCAGACGCTGATGGCGGAAGGCTACAAGGTCAATTCCTGGATGATGGGTGCAAACATCGAGGACAAGAAACCGCGGGTCTTAATCTACTTTGGCGGCGCTGATGTGTATTACGACAAGCTCAGAGAATCGGTCGATGCCGGATTCCCTGAACTCGAGTTTTCAAAGGTTGCGGGAGCCTGATTCATGTATCCAGACTACACCTCCAGGTACCCTGAACTGGGCTTTTACGGCTTGCCGGGTCATACCCGTACGCCCCGTGACATCCTGCAGCAGGTGCAGGACGCTGAAGCCCTGGGAATTGGTAATGTGATGATATCGGAGCGGGCGGACTACAAGGAGATCGCAGCGATCTGTGGTGCGGTTGCCGCGGTCACGAGTGAAATATTTATCGGTACCTCGGCGACCAACCTGAACAAGCGCCACCCCTCGGTTACCGCTTCCATTGGCAGCACACTGAACCGGCTGTCCGAAGGCCGCTTCGCCCTGGGTCTCGCCAAAGGTGTGCCACAGATGTGGACTCCCCGCGGTATGCAGTCAATTACCTACGAACGCGAGCGGGACTTTATCGACCTGATGCGGCGCCTTTGGCAGGGCGAGACCCTGATGGAATATAAAAGTTCACTGGGTGAGTACGACGTCATCTCGGTTGCGTCCTATCTTGACGAAGACATTCCGCTGCTCTACGTCGGTTTCGGTCCCAAGAGCCTCGAGCATGCCGGACGGCACTATGATGGCACTCACCTGCATACGTTCATGAATGACAAGGCGCTCGGTGATTCGGTTGCCCAGGTGCGCGCCGGTGAGGCCGCCGCGGGACGTGCGCCGGGCACCGTAAAGAACTGGTCAGTGTTTGCCACGGCGTGCGATGTTTCGGAAGAGGTTTACCTGAAGTACATCATTGCGCGGCTGGCCACTTACCTGCAGATTCCGGGATACGGCGACATGCTGGTCCGGATCAATGGCTGGGATCCTGAAACGTTGCAAGCCTTCCGGACATCAGAGGCAGTCCGTTCGGTCGGCGGCCTGATCGACAGTGTCGCGACGGTGCAGCAGATGGCAGAGGTTGAAAAGCTGATCCCCGAGGACTGGCGTCCTGCCGCTGTTGGTGATGCAAAAACCTGTGCTGAGGCCTGGGTCGGACAGTTCGAGGCTGGCGCAGATGGCCTGATTATCCATGCCAGTACGCCGGAAGAGTTTGCGCCGGTGTTAAGCGAGTACGACAAGATTCGGCCGGCACACCTGTTTGAAGGGCGCAGCAACCGACCAGGCTGATAGTGAGTGGGCGGGGTGCCCCTGTACCCGCTCTGACCTGCAAACCTGTTTAGATCGGCTCCCCAAGGGCGCGAGCGCGATCCAGTCGTGTCTCCTCATCCTTCTTCAGGTTGAGAGCTGCGATGGTAAGGTTGACGGCGGCAGGAATCAGGGCGAGAAGTCCCAGCATCATTGCGGTTCGCAGGGCTTCGGCGCTGCTGACGCCCGTTGATGCCATGTAATCGCTGGCAAGACCGATACTGTAGGGGCCGAGCGCGAGGCCAATAAACGTCAACATGAGGATGTAAAAGGCTGACGCAATTGCCCGCATACGCGGCAGCACCAGATCGTTTACCGTCGAGATTGCCGCGCCCAGCCACATCGGCGAAAACGCTGACAGCGCGAAGAAGCAGAAATAAGCCCAGTTGACGCTTTCAACCAGGGCAAAGCCGAGTCCAGCGGGGACGCAGAGCACGACAGAGGCAAAGCAGACAAAGAAACGGCCCATGGCGTAGCGACGCTTCAGCAGGTCGGCAATAATCCCGCCGGCAGTGACCCCGATCCAGCCTCCGGCCGCAAGACAGAGTCCCATGATCACGCCCACATCACCTGCACTCAGGTCGAACGCGCGCTGCATGTAAGGCGGCCCCCAGAATCCTAGCCCGTAGTTAATGAAAGCGATAAAGGGAATGCCGCTGACAGTGAATATGAAGGTTTTGCTGTGGAACATCATGGCGAAAGTAACGTAATCAGCGTACTTCAGGTTTTGTGCCCAGCTGAAGGCGACATAAACGCCGAAGCCGAGCGCTACCCATTGCGCGGTATCGCCCGTGAGCGAGACCAGCAGGGTCGCGACCCCGACGACAACGATCAGGCCGACGATATTTGTGAGGACGGCCGCAAAGCCCGGGCCATTCTGGTAAAGGCCGATCAGGTTGATAAGTGGCATCAGGGCGCGTAACTCGTTCCAGGTTTCTCGGAAGGGGTGTGGATGCGGTGGGGTCACCAGTCCTTCACTGATGCCTCGA
>Ga0181576_10003718_pt1 | contig 11180 bp, 14 predicted proteins | sample 101ome_22_FD_132464 | JGI IMG/M metagenome (GOLD analysis project Ga0181576, IMG submission 132464) | Coastal salt marsh microbial communities from the Groves Creek Marsh, Skidaway Island, Georgia - 101412BT metaG (megahit assembly) | ecosystem: Environmental > Aquatic > Marine > Intertidal...
CTTGATGAGCATGAATTAGCGATCATGCGCGAGGCGCTTGTGCGTGCTAACGGGAAGGTAAGCAAAGCGGCCCGCTTGCTGGGTTTAACGCGACCTGCACTCGATTATCGACTGAAAAAAGCAGGTATCGTAGGGGCGGCGCGCAATAAGGACGTGCCGTGAGCATCGCCCCGAAACAACGCGGTCTGCGGTCAAATCTTCGGTTTGTATTGGGTTTGGTTTGAGCGTATTGTTTCGATACAAAGCAAAAATTACTGATATGGTGAATATCTGAAAAAAAGTTCACCAAATAATTAAAAATATAAATAGATGAATCGTCTAGTTTGATAAAAAAATTAAAATAAATCATAAAAAACAACAGCTTGTGATTATGGGTACGCTCCTTGCTCACCTTGTATCACTTATCAAAAACAATCAATAACGGCTGATATGACCAACCAACCCCACCTGACGCTGGTGAAATCCAACAAAGCTGATGAACAAAAATCAGTGGGTCAGACCCATTACGTTCGCGTGCGTAGCACCGACCGACCGGGATTCGTCGAATTTGATTTTGCGATTGACGATCCGACCCTGTTCGTCGAGTTAATTCTGCCAACGGATGCATTCAACGCGTTTTGTGAGAACAACAACGTCGTCGAAATGGATCAGGATCAGGCAGCGGTGGTTGATGAGGATGCCGCCAAGTGGCGCTATGGAAATGATGATCGATCGGCTCTCAACGAGCACGATCTCGACGATTGACTGCACGATCTCGACGATTGACTGGTAGTGCCGAGCCGGATTTAGCCGGCGGCATTGGCCTAGAAGAATGATGTTAATAAACCGGAGCTGAGCATTTATGACGATTGAAATTAAAACTGATGCGATGGAGCCGATACGTCACACGTATGACCACATCGCTCGTCGTTTTGGCGATAAGCCGGCAAGTCGCTATCAGGAAGCCTCTTACGACGTCGAAGCGACCATTAATCATCACTACAAGCCGCTATGGGCGCCGGACAAACTGATCAACGATCCGAGCTGGACCGCTATCTGCATGGGTGACTGGCACGACGTCAAGGACCCACGACAGTTTTACTATGGCTCCTATGTTCAGGCTCGCGCAAAGCTGCAGGACGTCACTGAGAGCAACTACGCGTTCTTCGATAAGCGCAACCTCGCCGATAAGCTACCGCAGTCGGTGCGTGATGAAACGCTGAACTGTCTGCTACCACTGCGCTTTGCCGAAGGCGCTGCGAATATGAACAACATGTACTGCGCAAGCCGAGCCGTGTCGCTGATCGTGCGTCAGGCATTCGTGTTTGCTGCGATGGACAGACTCGGGACCGCTCAGTACGTATCGCGGATTGGATTGTTGCTCGACGGCAATTCGGGAGAGACCCTCGCCGCGGCCAAGCAAGCCTGGATGAACGCGCCCCAGTGGCAGCCAATGCGTCATTACCTCGAGGACGTATTTGCACTGAGTGATTGGTTCGAAACATTCGTGGCGCAGGCTGTGCTGATGGATCAATACACCTACAGGGTCATGTTTCATGCATGGGATGATTCGATCAGCGGGCAGGGCGGCGGCGATATTGCAATGCTGCTGGAGTTCATGCAGGAATGGTTCAAGGATGCCAGTCGCTGGGTAGATGGGGCGCTCAAGGTCGTGGTCGCAGAAAGTGACGAGAACAAAGTGCTGATCAAGGGATGGCTTGACCTGTGGCGAGACCGCGCTCGCGCCGCGGTAAAAGCGGTCGCGGATACCACGTCCATGGACGTTGAGGCGGCTATCGCTGCCGCTGATGCCGATTTGGATAAGCGCCTCCAGAAAGCCGGACTGTAAGGGATCAAGATGTCAAAAGTTTATATAGCACTGCAGGACAATGACGAGTCTCGCTACATCGCTGAGGCGATTGAAGAAGACAACGAAGGATGCACTGTGATCCATCAGCCCGCCATGATTCGGATCGAACGTGAGGGCAAACTGGTGATTAACCGCGAGTCGGTTGAAGAAAAAATGGGCCGCGACTGGGACGTGCAGGAGTTGCACATCAATCTCGTCACGATTGGCGGTAACGTTGATGAATCGGACGACTATTTCGCACTCGAGTGGAATCAATAAGGATATATAGGAGCACTGAACGATGGCAGCCAAAAAACTCAGCCTCAAAGACAAATACCGCCTGTTGACCCGCGACCTAAGCTGGGAGCCGACTTACCGCGATAAAAAAGAGATATTTCCTCTCGAAGACTTCGAAGGCATCAAGATTACAGACTGGGATAAGTGGGAGGACCCGTTCCGTCTGACCATGGACGCCTATTGGAAATACCAGGCCGAGAAAGAAAAGAAGCTTTATGCGATTTTCGATGCGTTCGCGCAAAACAACGGACATCTGAATATCAGCGACGCGCGTTACTTGAACGCGATCAAGGTGTTTTTGACCGGCATTTCGCCGCTGGAATACTCAGCGGCGCAGGGTTTTATGCAAACCGGGCGTCAGTTTTCGGGCCAAGGCGCACGGATTGCCTGTCAGATGCAGGCCATAGACGAGTTGCGCCATGCGCAAACCCAGATCCATGCGATGAGCCACTTCAACAAGTATTTCGACGGCTTTAACGAGTTTATGCATCAGCATCAACGCGTCTGGTACCTGTCTGTTCCGAAAAGCTTCTTCGATGATGCGCGCACGGCAGGGCCGTTTGAGTTCATGGTTGCTATTAGCTTCTCCTTTGAGTACGTCCTGACCAATCTGCTGTTCGTGCCATTTATGTCGGGCGCCGCGTACAACGGCGATATGGCCACGGTTACCTTCGGTTTTTCTGCTCAGTCTGATGAAGCTCGTCATATGACGCTGGGTATCGAAGTGATCAAATTCCTGCTGGAGCAGCACGAAGATAACGTGCCGATCGTTCAGAAATGGATCGACAAGTGGTTTTGGCGCGGTGTGCGTATGCTCGGCATTGTTGGCTGGATGATGGACTACCTGTTGCCGAAGAAAGTCATGAGCTGGAAAGAAGCGTGGGAAGTCTACTACGAAGAGGCGGGTGGCGCGCTGTTCAAGGATCTCGCTCGCTACGGCATTCGTCCGCCGAAGTATGTTGAAGTTGCAGAGCTCGAAAAAGAGCACATCAGCCACCAGTTTGCCTTCACACTTTACCAGTACACCCACGCGGCTGCGTTACACATCACGGCGCCAACCGAAGAAGAAATGAACTGGTTGTCGGAGAAATATCCGAACACCTTCGACAAGTACTATCGTCCGCGCTGGGAATACCTGCGCGAGCAAGAGGCCAAGGGCGAGCGGTTCTACAACGGTGGATTGCCGCAGTTGTGTCAGACCTGCCAGATACCGATGGTGTTCACCGATATGAATGATCCGACGCAAATCAATTATCGAGATACGCATTACGACGGCGAACGCTTTCACTTCTGCTCGGATGGATGTAAAGACATCTTCAATGACGAGCCGGAGAAATATATTCATGCATGGATGCCGGCGCACCAGATATTCATGGGCAATTGCGGCGGCGCCGATCTCCCGTCCGTGGTGGAGAACTACTACAACATTCGCATGGGTATCGACAACATGGACTACCACGGCTCGCCCGATGAGGCGCGATGGAAGGAATGGAAAGGACTGCGCTCGGTCGAAGATAAACTCAAGGAAGCGGTGTAAGGGGCGGTTATGGCAACTGTAGCAATTACGCCCGATTACATGGGTGATTATCAGGATGGTGTCGAGAACTTTCACGGTAACCAGGTTGTTTACTTTGGTTGGGACCATCACCTTTTGTTTTGTTCGCCACATGCATTTCCATTACCACCGGACATGCCGTTTGCCGCGGTTATGTCTGATGTCTTGCCCGGGGTCTGGGGAGTGCATCCGGATTTTCCAAAAATCAATTGGGAAACGGCAACGTGGATGCTCAATGGCAAGCCCTTCAGGCCTGATCCGGCGAAGTCTCTGATCGATAATGGGATCGACCACAAGTCCGCCATCAGGCTGCAAACACCTGAACTGACCGGCATAGCCGGAACCGGTTCGTAATTACTCGAGGCCGGAGTACAGTGCCATGACTTATCAAGTCACGATCGAGCCCACCGGTGATGTGGTCGACGTTGAGGACGGTCAGACCCTGCTGGATGCGTGTTTGCGGCAGGGCGTCTGGTTGCCCTTCGCCTGTGGTCACGGTACCTGCGGTACCTGCAAGGTTCAGGTGCTCGAGGGCGATGTCGATCATGGTGATGCATCAAGTTTTGCACTGATGGATATGGAGCGAGACGAAGGTAAAACGCTGGCGTGTTGCTGCACCCCCGAGAGCGATTTGGTGATCGAGGCCGATATCGATGTCGACGCTGATTTTCTTGGTTATCCGGTGCTCGATTTCAAGGCAACGGTCACCGTTGTTGTTGACCTGACACCGACGATTAAGGGCGTTACGCTGACGTTGGACGCTGAGATGGAATTTCAGGCAGGGCAGTACATCAACCTCCATATTCCCGGTGTGCAGGGTGCGCGCGCGTTTTCGATTGCCAACACACCCGATGCAAAAACAACCGTGGAGCTTCATATCCGCAAAGTTCCCGATGGTGCGGCAACGACCTGGATCCACGAGTCAATGACGGTTGGTGATGAGCTCGCATTGTCCGGTCCTTATGGACAGTTCTTTGTGCGCACCTCCGCACCAGAGGATTTGATTTTTATTGGTGGTGGGTCAGGGTTGTCCAGCCCGCAATCCATGGTGCTTGATTTGCTTGCCAAGGGTGACACCCGCAACATGACCCTACTTCAGGGTGCGCGCAATCTGGCTGAACTCTACAATCGAGAGCTGTTCGAAAAACTGGCGCAAGAATACGATAACTTCACCTACGTCCCCGCTCTGGACAAGCCGGATGAGGGTTGGGCTGGTTTTGTTGGCTTCGTACATGAGGCGGCGATAGATCATTTCGGAGGCAGTTTTGCGGGACATAAGGCTTATTTATGTGGGCCACCGCCGATGATCGACGCATCGATTACCGCTTTGATGCAGGGGCGTCTGTTCGAGCGCGATATTTACATGGAGCGGTTCTTGACCTCGGCTGACGGGGCAGACGGCGGCGCACGCAGCGCTTTATTCAGGAAAATATGACGGATGAGTAACGGTTCGGCGGCTCTGCATCAGGTTCAAGTCGTTAATGAACAAGCCTCCTTCAGTTGCCAGTCGGGTCTGAGTTTGCTTGTCGGGATGGAGCGCCAGCATGTAGGCGCCTCGATGACCAGGTACATTCCTGCAGGCTGTCGGGGGGGTGGATGCGGCGTCTGCCGAGTTCGCATCCTCAGCGGCACTTACACGAGTAAAAAAATGAGCATCAAGCATGTGACTCCGGAAGAGCGCGAGCAGGGCGTTGCGTTGGCCTGTCGTGTTTTCCCCGAGGGCAACATGTGTATAGAGGTTCTGGAGCGATCAGAGGCCTGAGCCCCTGACAATAATTGTTAAGACAGGAGAATAGAGAAATGGCAATCAGTTCTAAAGGTGTGATGCGCCCTGGACATGTCCAACTGCGTGTTTTGGATATGGATGAGGCGGTTGAGCATTATCGGGATCGCATGGGTCTGATCGAAGTGCAAACCGATGCCAGCGGTAGGGTGTATCTTAAGGGCTATACCGAATTCGATAAGTTCAGCATTGTCCTCCGTGAAGCTGATGAGGCTGGCCTGGATTTCATGGGCTTCAAGGTCGAAAGCCCGGAAGTGCTTTCAGGGCTTCGCCAGGACCTGATCGATTACGGTTGCAATGTCGAGGACATTCCAGCCGGTGAACTGGATGGCTGCGGCGCGCGCGTTCGCTTCGACTCGCCGACAGGCCACTTCTTTGAGCTCTATGCCGAAAAAGAGCAAACCGGTAAATGGGGAATCCCCAATCTTAACCCAGACGCCTGGCCCGAAGGATTGAAGGGCATGCAAGCTACCCGCTTCGATCATTGCTTGCTGTTTGGTAGAGATATTGATGCTACCTCAGATATTTTTATCAATGTATTGGGTTTTCGGCGCAGCGAGCAGGCGATGGATGGCGATGAACGAATCGCCTCGTTCCTGTCCTGTTCGACCAAAGAACATGATATTGCGTTTATTAAGCACGAGCATGATGGGCGCCTCCACCATGTTTCGTTCTGGCTGGACACGTGGGAGCACGTACTTCGCGCAGCAGATATTATTTCGATGCACGATATCTCGCTTGATTTCGGTCCATCTCGTCACGGTCTGACCCACGGTGCAACCATTTATTTCTTTGATCCATCAGGTAACCGCAACGAGGTCTTCTGCCAGGGTGATTATTACTACCCGGATCACCCGGTGATCACCTGGACAGCGGATCAGCTTGGCAAAGCGGTGTTTTATCACTCGCGTGAGCTGAATGAGCGTTTCCTGACCGTTACCACCTGAGGTCAAATCCGATCCCGGTGATCTCATCGAATCGGGGTGTGGGCGGGTCTGGACGAAGAAAATGCAGCGGCGGCAGACTTGCCGTCGCTGCTTTGCATCTTGGTTTCGATGTCAGACTTGTCGGTTTCGAATCAGCTTAATTGTTTCGAGAGCACCTCCGCGGTGCGTCGGATGTGCTGCTCGTTTATACGACACGCCTTGTCTACGTCCCCGGCAAGTGCGGCATCGCAGATTTGTGAGTGTTCATCGTGAATGTCGCTACCGCGTGAATTGCGATTGATTCGCGCCAGGTGCCGGTAGCGTTTGTGCTGGTCGTACAGCAACTCGTAAAAACGTAGCAACCACGGCGAATCGCAACCCGATATCAAGGCCATGTGAAATTTTGTGTTATGCAATTCCCATTCGCCAAGATCCGGATTGGCGGTGTTTTCAGCCTTTGTTAAATGATGAAACGCGGCCACAACCCGAGATTCCCATTCGTCATCGGCATTTTCAATGCTTTTGCGTAACGCGAGGTTCTCGATCACAACTCTCAACTCGCTAATCTCGGCCAGTTCTTTTGCCGACATCTGCGCAGCTCTGAAACCTCGTTGCCCCTGAACGGTCACAAACCCGTAAGCAGAGAGACGATATAGCGCCTCGCGGATAGGGGTAGCGCCAACACCGTAGCGCTTCTTTAGTTCCACGATACGCAACTTTGAACCGGGCTCAAAAAATCCCTGCACCAAGTCCTCGCGGAGTTTGTTGCAGGCAAGATCGGTCAAGGTCTTGGCTTCTTCTGTCTCAGGCATCATCTTTCCTGTATTCAAGAGCACCTCACAACAAACCTCAGACACAGTACGCCTGTGCGTGGGCCTGTCGTTTGCGTGCATTATCGTGTACGCAAAATAATCGATAAATAGAAATACTTGCAAATATATAAAAATATCGACAAAATTGCGCAAATGCGAAATTTAATGAATAACAAGTCAATACGGCGCTGCGCGCGGGACAACAAGCTGCCCGGTGCGGCAAGCGTAGAGGACCAGAGGTTGTCATGAGAGAGATCAAGCACTTCATCAACGGTGAATACACGGTATCTGAATCAGGACAGACCTTTGAGTCTATCCATCCCTGTACTGGCGAAGTCATCGCTATCGTTCATGAAGGCGGCAAAACCGAGATCGATGCCGCCGTGGCGGCGGCACGTGCGGCACTGCGTGGCCCGTGGGGGAAAATGACGACTGCGCAAAGGGCCGAGATCCTCTACAAGGTTGCCGATGGTATTCAGGCGCGCTTTCAAGAGTTCCTTGAGGCTGAATGTCAGGATACGGGTAAGCCATACAGCATCGCGAGTCATATCGATATCCCGCGCGGCGCGGCGAATTTCAAGGTCTTTGCCGACGCAGTTAAGAACGAAGCGACCGAAGCCTTCGAAATGCCTACACCGGACGGCACCGGTGCCATCAATGTCGCTGTGCGCAAGCCAAAGGGCGTTATAGGGGTGATCAGCCCATGGAACCTGCCGCTCTTGCTGATGACGTGGAAAGTCGGTCCCGCACTGGCCTGTGGCAACACTGTTGTTGTGAAGCCATCGGAAGAAACGCCGGTGACCACTGCGTTGTTGGGCGAGATCATGAATGAGGCGGGCGTACCCGCCGGCGTGTATAACGTTGTGCACGGTTTTGGACCTGATTCTGCCGGTGAATTTCTAACAATGCATCCCGACGTTGATGCGATTACGTTCACCGGCGAAACGCGAACCGGTGAGGCGATTATGCGTGCTGCGGCCACCGGCGTGCGCGACGTCTCGTTCGAGTTGGGCGGCAAGAATCCGTCGATCGTCTTCGCCGACTGCGATATGGACAAAGCGATTTAAGGCACAATGCGCTCGGTGTTTGCTAATTGTGGTCAGGTTTGTCTTGGAACCGAACGTGTGTACGTGGAGCGTCCGATCTTCGATGCGTTCGTGGCGCGCCTGGCGTCGGAGGCCGTCACTATCAAATTGGGGCGGCCCGACGCTGATGGCGTGACCATGGGGCCTCTGATCTCCAAAGAGCATCAACAAAAGGTCTTGTCCTATTACGCTCAGGCCAAAGCGCAGGGCGCTACTGTGGTGATCGGCGGGGGCATCCCGTCGATGCCTGATGATCTTGCTGCAGGCAGTTGGGTGGAGCCGACTATCTGGACAGGGCTTCCGGATGATTCAAACGTCATTCAAGAAGAGATTTTTGGCCCGTGTTGCCATGTTCGTCCATTTGATTCAGAGGACGAGGTTATTGAATTGGCAAATAACACCCCCTATGGCCTTTGCGCGGCCATTTGGACCGAAAATACCTCTCGTGCATTTCGGGTTTCGCGTCAGATGGACGTTGGAATTGTATGGGTCAACAGCTGGTTCCTGCGCGATTTGCGAACACCGTTCGGAGGAGCCAAACATTCGGGAATCGGACGTGAGGGCGGGGTTCATTCGCTCGAGTTTTACACCGAGCTCAGCAATATTTGCGTGAAACTCTAGGTCTCTCGCAGTCAGCATTAATCAAAAGGAAAACGAACTCATGAGCACTCTGGACAAAAAACAGATAGAAGACCTGGCAGCGCATCTGGAATCGGCTGAATTGGAGCGGCGCGAGGTTACCAAAATTACGGATGACTATCCGAATATGGATTTTGACGATGCTTACGACATTCAGTGGGAGATCCGACGTCGCAAAGAGGCTCGCGGTCACCGGATCGTCGGTCTGAAAATGGGGCTGACTTCGTGGGCGAAAATGAAGCAGATGGGTGTTCATCAGCCTTCATACGGCTTTCTGGCAGATTATTTCTCTGAGATCGACGGCTCGGCAGTGGATACCTCTGCCTATATCCATCCGCGCGTTGAAGCGGAAATCGCGGTGGTTACCAAGAAAGAGCTCAAAGGACCGGGATGCACGGTGGCTGATGCCTATGCGGCGATTGATTATGTGTTACCAGCGATCGAAATCATCGATTCGCGCTACAAAGATTTTAAATTCGATATCAAGAGCGTGATTGCGGACAACAGCTCCTCACGCGGGTTCGTGACCGGTGGTCGTAAGCGTCTGGTCGAAGATCTTGAGCTTCCGTTGATCGGCGTTGTGATGGAGAAGAACGGAGAGATTGTAGAGCTGAGCGCAGGCGCTGCGGTCCTCGGCAACCCGGCAGCCAGCGTTGCAATGTTGGCCAATATGTTTGCAGAGCGCGGTCAGGTCGTTCCCGCGGGATCGTTCATCATGACCGGTGGTTTAACCGCCGCGGTTCATGTCGCGCCGGGTGATAACATCAATGTGCGTTATCAGGGGCTGGGCAGCATCGGTATGCGCTTTGCGTAAATCAGCTTGTAGACTGCGAATATTAAGAGCTTCAACAAACAGGATTAGACCATGCCAGATTCGATCGACGTGCAAGTGTATTTTAATTTCCGCAGTCCCTATTGCTATATCGCGTCAAAGCGCATGTTCGATATGTTCGATGACTACCACGCTAACCTGGTGTGGAAACCGTTGGCAGGCTGGACCGGACGCTCATCGCCGGATCGCGCCAAGGTAAAGATCCCGCTGGTGCGCCAGGATGTTCGTCGAATAACCGCGCGTATGGGAATACCGATGAATCCGCCGCCGATTACGACCGAACCGACGCCAGCCGGTGCAGCCTCACTGCTTGCCGAGGAGCATGGCGTATTGCGCGAATATGTTGTTGGAATGATGGCCGCTGAGTGGGCCGATGGCCAGGACATTGGTGAGATCGATGTTATCTGTAGCGTATGTGAGCCGCTTGGCTTGGATGCCGATGAGGTTCGCGCTGCGACAGCTAACAAAACTTATTTGGATCAGATGGCGGCTAACTGGGAAGAGGCTCAGGCGATTGGCTTGTTCGGTGTGCCCAGCTTTGTGATTGGTGAAGAGCGCTTCTGGGGAAGCGATCGCATCGACTACGTCGAGGAGTACCTTCACTCGCTCAGGTTGGCGCGGGCGTGATGGAGCTGATTGAGCGCACTGACTGCCCGTTTTGCTGGAAGGTTCGATTAGCACTCGCCGTGTATTCGATCCCGTATGTTTCCACGCCCACGACCTTAAGCGAAAAGCACCCCAAGGTGCTGCAGCACAATCCGAAAGCCTCGGTGCCGGTTTTGATCGACGCCGACAACGTTCTCTGGGAATCGACCGTCATGCTCGAGTACTTGAATGATCAGTATGCCGATGGTGCGCTTTACGCGGGTACTGCCGCCGAGCGGGCGCGAACCCGCTCTCTGGTGGCCTATTCCGATGGCGTGGTCGGTCCGGCGTTACGGGATCTGGTGTTCGAGCGTCGCAGCAAACCTGCTGATCAGTGCGACCCGCAAGTGATTGCGAAAGGGCTTGAAAACTGGAGTCGCGTGCAACACGAGCTGGATGCGATGCTGGGCGATCGCGACTATTTTGGCAAGGGTTTTAGCGCCGCCGACTGCGCATTGCTGGCTCGATTGGGCGTTGCTGAAGCCTATGCCGCGGGACCGTCTTCTGCGGTTGTGCACCTGCGCGCCTGGTTTGATCGTTTACGTCAACACGAGGCGTGGTCGCTGGCCTACCCATCGTCATTTATTCGTCCCAGCACCTGAGGCGCTTGAGGCTGAAGACGCGCTGACTGCGGATCAATCCGTTAATCGAAGTGAGTACAGAGATAATGCCCGTTTTGCATATTCATATCCCCGAGAGCGCCGCTGACGCGTCGCGCGCCCGTCGACTATTGGAAGAGGGCGCGCGCGTGTATGCCGATGCGCTGGAAGGCCCGGTC